>JFJP01040125.1_pt1 | contig 14059 bp, 4 predicted proteins | sample 431651 | NCBI WGS metagenome assembly JFJP01 (sample SAMN02602958, study PRJNA72255) | Microbial mat metagenome, whole genome shotgun sequencing project. | biome: fresh water; feature: sink hole; material: water; isolation source: purple microbial (photo- and chemosynthetic) mats found in... | reverse complement strand
GTCCTGTTTTGAAAAGGTGGTGGTGCAATAAGAATCTACTGCTAAGTCACCCTTTTTTCATTTCGGGGTGCTTATTGGGTGTGAGTAACTCTGGTATTTATGAAAACGGAGGTACTCACTCCTTATTAAAAAAGGTATTCATGAGAAATTTTAGCTTGAATTTATTGCGTTCCCTTATTGCAATTCTTATTGTCGGTAGCACATTGTTGTCAAACAAGGTAATGGCTCAAACGGTATTGTATGTCAGTCCGGATGGTTCAGGGAACTCATTCTCAACTTGTCAGCCGGGCAAATTGACCGATGCCATTGCGCAAGTTAAAACGTTGACCCAAAATCAAACTGGTGACATCACCGTTGCTTTGTTTGGCGGTATTTACAATCTGGAATCGCCGCTTCAGTTTACCGACCAAGATGGAGGTAAAAATAATTTTAAAGTCATTTATAAAGCGGCAAGTGTTTCGGATATTCCAATTTTGGAAGGTGGAATAAAAATTACCGATTGGCAACCTTACAACTCAAAAATTTGGGTAGCCGAAGTGGGTGAAATAGTCGACTGCCGGCAAATGTGGGTGAATAATTACCGCGCCACAAGGGCGCAGTCCAGTCAAAGTTATACTACCCGTGCCTGGGACGATAACGCAACCAAATATTCGATTGAAGGGGTTCTAATTGCAAAAACCAGTGTTCCAAACTTCGACCAATTAAGCAACCTTGAGGATGTGGAATTGAATTTTTATTACAACTGGAAACAGGACTATGTTCCACTGGCTTCGGTTACCACTTCAGGAAACGATTTTCTGGTAAAGCCGCAGCAACCATGGTTCGCCGAAAGCCTGACCTGGGGCGGGCATGGCGTTAAACCACGCGACGGTGTTCCGTATTACATTGTAAATGCCTTTGAACTGCTCGACAAACCCGGCGAATGGTATTTCAACCGGAAGACGAAAAAGATTTACTACTATCCGAGGACGAATGAAGACCTTGCCAAAGACGAAATTTATGTTGGCCGATTGGAACGCATTCTGGATTTTAAAGGCAGTTCGCTCGAAAGTAAAGTTCAAAACATGCGATTCGAAGGACTTACCCTCCGGCACAGCACCTGGCTTCAGCCAAACGAAATGGGTTACAGCATCAAGCAGGCCGACGGTGCAACTTTTGGCTATGTTAATCCAGTAGTCCGGTCGCCAAAATGGAGTGGCGACCGCTTGTACCAAATGCCTGGCGCCATTGTTGCAACCCGCGCCAGCCGTATCGAATTGATAAATAACCGCATTACAGAATGCGGAGCAGGAGGCATCATCCTGTTTGGACAAGGAGTTGACGATTGGTTGATTCAGAGCAATAATATTACCGACATTTCAGGAAGTGGAATAGTAATTGGAAACTATCTGCACGATTTTATGAACGATGGAAATGCCATGAACGACGACCTGAAGCCTGATTTTATGCACACAATGACTCCCGACAAAGAAGCGCTTTGTATTAATAATAAGATACTTAACAATTATATTCGCCGAATTGGCGTGGAGTATTGGGGAAGCATTGGCATTTTTTCGCCGCATCACGATAATCTGGAAATAGCATATAATGAGATTGTTGATGCTCCATACAGCGGCGTGGCTTTTGGTTTTTTCGACGGAAACAATAAAGGCCACACGCTGAAAGTCCACCACAATAAAATTCATTACATCCTGAGGCGCGTGTCTGACGGAGGTGCTTATTACACGTTTTTATATCAAGGCAAACCCGAATTATACAACAATTACATGTATGATGGACTTGATGGTGGTGCTATTGGTGCCTGGATTTATTTGGACAATGAATCAACGAATGCCAAGGTTCACGACAATGTGATTGGAGGTTGCAACTGGATCTGGCAGAGGACTTTGGCTGGGGCAAATAACAACGTATTTGAGAACAATTTTTCGTGTTCGCCCTACCGTCAGGATGGAGGTATCAACACATTTAAAAATAATCAGGAAGGAGTAACTGTGTCTAATTTTCCTGAAGCAGTTGCCATTATGAATAATTCAGGATTAGCCCCTGAATACAAGAACTTAATTGATGCCAATCCTGACCCGGCGGTTGTCTCGACCTATCAGAATTGTGCTGAACAGTGCGCTATTAAAGGGATTGATGTGATTATATCCGAATGTGCTGATGGAAAGTTTAGCTTATCCGGACAGGTTATATTCGGCAACCTATCAACTGGCGATACCCTGGTAATTCAATCAGGAAGGCAAATACAAAAGTTCACTTCGCCAATAACCAGTCCAGTGAATTATACGCTCATCGACTTATTGGGCGATGGCAGCAACCAAACAGTTACTGCCTCAATTTTGCCAGGCAATTCATGCAGGTATATGCAAATTTATAAAGCTCCTGATTGTATGCTTAATCCGGTGAATGAATTGAATAACTCGTCGTCGGGAGCATTTAAGGTGAACATTGCACCACAACCATTTTTCAGCACAACCAAAATCAGCACGAATGATGGACAAACAATCAATTCAGTGACCATTTTCAGTTTAGATGGCCGACAACATTACACAAATTCAAAAGTTGGTGCACCAGAATTTGAAATTGGGAAAGAGCTTATTCCCGGCATTTACATTGTTCAGGTCTTTTCTGGCAATCGACATGGGCAGCTGAAAATTATCAAACAGTAAACTGGACTTGCTGAATGTATTCAATGTCAATAAAAAATTTAGAAGATTTTGTCACCCTTTTTTCTAATTGATGTGCTTTAATTGAAAACATTCAAATTGTTCGTAACCAATTCAGATTTAATGAGAGCAGAAACAAATACTAAAATCATAGTAGGCCTGATTATCAAAGAAATCTTTGATGAAATATCAGCAGATGAAAAGAATAGACTTGATTCTTGGATTCATGAAGACGCTGAAAATCAAATTGTTTATAATCGAATTAGGCAGTCGTCGAATTTTAGTACATGGAGCAAGATGAACGAGGTGCTTGATATGGAGTCTGACTGGAATCAAGTTCTGGAAGGAATCAAGCAAAATAAGATCCGGAAATTCAGACAAACATTCCTGAAATATGCAGCAGCAATTCTTTTACCTGTTTGTATTGGACTTGGCTGGTATTACAATTCACAGCCTGAAAAAAATATTCAGGATAAATTTGCTCAAGGTTCTATTTTGCATCCGGGTTCATCAAAAGCCGTACTTGTATTAACTGACGGAAAATCGGTTGATCTTAATACATCGGAAGAGCTTTCGATTAAAGAAGCAGATGGAACCACGATTGTCAAAGCCAGCGGAACATTGAATTACAAAAAGCTGGAAAGCGGGAAAGAGAAAAAAGCGATCTTTAATACCATCATTATTCCGCGTGGTGGTGAATATAACCTGACACTTGCTGATGGCACTCATGTGTACCTTAATGCTATGAGCCAGATTCGGTATCCGGTTCAGTTTGTTGGAAATACGCGTGAAATAGAGCTTTCTGGAGAAGCATATTTTGAAGTTTCGAAAGATGCCAGTAAACCATTCATTGTGAAGGTTAATGGAATGTCGGTTGAGGTACTTGGAACCAAATTCAACGTGAACGCCTATGAAAATTCCGGAAAAGTTGTTACCACATTGGCTGAAGGAAAAGTTAAAGTTCAGTCCAATGATCTTTCTGCTCCGGCAAGCTTCCTGAATCCTTCAGAACAGGCCATATTCAATTTGATTGATGGAAAAACTGAAGTATCGAAAGTAGATGTCGATTTGTATATCGGATGGAAAGATGGTCGCTTAGTATTTCACGATGCCCGGATGGAAGATATAATGACCACCTTATCCCGATGGTATTCGGCTGATGTATTCTACAGGAGTCCTTCCATCAAGGAAATCCGATTTAGTGGAAATCTGGATAGAACCGCCAATATTCGGCAAATCCTGGATATCATTTCCTCAACAGATAAAGTAAAAATTGAAATTAATAATAATGATATTGTCATAAGTGATAAGCGTTAAATTGACTGGAAATACTCGCGATATTTTCTGCCAATTGATCTGTAATGAAGTGCATATGTAATGTTTAACTAACAATTCTAATCAATGGAACTAAAAGATGGATGTCAGCATCTTCCTAAACGGATGCTGGTAAAATTTTTGATTATGATGAAAATCGTGTGGATCATTGTGTTGGCCTCGGTTTTGCAGGTTACTGCCGGATCGACAGAAACTTATTCGCAATCCGTAAAATTAAGCCTTAAAATGGATGGGGCTAACCTTGAAGAGGTAATCTGGAGCATGAAACGTCAGACCGAGTTTAATTTCTTCTACAATTCAGAAGATGTTAAAGATGTCAGGGATATCAATATCTCGATGACTAATGTTTCACCTGAAGAGGTGTTGAATGCCTGCCTGAAAGGAACTGATTTGAATTACGAGATTGTCAACAAGGCAATTATCATCAAGAAAGATGTCAAAGAGATTCAGGCAATTCCAAAAGAATTAATGATTCAACAGAAGAAAGCCATATCCGGTTCGGTGAAAGACCCTAAAGGTCAACCAATTCCAGGAGTAAATATTTTGGCAAAAGGATCGAGTGTGAGAATGGTTACCGACATCAATGGAAGTTTTAAGATAGATGTTCCGGAGGGTTCCAATACCTTGGTTTTTTCGTTTGTAGGGATGAGAACTTTGGAAACCGACATAGCCGATAAATCGGTTATTGATGTGGTAATGGTGGAAGAAAACGTAGGTTTAAACGAGGTTGTCGCGGTTGGATATGGTTTTCAAAAGAAAATGAATGTTACCGGAGCTGTGTCTACAATTAGCAGCCAGACTTTAAAAACCATTGCCCCCTTGGCGAGTACGACAAACGCATTGGCTGGACGTATTCCCGGACTGATTGCTGTACAATCGACCGGTGCTCCTGGCGCAGATGGTGCTGCTTTAAGTATTCGCGGTTTTGGCGATGCGCTCGTTATTGTCGACGGAGTTCAGGTTTCTTCCTTCAATAATCTCACAGCCAGTGAAATCGAATCAATTTCAGTTTTAAAAGATGCATCGGCAGCAATTTATGGAGCGCGTGCCGGTAACGGAGTTATCCTCGTAACTACCAAACGCGGTCAATCAGGAAAACCAACCATTACATTAAATTCATCTTATACCCAGCAACGCGTGACCAATTATCCACGTCCGCTCGACGGCAGAAGATATGCTGAATGGAATCATGAATATGCTGTAAACAAAGGGACACCTGATTCATATCCTGATTACGAAAAATATTCAGCCGACAACGATACATTCCCAAGTACCGACTGGTATGCTCTTACAGTAAAGAATTTTGCTCCAATGCATCAGCATGATTTGTCGATTAGTGGTGGAAGCGAAAAAATTAAATATTATGGATTGGTTGGCTTCCTCGATCAGGAAACATTCTGGAAAAACAATGGGGGCAATTATGAACGCTACAATATCCGGTCGAATGTAGATGCACAGATCACCGATAATTTAAGCATGCAATTGGGCTTTTCGAACATTAACGACAACAAAAAATTGCCAATCCGAATGGGTGATGGAAGCAATGGCGGATCAATCTGGCAAGACTTGCAATTAAGTATTCCAACTGTATTGGCAACTTTCCCTGATCCTTCCAAACTTCCTAATGCCAATGTAACTCCTGGTGGCAGTATTTTGGGAACCAGCGACATGTCGCATACCGGTTATTCCGATTATCGCAGCCAGAACATTCGCTTAAATGGTTCAATGAATTACAATTTCCCATTTCTGAAAGGCTTATCAGCAAAATACACCTACAATTATACTCAGAATTACGGTGCAAATAAATCCTGGGGTCTGAGTCCATCCTATTATTCATACAGCGTTACAAGCCAGGTCTATACCGAGGTGAAAGGCACTGCTCCTTCTTTATCCGAATATCGGAACGAATCAAAACTCATTACCAATCAGGCTTCCCTGAATTTTGACCGGACTTTCAACGAGGTACACGATGTGAAAGCCATGGTTTTATATGAATCCAGCGATTACAGCGATTCATACATCAGTGCCGGACGTAGGGAATATCCAACCGATCAGGTGCCTTTGCTTGACTGGGGAAGTGTTCAGACTCAGAGTAACTCAGGATCAGCATCAGAGATGGGACGTGTAAGTTATGTCAGCCGTGTTAATTATGCCTACAAAGGAAAATATTTATTCGAAACCACCTTCCGTGCAGATGCTTCAGCCAAATTTCCTGAAGATAGCCGCTGGGGCTATTTCCCAAGTGTCTCAGCCGGATGGAGATTGTCGGAAGAGAATTTCCTGAAAGGCACTGAATGGATTTCGAACCTGAAATTACGAGGTGGTATCAGTAACATGGGTTACGATAATGTGAGCAATTTTGCCTATTTATCTGCGTATAAGTTAGCGCCAAACTATGTTTTCAATGTTGGGAATAATCCGACCAATGTTGCAGGTATTTATTCTACAGGTCTTGCCAATCCAAATTTAACCTGGGAAAAAATGACCTTATACAATGTTGGGGTTGATTTTAATATGTTCCAATCTAAATTGTACGGCGAAATGGAAGTGTTTTACAGGAACAGGGAAGGAATACCTGCAACCCGTGCCACTACTATTCCAACCACCGTTGGGGTTACTTTTCCTCCTGAAAACCTGAACAGCCAAAATAACCGGGGAGTTGAACTGATGCTCGGAACAAAAGGCAATTTTGGAGAAGTCAGGTATGATATCAGCGGAAATGTTGGTTATTCTCGCGCCAAATGGGGTCACTTTGAAGAACCTGAATATACCGATCCCGATCAAAAACGGATTTACCAGAAATCAGGTCGCTGGGTTGACGAAGTATTTGGTTTGAAGTCCAATGGATTATTTACCGACTCTACCCAAATTGCAAACCTTTCATACGTTCAGGATAATCAGGGCAATTCAACACTTAATCCCGGAGATGTCAGATACATCGAATACAAAGTGGATTCAATTATCGATTGGAGAGATATGCAACTGATTGGAAACTCCATTCCTCATTGGACTTACGGCTTAAATTTGTATTTCGGTTACAAAGGATTTGACGTAGCTGCCCTGTTTCAGGGAGCAGCTGGAAACTATGTCAATGTAAGAACCCGGGTTACCGACATCATGTTTGAAAAACATTGGTCGGAAACCAACAACCGTGCAGATGCCATATTTGCAAGAAACGGATCGACAGCTATTACTGCTGACGGATCACTGTTTAGTGACTTTACTTATAAGCCGGGTGATTATGTTCGTCTTAAAAGTTTGAATTTTGGCTACACCATACCTTCCGAATGGGCCAGAAAAGCCAAAATCGGAAGTCTGAGGATGTATGTTGCGGGTACAAACCTGTTTACGATTAGTGCAATTACCAAATATGGTATGGATCCTGAAGCTTATTCGCAGCCTGGAAATGGTGTATTGACTAATAGTTACTACCCACAGCAGAAGACTTTTACACTCGGCTTAACATTGACATTGTAATTAAGGATAAGGAATCATAAAAAGTAAACACTATGAAAAAAGTAATATATACATTCATGATAATCGCTTTGGCATTGTCATCGTGTACTGATGATATACTCGACAAAAAGCCATTGGATAGCTTATCTGATGAACAGGTTTGGAGCGATCAGGGTTTGATAGATAATTATCTGACAACCTGCTATGCTGAGAGTAAGTTCTTTTTTAATCGGCCTTACGACGATGAAACCGGATTTTCTTATGGTTTTTTTGTGCCTTTCTACAATATGACTAATTCGGACGAAGCTTGTCCGGGATGGGAAAATTACTGGGGCAAAAACGTGAATATCATGGCTACCGGAAAATCTTCGAAATTAAACCAGTACTGGGCCTACCCAACGATACGTAGAATAAACATTTTCCTGGAAAAAGTACCGACATCACCCGTTGACGAAGCCTTTAAAACACAACGTACGGCTGAAGCGCGCTTCCTGAGAGCATTTATCTATTTCAGAATGGTGGAACGCTATGGCGGTGTGCCTATCATTACCAAATCACAATCGGCAAACGACCCACACGATGAACTTTTCCCGAAACGGAATAAAGAAAAAGAGGTTTATGACTTTATCATTAAGGAACTTGATGAATCGATTGCCAATTTACCTGATGCAGGAAAGGACAAATATCGTCCGAGCAAAGCTGCTTGTCTGGCTTTGAAAAGTCGTGCAGCCATGTTTGCAGCCAGTATCGCACAATGGGGCTCAGTACAATTAGAAGGAATTATAGGAGTTATGGCTGATCCAAAAGAATACTGGCAGAAATCTTATGATGCTTCAAAAGCAATCATCGATGGAGGCCAGTTTGCCTTGTACAATAAAATCGCTGACCCGGCTAAAAACTATCGGAATTTATTTCTGGATAAAGATAATCCTGAAGTCATTTTTTCAGAAGGGTTTAATGGCGAATTTAAAAAAGCTCATTCATACGATTTGTTTAATGCAACTCAGGGCTGGTGTACCTGGGGAGCGGGAAATCAGGTGACAGCTTATCTGGATATGGTTGCAGCTTATGAAAATACGGACGGCTCGTTGGATTTGACAAAAGATCCGGCAACGAAGGCAGATTTTTATGTATCACTCTCCAAACCTGGGAAATTGTGGAGTATGAATGATTGGCTGGGCAAAAAGGAACCACGTTTCTGGGGAACTATTATCACAACCGATAGCAAATGGAAAGGTGAAGCTCTTGACTTCCATAAAGGTATTTTCGTAGTTAATCCAAAAACCGGGAAAGGTCAATTATTGGATAAGGATTATACCGATGGGGTAAAATCGGTTGAACGCTATGGAAAGAGTTTCAAACGTGAATCGGATACGCATACTCCTTTCAATGTGATCAAATACATGGATGAGGATCTTGCACCGGCACAAATGGGGCAATCTAAAACAGATTACATTGTTTTCAGGTTGGGTGAAATTTTGCTAAACTACGCTGAAGCTGCATTCGAATTGGGTAAACCCGGTGAGGCTCTTCAGGCAGTAAACGAAATCAGAAGACGTGCCGGCATCTTTGAACTGACTGCAGTGACCCTTGATGCCATTCGCCACGAACGTAAAATTGAATTGGCTTTCGAAGGGAATCGTTATTTCGACCTGAGAAGATGGAGAATTGCAACTTCAGAACTGAACAGCAGTTCATTGGTATCCGGAGGTAAAGATCGTTTTAACAGTATGCATCACCATATTGATTTTACATCGTCACAATATTCTACCTCAGGAATTTATGTCAGTGCAAAATACTACCTCGAAATCTTATCACACGACCGTTTCTGTGGTTTCGAAAATTACATTTTCGAACCGAAGCATTACTATTTACCGATTTCGTTAGATCGGATTACCAATAACCCGAATCTGGTTGAGAACCCGGGGTACTAATTTTAGGAAAATTTTTTGTTCTCATGTTTTGAAGGTTGATTTTTCATCAATCTTCAAAACATCTCCCGGCCTTCCTAAATCGTTTCTGAAGATTCAGTGCAGGTCATTCCTTTCACTTCAGAATAGGTTCTATTAATCGAAAATTATTGTAACATATTGAATTGTTGTACTATAAACTAAATTTTAAAACTAAAAATTATGAAAAATCGTTACCTTTTGAAATTGAGTGGTGCATTTTTATTCTTAATTGCTGCTGCCTCTTTTGCAATGGCTCAGGGCTCTTTGACCATGAGCAAAGAAATGATTACGGCTGAAAAACTGGTTGACTTGACCGCTGAAGGTACATTGGACTGGGCCGTTTGGACTGCTCCAGAAGATGGTTCGATGGATGCTATCAAAGAGCAGAAAGACCCAGTGGTTGATTTCATCAAAGGATTGGATTTGATTGGAACTCCTCCAAAAGGTTATGAAGGTTACGATGGTAACGACTGGTACCGTTTTAACTGGACAAACGGAGTGAATGAACCAACTAAAGAAGGTGCAAAAACAGGGGTATTTGTTTCGCATTTGAACAATGGGATGTCATTTACAGTTCCTGCTGATGCAAAGGTCAGAACTTTAAAAGTTTACGCCGATGCATGGAATGCAAAAGGAAAAATGGTGGCGACATTATCTGATGGTTCTGCTGCCGAAGTGATGAACAATGAATTGGAAGGGTCTGATAATGTTGCCCATGCAATTTTCACCATTTCCTATAAAGCCGGTTCTGCCGGACAGAAGTTGACTGTAAAATACACGACAGAAGTTGATAAAGTTGGCGGAGGTGCAAATGTTTCAATTAGTGCCGTAACTCTTGCAGGTCCTGGTTTCGAAACTGCCAGTGGTAAATTATCATTAGCCAAAGAAGCTGTGACTGCCGAAAAGCAAATTGATTTAACTGCCGAAGGAACCCTCGATTGGGCACAATTCACTGCTCCTGAAGACGGTTCGATGGATGTAACCAAAGAACAAAAAGACCCTGTGGTTGATTTGATTAAAGGCGTTGACCTGATTGGCACACCAGTTAAAGGATTTGAAGGATATAGCGGCAACGACTGGTATCGTTTCAGCTGGACAAACGGTGTGAACGAACCTTCTGCAACCGGAAATACTTCAGGTATTTATGTAACCGGAGTAAACAATGGATTGACTTTCTCAGTTCCTGCGGACAAAAACGAAAGGACTGTAAAAATCTACGCTGATGCATGGAATGCAAAAGCCAAATTGACTGCTACATTATCTGATGGATCTGCTGCCGAAGTGATGAATAATGAACTGGAAGGCACCGGTGATGTTGGCCATGCCGTATTTACATTGGTTTACAAAGCTGCTTCATCTGGTCAAAAGTTAACCGTTAAACTAATTACCGAAGTGGATAAACTGGCTCCAGGCTCAGGCGGAAACATTTCGATTGACGTAATTACATTGGCTGGGCCTGCTCCTGAAGTCGGTGTCGGATCACTTTCATTAGCTAAAGAAGTTGTGACTGCCGAAAAACAAATCAACTTCACTACCGAAGGAACTTTAGATTGGGCACAGTTTACTGCTCCTGAAGATGGATCGATGGATGTTACCAAAGAACAGAAAGATCCGGTTGTTGATCTGATTAAAGGTCTTGATCTGGTTGGTGCTCCTGTTAAAGGATTTGAAGGCTACAGCGGCAACGACTGGTATCGTTTCAGTTGGACAAACGGCGTGAACGAACCTTCAGCAACCGGAAATTCTTCAGGTATATATGTTACCGGAGTCAATAATGGAGTATCGTTCACAGTTCCTGCTGACTTAGATGTAAAAACTGTAAAAATTTATGCTGATGCATGGAATGCAAAAGCAAAACTAACAGCTACTTTATCTGATGGTTCTGCTGCCGAAGTCATGAATAATGAATTGGAAGGTACTGGCGATGTTGGTCATGCAATCTTTACAATTGCTTATAAAGCTGGTTCTGCCGGTCAGAAATTAACTGTTAAATTAATTACCGAAGTTGACAAATTAGCTCCGGGTTCTGGTGGAAACATTTCGATTGACGCAATCACTCTGGCTGCCGGAACAACAGGTATTGGCAGTAAAATGATCCAGAGTAAAATCAGTGTATATCCAAATCCTACCAATGGACTGGTTAATGTTAAAATGGATAACATGTATAACGCAACCATTCAGGTCTTTGATATTGTAGGCAAAATGGTTTATACCAAAAACTCGATGAGCGATAATGAGCAGATTGACCTTTCAGGACGTAAAGGCATCTATCTGGTAAAAGTTTCTGATGGCGTTTCTTCTACTACTCATAAAGTAATTGTGAGATAATTCAGCAATATTCACAACGCATGTTCTGTTAATACCGGTTATTGATGAAAATTTTTTCCAATCATTTTTGCATTTTCAATACTATTCTATTCTCAGTTTTTGTTTCAATTTCGGCCAATGCCGGAAATGGCAAGTTGACTTTAACCAAGGAAATGGTTACTTCCGAAAAACAGATCAATTTAACAACAGAGGGCACTTTGGACTGGGCATTGTGGACAGCACCTGAAGACGGGTCGATGGATGCGATCAAAGAGCAAAAAGATCCCATTGTTGATTATATTAATGGTCTTACTTTGGTAGGAAATCCTCCTAAGGGTTTTGAAGGATATAGCGGGAACGATTGGTATCGTTTCAGCTGGAGCAATGGTGTCATGGAACAAACTGTTTCAGAAAATACTTCCGGAGTATATGTTACCGGTAAAGACAATGGAATGTCTTTTACCGTTCCGGCGGATAATACCGAACGGATCATAAAAATTTATGCCGATGCCTGGAACTCCAAAGCCAAACTCGTGGCTGTTTTATCCGATGGTTCGGCGACTGAAGTGATCAACAACGAACTGGAAGGAACAGAGAATGTAGGTCATGCCATTTTCAAGGTTACCTACATGGCTGGATCTTTGGGACAAAAACTTACAGTTTACTATACCGTTGAAGTTGATAAACTCGCGCAGGGTGGTGGAAATGTCTCCATCAGCGCGGTTTCATTGTCAAAGCCTGAAACCGGAAATGTATTTGGTGTGAATGAGTTAAAAGATAAAATCAGAGGCGGCTGGGTTGGCCAGATGGCTGGGTGCGCCTGGGGTGGGCCTACCGAATTTTGGTACAACAATGTACTTATAAAAGAATCGGAAGTTCCGGCATGGTCGCCTGCTGATATTAACAAAGTATTTTCGGGTTTGGGCGACGACCTGTATTGCGAAATTCCTTTTTTGGATGCCATGACAGAATTTGGCCCCAACTGCGACTGGAACGAAATGGGAAAAGCATTCAACGATTCGAAGTTCGACCTTTGGCATGCCAATTACAATGGTCGCGAAAATCTGCGGAAAGGATTAAAAGTCCCCATGTCGGGCCATTACCTGAACAACAAAAGCAAATGGACGGGTATTGGCTGGACAGAACAAGATGATATCGACTTTCAGATTGAAGCCGACTTTGCCGGAATTGTTGCGCCAGCATTACCTAATGTAGCCAGCGATATTGCCTGGCGTGCCGGTCATTCAATGAACTGGGGAAATGGCGTTTATGGTGGTGTAATGGTGGCAGTCATGCACAGCGCGGCATACAATGCCAGGTCGATAGCCGAAATTGTGGAAGCAGGCAGGCTGTCAATTCCTGAAGGATCCCGCTTCAGGCAAATGATGGATGATCTGATTGGATGGCATCGTGAAGGAAAATCGTTCGAAGAAAACTGGCGACTGGTAACCGACAAAACCAAACGGACCACCATTGCCGGAAAAGGTGACCCTAAAGATGACTTGAAAGCTTCGGATTGCGACTTTATTGATGTGACCCAAAACGGCGCTTACATTGTTCTGGGATTACTTTATGGAAACGGGGATTTTGAAAAATCAATGAAACTGGCAATGCAAAGTGGTTGCGACAGCGATTGCAATCCCTCAAGCGTAGGCGCGATTTTAGGTACCTACCTTGGGTTCACTGCAATCCCTTCCAAATGGAAATCGGGTCTGAATTACAACAAGTACTTTCCATACACCACTTACACTGTCGATGATTGTATCGATTTGTCCTACGAATTGGCCAAAGAAGTTATCAAAATGTCAGGAAATACCATCCTGAACGAAGGAACTGATGCCGAAGAATACATTATTGCTCCGCAAACTGTTATTCCTGTGGTATTCGAACAATGTGGGTTTAATCAAAACTCGTTCGGCTTAACCGACACCCGATTGGCAATTCAAAATACAGCTCCTGTTTTGCAAGCCTCAGGTTCTTTGCTTGGTGCAGGTTTGGTAAATTTCACGTCAGATGCTACCGACTCAGATGGAATCAAGGAATATTGCTGGTTTTTTGGCGACCTCAGCTATGAAAAATCGCGAAATCCAACACATAAATACGCTGCAAATGGCGATTATCAGGTAGTATGCTATGTCAGTGATAAAAAAGGCTATACTTCCTACAAAGAAATGACTGTAAAAGTGGACGATGCGACCTTGGCAGAGATTCAGCCTGAAATTGAAGACAACTTCAGTATTTATCCGAATCCGAATATAGGATCTGCTGATGCAAAAATCAGTTTCAACTCAAAATCATCAGCAAATGTTTCGATTAGCATTTATACTCTCAACGGATCCTTGG
>JFJP01034938.1_pt1 | contig 14060 bp, 10 predicted proteins | sample 431651 | NCBI WGS metagenome assembly JFJP01 (sample SAMN02602958, study PRJNA72255) | Microbial mat metagenome, whole genome shotgun sequencing project. | biome: fresh water; feature: sink hole; material: water; isolation source: purple microbial (photo- and chemosynthetic) mats found in... | reverse complement strand
GAATTTTCGCGCGAGATTACCGCGCGGCCATCGAGGGTCTCGCCATGACCGAATCGAAGAAGGGTTCAGACAGCCTCGCCCGCGCCCGGAATGCGTTGAATCTCCGCGATTTTGAAACCGCCGAGCGCTACTCGCGCAAGAGCCTGACAGAAGACCCCAAGTCCAAAGCGGCACGCTTGATCCTCGGCACTGTCTATCTGCGGACCAACAGGGCTACCGATGCCCTGGCAGCCTATTCGAGCGCAGTCGAAGCCGACGCGAACGACATCAGGGCGCTCGAGGGCATGGCTGTCTCCTACCTGAGGCTCAACAAGCCGCTGGATGCACTCTCGGCCCTCGAACACGCCATCGACCTTGATCCCGGCGATTCCGAGCTTCAATTCAACCTTGGAAACACCCACAAAGCCTTAAACAATCTTAGAGCCGCAGAGATGTCCTTTGCAAAGGCGATAGAACTCGATGCAAAGCACGTAATCGCCTACAACAACCTCGGCAGCGTCTATATTTCCATGGGCGACCATGCCAAAGCCGTGCAGATCTTCTGGCGGGGCCTCGCCGTCGACCCCAACTATCCGTCATTCCACTACAATCTCGGCATAGCTTACGAGGCTCTCGGAAAGCCTGCCGACGCGATCACCGAGTACGACGCTGCCGTCAAAGGCCGGCCCGGCTGGATCGAAGCGATGAACCGCTACGGTGAATGCCTTGCGAAAAACGGCGAGCATAAAAAATCGATAGACTTGTTCTCGCAGATAATCGCGATCGACCCGCTCAACGCCCCGGCACGCAACGGCATAGGACTATCATACGCGGAAGCCGGGAAACCGGACGAGGCCGTCTCGTGGTTCAGAAAAGCTCTGGAAGCAGACCCGAAGTTCCTGACCGCCGCGGTGAACATCCAGGACGTGCTCGAAAAGACCGGCCGCTACGCCGAAGCGATAGGCGAGATACAGGCTCTCGTCGACCTGATGCCCGACAACGACGGCCTTCGCGTGCAGCTCGCCAGGCTGTATAGAGCGCTCGGCCATCTGGATCTCGCGATGGACACCATCACCGAAGTTCTCAGGCGTTCGCCAAACGACATAGAAGGCCTTAAAATCTACGGACTCCTGCTTCAGGCACTCGGAAAACCGGACAAAGCCAAGGAAGTATACAAGAAGATCGTCAGGATCGATCCAGGACAGGCGGCCTTCAGGATAGAACTCGCAAAAATTTACCGTGAATCCGGCGAAACCGAAGCCGCGATCAAGGAACTCGAGGAATACCTCATCTCCAGGCCAAAAGATGCTGCCGCGAGAATCGAACTGGCCCGCGCCTATGCGGACAAAGGCGACCACTCACACTCAGCCCAGATTCTACGGGAAGTCATCGAGCAGAAACCAGATGACACTGAAGCATGGTTCGAGCTCTCGGCGGCATACCAGGCGCTTGGCGAAAAGGAAAAAGCCGTCGAAGCGGCGGGCAAACTCGTCAATCTGCGGGGCAGCAGGGGACGGGCCGACGACATCGACGGTCTGAACGATTCCATAGAAAACTACGAAAAAGCGGTACGCGGTTACTCGTCCGACATGCGCGAAGCCTGGGAACGCAACGTCAAGGTCCTCAGGGACGCGCTGAAGGCCGGAAGTGCCGTCGATGATGGTTCCGTTGCCCAGGAAGGTGACATGGATCCCTTGTTTGGCTTCGGAAATGCCGATGCCATCCCGGTGGACGAAGCGGAAGAACTCATGTTCCTCGAAGAGAGGGAAGAACCTCTCGACGGGGAAGACGAACTCGAGGAAGAACCGGACGAAATACTACAGGATGAGGAAGAAGAGGAACGGGTCGACGAATTGCTGGTCGACCAGGAGCTCTACGGCAACGAGTCGCCCAAAGCTCCTGCCAGGGACGAAGGGCAAGCGGCGCGCGACCAGACTCCAGCCGCCCCCCAGCAAACGCCACCACCGCCGCCCCCGCCTCCGGTACAATACCCTCAGTATCAGGCGCCTCCTCCGCCTCCCGTGTTTTTCCCGCCTCCCCCTCCCATGCAGTTTCCGCCGTATCCGCCGTATCCACCATATCCTGAAAAGCAGAAGCGGCCTAAACCCCCTTCACTCGATCCGCTTGACTTGTCGCAGCCTCTCGATGAAGAAGCCCCGGAATATATCGACGAACCAGAGTTCGATACAGATCCGGATGAACTGGACGGGGAGACATCGGACATGGATGTTCCCGCCGAGGAAATGGAAGAACCAGAACTTGAACCTGAGCTTGAGACAGAACCCGAACCAGAACCTGAGCCAACGGAAAATATGGAAGAACCAGAGGACGAAGCTCCATCGGGAGACGTGATCACCGAAGAAGAGGACGAGAATCCCTGGGAGGGAGTAGAAAACCCCGACCTCCCCGAGGATGAACCTCTCGACAACGAACCGGAGACTGCACCGGAGAATCCGCCCCGCCCGGAACAAAAACAAAAGCCGGAGCCCCCTGTCCCGGAGAAGCCACCTGAACTGGAAAAACCTCCGCTCGACCCGTTTGGGGATGAGGCAGCAAAACTCTATGCCTACCTCAAGGATCTTTCAAAGAGTCTTCCGCCTGAAAAAAAAGAAGCGATGGAAAAGAGCGGTGTTTCCGCCAAACTTGACGCAATAATCGACAGGGTAACAAAACCACGGCAAAAAACTGCAGTACCCGGCGAAATAATGGGCGTGCCCATATCACCAAAGCTGGCCAAGCTGATCGAGTTCATGCGTCGGGAGAAGCAGCATGCCGGAAAGTAATAATGTCCGAAAGATAAAAAACTACATCAGTTCGATGCCGAGCCTCCCCACGACGGTTGCCAAGGTGATGGAGATATGCAACAACCCCAAAACCAGCCCGACCGACCTGGACAAGGTAATAGCGCTCGACCCGGTGCTGATGGGCAAAGTCCTCAAATTGATAAACTCAGCCTATTACGGACTCCAGAACCAGGTAACCTCCCTGGTGCGCGCGATCATCATGCTCGGCGTCAACACGGTCAAGAATCTTGCCTTGAGTACCGCCGTGCTCGACAAGCTCGCAGACAAATCCGGATTCCGCGCCCTGAACATGGAGGGCTTCTGGAGGCACTCACTGTGCGTCGGCGTCGTCGCAAAGATGATAGCGCGCAGGAAGAACGTCCCGGCGCAGCGCCTCGACGAGTTTTTCGCCGCGGGCTTGCTCCACGACATAGGCAAGATTCCACTCAACAACGCCCTCTCCGAAGAATATGTACGGGCCATGGGTCTCGCAGACCATGAACGGATACCGTTGTACCTGGCGGAGAAGCGGAGCATCGACATCGACCATGCGGAAGCAGGGTCGATGATTGCCGATGCCTGGCACCTCGACGGACCGATAGCGGACGCGATCAAGTACCACCATTCGATAAGCATGTACGAGGGCGCCAACATGGACATCGTCCTGGCGGTTGCCGTGGCGGATTATTACGCAAGCCGTGAGGGCATCGGGTTCTCGGGCTGCCTGTATCCAGAGAAAATTCCGCCCGAGGTGTTCGAAAAACTCGGCGTGCCCAAGGTGTGGCTTGAAGATATAGACGCGGCAGTCAGCGCCGAAATCGAGAAAGCGTCAGTATTCCTGCGCATTAAAGCATGAACGGAGGAATCTGGTGTTCAGCGTAAAGATTTGGGGTGACAGGGGTTCCATGCCGGTACCAGGGCCGGATACCGTTGTCTTCGGCGGCAACACTTCGTGCATCGAAGTCAGGTGCGGCAAGAAGCTCATCGTCATCGACGCGGGTTCGGGCATCAGGAGCCTCGGCGACTGGCTCGTACGCAATGATTTGAAGAACGGCCCCATAGACGCGGACGTGTTCCTCACCCACACGCACTGGGACCATATAATGGGATTCCCCATGTTCACGCCGATCTATGTACCCGGCACAACCCTGCGGATCAGGGGTCCTGTCAACTTCGAGGACGAAACCCTGGAGCAGATCATCGGGTCCCAGCTCTCCTACAGGTACTGGCCCGTCAGGCAGGAAGACCTCGCCGCCAAGATAACATACCAGAGCCTCAAGGAAACCGAACTCGACCTCGGCGACGGAGTCAGGGTAAAAACCAAGTACCTGAACCACCCCGTCCTGTGCCTAGGGTACCGCATCGAATACGAGGGCAAGGCGTTCGCCACCGCATACGACCACGAACCGTTCATCAACCTGTTCCCGACCGATCCGGCGGACCCCGATTACGACCCGGTCATTGCCGAGGAAGCCGGCCTGGCGGTAAAGGAAGGCAACGAGCGCATTGAATCCTTCTATCAAGGCGTCGACCTGCTCATTCACGACACACAGTACAGCGCCAAGGAATACAAGGCGAGCAAGGTCGGGTGGGGCCATTCTTCGTTCGAGTACGCGATCAATGCCGCGAACAGGGCAGGGGTCAAGCACCTCCTCCTGTTTCACCACGATCCAAACCGGACCGATGCCGAACTCCAGGAACTTGAATTATTCTACCAGGAGAAGATCCGCGGAAAGACCGCGATGCGCCTCGAGGCAAGCAGGGAAGGCCTTACCGTTCTCCTTTAGCGCGCACCCTTGACAGTACGAGGCACAGCGGGGGACAATCCGCCCCGATGACTGACAAGCCAGATATACCAACCCGTGTCCGCTCGGCAGTGACCAGCGGACTCTCCACAGGATTCAAGACCATGCTGTTCCTGGTCAGGATCATGGTACCGGTAAGCCTCGCGGTTTCAATACTGCAGTGGACCGGAGCCCTGTCCCATATTGCTCAACAATTACAGCGCAATAGCCGTCATGGAAACACTGCCGCTTACCATGCGGGAAGTGACCATACTCGCCATCATGGCGCTGACAGCCCACAACCTGATAGTCGAGACGGCGGTGATGAAAAAAACCAGTTCGTCGGCGTTCAAAATGGTCGTGCTGCGCCTGGGATGGGCAATCGTCGCGGGTTACGTGTTCAACCTGATACTTCCTGTCGACAAGACTGTTATTTCCTCCGTCGATGCGTCGATGGCGACGAGGCCTGAACTGGTGCCAATGCTTGTCGCCTGGGGCTACTCGACCATACGGCTCGTCCTCAAGGTGATACTCCTGGTGTTGGGTATCATGGTCATCCAGCGTCTGATGGAAGAATTCAAGGTGATGGATGTGCTTTCCCGACCGCTGGTGCCGGTGATGCGCTTTTTCGGCCTGCCCGACAGCGCGAGCTTCCTGTGGATCGTGCTCAATGTAGTCGGGTACGCGTATGGTGCCGCCATCATCATGGAACGGGTGAAAGACGGGAAGATGAAGCCGCAGGAAGCGGATCTGTTCAACCACCATGCCAGCCTGTGCCACAGTCTTTTCGAGGATACAGTGCTGTATGCGGCCATAGGTACGCCGATTTTCTGGATTACCGTACCGCGTTTGGTAATGGCGTTGATCGTAGTGTGGTTCGAGCGCTTCCGCAGGCAGCGCTTCAGAAAATCCTTCCGGGCAGGCACGTACTAGGCACCCGCCGGTTCAGAAATCCAAAACTCAAATACCCTGGAACAGCAGCCAACCAGAGACTATGCCCGCTATCGACACCGCTCCCGCAGCCTCCAGAACCAGACCAAGCACAAGCACAGCCAGGATCACCAGTCTGGCTGGCTTTGCCAATGGACGGCGCCTGAGCAGCGGAACGGCGATCAATGCAAGAGCGGCAATTGCAAGCACGGTGATGGTCCACGCGCGGACGACACCAGGCTGGGTGCCGATGAGTGCTCCAAGCTTCATGCCGAGCCGTGAAAACGTCGCATTGATGGCGGTGAGCCGCCCCAGGGCCATCGACAAACCAATCGCAACCAGCAGAAGCCCCGAGGCTATGCGGACGCCGCGGCCATGGCGCTTGAACCACGCCCATAGCGGCGAAAGTCGTTCAAAGAACAATCCGGCGCCCAGGAATGGCAATGCAAGACCCGCCGAGTAGGTACCAAGGAGGAGCACAGCGTTGAGGGTTCCACCCGAACGGGCAGCCATGAAGAGGATGGATGCGAGTATGGGACCTATGCACGGTGTCCAGCCTGCGCCAAACGCCATACCTACGACAAAGGCGCCAGCCGCACTGGTTGGTTTGCTGGTCACATGAGCCTTGGCCTCGGTGTTCAGGAAGCGAAGGAAATCGAACATTGTATTGAGCCCGAGCACGATGACGACCGAACCCGCGATTATCGACACGATCCGGTTCGATTTCCCGGCTACCAGCATGCCACCGCCGGAGAATATGATGCCGAGCGCCACAAATATGGCCGAGAAACCAAGGACAAAAAACAGTGTCCTGTAGAATACTCCTGCCCGCTTCGAGCCGCTCCTGATTTCCTCCGTGCCGGCTCCGCTTATGAAGGAAAGGTAGCCTGGTATAAGAGGGAGCACGCAGGGCGACAGAAATGAAAGCAGGCCCGCACCGAAGGCTACGGCGAAGGAAACATCGTTCACGGGAGGCGCTCCGCGAGTTCCTTGAACAGTACAAGCACCTCGGGGGTGTTGTACGGGCGCGAACCAACAATACCCGCTATTGCCCGCCCCTGCTTGTCCAGGATGAAGGTAGTAGGGATACCCCTGCCCGCGAACGGCGCCGAAGCAGCGCCGCTCTCGTCGAGGTACATCGGGAACGTATACGGGCTGGCCTTCACGAAGTCGGTGACCGTCTTGGCCTTCTCGGCCACACTGATCGCGAACACCTCGAAAGCCGTGCCTTTCATCTTTTCATGCAGTTCCTGTATGGAGGGCATTTCTTCTTTGCACGGAGGGCACCATGTAGCCCAGAAATTGAGGAGAACCATCTTGCCGGTCACTGCATTGAGGCTGGCATCCGCTCCGGCCAGGGTTTTCACGGTGAAAGGCGGCAACGGTTCCGGTACGGGGAAGACGTAGAAGCCGAGGGCCTCAAGCCGGGATGCATACCAAGGCGCGTTGGACACAGCCGCTTCTACAACCTGTGTCCCCGAGGCTGGTGCAGGCTCTGGTTTGGCATTTGAAACAGCATCATCGACCTTCGGTGTGCTGGCTGAACATCCGCTGGCACCAAGCCCTATAGCTATGAACGCAACCATGTATAGCGTGGTTTTCATCGTATCTCCTCGTGGCTATCAAACGACAGCATTGTTTCAGAACATATAGAAATTACTATAAAGGGTGCGGCAAAACAAGCTTTTGATGCATGCATAGGCGAAAACGTCATTTTTCATTATACTTGTCATTGAATCGATGTACTTTCCGGCACCTGCAACAGCTGTCGGCACAATCAGGAGTTTTCATGCGAATGGCAAGTCAGATACACCAGCGTTTCCAGGATGACGACGATGATGAAGAGGAAGAAAAAGGCCCGAAGGGACCGGATGCCCTCGCCGAACGCCTGCTTGAAACCAGAACCATACTTTTATCAGGCCAGGTGAACAAGGAACTGGCCGAACGGGTCATACGCCAGCTTCTCCTCCTTGAAGCCAAGAGTTCCGACCCCATCAAGGTGATGATCGACTCCCCTGGAGGCGATGTCGACGCGGGCTACGCGATATTCGACATGGCCAGGTTCGTAAAGCCGGATGTCTGGATGATAGGCATGGGCCTGGTCGCAAGCGCCGGAGCCCTCATTTTGCTGGCTGCGCCCAAGGAACGTCGCGTCGCACTCCCCAACTCTCATTACCTTATCCACCAGCCTTTGTCCGGGCTCCGCGGCGTCGCGACGGAGATAGAAATCCACGCCCGCGAACTGGAAAAGACCCGCGACAGGCTGAACAAGCTTATTGCCGACGAGACGGGACAGCCGCTCGAGCGCGTTGTCAAGGACACTGACCGTGACTACTGGATGGGCGCCGAGGATGCAGTGACGTACGGGCTTGTATCGAGGATTGCGGCTACCAGGGACCAGCTCGGCATCTGACGAAGCCTCCAAATACCGACGGAACTGATTTTCAGCCCCGGAAGCGCAAGCGCCGGGGCTTTTTCGTCCTTTAGGAGTAAAGGAGCCAACACTCCTGTATTCCTGAGGGGCATTGCCCCTGAATAGGGGCGCCGCATGAACCAGACAGTCCGTAAGCTTGCAACATTCCTTTCAGCAGCCTTGATCCCCCTGCTCCTTGTCGCCTGCATCGGCTGCGGCATGGAACCCGTCGCCAAAGGGAGCATAGTCGTCATGTCGTACAATCTTCAGACGCTCTTCGACCCCGTGGACCAAGGCGGAGAGTACAGCGAATACAGCGTCAAAAACGGAGACTGGGACAGGGCAGGGTACGAGAAACGGCTTGCCTCCCTGGCGTCTTCGATCCTGGCCGCCACCGTACCCGACGCTACCGGCGCCCGCAGCAGCAAGGGCCCCGATATCATCGTGGTACAGGAAGCCGAGAACGAAACCGTGCTGCGCGATCTGGCTTCTGCCGTGGGCGAGTACCCGTATATCGTCGCGTCCCCGCACGAAGATGCCACCCTGGCCTGCGGCGTGCTGTCCCGCTTCCCCCCGACCTCCGCAAAAGCCCACCGCGTACGCCCTCCCGACGGCAGCCCCTCGTCGGTACCACGGCACATCCTGGAAATCGAACTGGACATCAACGGCAACCGATTGCTCATAATCGCAGCCCACCTTAAAAGCAAGCTCGGCGGCGCCGAAGAAACCGAACCGGAACGCCGCGCCGCGGCAGACTTCATCCGCCTGCTTGTAGGCACGCGGCTCAAAGAAGAACCTTCGCTCGCCATTATCGTGGCCGGAGACTTCAACGAGAATCCCGACGAGTTCATCCGCATCGATGGCGCCTACCCTACGGCATTGATGGCCCCGGACACAGCCGAAGGAGCTCGGCTGAACATTTCCGGCACAGCGTCGGAATCGACAATCGAGCCGCTGGTGCTGTACTGCCCCTGGGATGAAGAGGGAGGGTACAGTTACCGCTTCGAGGAAGCGGAGGAACGGATCGACCAATTGCTGATGTCCCCCGCCCTCGTCTCCGGCGGCGAATGCCCGTTCACCTTCAGCGCGTTCAGCTCCGCGCCTCCGGAGTTCCTTGTAGATGCCTCAGGAACTCCGATACGGTGGAGCCAGGAGAGCGCCAGAGGCTATTCCGACCATCTGCCGATCAGGGTGCGCCTCGCTATTTCACCGTAGAATTCCAGCTTGTGAGACAAGCGACCCCCATGCATGGTATAAAGACCGGATATGGAAGGCCGACCTCTGATTGCCCAGGGCGATCAAACCCTGCTGCTCGATGCTCACGACCCGGCCTTTGACGAGGCCCGGGCAGAGCTTTCGGCCTTTGCTACCCTGGAGAAGAGTCCCGAGCATTTCCACACCTACCGCCTCGATGCCCTTTCCCTGTGGAACGCGGCGAGCGCGGGACTCGATGCGGACGCGGTGATGGCCACGATGGCCCGCTGGACGCGTTACGAGCTGCCGCCTTCGATAGGGCAGTCGATACGGCAGACTATGGCCAGGTTCGGCCGCGTGGTGCTGGCGGAGGGCCCGGACGGGAAGACATTGCGCCTGTCCTGTGACGATCCCTTCGTCCGGGCCGAGATGCAAGGCTCGCGGCGGCTGGGCAAGTACCTGGAGCCTGACGGCGACGGGTTTCTGGTGGCGCTCACCGAACGCGGCACCGTCAAGCGGGAACTGATTAAAATGGGCTGGCCGGCCCTCGACATGGCCCCGCTCGTCGACGGCGATGCCTTCCCGCTGGCGTTGAGGGACAAGCGGCTGAACGGATCGCCGTTTGCCATGCGCGCCTACCAGGAAGACGCCGCGAGGGCATTCGCCGGACGCGGAGCGCCGGGTACGGGCTACGGCGTCGTCGTGATGCCATGCGGCGCGGGGAAAACGATTGTCGGCATGGCGACGATGTCGGTCATAGGCCGCAAGACGCTTATAATCACCACGAACGTAGCGGCGGTCCACCAGTGGATGGACGAACTGCTCGACAAGACCGATGTTTCAAGGGAAAACCTCGGGGAATATACTGGTTCGGCAAAAGATGTAAAGCCGATCACCATAGCGACCTACCAGGTGCTTACCTGGCGACCGGACAAGAATTCCGATTTTCCGCACTTCGACCTTTTCCGCAAGGAGAAGTGGGGACTGATCATCTATGACGAAGTGCACCTGCTGCCTGCTCCCGTGTTCCGCGTTGTCGCCGAGATCCAGGCCATCCGCCGGCTGGGCCTCACGGCAACGCTTATCCGCGAGGACGGCTTGCAGGAGGATGTATTCAGCCTGATCGGCCCGAAGCGCTACGATGTCCCCTGGAAGGAACTCGAGGCGAAGGGCTTCATCGCCGAGGCGTTCTGCCGTGAAATCCGCGTCCCGATGTCCGATACGGAGAGGATGCGCTATGTCGCCTGCTCGACGAGGGAACGGCACCGGGTTGCCGCGGAAAACCCGTTGAAGGCGCGTGTCGTGCAGGAACTGATAGACAACCATCCCGACGACCTGGTAATGGTGATCGGCCAGTTCCTCGACCAGCTCCACGAACTGGCCAGACAGCTGCGCGCACCCTTGATTACCGGAGCGACGCCCAACCCCGAGCGGGAGCGGATCTACTCGGATTTCAGGGAAGGCCGGGTCAAGATCATCGTCGTATCAAAGGTAGCCAACTTCGCGATAGACCTGCCCGACGCATCGGTGGCTATCCAGGTTTCCGGTACCTTTGGGTCCCGACAGGAAGAAGCCCAGCGCCTGGGCCGCATCCTGAGGCCGAAACAGAAGAATTCGTACTTTTACTCTATCGTGTCACGTTTCAGCATCGAGGAGGAATACGCCGACAACCGGAGGCGTTTTCTGACCGAGCAAGGCTATCGATACACCATCGAAGCCTGGGAGGAGTCGGAATGGGTCCAGACGAACTAGGCCGCTGGCGGGATGCCCTGATAATTGACAAGGACAATACGCTCATCGATACGGCCCGCCGCTGGATCGGGGAGGTCAAGACACCCTTCAACAAGCACGAGCTTGTTTCGCGGCTCGAGTCGTTCCTGCGAAGGCAGAGCACAACCGATGCGATGGTCAGCCTGCTCGACCGGCTGGACAGGAGGGTTGTTGCCCTCGCATTGTTTTCGGGGCCTACCCCTACATCCGGCATCACCCTGAGCGATCTGGTCGAACTTGCGTCTGACGATGCGTCGAACCAGTCCGCTACCGGGCAGCGCATCAGGAACCTCCGGGAACGCCTGGTCCTGTACGTGCACAAGGGCGACCGCGGGATCGAATACATACACGTCGTTCCCCCGCTCGTGCCGAGATTGCTGGCCGAGCTTGCGCCGACCGATGCGCTGTCGATCGTCCGGCCGGCGGAAGAGCCGAAAGCCGACGATCCGCTGGCGATGTTCTGCGCTCTGGTCTCTGCAAGCGCCCATGCGCGGCCTGCGTTCAAGGGGCGTCGCGAACCGAGCAAGCGGCTGCTCACCCTGCTCGAGGGTGCCGCGCCCGCGCTCGCCGCGGACCGCGACAGGCTTGTCGTCTTCATGGACGCGCTGAGCGCATGCGGTATTTTAGGCGATGGCGGAGACGGCCACCCATCGGTCGATCCGAAGCGCTTCGTACGCTCGTGCGGTCTAGCCGGCGAAACCGCGGTGTTTGTCCTGGCTGCCGGCGCGATCGTCGACAAGTCGATAGAGCGGCATCTGGCTGCTGGACTCTTGCGGGCCATCATCGATTCGCTGCCGCGCCGGGTAGCGTGTACTCAGACAGATGCGCGACGTATCGTATCGATGGCGGCACGCCGTTACATGGAGCGGGAAGCGACCGCGGGTGACCAGTCGGCGGTAGCGGCTCTCGAGCGGGGTGTAGCCGGGATTTCTGCGGCCATTACCGGAGCCTTGAGCGCCATGGGTATCCTGGTAATCGGCGACGACGGGATGGTCCGGGTCGCAGGGGAATCATTTGTTCCACGCGCGGTGACCACGAAGAAGTCGGTGATCGTCGAGGAATCGCACGAGATACGCATACTGCCGGAAGCGGACACCGCGACACGCGCCTTCGTTTCGGCCATAGCACGGCTGGACCGCACGGGCCTTGTATGGTCGGCTACCCTCGACAAGAGCGCCGCCAAGACCGCTTACGCCTATGGTTTTACCGCAGCAGAAATCACCGCAAAGCTGGAAGAATTTTCCGGCATGCCCCTGCCGCAGAGTGTCCGCTTTTCGCTCGATGCATGGGAGGCGGAGTCTTCGTCGGCCCGGGTCCGCTTCGGGGTTGTAGTCGTGCTCGACGGCCATTTGTCCGGCGTGCTGGAACATTCTCCCAAAGCTGTCGGCATCGTCACGGAGAAGCTCGCAGACGGCGTCTACCTGCTTGCCGCAAACGACGGCGCCGATGCCGAGCGGCTGCTCAGGAGCGTCGGCATAGAGGTCGACCTGAGGTCAGCACCACCCCACCCCGATGAAATTGCCCTTGGCGCGTTGTGGAACGAGACAGGTTCCTCGATGGACGCACTTCCGCCGATGGAGACACTTGCATTCCCTCCGGCTGCGGCTACACTCGAATCAGGGGAAGCACCGCTCGTCACCCGCCTGCTGTCAGCACTCGGCGAGATGAAGCTGTCACCCGCCGACTCATCGGATCTTGAAGACAGGATCCGGGCCCGGCTCATACTCACCGAAGACCAGTTGGTGAAACCGGTTCCCGCGATCGACGGTACCGTCGCCGGGGCCCTGGATTACCCCGGGAAACTCAGGCTGATCGAGCAGGCGATGAAGGACGGCGTGGCGGTAGAGCTCGCGTATACCGACGAGACCGGAACGGCGGTCAGGGTTTCGGGCATTCCCAGGGACGTTCGAAGGACACCGGCTGGAACGGTCGTCCAATTATCAACCGGGGGAGGAGAATCCCTCGTCGTCGCCGTCAGCGCCATAGAAAGGGCGCGCCGGCTTCGAAGCATTCTTTTTGGAGCATACAATGACCACGAATAAGGATTACGACGCCGGGCAACTCAAGCTGGCAGTATTGATAGACGCCGACAATACGCAGGCGCCAATAACGGAAGGCCTCCTCGCCGAGGTGGCCAAGTACGGCATAGGGAGCGTCAAGCGCATCTATGGAGACTGGACGACAACCAAGCTGACGCAATGGAAGGCGATGCTCCTCGAGTACGCGATCCAGCCCATCCAGCAGTTTGCCTACACCACCGGAAAAAACGCAACCGACAGCGCGATGATCATCGACGCGATGGATCTCCTGTACACGGAAAAACTCGACGGGTTCTGCATCGTTTCGAGCGACTCGGACTTTACCCGGCTGGCGGCAAGGATGCGCGAGGCGGGCAAACTCGTACTCGGCTTCGGCGAGCGCAAGACGCCCAAGCCCTTCGTCGCCGCCTGCGACAAGTTCATCTACACAGAGATACTCCGCGAACCGGTCGAGGAAGAATCGGCCATCAAAGGTGAACCCAAGCGCAAGGCAAGCACGCAGGACCTCAAGATCGACAAGAAGCTCAAAGCCTTGCTCGGAGACGCGGTAGAGGATTCTGCGGACGAAGCGGGCTGGGCCTACCTCGGACCGGTCGGACAGTACGTCGCCAAACGGCAGCCGGACTTCGACCCGCGCAACTACGGGTACCGCAAGCTGGCCGAGCTGATAAAGTCGTGCGGCTGGTTTGATGTCGAGGAGCGCTCGAGCCCTACCGACACCGGCAAGCAGATATACATCCGCAAGCGCCTGAGCCGATAAACCAGGCGGTTCAGTAGAACGCCGGCGAGAGTACCAGGACGACGAAATCGAGGAACGACAGATCGATCTCTATGGTGCGCCTCGCTTCGATCCTTATCCCGGCGGGATCCGGCAGCCGGTACACATGGCCTTGCATGTCTCCCCAAGAGGCATCGAGCGGCACAGAGATGCGACCGGGAGGCACACCTTCCGCCGTTTCCAGCGAAGCCGCCGCGACAACCAGGGTGTCGGCACCGGTTCCCCTGATCTGCCACCACGCGTACGAGGCCTCGATATGCCGTGCCTCAATCCATCCCGAGTCCAGCAGCGGACGCAGACGGGCGTACAGGCGTTCTATCGACGCATAGCCGGCGGCAAAACCAGTGTCATCTGCCCAGTCGAGGCCTTTGGTCGACAGTCCGGCTTCGT
>JFJP01020484.1_pt1 | contig 14060 bp, 13 predicted proteins | sample 431651 | NCBI WGS metagenome assembly JFJP01 (sample SAMN02602958, study PRJNA72255) | Microbial mat metagenome, whole genome shotgun sequencing project. | biome: fresh water; feature: sink hole; material: water; isolation source: purple microbial (photo- and chemosynthetic) mats found in... | reverse complement strand
ACGACCGTGCAGCCCGGCTGCTTGATGTCGCCGGTGCGCAGGCCGCTCTTTAGCACAGCCTTGATCGCCCGCTCGACCAGGGCCGCCTCGGCGTCCAGCTTCAGGCCGTAGCGCAGCAGCAGGGCGACGGTGCCGATGGTGGCGAGGGGGTTGGCCTTCTTCTGGCCAACGATGTCCGGGGCGCTGCCATGGATCGGCTCGAAGAAGCCGACCGGGCCGCCGACCGAGGCCGAGGCGAGCATGCCGATCGAGCCGGTGAGCTGGCTGGCCTCGTCGGAGAGGATGTCGCCGAAGATGTTGCCGGTGACGATGACGTCGAACTGCTTGGGATCGCGAATCAGCTGCATCGCCGCATTGTCCACGTACATGTGCGACAGGGCGACGTCGGGGAATTGCTTGCCGACGCGAATCGCGACCTCGCGCCACAGCTGCGAGGACTCCAGCACGTTGGCCTTGTCCACCGAGCAGACCTTCTTCTTGCGCCCGCGCGCGATCTCGAAGGCCATCTTCACGATGCGCTCGACCTCGAACTCGCTGTACACCTCGGTGTTGAAGCCCTTACGGGTCGCCCCGCTGCCCTCGATGCCGCGCGGTTGGCCGAAGTAGATGCCGCCGGTCAACTCGCGCAGCACCATGATGTCGGTGCCCTTCAACACCTCGGGCTTGATCGTCGAAGCGTCGGCCAGCTCGTCATAGACCACTGCCGGGCGCAGGTTGGCCCAGGCGTCGAGTTCCTTGCGCAGCTTGAGCAACCCGGCCTCGGGCTTGAGATGGTGCGGCACGTTCTCCCACTTCGGGCCGCCGATCGCGCCAAAGAGCAGGGCGTGGCTGTCCTTGACGCCCTTGACCGTGTCGTCGGGCAGGGGGACACCTGTGGCATCGATGGCGCAGCCGCCGGCGAGGTACTCGGAAAAGGAGAAGGAATGTCCGCAGCGCTGGCCCAGCGCGACCAGGGCCTTGCGCCCCTCGGCGACCACTTCGGGGCCGATGCCGTCGCCATTGATCACGGAAATCTTGAACTGGGCCATGTGGCACTCCTGGGTAGAGGGGCGGCACGCTAGGCCTGGGGCCAGGCGGCTCAAGCGCCCCTCCGAGCCGTGCGCCGCGACACGCTTGCGGAGCCGGGATCGCGGTTAGGGTCGTCCTCCCGCCCCCAGAGACAACCCCGCGTGCGCTGCCCCCACTGCCAACAGGATGACGACCGCGTGCTCGACTCGCGGGCCACCGACGACGGAACGGCCATCCGCCGTCGCCGGGCGTGCAACGCCTGCGCCAAGCGCTTCACCACCTATGAGCGCATCGACGGCGACGAGGCCATCCGCGTGGTCAAGCGTGACGGGCGGATCCAATCCTTCGACCGCCGCAAGGTGCTGCAGGGCATGCTCACCGCGTGTGAGAAGCGCCCGGTGCCCGGCGATGTGCTGGAGGCCGCCGCCAACCGCATCCACCTGGCGATCCTCAGCGAAGGCGAACGCGAGATCAGCACCCGGCGGGTCGGCGAACTGGTCATGGAAGAACTGCGCAAGCTTGACCAGGTGGCCTACGTGCGCTTCGCTTCGGTGTACCGCCAATTCAAGGACATCGACGAGTTCATCGCCGAGGTGCGCGGGGTGATCCGCCGCGACGGGGATCCGGCATGAAGCCCGCGACCGTGATCAAGCGTGACGGCTCGGCTGTGCCCTACGAGGCCGGACGCATCGCCCGCGCCATCGCCCGCGCGCTGCACGCGGTCGGCGTCCGCGACGAGGGCCTGTCCGACGAGCTCTCCCTGGTCGTCGAAGAACACCTGGCGCGCGTCGCCGAACGTCCGGCTGTCGGCCTGGAGGAGATCCAGGACGCTGTGGTGCATGTGCTGCAGGAGAGCGGTCATTACGAGGTCGCACTGGCCTACGCCCGCTACCGTGACGCACGCGAACGCGCACGCCGCCAGCGCCGTGCGCGCGGTGACCGCCAGGTGCCGGTGCATCTCGAGATCCTCGACGCTGATGGTCGGCCCCGCCAGTGGCAGGCGGAGTGGCTGCTCGAACGGATCGCCCACCGGCATGGCCTGCACGGGGTGCAGGCGATCGATGTCCTCGCCGCGGTCGAGGACCAGCTCGCCCAGTGTCCGACGACCAGCCTGCCCCTGCCCCTCATCGACAGCCTGGTCGAGGCATCATTGGTGCGTCTGGGGCTTGATGCCTCGGCTTCCGGACACGGCGATGCGCGGGTGCCGCGCGCCGAACTGCAGGCCGCGCTGGGCGCCAGTGACGGACTGGCCGCCCTGGTCGCCGCCGGACGCGCCGCCTTCCGCCAGGATGCCGCCCTGGCTGCGCTGCCGCCAGCCGTGCTCAAGCTGTGGAGCCGCGGCCGGCTGTGGGTCGATGGGCTCGACGATCCGCTACGCGGTGCGCAACTGACCGCAGTGATCGAGCAGACCGGCAACCCTTGGCAGGTCATCGCCCAGGCGGCGTCGGTCGCGATCGACGGCGTCGCCGCCTGGCGTCGGGTGCGTGTCGTGCTGCCGCCGTCGATCCTCGGCCACCTCGAACGTGGCGCCACCCAGTTGCACGAACCTATCGCGGCCGTTGGCCGGATCGCGCAGGTCCTGCTCTACTGCGATGGCCGCACTCCGCTGGTCGAGCATTGGCCCTTCGCTGGCAGCCAGGTCGGGCTGGCGGTGTACAACGACGACTTCCTGCTTGCCCGACAGCTCGCCGAGCGCGGCCTGCCACTGCTGTCGGGGGCGCAATACGCGCGCGGCGGCTGGCGCCACCGCGTCGGTGTCGAGATCGCACTCAACGCCCAGGGCCTGGAAGGCGAGTGGTCGCAACTCGATGTACTGGCGATGGGCGCGGCCACCGCCACCGCCGCCCGTCTGACGCGGCTGCCCGAGGCGCTGCGTGGCGCCGACCTGCGCTTCGCCATCTACGGCCTTGCGGCGGCCTCGCCGTCCGCCGATTACCTCGAACGTCAGGTGGAGCAGGAAGGGCAACGCCAGGGCTTGGCCTTCAGCCGCGCCAGCAACCTGCCGGCCGAGGCCTGTGCGCACCTGGGACGCCTGCTGGAAGGCTGATCCGTTCCGCTGGCGGAACTTCGTGACTGATACGCAGGGTTGATTGGACGGCACAGTGACCGGCGCCTACCCAGAAGATAACCGTTTCAGTGTTGCAACCACCGGGAGCAACCATGTCCATACGCCTCGTTCCCCTGCTGATCGTCCTCGCCGCCGCCCTGCCCGCGTTGGAATCGGTCTGGTGGGAAGGTGAATCGCCCAGCGCCCAGTCCGGCGAACTGAAGGACAAGCACGCGTACAATTCCCCGCACGACAACCTGTCAGGCGGACGTTCGCTCGGCGGTCAGAGCGTCCAGGGGGCCTTCCTCGAGTACACCGTCGAGGTTCCGGCGGCCGGCGAATACCGCTTCTTTGTGCGCAAGTTCTGGCACCACGGCCCCTTCCGCTTCCGCTGGAACGACAGCGGTGAGTGGAGCGAGGTCCGGAAAACAGCCCTGATCGACACGGTGAAACTCAACCAGCACAGCGTCAGTTGGACGAAGGCCGGCGTGGTGAAGCTGGCCAAAGGAACGGCCAAGCTGCGCATCGAGGCGCTGGAGGTGGACAAACCATTCGTCTTCGATGCCTTCTGCTTGGTGAATGGCGCGTGGTCGCCCAACGCCAAGCTGAAACCGGGCGAAAAGTCGGGGGCGACGCGCGAGGGCTGGTGGGCCTTCGAACCGGCCGACGACGGCTTCACCCAAGACGCGCTGAACCTGCGCCAGCTCAACGAAGCGGTCGCCGGGGCCAAGGGCTGGGCTACCCTAGGCAAGGATGGCGACCTGTTGACCGGCGATGGCAAGCCGCTGCGCCTGTGGGCGGTGAACACCAGCGTGATGCGCGACCACGATGACGCCGACCTGGCGCTGCATGCCAAGCACCTCGCCAAGCGCGGAGTCAACATGGTGCGCCACCATGCGCACATCAACGCCAACCGCGGCAGTCTCGACGGTCCGCCCAACGAGGAGGAGATCGATGCTCTGCAACGCCTCGTCGCGACGATGAAGCGCGAAGGCATCTATACGACCTTCTCGCCGCTGTGGGCCGCGCACAGTGGCGCGCCCGACTACACCATGGTGTTCTGGGATGCAGCGACCCAGGCCGCCTACAAGCGCTGGGTCAAGGAGGCGCTGACGCGGCCCAATCCGTACGACCCTGCCAAGACCCCGGTGGGCAAGGACCCGGCCCTGGCGATCTTCCAGATCCAGAACGAGGACTCGCTGTTCTTCTGGACGACGACGCGTGTCCTGACCGGTGATCGCCTTGCGCGCATCACCTCGCTCTACCACGCCTGGCGCGGAAAGAACAAGCTGGCCGGCAAACCGGCGCTCAACCTCAAGCTGTGGGACCTGGACAAGGCGGGCGAGGATCTGCAGGAGACCATGCGCTTCTTCGCCGAGACCCAGCGCGCGTGGAATGCCGAGGTCGAGCGCTTCCTGCGCGAGGACCTGGGCTGCAAGGTCCTGGTCAACGCCGGCAACTGGAAGACCGCCAACCAGGTTCGGCTGCTCGACCTCGAACGCTGGAGCTACGACGCCAACGCGGTGATCGGGGTCAACCGCTACGTCGGCGGCGAGCACGTGAATCCGACCAAGGCCGATCGTCGCGGCTACGCCATCGACCCGGGCGACTTCTTCACCGACCAGAGCAAGACCCTGGACTTCCTCGACCTCGCGACCAATGCGCGCCAGGTCGCCGGCCGAGCCTTCATCATCAGCGAGAGCACCTGGGTTCCGCCCGGGACGCATCATGCCGAGGCTCCGTTCCTGGTCGCCGCCTACTCGAGCCTCACCGGGGTCGATGGCTACTACTGGTTCCATCTGTCGCAGATCGGCTGGGATGCCTCGCTGGTCAAATGGCAGGCCGCCAGCCCGATGATCATGGGCGGCTGGCCCGCAGCGGCCTTCATGCACCGCAGCGGCCTGATCAAGCGCGGCGCTCCGGTGCTGCACGAAGAACGCCCGCTCGATGAACTGTGGGACCTGCGCGCCCCGCTGCTCGCCGAGGACGCCGGCTTCGACCCCAACCGCGACAGTTCGATCAGCCCGCGTTCCTCGATCAAGGCGACCGTGGACCCCAAGGCCTTCCTGGTCGGCCCGGTCGAGGTGGTGTTCGGCGGCGATCCGGCCAAGACCAAGCTGCAGGACCTCAAGCCGTACATCGATGACACGGCTGGCACGATCACGGCGAACACACGCGAACTCGTCCTCGACCACAAGCGTGGCCTGTGCCTGCTCAGCGCGCCGGGCGCCCAGGGCGCCACCGGCTTCCTCGGCAAGGCCGGCACGATCACCCTGCCGGCGCTCAGCATCACCGCGGGCAACGACTACGGCGCGGTGCTTGCCGTCGCCCTCGACGGCAAGCCGCTGGCCTCGGCAAAGCGCGTCCTGGTGCAGATCACCACGCGTAACGAACCCTACGGTTGGAAGACCTCGCCCACGCGTTTCACGGTGGACGCGAAGTCCAAGAAGGAGGCTGATGGCTTCCGCATCGATGCCGTGGGCGGCTTCCCGTGGATGATCGCCGCCAGCGACATGCGCCTGACCCTGGCCAACCCCGGCCTGCGCAGTGCGAAGGTCCTCGACGAGAACCTCTACCCCACCGCCACCGCCGTCGAACTCAAGCGTGAGAAGAATGGCCTCAGCTTCACCGCTCCGCGCCAGGCGCTGTACGTCCTGCTGGAATGAGCAACGACGACCAGACTCGCCCCATCGTCCGCGCTGGGGCATTGAGGGGTAAATGAAAAACCCTCGGCTTTCGCCGAGGGTTTCATCTTGGGGACCTCGACGGGGGTCGAACCCGCGACCTCAAGAGCCACAATCTTGCGCTCTAACCAACTGAGCTACGAGGTCCATCGCAAGGCGAAACACATTAGGCCCAGGTTGATGCTGGTCAACCATCTGGTCATCGATCGGGTCAGCGGATGGGATCAGGACGCTTCAAGCCCAGGTGGTTGTCGAATTCGTTCTCGACCTGATTGGGGTCCTCGGCGTTATAAAGGATCAGGTTGCGCAGGTGCTCGTAGCTGTCGAGTTCGAGCATCTCACGGAAATGCAGGGCGAAACCGCCAGACTTGGTCCGGATCACCTGGGCGTTGGCGCGCACCTGGACCTGCCCCTCGCGTCCGTCGATGAAAAGAGTGGCGACACAGGTCTCATCCTCGGGGGGTGGACTGCTGCTGGGGATGAAGCAGCCGTTCATGCTGACGTCCTGGGTCGTACCGGCCACGATGCCCGCGCCTGGGAAGGCGCAGTCGAGCGGGATGGCCTTCCTCACCCGGGTGAATTCACGCTGGTTCATGGCCGCAGTCTAGCGGACCGGATGCTCCTCCGCCACTGGCTCCCGGCTTGCCGCCTATCCCCGGTTCCGCAACGCCGCCCCGGACTATCATGCCGCCATGCTCATCCTGACCCGCCGCTTCGGCTTCAGCGCCAGCCATCGCCTGGTGTCCAAGGACCTGTCGGCCGAGGGCAATGCCTGCTCGTTCGGTGCCTGCCAGCGCCTGCATGGCCACAACTTCCGTCTCGAGGTCTCGGTCTCCGGCACACCCGATCCCGCCACGGGTTTCTTCTGCAATGTCCTGGAACTGGAACGGACGGTGCGCGCGCTGGTGGTCGAGCCCTGCGATCACCAGACGCTGAACGAACTGCCTCTGTTCGCAGGCCAGGTGCCGACGATGGAGGTGGTCGCGCAGACCTTCTGGAAGATGTTGCGGCCAGCCCTGGCCGAGCGGGGCATGCAGTTGTGCGGACTGCTCTTCGCCGAGACCGACGAGCACTGGGTGCGCATCGATGACCGCTGACGCAGGCGAGGTTCAGGCGGCGTTGATCACGGTGAACAGGCGGTCGAGCTTGGTTATCTGCAGGATACGCAGGTTCTTCTCGTGAAGACCGGTCAGGATCATCTCGTTGTCCCGCTTCGCCAAGGTGATGTGGATGGTCACCAGATTGGCCAGCGAGGGGCTGTGCAGCATGCTGACCAGGCCAAGGTCGATGAGCAGCTTACGCTCGCCCTCAAGCATCGACTCGAGAATCAGGGGAACGAACTCGCTGCGCGAGAACATCGGCTCGGTGGTGATGCGGATCCGGCAGACGCCGTCGGGCAGGTGGGCAACGATCATTCGCTTCTAGCATACGATGGCCGGTGCGATCCCGCAATGGTTCGGGAGGCGATACTGGACGACCGCGCCCTGCTGCGAGGTTGCGAGCTGTCTCGCATCGCGCGGGGTGGCCCCGGTGGCCAACATGCCAACAAAACCGCCAGCGGCGTGCGCCTGACCCATCGCCGGACCGGACTGTCGGCCTGGTCGGGCGAACATCGCGAGGGCGCGGCCAACCAACGGGTCGCATTGGCCAGATTGCGTCTCGAAATCGCCTGCGCCGTGCGCGGATGCGCCGACCCGGCCTGGCTGCCGCCCCATGTCCGGGGTGGCCGGTTGGCCTGCGGACCCGCAGCTGCGTCGTGGCCGCTGGTGATCGCCGTACTCCTCGACCTGTTCGCTGCCGCCAGAGGATCGCTGGTCGATGCGGCGGCGGCGGCCCGCCTCAGCCCGACGCAGCTGGCCAAGGCGCTGACCGCCGGACCGCCGGTACGCCGGACCGCCGATGCGATCCGCGTTCGGCATGGACTGTCGCCGCTGCGCGCCTGACCGCCGTCAGCCCCCGAGCCGCACCGCGATCGAGCGGGCGTGCGCCTCGAGCCCTTCAGCGCGTGCCATGACCATGGCGGCCTCGGCCATCGAGCGGAACGCCGCCTGGTCGAGATTGATGATCGAACTGCGCTTCATGAACGTGTCGGTGCCGATGCCGCTCCAGCGGCGCGCTCCGCCGCCGGTGGGCAGGGTGTGGCTGGGCCCGGCGATGTAGTCGCCGACCGGTTCAGGCGACCAGGGGCCGACGAATACCGCGCCGGCATTGCGGATCGCGGGCAGGACGGCGCGCGGGTCGGCGACCAGCAGTTCAAGGTGCTCGGGAGCGACCTGGTTGCTGATGCGGATCGCACTGGGCAGGTCCGGGCAGCGCACCAGGCGTCCGAAGCGGGCGACGCTCTCGGTCGCCACACGACGGCGCTCATCGGGCAGCGCAGCGAGCTGCCGAGCGACCTCGTCCTGGACGCGGTCTGCGATGCCCTCGCCGACCGCGAGCAGGATGCACATCGCCAACACGTCATGCTCGGCCTGCGAGAGCAGGTCGGCGGCGATGAAGCGCGGATCGGCGCTGGCGTCGGCTATCACCAGCACCTCGCTGGGACCGGCCAGCATGTCGAGGTTGACCCGGCCGTAGGCGCGGCGCTTGGCCAGGGTGACGAAGATGTTGCCAGGACCGACGATGGTATCGACCTGGGGACACGATGGGGTGCCGACCGCCAGCGCGGCGATCGCCGGGATTCCGCCGATGCGGTACACCTCGTCCACGCCCACCGCCTTGGCCGCGGCCAGCACCTCGTCGGCGATGCTGCCATCGCGGCGCGGCGGGGTGACCAGGACGGTGCGCGGCACGCCGGCGACCTTGGCCGGCACCAGATTCATGATCACGGAGGAAAACAGGGGCAGGGTTCCGCCGGCGCCACCAGGGACGTAGGCTCCGGCGCTATCGACCGGCAGCCAGCGCACGCCCAGCGGTTCGTCGAGCGACTCGCCGAAGCCGCGCGGCAGCAGGCGGCGCTGGTAGGCCCCGACCTGGGCCACGGCCTGGTCGATCGCGGCGCGGATCGGAGCGGGGGTGCGGGCTGTTGCCGCGTCGATCTCGGCAGCGGTGACGCGCAGGCGTTCGGGCGGCAGGGCCGCTCCGTCGAAGGCCTGGACGTAGCGCACCACGGCGGCATCACCGTCGCGCTCGACGGCGGCGAAGATCTCGTCGATGACCTGCTCGATCGTCGCGGGGCGACCCAGGGTCTTGGCGTAGAACGCCGAGGCCTTGGCCTGCGCCTCGTCCACCAGGGTCTGGAAGCGGCGGTGCGAGTCGCCAAGGATCCCAGCCAGGCGGGGGTCGGAGGGGGTCAGATCAAGCAGGGGGCCGGACATGGCCGGGGATTCTGGCAGCCTGCCCCCGGAGGCCAGCCCCGCCCGGCATCCGACTTGATCCGGATCAAGAGCACCCTGTGTAGGATGCCGACATGGTGACGTGGCGATCCGTATGCGTACCGCGCGAACATGGCGTCTGGGGACTGCTGGCCGGGGCCGCCCTGGTCGGGCTACCGCTCGGCGAGCACCTGGCTGGACTGCCGCTGCTGCTCACGGCGGCGGCGCTGGTCTGTGCCCGCCAGGCGTGGCTGGCGCAGGCCGGCAGCCGCAGCCATATCGCCTTGCTCGGCCTGGGTACCGTGGCCATCGCCGGGCTCATCCTCGCTGCCGCCTATGCCGCTGGCCAGACCTGGCTGATCTGGCTGGGACTGGCCGGGGCCCTGGGCATCCTCGGACAACTCGCCCAGCCTGGCCGGCCGTGGTGGGCTACGGCTGTCGTCGGTACAGCGTTCGCCTGCCTGGGTGGGGCGGTAGCGTCGGCGGGCGGGGCCCCGTTACCCTGGGCCGTGGTCGGAAGCATTGCTCTGGCCGCGCATTTCATGGCTTCCGTCCCCTTGGTCCGCGCGCAGATCAGGCCGGATGCACGCTGGCCACGACTGGCGCTCCAACTGCATGCGTGCTGTGCGTTCGCCGCCGTCGCAGGGTGGGCGGCAGACCTTCTGCCATCAGGGATTCCACTCCTTTTTGCGATCGGTCTGGTCCGTGCATGTCTGATTGTGGGTAAGCGGACCACGATGTTCGCATCATCCACACGCATCACACCGGCAGCGATCGGCCGGCGCGAGATGGCGTGGCTGCCAGTCGTAGCCGCCGGAGTGGTCCTTGGACTGCGCGGAGGTGCCTGGTGAATCTGCCGCGTCGCATCATCGCTCTCGCCTTCGTCCCCGCCGCCTGGCGGCTCCCCATCTGGCTGGCGCTTGGCGTCTTTGCTGGCTTGGCCGTCCTGACCATCCATGTGTCGCGGGCGCCGAGCTATCTCAGCGATGCCCCGGAAACCTGCATGAACTGCCATGTGATGACCCAGGCCTACGTGACCTGGAACCACAGCAGCCACCGCAACGTCGCCACCTGCAACGACTGCCACGTGCCGCACACCAACGTGGTCGAGAAATACGCCTTCAAGGCCAAGGACGGGATGCGTCACGCCAGCATGTTCACGCTGCGGATGGAACCGCAGGTGATCCAGCTGTCGTCGGCCGCCGTGCCGGTGGTCGAGCAGAACTGCCGGCGCTGCCACCAGCAACTGGTGGGCGACGTCCACCTGCGGGAATGGCAGCCTGGCGACAACCGCTGCTGGGACTGCCACCGCGAGGTGCCGCACGGCCGGGTGAGCAGCCTGTCCACGGCGTTCGATGTGTCCGCACCGCAACTCCCCGGCGTCCTCGACAACCCCCATCAGATGCAGACCGGCGGACGCGACCCGCGCCCCGCGAAGGAACCGACCCATGAGTGATTCGTCCCCGTCCGTGATCAAAGGCTGGATGGTCTTCGCCGCCGTGCTTGTCGCGGTGCTCGCCATCGGGCTGCTGCTCTCTTCGATCCTCGAACGGCGGGCCGAAGGGGCCCAGCGTCAGCGCGTACTGCAGCCGGTAGCTCGCTGGGAGAGCGACTCCTCCAAATGGGCGGCGAACTGGCCGCGCGAATACGCCTCGTGGAAGGCGACCGAGCAGAGCGACACGGCGACCAAGTACGGCGGCTCGACGATGCGCGACCTGCTGGCCGAGGATCCGCACAACGTGATCCTGTTCGCCGGCTATCCCTTCTCGAAGGACTACAACCAGGCACGCGGGCACCAGCATGCGGTCGCTGATGTGATGGCGACCGGCCGCGACATTGATGGCACCAAGGGGAATTCCCCCGGCAAGCCTGGCACCTGCTGGACCTGCAAGAGCCCGGATGTGCCGCGTTTGATGGCCGAGATGGGTCCGGCCAAATTCTACGATACGCCAGCCAAGGACCTGACGCCCGAGATCAAGCACAACATCGGCTGCGCCGACTGCCATGATCCTGCAACCATGGCTCTGGCCATCTCGCGTCCCGCCCTCGTCGAGGCGTTCGAGCGGCAGGGCAAGGACATCACCCAGGTCAGCCACCAGGAGATGCGCACGCTGGTCTGCGCGCAGTGCCACGTCGAATACTACTTCAAGAAGGATGAGGCCAAGGGCCAGAAGGCCTACCTCACCTTCCCCTGGGACAAGGGCATGGGCGTCGAGGAGATGGACGCCTATTACGATGAGAAGCAGTTCACCGACTGGACGCATCCGATCAGCGGCGCCAAGATGGTGAAAATGCAGCACCCCGACTATGAGGTGTACAGCAAGGGCATCCACGCCTACCGCAACGTCAGCTGTGCCGACTGCCACATGCCCTACAAGACGGAAGGTGGCCAGAAGTTCACCGATCACCAGATCCGCTCGCCGTTGACCAATATCAGCAACAGTTGTGCGGTGTGCCACCGTTGGGGCGAAGCCGAGATCCGTGGCCGGGTCGAGACCATCCAGGACAAGATCCTTGAAGGCCGCATCCGGGCCGAGGAGGCCCTCGCCAAGGCCCACTTCGACATCGCGGCCTGCAAGCAGGCCGGAGCCACCGACGAGGAACTGGCCGAGGTGCGCAAGCTGGTGCGCAAGGCCCAACTGCGTTGGGACTACGTCGCGGCCAACAACGGGCTCGGCTTCCACGCCCCCCAGGAATGCCAACGCATCCTGGCTGCAGCGGCCGATCTCGGTCAGCAGTGCCGCCTCGCCGCCGCCCGTGTCCTGGCCAAGCACGGCGTGACCGATCCGGTGGTCTATCCCGACTGGTCGAGCAAAGAGAAGGCCCAAGCCCTGATCAAGCTGTTCGGCAAGGATGGGACTCCGCCCAAGCTGATCGCTGCGGCCAAGTAGGCACATGCCACCGGAAGCTGGTGCTCAGCAGGGACGCGCACCGATTCTCCTGGCCGCGGTGCTGCTGGGCGCCTGGGGCGCCCAGGCGTTACGTCCCGAAGCAGCGCTCCATCTGCCTGGGGCTCCGTGGAACTGGCTGCTCGTCCTGCTTCCATGCGTTGCCGCCCTGCTGGCTGGGCTGATGCGGCCGGACCAGGCCGGCGTACGCCTCCTTGGCGGTGCGCCCCTGGCCATCGCAGCCATCCTCGCGGTGGCTGCGACCTGCTGGCCGATCGCCACGCATCCGGTCGGGGTCTCGGCCCCAGCGTGGTTGCGGCGTATCGGCCTGGCCGACCCGCTCTCCTCGTTGCCCTTCGCCGTGGCCATCGCGGCGGTCCTGCTCAACCTGTCCGCCTCCCTGGGACGACGGGTGCGACTGGGGCCAAACCGGCTGCGCTTCACGATCCTGCATGCCGGCCTGCTGCTCAGCATCGCCGGGGCCGCCGCAGGGCACGGAGGCCTGGTCAAGGCCCGGCTCGTGCTGACCGAAGGGGCCCCGCCCGAAGACCTCGCGCTGGCCGAGGATGGCGCGCGCGTGCGGCTACCGCTCCCGCTCGCGCTCGAGGACTTCATCCTCGAACGCTTCCCGCCGATGATCATCGTCGCGGAAGCCGATGGCCGTCTGGTTCGTGGTGAGGCCCTGCTTGGTCCGGGGGTCAGCGATACGGTAGCGGGAGTGGGGGTGGAGGTGGTCGAGTGGCTTGCAGAGGCGGCGATCGTCGAGGGACGCCCGGTTCCATTCCGTGATCCGGCGAGCAATCCGGCCTGCCGGGTCGTGGTCCGTGACCGAGACGGTGGCGAACTCGGGTCGGGCTGGCTCCATCCCGCCAGCACGGTCGGCGAGGCGCTGTTCCTGTCCCTGGCAGATGGACGCAGTGTGCATCTTGAAAGCCCCAGGCCGCGTCGCTTCCGCGCCATGGTCCGGGCCGATGGCGCCAGCCAGGCGATCACCGTCAATCGGCCGCTGCGCGTCGCTGGCTGGGCGATCTACCTGCTGTCCTACGACGAACTGGCCGGACCTGCGAGCCGCACCGCCGTCTTCGAGGCGGTTGAGGACCGCGCCCTGCCCGTGGTCTATCTCGGACTGCTGCTCGTCGCACTTGGCATGGCCTGGCATCTCTGGCGTCCGGTTCGCCCGGGAGGGGTGGCATGAGCCAGGTCGTCTGGTGGTGCGAACTGCTGGTGGTCCTGAGTTGGGTCGCCGCAGGCATCTGCACGCTGCGAGGAGCGGGTCGCTGGACGCTGGGCTACCGGGTCCTGACCGGCCTGGGCCTGCTGATGCTTACCGGACTCATCCTCTGGTTGTGGTGGGAATTGGGCCGGCCGCCGCTGCGTACCCTTGGGGAAACCCGGCTGTGGTATGCCGTGCTTAGCGTCGCGGCTGGTGGCGTGCTGGCCTTGCGTCTCAACGTCACCGCCCTGCGGCTACCCATGCTGGGACTGGGGTCGTTGTTCCTGTGCCTCAATCTTGCTCTGCCGCAGACCCTCGACCGCACCCTGATGCCGGCCCTGCTCAGCCCCTGGTTTGTTCCGCATGTCGTCGTCTATCTACTAAGCTACGCGGTACTCGGCCTATCTGCTGCGGTTGCAGCGTGGCGTCTGCTGCGCTCGCAGGCCGATGCCGATCTACCCTGGCGCCTGGTCCATGCCGGGCTGCCCCTGCTGACCTTCGGCCTGTTGATGGGCGCGGTGTGGGCCAAGGAGGCCTGGGGGCATTATTGGGCGTGGGATCCCAAGGAGACCTGGGCCCTGCTGACCTGGATCGTGTACGTCGCCCTGGTCCACCTTGAGAGGGGGCTCCTGACTCGCCCACGCCTCTCCCTGACCCTGATCGCGGGAGGTTTTCTGGTGGTGCTGATGTGCTGGTTCCTGGTCAACCATCTGCCCAGTACCGAGGTCAGCGTCCATACCTACAGTCGGCAGTGAGCTGGGCAGGGGGGGTACTGGAACGTTGGAATACCTAGATTCCTCCGTTGGATTCACACAGAGGAACGGAGGCAACAGAGGCGAAATAGTTTACGTCGGGAGCGAACGCCCACCCATCGGGGCGCGCGTCGATCGGCGCAGGTCCCTCGTG
>JFJP01006060.1_pt1 | contig 14060 bp, 15 predicted proteins | sample 431651 | NCBI WGS metagenome assembly JFJP01 (sample SAMN02602958, study PRJNA72255) | Microbial mat metagenome, whole genome shotgun sequencing project. | biome: fresh water; feature: sink hole; material: water; isolation source: purple microbial (photo- and chemosynthetic) mats found in... | reverse complement strand
GCATCATGGGCAGTTGGGTGACCTTGTCACGCGAGAGCCGGTAGTCATGCTCGGTGGACTTGACTTCGATGAGGCCGTGGCCTCTCGGAGAAAAGAATTCAAAGTCGGCGGGCATTGCTTTTACGCGTCCCATGGCGCTCTTGGCATCGGGCAGGCGAAGGTAATCGAAGTCCGCACGAGCAGCAGATAGGCGTTCGAGTACGCCATGCACTTCTTTCTCTTCAGATTTACCGCGGTCTGCGGTCTTGGGTTTGTCTGGCTTAAAGCTGGGCATCACTCATCTCCTGAAATTCGACGCAAGTGTTTCAACTGCGCCATGTCCCAGCCAGAAACAGCGTTGCTTTCCGCTTCGCTGAGCAGGTCTTCAAACTCACCAGCGGCGAATACATCATAGACTTTCATACTAATTCCTTTCTAAACGGATGGAATGTCGCAGTGTTTATCGTTATAAGTGAGCACTTCAGCAGCTGTACGCCCGTCTCTCACTATCTGGCACACAGCTATGCGATCTTCTCTGTGAACCAGATGGAGTGCTTTGCAGACCTCCATAGCTGTAATGTAGTCAGTGTAAAACTGAAGATCACTTGTAATTATCAGGTTAAGGTTACCAAGCCTCACCGCTTCAAACGAGCTGTCTCCAGGCTTGTCGGTCACCTCGTAACTACTGCAAGTCATCCACCCATTGCTTATCAGTTCGTAGGCTAGTCTATTGGCCTTACGCCATTCCGTCAGAACAGGCAGACCAGCAATGACCTTCTTTCCAGCCTCAATCTCAGCTTTAATGTCCATATCAATCCCTTTCTTACTAAATGTCAAACAACCAATGCCTTGTTGATCGCTTCATCAACATCAGCATCCACAAAGTCATCGCCTGCTTCTACCTGCTGCCCGAATGTCTTGCCTACCGAGATAGATCCGAGGATGGGCACCGGCAGCGTTGAGTAAGGCTTGGTCATGCACTCATGGACAATCTTGGCGGATGCCGCCATGACGTCCTTGTGGGCAGACCAGACCAATTCATCGTGGATCGGGAAGTAGAACCTGACGCCTTCCCACAACATCACGCCAGACCTCCAGATACGGCCCATGGCCAGCTTGGTCATCTCACCGGCAGAACCTTGAATCATGAAGTTCGGACCTTGACGGCCGGCACGCTCGGCTTCCCACTTGTTCTCGTTCTGAACTGCGTCGGCAAGGTGTCGGCGAGCGCCGTGCATCGTAGTCACAAAGCCCTTGGACATCAAGACTTCGCGCACGTCTTCCTTCCATGTTTCTACACGCGGGAAGCGTGCGATCTTGGCCTCCAGAAACGCCGTCGCATCTTCCAGTGGGATGGTCAGCATCTCGCTCAGCTTCTTGGGCTGCGCATCAAACTGGGCGGCGAAGTTCACGTTCTTCGCATCCTTGCGGAGGTCATCCGCGGCCTTGGCCGTGGCCTTGTCAGCAGCCTTCCGCAAGCGGAGGAACAGGTCGTACTCATAGTCCGGGTCGGACTTATCGAGGCCGTCGGCGTAGGCCGCCGCATAGGCTGCACGCTGCTCCTTCTGCCACTTCTTCTCCATGGCGCCGGCCGCGGTGATGGAGTGGATGTCCTTCAACTTCGAACCCACGTAACAGGCCATCATGTTGGCGTCACCAGACTGACCAGCCATCAGTCGCAGCTCCTGGCCGACGAAGTCAATCGACGCAACGAGTCCGCCCTTCACGTGCGGGACGATTACCTCGCGGAACTTCACGCCCTCGCCTTTCTTGGGAAGCTGCTGGAAGTTGGGCTTGCTGAAGCTGTAGCGCCTGGTAACCGCGCCGCACTGGTTGGCATTGGCGTGGATCAAGTTGTCCTTCCAGTGCCTCACGAACCGATACGGGCCGTAATACAGGCTGCGCCGCGTCGACACCGTGGCCATGGCCTGCAGGGCGTTGAGAATATCCTGCTGTTCCGGCGTGGCGTCGAACTTCAAGGCCCACTTCAAGGCGAACGCGTCAGTCTTGGCCTTGACGCGGATCAGTCCCAGATCCTCTGGAGTCATCTCGGAGCTGGAACTGCCGTTGAGGATTTTGTTGTACTTGCCCATGGCCTCGGCCAGCGGCTTGTTCTTCTCGCGTTCGGTCGGCGTCAGCTTGTTGACGAGGCGCGGCGGGATGCCAATCACGTCGTAGAGCAGGCGCTGCATCTTCTTCGGCGAGTCCAGATCGAGCACCGGTTCACCGGTGAACCGACCCTTGATCAAGGCGTTCATGATGTCCGCATCCTGCGCCTCCACTGCATGAGCCAGTGCCCCAGACTCTGGCACCTGTTCAAGGATGGCAGCTGCCAGTACCACAGGCTTGCGAGCGCTGCTCTCAAGTTCCTTGCCGGACCACATCTCGACAGCTTCCTTGATGTGGGCCGGGCAGGCGATGCTACGGTGACGGACATCAAGGCGTTTACCGTCAGACTTGGATGTCGTCAGGAACTTGCGGTTCTCCTCGTCTGGATAGAGCGCGTCAAACTCGGCGGCCGAGACAAACTCTGGACGCACAGTGCCTTCCCACTTGTTGTCGAGCAGGAACTGGCGCACCGTGCCCCAGGCCTTGTCGTAGGTGCTGTCGTCATCAGACTTCAGTTCCAGCATGCGCTGCATGTTCATTGGCACGCCCTGCACGTAGGCCAAGGCCGTCAGGTAGGCCGGCAGCTGTTCGACCTCGACGAACACGTCCCACGTCTTCTCCAGCTCCATCACCGTGCGGTAATGGTTGTGCAGCGCGATGGTGCAGATGGTGTCGTCGCAGCCGTAGTGGAACACGTGCTCGGCGGTGAGTTCGTCCATCTTGTAGCGGCGTTGCTGGATGGCGCCGGGGCCTTCAGCAAATATCTGGCTGATCAGCCTGCCTCCGCGCGGAAGCTGATCGGCGGGGCCTTCAATCTTCGTCACCTCGTCATAAGTCTGCTGGTCGTAGTTCAGCAGCAGCTTCGAGTTGTCCTTCAGGCCCTTGGCTCTGTTCTCGTTGACGTAGCTGGACATGACAGCGGTGTCCAGCGCGTTGGGCAGGAAGCCATGCCATCCGTTGTCCTTCCATGCCTCGCACCATTCCTGATACGTCACGGTCAGTTCGAACGACACGTTCTGGATGATCAGCGGGATTTCCTGCGGCACCATCTTCACGGCATCAAGCATCTGGGTGCTGGTCAGATTCTTGACCTTGTCCGTTTCTGCATGCTTGTGGGTGAAGTACAGGGTGTACTGGTTGTTCTCGCCGAAGGTCAGCGACATGCTGACCAAGAAACTGCCGAACACATCGATGCCCAGATCAACAGATCCGTCATCGACATCCAAGCCCTTGGCTTCGGCCAGCCAGATGTCAGATTCCTTGGGCGTTGATGTTTCGATATCGAGCGAGACGACGGCCGACTGACGGATCAGTGGCGCGGCCCAGATGATGGCCTGTGCGTAGTTGCCAGCGTGGACCAGGCGGGCGCGGCCGGCGTAAGGTTCCAGACGCTCGTGTTGACCTTCTCCGGGTACAGGCAGGACACGGCATAGCTTTTGTAGACCATCTCCTCAGAGTCGATGATGCGCTGCAGGCTCTTCAGTTCGTGAACATCCTCGGCAAGATCCTTGATCTTCTTAAGCTTGATCAAGGTTTCCAGTGCTTGGCATCCGCTGTCTCCAAAGATCGCGTACAGGTCGAGGAACGCCTTCTCACCAAACTTATGGGAACGGGCCGTAGGTGTTGAGGTCGATCTCGCCGTTGCGCAGCATGTGGATGTCGCCGCCGACCAGCTGCAGCAAGTCTCCATCGCGAGAGATGATGTAACGCTCGCCGTCGAGGTTCTGCGTCAGGTAGGCGATTACGTCGTCGGCCTCCAGCCCATCCTGCGTTACGGCACTGGCGCCGATCGCCAGCAGCGCTTCGACCAGGCGTTCCTTCAAGATGTTGAACTGCTCGTAGGCTTCCGGCGGGCGGCTGTCGCGAGTGTCTTTGTAGCCCTCAAGCATGCGTTGGCGCATTGACTTGCTGTTCTTGCCTTCCACCACAAGAATCAGGTTTATCGGCTGCACGTTGATCTGCTTAATTGCAGACATCACATAGTTCACAGCGTTCTCGTAACCAAAGATTGCTGAATTAACCAGCACTTCCTTGCCTTCAAACTCAACCTTGATCCCGTTTTCTTTATCCTTGCCTGCAAGGAGAGAAGTCCAGCATATGCTGGACATGTCTGCGATCGCTCGTCTAATCATGATAATTCTCGTAAAGGATTTTTCGTATAGCCATATAAGTCGCTTCTACGGTAGTCCATGACACGTAGAAAAGAACCTTAAACACATTCCAAATTATGAACCCTACCCCTGCAAGAGGTACTAAAAGCATCAGCAGGATGGATAGTACCACAGCGTATGTCATACGGTACGCTCTACTCGTGGAATTTAATCGATAAGAGTACATTATCACTTACCTCCATACAGTTTTTTCCTGCGTTCCTTCTCAGTTTGACAACCAACACATCTAACCTTGCCCATCTGTAACCTAGCAGGCTCTATATCCTCACCGCAGTCATTACACTCAGTGATTGGCCAATACATCACACCTTCGACATCTGCTTGCTGCACTTGCTCTGGCGCGGCAAGCAGACGTTGTCTGCGTATGTGCTCTTGAGTGTTTCGCAACTCACCATCTGAGGCTATATCGATAGGGTCAGCCATCCGTTCCTGGTCTTCGATCATTTTCCAAACTCCATAACCAGTAGATTGTTGGTCCATTCGTACAGATCTTGTTTTGTTCCGTTGTTGATTATGACGCAATCAATAAGGTGATCAGGAAGCTGCTGCTCGGATGTATGTTCACCTGCTAAACCTTGAAGGCCAGATTCTTCTCGGTGAACATTGATAATGATTCCACCCATTAACCTAATGGCCTCGGCCTCTACAGGGTATCGGACATCAGTCACGACAACGTGCTCTGTAGCTGCCACTTTCTTAAATCCGTGAACCCAGCGATCAACAAACAAATTCTGACCGAACTGAGCACGTAGCGCATCGGCACCGTGCTGAAGCATGAAGCGACGGGTCATGAGCCAATTAGGTTCGATCTCATCCTTCAGCTTATCATCGTGAAACTCCTCCACTGCTACGCCGAATGTTGCGGCCATGGCTTCCTTGAGGGGATCGGCAAAAGCCATCCTGTGAAAGTTGTGAAACATCGTCAGGTACTTACCCACAGTATCCTTACCGGATCTAGCCCGGCCTGTGATACCTATGAGTTTGTTTATACTATTCATGTAATGCTCCTGCATACAGTTGGTCAAGTGAATCAAGCATCTTCTGGCGCATTCCGTCAGAGATTGAGTTAGTAAGGCTTATGTTAGCAAAATTTGAACGGTAATACTTAGCAGTAACAACCCATGGCACGAGTAAGCTGTACAGGTCGAGCCTTGGGTTGGCCTCGTTCTTTATTATGTTCACGCCCTTTGTATATACTGCCTCTGGGAGCACTACTCTAACCTTCACAGGATTTGACTTAGCTTGCACCGTCTTGTACGGCTTGCTGTTGGGCTTTGGATACATCCTTAAGATTGCTGTTTGCAGTGTTGAGGCTGATCTATCGTTCAGCCAGATTGCTGATTGCAGAGCAAACATGGCTTCATATTCTCCGAGTGCTTCAGCCTTATCGTAGAGGCTGAGGATGGATGGGTAAGTAACTGTCTTACCGATGTTATTCGCTACAAGAATATCTTTGTCTGGTATGTTAACTCCCGTCTTGTACTCTTTGCATCCAAGCAAGCGGCCTGCCTTTATACCAAACGTGGGCGTTCCTCGAATCGATGTGTAGAAACCCATGCTTGAAGATACCAACGGGCAGTTAAACATCTCATTGGTCATCACTGCCATACGATAAGCAAATTCAGCAAGTTGCTGGTTAACGTCTCCGAGACCTTCTCCAAATAGGTAGCGAGCTCGTCTAGGGTGCATCGGAATGTACTTCACCATCTGAACAGGTATGGTGAGGGAAGGGTCTGAGTTTTTGTCAAACCTCGAGAATCTTTCTACAACAAGGTTGTAAGGTTGAATCAGCCTGTAGACATCATCTACGTCAAACGGGTAACGAAGTGCTACCAGAATCTCGTGCATCCTGTGAGACCTGTCTAGTGGCACCTTGAGGTCTGGATAAGGGATAGTTGACTTGGTCGCATTGAACTCGTAATTGGGCAGGCCAACCCTTGATACAACCCATTGCAGTGCTGTCCTGACAGCAGTTTGCGTATCCAATCTTACCTCCATGAGAAAGGCCAGCGGTAAGGCTGGCCTGTTCGTCGAGCAGTTTCGAAGCTTAGGCTGCGGCAGGTTCCGGTTCGACCGGGGTAGCGGCTTCAGCAGCGGCAGCGGCTTCAGCATCCAGATCAAAGCTGATCTGCTCCAGCGTGCCGTCACTGCGAGCAGCTTCCCAGCTTGCCACCAGTTCCAGACCAACCTTGCGTCGACCGGTCTTTCCAGCCTTCATACCAACCTTGTCGGCCCAGGCGTTGAACAGAACTTTCAGCTTTAAGGCGTTTTCATGTGCTTGGCCTTTGACCACGGCGTCTTCACCGGTAAATTTCTTGCCGTCAGAAGTGGTGACGATTTGAGCGATTTTCATACAGTTTCTCCAGGAGTTACAAAAATTTCAACAAGTGTGGCGCGGAGATCGTCATCAATCTTCGCTTGGGTGAGCAGCCAATTGACATACTCGGTTGGTAAATCTTCAAGCTTTACACCTTTGTGCTTGCCAAACGCCATCTTTACAAGCTTCATCGGTTTGTTGCTAAGCTCAATGAGACCTTCAAGGCCGAGGTCAGTGTCTGCCATTATCTTGCGGATAAGGGCAACCAAGACCTCGACATCTCCGGCCGCAGAGTGCGCGTTAGCACCCGCTACTTTCAAGCCCAGCTCGTACCGTAGTGTCTGCAGCTTGTGGTCCTCATTATCGGGATAAACCCTACGTGAAACCTTAAGCGTGCAGATCACACCTCCGAGCGAACTGACAAGCGGACCAACGTACTTCATGTCGAACGCAGCGTTGTGAGCTACGACAACAATTTCGCCATCGAAAGCACCCGGCTTCACGATGGTGAGAAATTCTTCAAGGGTAGGAGCATCAGCAACATCTTCGTTGGTGATGCCGTGCACACCGGAGGCGCCAGCACTGATCGGCATCTGCGGATCAATCAGGCTGTGAACGCGATCGACAATATTCAAATACACGTCGGTCTCAACCCAGGCGATCTCACAGATTGCGGACTGTGGCCCGAATCCGGTGGTTTCAGTGTCAAGGAAGAAGAATCTCATGCCAGATACCCGGACAGGTCAGGAGGCTTCCAGCCCTCGGGCTTCAGGATCTTGCCATCTTCACGGCGCAGCATCTTGCCGGTTTCCGCATCGATCTTGGCGTGGTTCGAGCGAGCCACCTCTTCCCAGCCTGAACGAATCAACCAGCCACGGGCAAGCATGTATCCAACCGTGACCCAGATCAGGTCAAGGCAGGCGTCGAACTCTTCGACTTCCATGCCCTCTGCCCCGTCAGCTTTGGCCTGCTCAGCCTCGATCAACTCGCCAAGTTCCTCTTCCATCAGCCTGCGGTACAAGTCCGCAGTAGATGCTTCCGGATAGGCCTGATCGCCCGCTTCCATCATCTTGCGCACGGCTTTGATTGCTTCTTTCAATTCTCAGTCTCCTTTTCCTGCCAGACTCAATGGAATCTGGCCGAAAAAGGCCTCCACCGAAGTGGAGGCAAAAGCTGGCATTGCAGCCAGCAGGGAGGTACTTAACCAGCAGTGAAGCTGGCGTAGCCGTAGTCTTTCGAGTTGAAGCTGCCAGACTTGGCAATGCACTTCAAGATGTTGGACTCGGTTACCAAACCTTGCGACACTTTCATGCCGTGCTCAATCATGTGACGCTTGAACTGGCCAACAGTCTGCGGGCTGCACTGCAGTTCAACCATGGCCTGATCGGCCGGATCGATTGACTTGTCACCATAGGAGACCAGGAAACCCCAGATGGCAAAGTATTCCTTGATGCTGGCATTCTTGAAGCCTTCGACTTCCTTCATATGGGCCACATAATCGGCCAGTGAGGAGCCATCTTCGGCAACGGTCTTGCCATCGTTGGAATACTTCACAAACTTCTTGGCTTCAGCATCGTCGCTGCCCGGGCTGGCCAACCAACGCTTGTTCCACGATGCCATGTTGATGACGATCGAGGTGCCAAGCTTGTCGGGCATACCTTCAGGGCGATTCTCGTCGATCTTGAAGCCGCCGAGGTTGACGATGATCTTGGGGAACACGCCAAACAAATCAGAACCATCAATGACGTTCTCGTACTGCTCGAGGGCAGGCTTGAACTTCATAGCGGCACCGACGGCTGTCTTGGCAGCAGCGGCCACGGCCGAGCCAGGCTTGCTGTTACTAACTTCAGGTTCAATCTTGGGGGTAACCTTGGGTTCTGCATTAGCAGTGGTTGAAGTGTTTTCAAAAGTTTCGGATTCTGCGTTGCGTAGTGCCATTTTAAACTCCTTAAGGTTTTCAGTTTGGTTCGTGCTTTCTGCAGCACGAGTAGTAATGCTAGGCTCTTTTTGGAAAGACGTCAATATTTTTTCATCATTTACTCCCTTTCGAACACATGGAACACAAGCATGTCGTCCACCTGGAAAGTACCTATGTACTCGCCAGGGTTGTCAGGCACTGGGTGTCCCGTACCGTAGACAGCCAGATTCCGCAGCTCTGTAGGCGCATTCTCATCGCACAAGACCCACAGGCATGGCTGACCCCTCTGTATCTGCAAGTCAAGTATCTTTGCACCGGTCGGCATAAGCACCTGCTGCTGGTAGGCTATCGCGATTTGATACTTCCAAATTCTCATCGTTGTCCACCTTCACTTAATGACTTCGGAAAACATCCACACCCTCTAGGTCAAGCACGTCAGTATCGAACCTGAACACGTCAACTCTTGAGGAATCCTTGAGGGAATCGTTGTCCATGCAGAGAACGTCAGTGGTAGCAGGATGCTTGCGCATCGCCGCCACGAATCGATCGTAGCTTGGGAACAGTGGTGGCTGGCCATGCGCCTTACAATAGCGCAGATACTTGTTGAAGCTATTCTGCAGCTTGATGTCCACCGTATTGCCTGACACCGTGTAATCAGTGCCATAGTTCAAGCGGTAATCGTCGTGCGTCTCTTTCTTGGTAATGAATGCCATGGTGTCCAGTACCTTACTGGATTCCGACATATTCCTCGGCAGTTCAGAAGCGATATTGGCAAGCACTGCATCCTTCAGAGTTTCGATCGTCTCGGTGTACTCTCCCGGGAAGGCAGTGTCCACAACCTTGAGGAAACGATCTAGGCCGAACATCATGACTGCATAGTTGAAGATGCGCCGAGATTCATCAGTTGACCGTCCCGGGATCAGGTCACCTATCATTGTTTCATAGGCCTCGATCTCGTTGTAAACCTCGTCCATGTTCAGTACCAGGGCATCACTCACCAAGGTCTTGCCGACCTTGGCAAACACTGTCCGGTGCCTCATGCAGTAGTTGAAGGCTTTCTGTCCGGCCTCACCATTCCGTTCCTGCTTGGTCAAGGCCACGGCCACGTAGCGCTCGGCGATCGCCGTCTCGGTCTCCATCGTCTCGCCTATGAACACCAGAGGTGCGGCATTGACGTGAACCTGGATATCAAGGTGGTTCTGCCCTGTGTCGCGCTTCAGCACGCCCATCTCGCTCTTCGCTGCGATGTAGTTGTTGCGCAGGTACTGGGTGATGTGATTCTTGACGTCGTTGCGCATCTCGTGAAACTTGACTTCATCCCACACGACCGGGATAGAAGCGCTGCTGGCCAGCCTCGTCTTCATGGCGTGCGGCGTGAGCGACGTAGCCATGCTGAGTTCTGTCTGCTTTTTGTAGTAGTGCATGTTCAGCATCAGCATGCAGGTCTGAGACTTGCCGGCGCCGGCCGTGCCGTAGATGTGAAGCAGTGGGAACTGGCGCCGTAGGAGGCGGATGGCTTGACTGTAAAACGCTGCGCTGAACCAACCCAACAACTTTCCGATATTGTCGTTTTTGTTGATTCTGAGCAGGTTGTCCAGAAACAACCGCTCCTCCTCCGTACCTTCGAGCACAGGCGCATGCATCAAGTCTGACTCAAGCGGGGCGCAGTCTCTGCCGGCCGTCTTCAGCCGGTAGTCTTTGCCCAGCGTACCCGGAGATTGTGTGAAGGTCTCTTCGTGCGAGACGTAGACGGCATGGATACTTCCGTCAGGTTGCAGTAAGTAATCCATGCCTTCTCGGCCAAGCATGTTGATGTTCTTGCCAGATCTCATCGCTTTCTGCCTAAAAATCTCAGCCATGCCTACTATCTGTGAGTCAGTCAAGTGTACTGACGCTCCTCCGTGACTGAGTGCAAATCCTTGGAAACTCTGACGCGAGGTGAAGTTTGACATGGGTATAACCTTCATGCCCTTCTTCTTGTTGTCCAGATACATGTTGGCTTGGTAACCAGTCAGGTCGCCAGAACCGTGATCAACCATCATCCAGACATCGTCGAACCCAAGGGCACTGGCCTTGGTGTCATTGCCCTCAACAGTCTTGAACAGGCCGTTGCGGCGAATCTTCACACCGCTGGTCAACAAAGGATTCATCGCATCTTCTTCGTCGTCATCGTCAGATGACGAGTCAGTCGAATCTGGATACATGTCACTTTCAGCATAGCCCGGATCACCGTCACCGTCCGGCATATCCGGATCGTCGTTCTGAGCCTCGTCGGGATCTTTGAGAAGGGAGCGTATCGGTGCTAACGCGAAATCGTAATAAACACCGCTGCCACCCTCGTAGTAATGGCACATCCGGGTTAGCTCACGCTCACGCTTGCCCGGTGTGTCGTACCGATTGCCATCGCCTTGGTGGTTCTGAATCAGACCCTGACAGCGTTCGATCAGCATCGATGCCGGCCAATTGAATGATGTGGCGGCAATCGCCAGCTGTACTGCGATCGGGTGGAAGCCCGCACCCTCTCTCACCTGGCCATCCATCAGCCGGACCAGTTCGCTCGGCGGCCTTTTCTTCCACTTGGCGAGTTGCTCGGGTGACAGCCTTGTCTTCAAGACCGCTTTCAACCTGCGATCGACGCTGTCCAGGGCCTTGAGGAAGGCCACGCCAAGTCCAGAGCAATACTCCGGCTCGGCAACCGTCAGCTGCGGCCTTGGAGCTGATACGAATTCCTCGTACTGCTCGACGGTGAGGCTGCGGCATTCCTCAAGCGATATCTGAACCTTGTACTTGCCGTTCTCGCGCTGCACGTTGGTTGTGCGCCACATCCTGCCGCGCTGCGATGAGTAGACCCGCGGATCAATGCTGTCGACATAGAGTTCCGGCAGGTGAACCATCTCTTTGTAAATCTGGGGCAGCTTGCTGTAGCCTGTCTTGTTAATTCCCGCGAATGACTGATTCGGGATCTCGACATGAAACCCCTTGGAGCCACTGGCGAAGATACGAAACGAAGAGAGCTTGGCTCCAACCTTCTCGTACTTGTCGAGCAACTCATTGACACGTTGGATGGCAGTCTCGATGCCACCCATATCCTTGGAGACATCGATGTCAATGTAGAGGTCACCCCGGTAATGCGCCTTGAGTTGATCTTCACGGGAAATATCTCCGTCGAAGTTGGTGTCAACATCAAGAACTGTGCAGTATCTTGGTTGGTATTTGGCAACAATGGCAGAACGATCAGCAGCAGAACCTGCCTGCCACGAATCCTCGCCACCTTCCACCTGATAATAGAAAAACCAGATCTGGGCAGACATGATCTACCTCAGTTCTTGTTGAAGTTTAATTTTTCATCAGGATAGAGTTCTTTGCACCGATTCGGAGTTTCAGCATAGGTAACACCGAAGCTGTAGGAACGTGACGGATTCAAGGTGAATATCTCGACCGGGAACACCATCGAGCGGAGCACACCTTGATCAGTATTGCGGGCGTCCCATCGCAAGCGGAATACCGGTGGGATTCGAAGGAACACGTCGTAGTCGAACAAGCGAACCGGAACGTGCCCGACGTACTGCTTCTCGCCAGAGTCCATGTCCTCAACCTGGACATCAGCACCGTCCAGGCCGTCACAGAAAAATTCGTGAAACTTGATCGTACCGAGCAGCTTCGGGGACTTGTGGCGGCCCTCGTAGGACAGGCCGGTAGGCTGGTAAACGATCAATATCCGACCCTTGAAAGCAGCCTCGATTCGACTGGCCTTGAGGCGGCGAAAATCTTGTGCGTCGGCGGCTATAACCTGACTGTTCAGGTTCAGCACATTTTGCTCTTCGTTCAAAAATGAGGGTGTCATCTAAATCCAGTTGGTGTCTAAGCTTTGCAGGGTCAGGATTCTACTGACCTTGCTCCATAAATCAATTCAATTAACGTATAAGATTTTTCTATGCCCTCTTGCCAAAGATGGCATCTCTCAAATCCTTGTACGACCTGGTCACCTTGTTCACCAGCTCGTCCTTCTCCATCAGAAGGTCGAGCCGGTAGGCCTGTGTCGTCCGGTCGGCCACGGCAACCCTGACGTGGACCGGGTTACGCTGACCACCGCGCTGTAGCCGGGCAACTACCTGAGTGAACTGAGGTGGAGTGTCCGGTAGCTCGACAAACAACATATCGTGACAGACATGCTGAAGTCCGTCAACTCCAAACCCACCACTGCTGTATTGCATGGTAAGTAGTCGGCAAGTGGGGTCTTCAATGAATCTGTCGATGTTTGCCTGTTGCTTTTTAGGAGTGAGTTCGCCGTAAACAGCCACCGCTCCGTACTTTTGCATGCGGGCCAGTATTTGTCGGTTTGTCATCCGGTAGCGAGCGACTATAACCAGCTTCTTGTCACCCAGTTCCTGCATGATTTCATCGATCAGTTCAAAGACCGCAGACTCCTTGGTTGGATCTTCTGCAAACTGATCCCAGTTACAAACAATCTGACTCAAGGCATTGAACAGTGCCGATGCTGCCGTGGCGTCGAACTTTCCACCTGACTCCAGCTGGAGTAGCTCCTCCTCGGCCAGCTGCTTGTAGAGCCGGTAATGAGCAGGGTCCAGTTCGTAATCCAGTGTTGAGTAGGTGATATCTGGCAGTTCCTTCAACACGTCTTCACGCAGAACACGAACAGAATTCTTGCTCATGTTCTCAGCTATCAGGTCGAGGTGCCTCCATTCAGTGACCTTGTCAAATATGTCTCTCTCAGCAACGTGCACGTTCTCAAAGTGTTGCAACGTCCGGTACGACCCAGGTGCAATCAACTTGATGTAGGCATAGGCGTCACCGGGTGTACTCAGCGGCGTGCCGGTCAGCAGCAGCAACTCGGCCTCCCAGGTATTAGCCAGGTGAGCCACGGCAAGGTGGTTGTCGCTCTCTACATTCTTTATGCTCGTCGCCTCATCAACGATTAAAAGCTTGTCGCGCTTACGAAGCTGCGTTGTCAGGTGGTCGTAATCCTTCTTGAAGATCTGCATCGACATCAAGATGAAGTCGTAACCTTGCAAGTTCATCTCGGCACGTTTCTTCGGGGTGCCTCTGTACATGAGGTGCTTTATCCCAGGAATCTTGGCGAGGAATCGACTCCACATGGTGATCAGGATTGGCGGCATTACCACAATGGTAAGTTTGCCGTACTTGATCTTCTTGTAGAGGGCGATGACGGTCGACGTCGGACTCTTGCCTGTTCCTACGTCAAAATACAATCCAGTATTCGGAAAATCCGCCCGCTCGTCTACCGTATTGCTCTGGAAATGGTAGAGCGGGTAAGGTAACGGATGGTGCTTGTAAACCAGTTCAGTTGGTGTCACGGTTAACCTTTCAACTTCTGATACACTCTAGGTTTCTTGTAACTGCTGGTGGACTCAATCTCCTTCCAGGTCAACATCTTCTGTATCTGTGATGACGCTGCATCTCTTGTGAGTCCACACGAGAGAGCCAGTTCAGACATCGTAAATTCGTCCTGCACCAGGTCCAGCAGACGTTTACGCTTTGCTGCACCTTCTTCTTTTAGCGTTTTGATACGAGGACTGTTCTGAGG
>JFJP01032932.1_pt1 | contig 14063 bp, 14 predicted proteins | sample 431651 | NCBI WGS metagenome assembly JFJP01 (sample SAMN02602958, study PRJNA72255) | Microbial mat metagenome, whole genome shotgun sequencing project. | biome: fresh water; feature: sink hole; material: water; isolation source: purple microbial (photo- and chemosynthetic) mats found in... | reverse complement strand
TTTAGAGAAGTACGGCAAGCCTTACTCGACAGCAGGAGGCTCTAAGTAATCTTTGAAAGGGAAGATTAAACTCTTCCCTTTTTTTATTAGTTAGAAATGACTAATTTACCTAAAGAAACGACTGCAACTTCAGGTAAAGTATTTAAGTTTGCATTTGGAGCAACAAACTCCAAAATACCCGACAAATGGTGTTCTCCACGCGGATCAACGATTTCATTTAAAGTTCTTCCAGTGCCTCTGAAATGTTCAAAAATGCTTAGTTTTTTCTCTAACAAATCACGATAAACCCAATCTGATCCACCAATGGTTTTTAAAGTGTTGTATTCAACATTTTTCAAACGTTGTTTGCCCACTTCTGGAAACCCTAATACTAATTGTTTTTCAGCGTCACTTCTAAAGAACAATTGTGTCGGCATAAATTCACCTTTCTTATCCGCTTGAATGGGAGCATCAGCCGCTAATTTAGGGAAGATCGCAAAAATATTATCCCATGTTGGTGAATAGATAAATTGTTGCCAATTCTCAGGAAGTTTGCCATCTGTGACATTAGATAATGCAATGGGTGGTGCGTATTTGAAAATGATTGCAACCATTTCAACATCACGTTGCCAACGAATAATATCTTCTGCTTCATAACCAATATCCAAATAAATATCGAGCAATTGCTTTCCATATATACCTTCTGGAGTTGCCATAAATACATAAGGTTTTGTTCCCAAAATTGCATTGGGGAGCAATTTATTATCCGCCGATAAAACATATTGACGCGGCGCAATTCTTACAAAATAATCAGTGGGTTGCGGAATAGCTTCACTCGCCACTTTTGGGGTATTAGTATTTTGGATATTTGCAGCAATTTCTTGTAATTTACCTTCGGGTGCGGGTGGATATAAAATCGCCCGATCCGCAGCAAAAACAATCGTTTGCGCAATCAATAGCCAACAAACTAACCAAACTTTACTCATAACTTTCAACATCTTAATACTCTCCTATTTGGATTTAAAAGTCCCATTTTAACGTTTCTTTATTCCGTTTGCATTAAAATTTTAAAGCAGTTCACAAAAATCAAATCTTACCAGTTATTTAATTTTGTTTAAGAAACTATAGATTTTGTCTTTAAACTATGATGATTAAAAACTAACTAATTTACTAAGAAAAGTTTATTTCAATTTATTTGTGACTGTCATTTTTTTAACGATGCGAGGTGATTTGCCAAAAATTTGACGGATTGGAATGATAAAGATGGTTAAAATCTTTTAAAATTAATCAGTTATGATTTGGCATTATTGTTGATATTAACTTATTTAAAATACTTTGAGTAAGGAGATGTCAACCATGAAAACCAGTGCATTGATTATTTTAGTTCTTTCAATTTTGCTTGTTTTTTCTTTAGTGCTTTAAGCATAAAAAAACCTACAAGGCTTTGATACCTCATAGGTTTTGTTTTGATAAACTAATTTATTTTAACTTGGCGAGTTCTTTTTCAACTAATCCTGAATTTAAAGGAACGTAACCATCTTTTACAACCACTTCTTGACCTACTTTAGAAAGAACCATTTTAACAAATTCATATTCTAAAGGTGCTAATGGTTTGTTGGGTGCTTTGTTCACATATAACAAAAGAAAACGTGATAAAGGAAACTTACCAGAGAGTGAATTTTCTTCATTTGCTTCAACGAATTCTTCGCCCGCTTTTTTCGCTAAAGGAACGGTTTTTACACCAGAAGTGCGGTAGCCTAATCCAGAATAACCAATTCCATTTTCTGAAGCCGTTACAGATTGAACAACTGATGCAGACCCCGGTTGTTCATTAACATTGTTTTTAAAGTCGCCTTTACATAAAGCATTTTCTTTAAAATAACCATAAGTTCCAGAAACCGAATTACGACCATAGAGTTGCACTGTTTTTTCAGCCCAATCACCCGTTAAGCCCAACTGTCCCCATTTCACAACGTCTTCTTTTCCACCACATTTGCGTGTTGAAGAAAAGATTGCATCGACTTGTTCAATAGTTAAACCTTCAATGGGATTATCTTTGTGAACATAAACAGCTAATGCATCGATAGCAACTTTGATTTCAGTGGGTTTGTAGCCATATTTCTTTTCAAAGGCTTCTTTTTCACCGTCTTTCATTTTACGGCTCATAGGACCGACGTTGCTAGTTCCTTCAGTTAAAGCGGGTGGTGCAGTAGAAGAACCTGCCGCTTGAATTTGGATATTTACATTCGGATAATTGCGTTTGAATTCTTCCGCCCACAACGTCATTAAATTCGCTAATGTATCCGAACCAACGCTAGATAAATTGCCCGACACGCCTGTTGTTTTCTCATACACAGGCAATTTTGCATCAAGTTCTACTGCGTGCGCAGAAAAATTTATGCTCGCCGCTAACACACTAATTGCACCTAAAAACTTCTTCATTTAAAACTCCCTCATTAATGAAATTGCTTCGCTAAGTATCCAATAAGAATATGACAATTTCATGACAATTGAAATTTAACGTGCTAAAAAAAACACTAATATAGTTTTATTATTATGGTTAAATTTAAGCACGGATGATTTGATTAGAGAAAGGATCGTGGATTTCACTGGGAGAGGAAAAACCGCTCGTTTCGCCGCTTAAAATGAAATCTAAATTATTTCTAAAATACTTTCTAACGGTTAAAACATTTCTCGCGGGAGGAAAATCAGCAGGGTTTGCGCTGGTAGAAACAATTGCCCCACCAAATTCTTTACATAAATCAATGGTTTGCGCATGAAAAGTTACCCGCACCGCCAACGTCGAATGAATGCCTTTTAAATAATTCGGCGTATTCAAACGAGCAGGCAATAACAATGTAATCGGTTTATTTTTATTTTCAAACAATTGATGTTGAAGGTTTTTATCTAAAGGTTCGACAAAATCTGTCAATTGTGAAAAATCCGCCGCGATCAAAATTAAGCCTTTGTGCCAAGGACGCTTTTTTAATTGCAATAACCGCATAACTGCTTGAAAATTATGCGGATCACAGCCTAATCCCCACACGGCTTCGGTGGGATACGCAACGACCCCACCGTGCTTTAAAATCCGTGCAGCTTGACGGATTCTAAACGTGCTCATGCGTTTAATTTTGCTTGTAAATCACGATCTTTGGCGATCACCGCGTCACTTTGGGTGGATCGTTCGGCAAGCAAACGTTTTGCTAAATCGGCATCGCTGGTCGCTAAAATTTGCGCTGCCAAATAGGCGGCATTTTTCGCGCCCGCTTTCCCGATCGCCACACACGCCACAGGAATCCCCGCTGGCATTTGAACGGTTGATAACAGCGCATCGATGCCTTGCAACGGACCTGCATCAATTGGCACGCCAATCACAGGCTTTAAAGTCAAACCCGCGATTGTTCCTGCCAAATGCGCTGCCATTCCAGCTGCCGCAATAAACACCGCGCAACCCCGTTGTTCCGCGTCTTTCACATACGCATGGGTGGTGGCGGGCGTGCGATGCGCCGAAGTGATTTTAACTTCAAATGGGATTTGTAATGTTTTCAAGGTATCAAGCGTACCTTGCATTAATGGAAAATCTGAATCTGATCCCATTAAAACTGCTACAAAACAACTCATCTAATGCTCCTCGTTTCAATCTAAAAATAAATCTGCTGCTAACAAATCCGAAAGTGCGGTGTAATTCTTACCCGTTGCTCCAATTGAGAAATCTCCCCCTCGCAATGCACTTTGGAATTGATCTTTGAAATTATTGACATCAATCCAATCACTGCGTACTAATTTGGGTGTTTTCATATACAAAGCATCCATAATATTCGTTGGCATTTCTCCATGAAATATTCGATCACTTAATGGACTCATATCTAATGGATGCTGACGATTAATATTATACAATGCAATAAGTTGTTTGGAAACATTTGCCGCCCCATTTGTAACATAAAAATTCACGCCATTATAACCATACAAAGGATTATTCACCGTTTGAGGATTGACAAATAATTGCAACGTAAAATTATTAATTGATTCAATTTCAGCTTGCACTATGTCCGTCAAATCATCGTACGCATATCCTGCATCTTTCGCGTTGGTATTGGTAGAGTTTTTAAGTTTCTCTAAATTATCCAATAAAGTGATCATTGCTTTAATGGTCACATTAGGCTTTTTAATTTCGATTAGTGCAAAATCAAAATCATCACCCGTAAATGAAGCTGATGGAGTTTGTAATTCAACGGTGGTTAATTGTTGGAAACTAACTTTGAGTTTTTCCAATTCTGAAAGTTTTTCTTTTTCAGTTTCAATGGCGTTATCTAGTTTAATTTGTAATTGTAACGCGGCTGCTAAAACAGCATCTTTACCCGTTGAATTAGGCACAGTTTCTTCAAAGTTTTCCAACGTTGAAATTAGAGTATTTAAATCAGTACTTAATGTTTGTAATTGCGCTAAATCTGTTGGTAAAGAAGAAGGATACCCTTGCAAACGTACAGCAATCACATCAACTTGGCTTTTCTCAAGAGCAATTTGGTTTGTAAGTGCCACGCCTTCTTGGGTTGCTTCATTACCTTCTTGGGTTGCTTCATTAGCGATTTCAATTGCCGCTTCGATTTTAAGTTGTTTTTGTTGTGCGGTAGTTAAAAGCGTGGTTTTTCCTGTTGTTCCAGCGCAAGTTTCCTCAATATTTTCTAAATCACCAATGTATTTATTTACACTCGCATCAAGTGTTTGCAAAGTTGCAACATCAGTGGGTAACGTTGCTGGAATTGCTTGGATTTGCTTTCCAATTGCAACTGCTTGGTTAGTTTCAGCATTAATTTGAGTTTGAAGTTCTAATAATGCTTCATTTTGTAAAATAGCTAAATTTTCTAAACCAAATACCAATAAATTTAACCAATAAGGAAATATAGAAACGGGATAACCTTCTTGATTCAAAATTTTACCGCCAATGGCTAACAATGTACCTTCGTATAAATCATTATAAGCAATTTGAGAGATGATAGAAAATTCTTTTGCAAAAGTTTGAGCAATATGTTGATTTAATTCGGTGCTGGTGAATTTCCATTGTTCACAACTGACTTTATGGTTATTTTTTAATTTAACTAATTGCCACAGTGTAGGCGTGAAACCATAATAATCAGAAGAAGTTAAAGCAGTTTGATCTGCAAGAAAGGGTTTTAAATTATTAGTAATGAAATTTTCATCAGTAGCTTTTGACAAATCAACATTCGTTAAATTCATCAAAGGATCAACCCAATCTAGCAATGATTTTCTAATATGAAAAACGGTTGCTGACCAACTATCTATTCCTAACGGGATAGTTTTAGTTGAATTGAGGAAATTATCAATTTCTTGCGGCGGTAAATTGTAACGCTGTCCCGTTTGTGTAAGCAATTCATTGTAGGCATTTGTTTTGTTATTGATATTAAAAGAAGCGACATAATATCTTGCAGCAGTCACAACCGCATCGGTTTTCAAATCTAAAATGATTTGTTGCCAAAGCGGATCAATTAGCAAACGTTCCTCTGCAAAAAGAGGGGCATGATACAAACCAGCACTTAATAAACAAAGGTAAAGTTTTGTTTTAGTGAACATACATAATTCCTTGATTTTATTAAAAAGTTAAAAAAGAGGCAACTTTATAAATCATGTGGTGCTTGTGTTATTTTAAGAAATCGCTTTTATTTTGAGAGAAACGCCCGCGACTTGCATTGTTAAAAAAAGTAGTTGTTCCCATACATTTCCTATCGCCATTCCTTTCAATGTTCGATCTAAAATGGTGGTTTGTTGCACTAAGTTTTGCCATTTGGCAACTGAATGCCGAGAAATCGCTTTTGAAACCGTATTTTTCTTAGCGGGTTGCCAAATTTTGAAACGCGGAAATAAACTTTCTAATGCCTGACCTTGTTGTTTTGCGTAGGCTAATTGACATCCTTCGGCGCGTAAATGGTGCAATTGGCGAGCGGCTTTCGCGGCGTGTCCAGCGACGACGGTGTCGAGCCAATCGAAGACCGCAAAACGTGCGCTGTCGGCGACCGATTCTAAAATGTGCGATTCGTCGATGGGCGTGTTGGGAAATAAAAGTTTAAGTTTTTCAATCTCTTGCGCGGCGGCTAATAAATGCCCTTCGGTGCGTTCGGCTAATAATGCGATAGCTTGTGGGGTTGCTTTGATGCCGTTTTGCGCGAGGCGTTGCGCGAGCCATGCGGGTAATTGTTGATCGTCGGGAAGGGTTATGTCGACCACAACTCCAAGTTTATCAAAGGCTTCAAACCAAGGGCTTTTGCGATTCGCGGCGGGTAATTTATCTAAGCTCATGATAAATATGGTATCTTGGGGCGGTTTGGCAAAATACGCGGCTAAGGTTTCGCTGGCGGTTTTATCGGGAATTTTATCCGCAAATCTCAATTCAATCAATCGTTTAGTTGCAAATAAAGATAACCCAGCCGCCGCCGCAGTTAATTGTTGCCAGTTGAAATGCGCTTCGACGCTCAACACGTCGCGTTCGTTGAAACCCGCTTGCAATGCTGTTTGACGAATCGCATCGGCGCACTCCATTTGTTGCAAAGGTTCTTCACCAATTAACAAATAAGCCATTGATAAATTTGCATTTTTTAAATGTGCAGCGAGTTGATTTGCTTTAATTTTCATTGAAGAACAAGTCCTTTTTTTGTTTTTCTGGGATATTTTACCATAACACTGGTAGCGCCTTTGTAGAAAAGCAACTATCCAAAATAGTGCAAAATTAAGGTGATCGCCCTAAAAAAAAGCATTTTTGTACGCATTTATAGAGTAATTTATTGATTTTAAAAGATTTCTAAAATGGATCATTTATTGCCAAAAAAGCGGCTTTTACGGTGCATTAATTCTCAAAAACTCAAGGAAATGCTTTATGAAATTCAAATGGTTGCACTTTTTTAGCGCGTTGTGTTGGTTGCCAAGCCTCGCTTTTGCCGCTGACGAACCCTTAAATTCCGCTAACACCGCATGGGTTTTAACCTCGACGGCGTTGGTTTTATTCATGACTTTACCAGGTTTATCCTTATTTTACGGGGGTTTAGTCCGATCCAAAAACGTTCTTTCGGTTCTTATGCAATGCTCGGCAATTACCGCGATTGTTTCGGTGTTATGGTTAATTGGGCTGTATTCTTTAGCGTTTAGTGAAGGTAATTCTTTTATTGGTGGCATTTCAAAATTCTTTTTTAGTGGCATCAATAAAGCCAGTCTAAACAATGGGATACCTGAAACCGTGTTTGCGATGTTTCAACTCACTTTTGCAATCATCACGCCTGCGTTAATTGTGGGTGCTTTTGCCGAACGCATGAAATTCTCCGCAATGCTCATTTTTAGTGCGTTGTGGGTTGTTTTAGTTTATACGCCGATCACGCATTGGGTGTGGGGCGGCGGATGGTTGCAAAACATGGGCTTACTCGATTTTGCAGGCGGTACAGTCGTTCACATTACGGCGGGCGTGGCGGCTTTAGTGGCGGCGTTGGTGATGGGCAAACGGCGCGGCTTTGCTGACACCGCTTTGATGCCCCACAACATGACCATGACCGTCACGGGAGCTGGGATGTTATGGGTCGGTTGGTACGGATTTAACGGCGGCAGTGCGTTGGCAGCGAACGGCGATGCGGGCATGGCGATTTTAGTCACCCACATTTCAGCGGCAACCGCAGCTTTAGTGTGGATGACTTTAGAATGGATCAAATACGGCAAACCGAGTGTGTTAGGCATTGTGACGGGAATGGTTGCGGGTTTAGGCACAATCACGGGCGCATCGGGTTATGTTGGACCTGCGGGCGGATTTGTAATTGGTTTAATGGCGGGATTGGTGTGTTTCTATGCGACTAATTTAATCAAACGCAAACTCAAAATTGACGATTCATTAGACGTTTTTCCAGTGCATGGCGTGGGAGGAATTTTAGGAACGTTATTAGCGGGAATTTTTGCGTCGACAGAATTAGGTATTTTTAGTGGATCGGGTTTCGCAAAAGACATTTCTAGCATGAGCGCACAAATGACCGTTCAAATCATTGGCGTGATTGCAACGATAGTTTATACAGCGATTTTAACGTGGGGCATTTTGAAAGTGGTTGAAATGTTTGTTGGATTGCGCGTTTCTCAAGAAGAAGAAATGCAAGGTCTCGACATCACCCAACACGAAGAACGCGGTTACGATTATTTGTAATTTGTATCTTAAAAAGACTTTCTAGGTTTTAAAACTTAGAAGGTCTTTTTTATTAAATCAGTTTTACCACATTGCATATAACTTTTTGAATTGATTGTAAATTTTTTAATGCGTTCCCAAAAAATAACATCAATTGCGTGGATAATTTATATATAAATATCATTTTATTATGTTTAATCAATGAGTTAAAATCAAATTTGAATCGTTAAAACGGCAATGCGTGTCAATCAGCCCGCGCATTTCTCCAAATTCCTAAAATGGATATGATAAACTAATTTAACGTAAGTCTTTCAGCTAAAAACCAGAGGAACAATCAATGAAAACGTTGCAATTTCAAATACCTGACGAGATTGCCGCCCGCGTGGAAAAACTTATTCAACAACGCGGCGCAGATTATGAAAGCGTCAACACCGAAGAAATTAAAGGTCGTGACGCGCTTTTAACCGATTTAGTCGCCGTCGGTTTAGATGAAATTCTGGCGGGCGAAGCCGATTTTCCTGATGATGTGTAAGGTTTAACTTGAAATCGGGTGAGGGCAAAATCCGCATTATTGGCGGGCTGTGGCGCGGACGCAAATTAGTCGTTCCAGACGTTGTCGGTCTGCGTCCCACCCCCGACCGTTTGCGAGAAACCCTTTTCAATTGGCTAATGCCGTACATCGATGGCGCGACCTGTTTGGATTTATTCGCAGGCAGCGGCGCGTTGGGTTTCGAAACGATTTCCAGAGGCGCACAACACTCTATTTTAATTGAAGAAAATTATTTAATTGTCCAACATTTGCAACAACAATTGCAATCTTTTCCTAACGCCCCCATTAAGATTATTCATCAAAATGCGTTATCTTTTCTCAATCAAACGCCCACGCCTTTTGATTTAATTTTTTTAGACCCGCCTTTTCATAAAAATCTTTTAAATCCAACCATTGATTTATTACAAAAAGGGTGGTTAGCACCTCGAGCATTGATTTATGTTGAAATAGAGAAAAACGGCTTGTTTAATATCCCCAATCATTGGGAGTTGTTACGCCAACAACAAAGTCGCCAAACGCAAAGTTTTTTGTTTTTTAATTCAGAGGGATAAAACCATGCAATGGTTTGAACGTAGCCGCGCAGAAGTCATTGATTTACTTCTACAACATGAAATCTCACCTACCACTCAGCGCATTGAAATTGCAACCGCGTTGTTAAGTTATGCGCAACACATTTCGGCGGAAGAAATTTTAAACAAAGTCAATCACTCTAAAACAAAAGTTTCTAAAGCAACGATTTATAATACTTTGGGGTTATTTGTTCGAAAAGGATTGGTGAGAGAATTACTGGTCGATGCGGAGAAAGTTGTTTATGATTCAAATACGACTTTTCATCATCATTTCTATAACGTAGATACTGGTGAATTAACCGATATTATTGCGGATGATGTTCCTTTGAATGCAATGCCTTATTTACCAAATGGCACTTATGTTGAAAGCGTAGAAGTAATTGTTCGACTACGCAATCATGCAACGACACATTAATTATCTTGAGGAAGTTAATTTAGTTTCTAATCGTTCAACGGCTTTTTTCTCACGTTCTAAAGCCCCTTCAGATTTAATCAAGCGCGTTCGCAAATTCATCACTTCGGATTTCTGTAAATTAAGTTCTTGTTCTAATTTTAGAATGGTTTCTTTGCTAATCGTTTCTTGGTTGCTCAATTGAGTTTCTAAAACCGCTATTTTACGTTCTAATTCCAAACGAATTTTTTGTTCCGCATTCGAATTATCCCGTTGAGATTCAAGTTCTTGTTTTAATTCTTGAATAGCTGTTTCATACCTTTTGATGGAAAGTTTAATTTCTTCCAATGCAGCTTGTGCGGCAATTGCTTTACCATATTCAACTTTAAAACGCTCTTGTAATACAATATTTTCTTCTGTTAAACGTTTCAGTTGTTCTTGAGCATTTTCTTTAAGTCGAGTTTGGGTTTTCAAATCCTCTCGTACTTCGTTATAGTTTTTGAAATCAGCTTGTGCTTGACGATTAGTTTCATCGAGTCTTTTTTGTGTAATCTCTTGATTTTCCTTATATTTTCCCGTTTCTTCCATTAAATGTTTAACTTCATGTAATCGAGCAAAATCCTTTTCTTCTAAACGCGCAATATGCGTTTGATAACCCGCCAATTCTCCAATTTTACGATCAACTTCGGTATGCAGCGTTTCATTTTCACGATGTAATAAGTCATGCTTTTGATTTATGGCGGCGAGTTCTTTATTGAGTTGCTCGATAATATCAACGGCGCGCTGTTGTTTCTGAAGTAATTCACTTTCTTTCTTATAATAGTGCGTTTTTGATTTCTCTATTTCAACCTTAATATGTTGTTCTGCGATTGCCCAAAAAGATTCAAACATATCCAAGCCCGTTTTTAAAACATCATCGGGGAGATTTAAATCTCTAAGTCTTTCAGTTAATGAAGCAATTTTGAGTTGAGACATGGTGTTTTTATCCAAAGTTAATTTTAGCTTCTAAATTAGTGCGAGAATCAGCGTTGTTTAAGGCTTCTTCTAAGGTAATCTTACCTTCTTTATATAAATCAAATAAGGCTTGATCAAATGCTTTCATTCCTTTTGTTCCACTACTTTCCATTGCATCTTTGATGTCTTCTAGTTGTCCTTTCATCATTAAGCCAGCAATGTGAGGCGTATTAATCATTACTTCAATGGCTGCGCAGCGTTTTCCTCTCACATCGGGGATTAGACGTTGCGACAAAATTGCTTTAACGCTCATCGCCATATCCATAAAGAGTTTCTTATGCATGGCATTAGGAAACATATTAACCACCCGATCGATGGCTTGATTAGCATTATTTGCGTGCATAGTTGCAATCGCTAAATGTCCAGTATTTGCTAATTCTAAACCTGCTTCCATCGTTTCTCTATCACGGATTTCTCCGACTAAGATTACATCAGGGGCTTCGCGTAAGGAGGCTTTTAAGGCAGCTGCGTAAGTTTTTGTATCCGTGCCGACTTCTCTTTGCGTAACGATACAGCCTTGATGTGGATGATAAAATTCAATCGGGTCTTCAATTGTTAAAATATGTCCCGTTGAATTACGATTACGATGATCTAACATAGCAGCTAAGGTCGTTGATTTACCCGAACCAGTGCCACCAACCATTAATAACAAACCGCGTTTGCTCATAATAACTTCGAGCAAAATTTCAGGCAAACCCATATCTATGGCATTAGGAATTTTAGAAGGAATTAAGCGCATTACTAATGCTGCATTACCCTTTTGATATAAAGCATTCACCCGAAAACGGGCGGGTGGATTATCTAATGCAATTGCAAAATCCAAATCTTTTTTTGCTTCAAATTCTTCGATTTGTGCTTCGGTCATAATTCCAAATGCAGCGGCTTTGGTTAATTCGGGTGTTAAAATCGCTTTTCCAATCGCTTTTGCTTTGCCTTGCATTTTTGCCATGACGGGTAATCCAACGGTAATAAATAAATCAGAACCGTCCTTTTCTACCATAAATTTCAAATAGGGCTTAATATCCATTTTCTAATGCTTTCCTTTTTCACCTTCTTCCTCTGTTTTTGTGAAAGAAAGATGATCTAAACCAGATAAAGGATCACGACCTCTTGATTCTTTACCTTTTAATTTGATGGTTAAACGCAATTCATTAGCAGAATCTGCATAACCTAATGCGCCTTCTAAATCCAGTTTTCCTTCCTCGTACAAATCAAATAAATTTTGATCAAAGGTTTGCATACCTGCTTCACGCGATTTTGCCATAATCGGTTTAATTCCACCCACATCTCCATTTATAATTAATTCTGCAATTAAGGGCGAATTAATTAAAATTTCAATGGCGGCACAACGTCCCCCGTCGATAGTTCTTACCAACCGTTGAGAAATAATTGAACGTAAATTTAATGATAAATCGGCGAGGAGTTTCTTTTGTTTTTCGATAGGAAAAAAGCCTAAAACCCGATCCAATGCTTGGTTTGCACTATTCGCGTGTAAAGTTGCCATTGCTAAGTGACCCGTTTGAGCAAGTTCTAATCCGAATTCCATCGTTTCTTTGCTCCGAATTTCTCCCACTAGAATTACGTCGGGTGCTTGCCGTAAAGTCGCGTGCATTGCGTGTTCCCAGCTATGGCTATCTACCCCAATTTCTCTTTGCATAATAACGCAGTTCTTATGCGGGTGAACATATTCAATGGGGTCTTCTAAGGTAATGATATGACCATAACTATTGGCATTTCTATGATCAATCAATGCTGCCATTGTTGTTGATTTTCCAGAACCCGTTCCTCCGACCATTAAAATCAAGCCATTTTTAAGCATAATTACGTCTTTTAGAACGGGCGGCAAACCGAGTTTATCAAAATTAGGAATTTCAGCTGTAATGACCCGCGCAACTAATCCTTGACAACCCTGTTGTACAAATGCGTTGCAACGAAAGCGTCCAATCCCTGGTGGATTAATCGCAAAATTACATTCTTTGGTTTGCTCGTATTCTTTGAGTTGTTTGTCATTCATAATGGCTTGAGTTAGAGCTTTTGAATCCTCCGCAGAAAGCGGTTGTTTCATTAAAGGAGTCATTTTTCCTTTAAGTTTCATCGCAGGTGGAAACCCTGCTGTGATAAATAAATCTGCTCCACCTTTCTTCACCATTAAAACGAGCAACTCTCGAATTAATTTACTTGCTTGATCCTTTTCCATCTTTTTATTTCCTCACTTGAGTTTTACAAGAAGTTATCTTTGTTGGCGGCTTTTTCGCGGGCGGCTTCTTTGGTGATAACTTTGTTTGCAACGTGGCGCGCTAAACATTGGTCGAGGGTTTGCATTCCGAATTTTTGACCCGTTTGAATGGCGGAATACATTTGCGCAATTTTGTTTTCACGAATTAAGTTTCTAATCGCGGGAGTTCCGACTAAAATTTCGTGCGCGGCGACCCGTCCACCGCCAATTTTTTTGAGCAAACTTTGCGCAATAATGAATTTCAATGATTCAGAAAGCATCGCACGGATCATATCTTTTTCGGCGGCGGGAAATGCGTCGACGATCCGATCCATGGTTTTGGCGGCGGAACTGGTGTGAAGCGTTCCAAACACAACGTGACCCGTTTCAGCGGCGGATAATGCCAAACGAATGGTTTCTAAATCGCGCATTTCGCCAACCAGAATTACGTCGGGGTCTTGACGCAAAGCCGAGCGCAAAGCCTCGCTAAATCCAAGGGTATCGCGGTGGACTTCGCGCTGGGTGATCATGCCTTTTTTGCATTGATGCACGAATTCGATGGGGTCTTCGATAGTTAAAACGTGACCTGCGTCGTTGGTGTTTCGATAGTCGATCATTGCCGCCAAAGTGGTTGATTTTCCAGAGCCTGTTCCGCCCGTCACCAAACAAATTCCACGCGGTGTCATGGCGATTTCTTTAAATAATTCAGGGGCATTGAGTTGTTCGAGGCTTAAAATTGTCGACGGAATAGTTCGAAAAACTGCCGCCGCGCCGCGATTTTGCACAAACGCATTGACTCGAAATCGCGCAAGCCCAGGAATTTCAAAAGAAAAATCGCATTCCATATATTTTTCATATTCTTTGCGCTGGCGGTCGTTCATAATGTCGTACATCATGTCGCGCACTTCGGAATGGCTTAATGACGGCAAGTTAATTTTGCGCATTTCACCACTACATCGAATCATCGGCTGAACACCCGCCGATAAATGCAAATCAGAAGAGCCATTTTTGACACCAAACGCTAATAATTCACCAATATCCATCTCATCCCCTTTAAACGTGACATGACCGTTAAAATGTACCTAGTTAAGATAGCATAAATTCGCTCAAATTGCTGTATCGCCGCACTCTCACAGCGTTTGCGGGAGTATTTTGCTTTACGATGCAATAAATTATATACT
>JFJP01039419.1_pt1 | contig 14067 bp, 15 predicted proteins | sample 431651 | NCBI WGS metagenome assembly JFJP01 (sample SAMN02602958, study PRJNA72255) | Microbial mat metagenome, whole genome shotgun sequencing project. | biome: fresh water; feature: sink hole; material: water; isolation source: purple microbial (photo- and chemosynthetic) mats found in... | reverse complement strand
CACCAAGCTTTTTGGTTTGATAAGTTATTACATCAGCTTTTGGTGCCTTTTTAGCAGCCTCAGCGTCAGCTTTAGCTTTTTTATCAGCTTTAGCTTTGGCTTGCTCTCTAGCTAATTTAGCTTTAGCGTCGTCTGTGTCAAACGTAGCTTTCTTCTCAGACTTCTTGCCACCACTTAAACCGTTAGCCGCCAAAACTGATGCACTGTTTTGAGTACCTAATCCTGCCGTTGGTTTCTCAACAGTGGTGTCGATGATTGGTGAATCGGTTTTAGCTTCTGAAGCACTTGGGGTAGCCGGAACGTTAGCTTGAGCCGCTTGGTTAATCGAAGTAAAAGTGTTGTTTGTAGCTGAACCAATAGCCGCATCAAGTGCTTGTTTACCATCAGGTGTACCTAAAAACTCACGCACATCCATACCAGTAGCCGCCTTAACAGCAGCACCATTAGAAGTTTGCAAATAACCCATTAAGTTATCAGCAATAGCTGTCTTGAAGTTACCTTGCAACTTAGCAACATTGATATCAAATTGTTCAGCAAAAGTTTTACCAACAGCCATAATGTTTTTGACTTCAGCTGTATACTTACTATCGATAACACCTTTAGCATCACCATATGCACTAGCAAGTGTTTGTTTTATACCAGGGCCTTTAGATTGAGCAACAGGCGCTTCAGCTTCTTTGGCGCCAAAAGGATTAAGTGACTTAACTTCTTTAACACCAGCTTTAGCAGCACTTGAAGCAGCTTGACTGATAGATGTCACAGCACTACTCATAACCTCGGCAAACTGACGTGCTCCTTGAATCATAGTAGTCATCGCTGAAGATTCACCACCACCGTATTGAGCCATAGTTTTCATATCATCACCCATAACAGCTTCATTTGGTAAAGCCATTTTGAGAACCATTTTAACCATAGACGCAAATTGTGCTGGAGAGGAGTCTAAGCCAGCAAGTTTATCATAAGCAGCACGATAAGAAGCCGCATTGACTAAGTTATCAACAGCTGTCTTGTTAGTTTGTGACCACTTACCCACAATATCTTGTGCATCAGTGAGCAAACCTTTAGTGATTTCACTTTTAGCTTTACCAATATCAAGGCCAGCTTTTGTAGCATCATTTGTGGCTTTGGTTGCGTTAACCGCTTTGGTGTACAAATCGTCAACATCAGAGTTAAACTTACCACCTTGTGAAGCAACTACATATTGTGATTGTAAGTCGGAAATAGCCTCTTGTGCGGCGACTACAGCTGGGTCAGAAGTGTTCTTACCCTCGTTAAGTGCTTTAATCACAAGGCGTTGTTGAGCATCAATTTCCTCACCCAATGTGCCCATTTTAACCAAATCTTTTTGGCCGGTAACAGTGGTAGTTGTTGGCGCCAATCGAGCTTTCTCAGAGGCAAATTTGGTTTGTGCGTTAAGTTGCTCAATTTGAGCAGCAATAGCATCAAAGTTCCTTTTAGCAGCCGGCCATTGGTCTTTACGTGACTCATCATTGAGAATCTTAATCAATTCACCAGCTTGAGTATTCAAAGCTTCAATCTTAAGCTCACCTTGACGAGTTTGCTCACCAGCATTTAGGTTGCGCAAAGCATCAGCTCTACGAGCTTCATCATACTTATCTTGGTCAGCAAACATAGCATTCATAGAAGCACCTTCGTCACGTACAGCAACGTTAGGTGCAAAATTAGGGTTCTCATACGAATATCTAGGGCTTGTAGCACCTAAACGTGAAATACCAGATAGTGGTGAGTAAGCCATTATTTACCTCCAAATTTTGGAATCAAGGAAGCACCAGCATCACCTAACCCTCTTAAGCTATTACCGACAACACCAGATTGTGCTTTCCAGTAATTTCCAAATGTGTTTTGACGATTTGCTTCCAAATCACCCATTGTGCGTTCGTGCCCCATACCTAAATCAGCTTGGCCACCACGAGCATCAAACATATTTTGACGTGCTGTACCAGATTGATTAACCATATTACCGAGGCGGTCAATACGCTCGGCTTCTGCATCAGTTTGTGATTTGAAGTGATTGATGAAGTCGGTATAACCAAATTGCTTATCTTGAGACATACGTGAGAACGCATTACCCCAGTCAGTTTGAGCTAATTGTGTACTTCTGTCTTGAAGAGCCTTAGCTGTGGCACCAGTACCAGAGAACATACCTCCGCGCGCCGCGGCTGATTGATTAATAGCATTTGCAGCTTGTTCTTGTTGGAACGCCATAGATGGGTCAAGGTAAGCATCGGTGGTGTATTTGCTATCATCAAATTGACCCATTTCAAGAGGTGCTTTTGAGTTAGCATCACGCCATCCGGCCAAATCAGTCATATATGTGCCAGCTTCAGGTGCATAAGCTCCTTCTAGGTCACTGTAGTACTTAGAGCCAATACCGTAAGCATTCTCTTCGCCCTGTTTTTGTGCTCTAATAGCGTTAAGCGCTCTATCTCGTTGTGCTTGATTACCAAAGTAATCGCTTACGCCACCTAAGATGTTTCCACCAGCTTTAGCGCCAGCAGCAGCAATCAATAATGGATTCATTTAAAATCTCCTTTTATAACTGTTAATGTAGCCTAAATAGGCTGTAGTTGAGCACTGATTACAGTGCCTGTTGAGAGTGCTGGTAGTGCGATTTCTGAACCGTTCACTACCAGATATGTCATTGTTGAACCATCAAGGATACTTAAGATACCAGTGTACTTCCCAGGCAAAGTAAGCACTTGGTCGGTTCCACCAGCTGATTGCATAAAGATAGATAAGTTATAAGGTGTTATAATACAATTACTTACTGACATATCTTTTGCTGTGATTGTTGTAGAACCCCAAGTGCCCTCAAGGATTTTGCTCACAAACGAGAGTGTTTGGAGCCATCCCTGTGACCATTGGTGCTTACCGTTATCTTCAATAGTTGTACCCATAGCATCCACCTTGATAGTCGGTGGATACGTCATAGGGAAACTTGAGCTTTTTACTGACATTATGGATTCCTCGAAGTTCTTGTGCGAATTCTTGCCTCACCCATCATAAATTGCATATCCTCACTGAATGATAAGCGTACAACAATACCTCTAGAAGAGCCTAAGCGGTTCCATCTTACGCGACCGCCATAGTTACCAGTCTTTGGCACTTTCTCAGTGATTACTGAACCCCAGGTGTTCCCAGAGTCGTGTGACACTTGAAGCAACATAACAGGGTCTTTGCTCAATCCGTTTAAAGGTCCGTGTCCAGCAACTAAATCCACAGTGAACTCGTCAAGGATAAAGAGTTGCAAGTTATCATAGAACACAGGGCCTTGAAATTGTCTAAGAATAGGCTTCCGTTTATCAGGTGTCGTTGGGTCATAATCAGTGTAAATGTCGTTACGAAGTTCCATCAAAGTTGGCCACAATAAGTTGCCTACAATAACTTTACCCCACGCATAAGCTGAGAATAACGGTTGCCACGCTTGTAATTTACCAGTTTTAGGCTCTCTTGATGCACGTTCGTGCCATTGCTCTGTGAGTGTGTCATAGACAAGAGTTTTGCCATCTGAGAACTTAGTAGAGCCTTCAAACTCGTAGAAGCCGGCCGGGATAGTAAGCACATAAAATAAGTGCCCAGATTCTTGATAGCTGAAGCCATAAGCTGAGTCAGTGAGTGTAGCCATTTCAGTCAAGGTGGTTTCAATACCGTGATTACTGATGCGAACTGAGTTGAAAGCAGTGGCTTTAAACACGATATTCCGACCACTTGAGTTAGAACCTAACCAGAACACTGTATCACTGATAGCGGTCACCGAATCAGGCGCTGTAGTGCCAATCAAAGTGCCTGAACCTGGAGCATAGCTCAATGGGTCATTAGCATCAGCTGTGGTCTGAAAGATTTGGTATGAGCGAGGGCCAAATGCCCAAACATCACCTTGTCGAACGACAATAGCTTGAACAGCATCGGCATTCAAATCAGCAGCTGTAAAGTCAGCACCGCCCCAAACTTTAGCATCACCCAATTTCGAGTACCAAATTAAGTTATTTTTGATAACATCGGTAAGTGCTTTGTCCACAGTTTTATCAGGGTCTGAACAAATACAATAAGTTCTTCCTTGTAAATACACTACTTGTTTAGGGCGCTTGAATGGCAAACTCGATGTGATATCAGTAGCAACATCACTATACAAGTCTATGTTTAACATAATGTTACCATCAGTCATAGTGCACTCAAAGCCATTATCACATATGGAAACACGAGTGGTGTTAAGCCCAATGTTAGCAACCAATTTGCTCTTAAGCTCACCTGTGGCAGCATCCTTGTAAGTGTATCCAACTGAAGCACCGTAAATCCAAAACAAGTTCCCACCATCGTGCTGAGAAGTGCTCGATAAGTACATTCCACGGCATCCTTGATTGGCGCCAACTAGTGACTCTAGTTCGACCAAACCTTTGGTGCCAGGTGTGCCAATAAGAATTGCTGAGTACTTAGCCATACCTTCACCAGATTGTAGATAAACATTGAGTGCCTCGCGGCACCCAAAGCTATTTCCTTGTAGAGAATATGTTCCACCCACGAATGGGTTCATTACGCAATCTTGAGCCATTAGATACCCCCAGAGGCCGGATAAACAGCTTGGTCTGTGTAGATATTGTACATACCGAATGAGCCGTCTATCTTGAGCTTAGGCGGTCTTGTTGTGGTCACTTGTTTAATAGCTCTCAAGCACTTGGTGTATTGCTGATTCATACGGTCTTGAGTCTCAGTGAGTCCAGAACCTAAAGTAAGTAAAGTTGCCAAGCCGTACTTCATTGTGCTGAAATAACCCGATGGTAAAGCTATTACATCATCCAAAGCATAGTTCTCAACAGTGCCTTGAACAGCTAAGCGGATAGTGTAAGAACCTGATGATGGATACGTGAGTATAAATTGGTCATAAGGGTCGCGTGTGCGATTAAAGGCAAATTGTGTGGGCAACACTGACACATTAGCGATTGACATTCTATAATAGTCTTCCGCAGTGATTTGTCTAAGAGGTTGCCACACATTACCAATAGCCACTTGAGCTTGCTCAATACGCACAATTTCTTGTGTAATTGGGATATCAACTGGGTCGATTCCATTGTCAATCCCTATCGAGTATATGTTTTTTGAAGAGGCTTCGACGTTAAATAAGTACGTTTTGATACAAGCTGGATAAGCCTGGTCAAGCCTTAACATATCGATTAAGTCCATATTGAGCAGCTCTAAGCCGGCTTCTGTTTCTTTGTCAGAGGGCGTCTCAATCGCTCCACGCATTCCACTCGCTCTATAAGCGCTTATAATTAAATCCCTTGCAGTTGGCATACGCCCTCCTTGTTAATTAAATTTCTAAAAATCCACGCTCAATATTACGTGTGTGCATAATAGAGCCTCTCAAAATAGTCTTACGAGCTGTGCCATCAGGGCGCTGCATCGTCACAAATTCGCTCTCAATAACAGGTTCAATAACCTTAGGAGCTAAAGGTTTAAGGGCTGGGGCCGGCTTAAGTTCCTTGATTTTACTAACTGGTTTCATATTTTGTTCCTATAAAAAAGAGCCTCCCCCATGATAGAGGAGGCCCAGGATTAGCTCACCGTTGTGACTAGGCTTTTGGCACTAGAATACGAGCGATGAAGATATCACGTTGAAGAATTGACGCACCGAAGATGTCAAAGCGTTTAACTTCGATATCAGTTCCGTTTACGTATTGGTCCATAACGCGCACTGAGAATCCTTCGTAATCAAAGCGTTCGCCATCAGCACCAGCTTTAGAGATTTTCAAAGGAACGATAGCGCGAGTAATTGCTTCTTTTGTGAACATAAACACTTGGTCGTATGTTTTAGCAGTTACAGCAGCACCAACTACAGTCAATACATCACCAGCAAGTGGCAATACGTCGATAGTTTGGCGATAACCAGCATCGTCCGGTCCATAGATGAGAGCAGCGTTATCAACAGTGATAGTGAAGTCACCAGCACCAGTGATGTTTACATCTTTAGCCAAAGCCAATGAGTATTTAACACCGATAGACTCACGAGTACCATAGTTGACACGATAGCGGTCAGCGAACTCAAGGATTGTTCCTGCTTTAAGAACTCCAATAGCAGCACCAGCAGTGATTACGAATGAAGCGGAAGCAGCACTCAAAACACCTTCAGAGTCGAACACTGGGTCAACCATATTAGATTTAAGCTCAAGAGTGGCAGCGACGCTAACAGCTGGAACACTGTACACAGGGTTCAAGTTGTAAGAATAGATGTCTGAACCAGCGATGTTTTTAACATAACCAGATACAAGCACTTTTTCATTCGCAACAGGTGTGAACAAGTTCAAGTTTTCGCGAGAAAGTTGAGCCATTGAGAATGCTGGAATAAGCGTTGAACGGTCTTCAGTTGGGCAAGACAATGAATCGAGCAATGCTTGAGTGTTCAACAAATCTTGTACGCCAATTTTGGTGCCAAGAGCTGTGTTACCTTCAGCAATAACGTGCAAACCAGTTTTGATGAATGACTCTTTGATAAACTTACGTTCAATATCTTGAGCAAGTTGTTTACCTTGAGGGTCACCAATACGAGATTTGTCATCGGTAAGTGCCAATGTGATTTGTTGTGAATCAAAGCTATGAGCAATGTTTAATTGGTCATTTGTTTTGAGTGTTAAGAAGATTGGGTCTTCCACGAAGTTTTTGGTTTCATAAGTACCAGTACCTGGGTCAAAAGCACCGATAGCTTGGCCGGGTGTAGAAGTCACACGAGCTGGACGATTGATTTTGAATGAAGCACCTGGCTTATAGCCACCGTTACCAACAGCAGCAAATTGGCTATCTAATTGGTTGTCTACCAACTTAGCAGCAACAAGCATATTGTATACTGATGCTAAGGCGTTTTTAGCCATAAGTTGGTTAATCGAGATTTGAACTGAACTTGACATCTTGTCTTTTTCCTATGTTTGGTTAATAAAGGCTATACTCTAGATTATCTTAGAGTGCCGTTTGCTCTACGAGCGGCGATGAAGTCACCCATTGGCAGTTGCGCAATATGTGTGACAGGAGCACCTCCACTCACGGATGGGGTTGGTGTTGCTTTAGGCGCTTGTGACACTTTAGGTGCTACAGGTGCTTGAGCAACTGGGTTTTGGCTCACTGATTGCTTAAGTTCAAGCAATATGGTGGCGGCAACGATTGGGTTAGCCTTAGCCAATTTGAGTGCCAGTGTGGGGTTCTTGGCAAGTTCATAAGCCATCAAGGCGCCATCGTCAAACTGACTCACGGCCTCTTGGATATCGCTTGGAATTGCTGCGAATACTTCTTTAGCTGACTCGACTACCTCGAAAAAGTCACTATGCACCTTTTGCGCTTCATTAAGCTTATCATTCCAGGCTTCAGCGTGAACTGATTGGATTTCTTGCTTAGCTTGCGCTTGCTCGTGTTTGAGCGATTCAGTACGTTGTGCATCCCCGGCCACTGTTGCAACACGGTCATCAAATGCTAATGCATCCAAATCGCGAGTTTTCTTTTCAGCTTCCAGTTCATCAAGGCGTTTTTGAGCGTTGAGATATTTTTGTTCAGAAGCAGTTGCTCTAGCTGTTAACTTGTTAAACTTCTCTTGAACTTTATCTCTCGGAACTCGGTTAGGTTCACCTTTGGGTGCATTAGCTTGGTCAAGAGCCTTCTCATCTTCAGGTGTAGCTGGTGTTGCGACACTAGCAGCCTGCCCATTGTCTTTCCCATCTTCAGCGGCAGTTACTTGGATGGTCTCAGGTGTTACTACTACAGGCACAACTGGCACTTCAGGGGCACTGACCGGCGCTTCCGTTGGTGTTGCATTATAACTGTTGACGAACGAATCTGATTCTCTAATATCTATTGGCATTGTATTGCTCCGTATAGCCGGATATAATTTTTAGGGTTGCCCAAGTGCTTATCCGTTAGCACTTGGCCCTTTTATGGTTAATGTAGCCACATAAGTGAGCACCGTTATAGTGCTCACTCAGTGCTATTGTTTATTCACTTAACGTGAGGCCGGCCTCTAGGGCTTTCTTGTTACCACGCTCCTGGTCGTGAGTTACAAAGCCTGGCAAATTAGCGTGCTCTTGTTGAGAACCTTGCTCAAGCATTTCAGCTTTAGCATTCTCAGCTGTAGCCTTACTATCCATTGCCAACTTAGCGATGAAGTCATTAACTTGCTTTTGTTGGTCAGCTGTGAGCTTAGCAGCTAAGCGGCCATCCTCTGAGCCTTGCGTAATAAGTGCAATTTCCTTCTTAGTCGCGTTGTCAATAGCCGCTTTCTTGAGTTGAACACCAGCATTAATATTGGCTTTCTGTAGCTCAACTTCGATGAGTGCTGTTTGGTTATTAACTTGACCTTGAAGCATAGCCATTTGACCTTGTAAGTACTCAATGGTGCTGTCTTTTTGTTGAAGTGCTTCTTGAGCAGCTTGCATTGCTGCCATAGCTTGAGCATCAGGGCCAATAGGGTTGCCATTCTCATCAACACGTTCCTCTTGTGTAAGTTCAGGTGGCAACATATGTTTGATACGTTTAAGAACTTCTTCCTCATTAGGTAAGTTTTGGTTCTGTGCCCATAAGTCTAAGAGTAATATACCCTTATCACCTGATGTGGTAATCATAGTCTCAAGAGCTTGTGATGCTGATTTGCGTTGGATTTCCATTGCTGGTCCAGATTCAACTTCCGCTTCTAACTCCATAAGTGTTTCTGAGTCAAGCATAGCACTTAAGTCAGCTTGAACGCGTGAGCTTCTACCGTGGTCATCTACAACACCAAGCACTTGCATAGTGTCATATACTTGTGGGAGCATTTGAATAGCAACGCGTGTGAGCTGAGTGATTGAGCTTGTTAAGTGGTCAATGTACACCGCAAAGCTTGACTCAGCAGCTTCCATACGTGCTATCAAAGATTTCCCTGATTCCATAGCGGATTCCATACCACCCAACATACCATCAGAAATACCTGTTACCCGACCCAATAAGTCTTGCATCCATTCAGCAACACCTTGTAAGCCTTGAGTTTGTGCGCCATTATCTAAGCGTACTGGTTGTGGAACAGCGTTACCATCTTCGTCTAAGTGATTCCAGGGCAAATAAGCGTGAGGCTCAGTGTTAGATGTAGCCCAAGTGTCAACGTGCCCATTGATAGCCGCTTGTGATATAATCCAAGGAGATTTAGGCGCTAAAGCTACGAGCATCATAATGTTTGAAGCTGTCATATTGATTGAGCTATTCAAGTCACGAGTTTTCTTGACAAGCCCACCGAAGCGTCTTCCAGATTTATCGTAAATAACTTCACCCTTAACAGGGACAACTGGTAAACCTGTGACACCCTTGATAAGCTCATTGTAAACTTCTTCATCACCGATTGTGCGAGTGATTCGACATCCACCCTCTTCAAGGATATACCAAGTGCAATCGAGAACCGCTGTTACAGGGATTCCTAAGCCGATATTACCAGTAGCTTTACGAACACCAGCTCTCTCACCGTGAAGTCTCACAGCTTGAGTACGGTCCATATAACCGTGGTGCACAGCGTATTGTGCATCTGAGCCATCGATATTGACTGACAATGGGTCAATCATAATACTTGTTGGGTCGTAAGTGCTTCTGATTCTTAATACTTGCATTTTGGTATTAGGGTCAGTCTCAACCGCTAAGCGAAGCCAGCCTAAGCCACACGTCACAGCACACTGAAGCGCTTGTGAATAGGTATCAGTGGCACTTGACGCACGCTCAATAGCTCTTAGGACACCATTGACGCCTTGCTGAAGCTTATTGTCAGAGCATCGTACAGCCATCCCTGGTGTGTGCATACGAATTGGCGCTACAATACGCTCAATATAAGGTTGGATAAGTGGTATCGATAGGGTTGGCATAGAGCGTGATGTGCGAGCTTTCCAAGCATTCGCATCCCACATACCCTCGCCACCGCTCACAAAGTCGAAGTCAGACGCCATATGAGTATAGGTCTTTGACCAGGCATCATTAAGCTGTGCCAATTTCTCATCATAATTGATGGGGTCGTTCTTGTGTAGTGTTAACATAAAGGTCCTTTTTAACTGTTAATGTAGCCTAGCCGAAGAACCCTGTGGTTGGCCGGGGTAAGTTACTCTTGTGTTGTTTTGGTGCTTTAACTTCATCTTTCTTCCATAAACTAAGTGCTAAAGCGTCACCATAGTCAGGGCTTCTTTTTAATAACTTCTTAGATTCTAGTGCAATTTGCTCTTTGGTTGTCCATTTATAGAGAACACCTGAGAGTTCATCCCACTCTGGTTCAGCACCGATAGCGCCACCAACTCTTAACCAGTCACGCATAATACCCCAAGACTCAGTTCTCGCATTGGTGTACTTGATTGGCGCCCTTGATGAGCGTGAAGCGTTCCACTTAGTAGTCGTAAAGGTTCTATTGGCTGAACCCCAGACTTCAAGGTTATCACCTATCCCAGTGCTCCCAGTGCAATCGACTACGATGTGGTCCCAGCCGTACTCAACAAAGATTTCCTTGGCCCATTCTGTATGAGCTGTGGTATCACCTTTCAAATACTTATGCACTGATAGCACTTCATTGCCACGACGTCTGACTATAACAGCCCGGTCTTTACCCTCACCAGCAACGTCAAAGCCGGCCACTATCTTAAGTGTCTCATTGCGTTCAGCTCGGCGCTTACGTGCTTCCTGGATAACAATAGGCTTAATAAGTGCCATTTCTTCAGCACCAACGAACTCACCGAGCCATATGTTACGATAAGCCACTTCATCAAGTGCTTTCATCGCTTCCATATCGCGTGTTAGTTTAGGTGTGAAGAAGCGATTGTCTTGCCAAGTTGTTTGGATACGAAGCGTTTCAGGGTAATCATTAACGATAAAGGTCTTCGCGACAGCATCATTAACGTCGCGTGGATTCAGAATGAACCAGACTTGTGCACCCTTTTTACGAATGGTTGGCAATAAGACATCCAAAGAACCTTGTGAGCAGTCTTGAGCTTCCTCGACAACACATAGGTCAATCTGACTTAGGCCCTTGATAGAGCCTTTGTTGCGTTCCAATCCCAGAAAAGTTATTACACTTTTGGTACGCTTATGTGTGATTCGCTTGTCAGTCCATATGTAATCATTTTCGATACCCATAATCATTGCAGCTTGCTTAATCTCTTCAGCCATCGATTCACTTATGCTGTTTCCAAATTCACGTGCGACAACAACACGCATCCGAACCTTCGATGTGTGATGACATATTCCCAAAGCTGCGCTTACGCTTTTGCCGGTTCCACGACCAGAATATGCGACTATGTAAGTCGGACGTTGGCCGGTGATAGGGTCTTTAAGCGTGAAGAACGGCTTATACTTTGGTGATGCTACTTGGTAACTACTCATCACCAAATTGTGGCTCAGGCGCCTGTTTATGCGTCACTGTGGTTTCATTGTTCTCTTTGTATCCATACCTAGTATTGAGCACAAAGCGTGTGATAGTGCTGTCATAGCGCCTAAGGAAAGCACCTGTTAGCATACGGTCTTCGAGAACCTCTTGGCACTCTTCGATAGCTGTTGCGACATCAGGGTGGATATTGCCGATTTTCATAAGAGCTTGACGGCTCATATCAACTGATGCAGCCAACTTGATTAAGGTGAACATCTCAGGGTCAGCCTTGACGTTCTCCTTAAGTTGTTTAATGAGTTCATTGCGTTTAGGTGTCAACCATTTTGAAATATATGGTTCAACACACTTCGGTTTACGTGGCATAGATGGCCCCTTTTTATTCCTTAATGTAGCTTATGTCTAGTAAATCATTATCCATTTGTTCTTCAGCCTGTACCGCTAACTCGATAGCGTACTGGTCCCAGGCTTTGGTAAGTGCTTTACGGTCAGCAAGGCCCCAGTGAGGCGCCCAGGTGTACAGCTCTTTACGCATTTCGTTACGGATAGTCTCAATCATTCGGCGATAGGCTCGCACCAAATGGATACGCTCCTTGAGGCACTCGACCGGCCACCGTGTTGCGGCTTCGACCAGGGCTTCGTACCAATAGCTGTGTAAATCACCGCGGTCGTGCTTCTCGATTAAGGGCGAAGTGTGGCCTATAATCACTTTGTAAGCATAATTTTTATTGTTATTAAAACGTTCTGCTGCGAGTTTATAGGCCACAGCGCTCATTTGTAAAGCGCCTTGATTACTTTACGAGCTTGTGTCGGCACAATATCCGTAATCATCTTGATAACTCTCTTAGGGTCATAGCTATTGATGTCAGCGTGCAACTGTGGCAACAATAGTGCCGACTGTAATTGCTTCATAAACTTCGGTTTGTAATAGCTTTTGAGTCCTTGATAGTGCTCAATAATACATATTGAGGTATCTTCGCTGTAGCCATTTGCTAATAAATCGTGTGCTAATGCTTTGACATAATTTGTCATTAAGATGGTTCTCCTTGATTCATAGGTTCTACCGATAAATCTTCTTCGGGCATATATTCCCTGATATTATCTAGTAAGTTAACAAACGCTTGGCGCTCAACATTGTTAAGGGCTTTGGTGTCGGTCGTGATGGTTACGTTTTCGCCCACGACAGCAAAGAGCACAAAAGCTTTTGCTTCCATAAGCATTCCGTTTACATCTAAGAGGTCTTGTTCAGTCATATTTATTCCTTGTGTTATGTACTGTTTATACGTTTAGCAATTTGATATTAAAAGATAATCAAAAGCTGTTGATGAGAGGTGTGTCAGTGAGCTTAGCCGAAGCCTTTTTAGCATTGTCGATAATGAACTTTTGCCAACGCTCAGTATTGTTTTCAGAATGATAACCAATCGAAGTCAAATGAAACGCATCGGCTATATCCTCTAAAGAGCCTATTGTGACGTCAGGGATGCGCCAATTCGGCTCGATAAAGGTTTTAGAGTACGTAAGATAGGCTTCGACCATATCACCCTTTTTAGCGTTCCCTGAGCCTGTTGCGAACATCTTGAGTGCTGTCGGCGCCACTAAGCGAATTGAGCACTGTTTTTCAGTCAGCAAACGATACCTAAGGATACCACCAAACTCAGCAAGGTCAGCAATTCTTCCTTGGCCGGCCATAGCATAACCCTCGATGATTACCAGGGAACCATCGGGAACTCTAGCGATAAGTTCGTCGGTCATAAACTTAGCGAGTGCATAATCATTAACAAACTTATCACGCTTGTAGTGCTTGTGTGTTTCTGAGGCGTTTTTAGCCACTGTGGTGAACGTAAACGGCTTGTGGTATACCAGAGTGCCACTTTCGTCTATCGAGGCGTGTTGAAGCCCGGAGGCCACTTTGCTAGGGTCTATTCCAACATAGTGCTTAAACTGGCTCATCAACAGGTGCTCCATTGGTAATAATCTCATAAGCAAACTCTACTAAATGCTTACGCAATAAGCGATTGATGAGGGTTGATTCACCAATGCGCAACTTTGTTGACGTATTTTCGACAACAAGTGCGAGGTCAGGGTATTCGTGGATGTTCTCGATTTGTGCTTCGAGCGTGTCAAGGCGCTGAAGTGTGCCAACAGGTTTCTTGATTTTGTAAGTTTTGACAGTGTGGTTGAGTGCTGCTTCAGTGGCTTTGGTGTTTGATTGCTCGAAAGCTAATTGAGCTTCAAGTTCCATAATGCGACGTTGAGCAGTATTGAGTGCTGTAGTGTACCTATTGCAGTCAGCTGTGAGCACCTTGTGGTAACCCTCATAGCGCTCAACTCGTGCTTCAGCAGCATCCTTAACGTCACACAGGTCATTGAAAGCGGATTTGAGTGCAGCGGAATTAGCACGTTCTTCCGATAATAACTTTTGGTAATGCTCTCTGGCCACTTCAGCGATATGAGTCTTCTCATTTGATTGATAGACGGCAAGCTCTAGCTCTTTGAGCTTCTGGGCTTGTCTAACATTTTGCTTCAATGACTCCTGATACATTAGCTCTTTCATTCCTTCTTCAGTCATCAGTAATTCTCCTTAACAGGGATGGTTATTACACAACCTAAAATATCAGTTAATTAAAACACAATAACAACAAATAAGTGCTCTTTTGTGCAGTAATTTTAAAATAGTTCTAAAATGTCGGACTCCG
>JFJP01034811.1_pt1 | contig 14067 bp, 11 predicted proteins | sample 431651 | NCBI WGS metagenome assembly JFJP01 (sample SAMN02602958, study PRJNA72255) | Microbial mat metagenome, whole genome shotgun sequencing project. | biome: fresh water; feature: sink hole; material: water; isolation source: purple microbial (photo- and chemosynthetic) mats found in... | reverse complement strand
CAAAACGCCTGCAACCTCTCGGCATTTTGCTGAATGAACTGCTGACCAACAGCATGAAGTATGCGTTTTCTGGTAGTGACACAGGTAATCTGGCGGTGACGATGGAGCTTGTTGATGGCATGATCACGCTCAGCGTTGAGGACAATGGCAGGGGAGTTCCGGCGTCGGTTTCTCTGGATGATTCAGCGGGATTTGGCTTTCAGCTCGTGCAGGCCCTGGCGTACCAGCTCCAGGGTACGGTGAGACTGGAACGCGGTGCTGGTACGAATGTCGTACTGGAATTCAAGCAGTAGCCTTGTGTTGTCAAAAGATGGCCCTCGGGTTATCGTCCGGTTCTGGTTCCGACCCTGGAGGCTTGCGTGATACAACCACTTAAAAACATCCTGCTGGTCGAAGACGAAGCCCTCATCGCCATGCATGAGAAGCTGGTCCTCGAGCGCCTCGGCTATGGAGTGCTGCTCGCGCTGACGGGTGCGAAGGCCGTTGCTGTCTTTGCGGCGGACCACTCCATCGATCTCGTGCTCATGGACATTGATCTGGGCAAGGGCATCGATGGAACCGAGACAGCGCGCATCCTGCTGCAGCATCGCGACGTGCCCATCGTGTTCCTCTCCAGCCATACCGAACCCGAAATAGTCGCAAAAACCGAGGGCATCACTTCGTACGGCTACATTCTTAAAAATTCCAATGTCACCGTGCTTCAGGCTTCCATCAAGATGGCGTTCAAGCTTTTTGATGCCAAAACCAGGCTGCTCGTGGCCAACAAGAAACTTGAGGCAACGCTTGAAGCGCTACCCGACCTTTTCTTTGAAGTTGGGCTGGATGGCAGCTACCATGATGTTCATTGTCCTGATCCGGATTTCCTCTTTCGTCCTGCTCAAGAGTTGCTCGGAGCGACAATTTCAAGCCGCCTGCCACCCGAGGTCGCAGAAACCATCATGGCTTCAATCAGGGACGCACACGTGCACGATGTATCCCGCGGAAGCCGGTATTGCCTCGATCTACCTACCGGCCGCAAGACCTTCGAGATTTCCGTGTCAAGGATCCGCAACACGTCTGAAGAGCCGCATTTCATACTGATCTGCCGCGATGTGACGGAACAGGTCCGGATCGATGAAGACCTGCAGGAGAGCAAGCGACATGCCGAGAGCCTCCTCAATGTATCAGCTGAAATCATCATGGCGACCGACCAGGCTGGCATCATCACGCTGCTCAACGACAACGGGCACAGGCTTTTCGGCTACGAGCCAGGCGAACTGATAGGCAGGACATGGGCCGAGGTCGGCCTGGTCGGTGAAACCCGTACCGAGGTAGTGAATTTCCTCGATGATCTGTTGCAGAAGGGCAACGAGACGCTCGTGGCCCACGAAAATCTGGTGCGCCTCAAGTCAGGAGAGCTGCGCTCCATCCTGTGGCACAACACCGTACTCAGGGACCGGAACGGCATGCCTGTCGGCATACTCAGTTCGGGTGAGGACATCAGCGAGTACAAGGAGCTTGAGGAACGCTACCGGACCATCATCGAGGTTTCTCCGGATGTCATCGTGGTGACCAACCTGCAGGGCCGCATGGTGATGTGCTCGCCCAAGGCGCTTCCCATGTTCGGTTTTGACTCGGTAGAAGACCAGTTGGGGCGGCCAGTGACCGACTTCATGGTGCCCGAGGATATGCCCAAAGCCCAGGGTAACCTGCAGCGCATGGCGGCTGGCGAGATTCTCGGAGTCGAGGAATACCGGGGACTACGGAAGGATGGCAGCACTTTTGACATGGAGATAAACGGAGAATTCATCCGGGACGGCGATGGCAATCCTGAAGAGATCCTGTTTGTGATACGCGATACTACCATCAGGAAGCGGCTCGTCGGAAAGTACAAGCTGCTTTTTGACCTTTCACCGCTGGGTATCGCGTTGCTTGACCATACTACGGGCAATTTTCTGGATGTGAACGCAGCCTTGCTGGGTATGCTCGGCTACGGGCGGGATGAGGTGCTGGCTCTGGGTTACGCCGGGCTTACCGCACCGGAGTTCCAGCAGATCACCCGGGACCGGGTAGGCAGCATGAAAACCCTTGGCCCATTCCAGCCTTATACCAAGGAATACATACGCAAGGATGGTTCCCGGCTGCCGGTATCGGTCAGCGGCGTGGTATTTCTGGATGGCGAGAAGCGGAAGGTCGTCTGGGGCCTCATAGAGGATATCACGGAGAGGGTTGCCGCTGAAAAACAGGTCGGCGCGCTGCTCCAGGAGAAAGACCTGATCCTGAAGGAAGTCCATCATCGTATAAAGAACAACCTGGCGGTGATCCGGAGCCTGCTTCTTGTGCAGGCACAGGAAGCGCCTGATGATGTAGCGGCCCAGGCATTCAAGGCAACCGAGAGCCGGGTACAGAGCATGACGGTGCTCTACGAAAAACTGTATGAATCCGCCAACTTCAGCGAGGCATCGTTGCGTGATTATATGCCGGCTCTGACCCGGGAAATAGTGGCAAATTTCCCGCAGGGTTCCAGTGTCAAGGTTGTATCGGACATCGACGATTGCACGCTCGATGCCAGGCGCTTGCAGTCACTGGGCATACTGCTGAACGAGCTTGTGACGAACAGCATGAAGTATGCTTTTACGGAGCGTGATTCTGGCACCATTTTCATTTCAGCGGGGCTCAATGATGGTCGTCTTGTCGTGTCCATCGGCGACGACGGCATTGGCCTGCCCGAGGGGGTTGAACCCGGAGCTTCCTCCGGCTTTGGCCTGACGCTGGTATCGGTGCTTGCGCAGCAATTGCAGGCCACACTCCGGCTGGAGCGGGGCTCCGGCACGCGGGCTGTACTGGAATTCACAGTCTAGCTACACCAGGAAGTTGCGGAATTCGATGAAGATAGCCCCTCGCCTGGCGTTCCTGCTGGCTATGCCGGTTGCCGATGGACTGGTGCAGCAGGAAGCCGCCATTCTGCGGAGCTTGACCGGTTTACCACATAGCCGGATTTCGTCTCGATATACCTGTCACAGTTTTCGTAATATGCCCTATACTCCTGACCATGCAACGGGAATACCTGATGGAGAACGAGGCGGAGATCCGCCGGCTTGAGATGAAGACCGAGGCACCGGTCGTAGAGGCGTTTGCGTTGCGGGCGGGCCTCAAGCCAGGCATGCGGGTCGTGGATATCGCCTGCGGAGCCGGTGTGACGACGTCGATACTGGCAGGGCTCGCCGGTGAATCAGGCTCGGCTGTAGGGATTGATGCCTCGCGGGAGCGCATCGAGTATGCCCGGGAGCGCTATGGCGATGCGCGCACGAGCTTTGCCGTCCGCGATTTCCTCCAGCCCATCGAGGACCTCGGCAGTTTCGACTTTGCCTGGGTCCGCTTTGCCCTGGAGTATTACAGGGCAGAAAGCTATGACATCGTGCGTACTGTCTCCTCGCTGCTGGCAAAGGGGGGCATCCTGTGCCTCGTCGACCTCGACCACAATTGCCTCAACCACTGGGGCATGAGTACACGGCTCGAGACCGCCCTGGGTGCGGCAATGCAGTTCATGGAAGAGCATGCCAATTTTGATCCGTACGCCGGCCGCAAGCTCTACTCGCATCTGTACCGGCTGGGCTATGCAGACATACAGGTGGAGCTCGGCGCGCACCACCTGATTTATGGAGAACTGCGTTCTGTGGACGAGTACAACTGGATACGGAAGATAGAAGTGCTTTCTGAAAAGCTGGATACCAGGTTACCCGGATACTCCGACGCCGGTGAATTTCTGGACGATTTCAGGTCGTTCTTCAGGGAGCCTGGACGCTTTACCTATACGCCCGTCATCTCCGCCTGGGGTCGCAAGGGATAACGACAGGGTAGACAGGGGCGGCGCGGTTTCGCTGGCCGGTACGCAGATCTTTCCTTCGTTCAAGGCCACGACCAGTGCCTCGATGACCGCTCTGTCCATGTGGCTTGCGCCTTCAGCCCTGAGCATCTTTACCGCCGCATCTATGGACAAGGGCTCGTGGTAGTGGCGCCGGGCCGTGATGGCCTCGAAGAAATCGGCTACGGCTATTATCCTTGCGCCCAAGGGAATTTCGCTGCCCTTGAGTCCGGATGGATAGCCCGTACCGTCAAGCCGCTCGTGGTGCGACCCCGCTATGAACGGAACCTGCCGGTACATGCCTGTAAAACTGATCTCTTCGAGGATCTTCCTTGTCTTGACTACGTGGGTCTTTATTTCTTCGCGTTCCTCGGTGGACAGGGGGCCGCTTTTTTTGAGTATCGAGTCCTGTATGCCTATCTTGCCGTAGTCGTGGAGCTGGGAGGCAACGCGTATGACCTCGGTGAGGTCGGCCGGAATGCCCATCTGGCTGCAGATTGCCATCGAGTACTCGGTAACGCGCTCGGAATGGCCCGCGGTGAGGTTGTCCCGCGCATCTATGCTGGCCGCGAGCGTACGGAGTATGGAACGGAACTGGAGCTCACGCTCCTCGGTCATGAGCGCGTTGTGGACGCTGATGCCTATCTCCGGGGCTATGCCCATGAGGAGATTGATGTCGCTTTCTACCAGGGGGCGCTTGCTCGAGATGTTGTCGACAGCAAGTATGCCAAGGCAGTCGTCCTCGTACAGTATGGGACAGCAGATGAAGGATTTGGAACCGATCTTCCTGAGGAACTTCAAGCTGTGCCTTGAGAGGTTGTTTTCTATGTCTGTTATGTCGTTGACGAGGAAACTCTTCCTCTCGCGGTGGCAGCGCACGAAGACGCCTTGCGAATCGGGATTGTCCAGATGGAAACTGGCCTGGCGCATTTCCTTGACCATGGCCCGGCCGTAGCCGAAGCCCGAGCGGAATTCCAGATTCTTGCCGTCATCGCTGACAAGCATGATGAGGCCGCGGTCATATTCCAGCCGTTTCTGCAGGAGGCCGGTAACCTGGGTCAGCAGGGCATCGGTCTGGTTGTACTTGCTTATGATGTGCCCCATCTCGTTGATCATCAGGGCGTTGGTGTAGGTGCGGTTGGCATTGCGCAGGAACTCTTCGGAGGTGGAGCGCAGGTTTTCTATGGCGGAGCTCAGTTCCCGCTTTTCAAGACGCTCGCAGATCAGCGACAGCATGAGCACAACCATGACTGAAATGCCGGTGAGCAGCGGGACCAGCCCGGGTGACAGGCCGGCTGCAACCGTCGTGCCCAGAATTGCAGTTCCTGTAGCGATGAGGCGCATGCGTTTCCAGAGTTCTACCCCGGATTCACGCCACGAGATGGAGTAGGTACAGGATGTTCCGCCCTTGAAAATGCATTCATCATGCACGATGAGGGGCATACGGTAATTGAATCCCGCTACGATGGCCTCGAAATAGCCCATCCGGTTCTCGCACTGGTAGGGTTTTTCAGTTACTCCGGCCAGTGGTACCACCGTCAGTTCTATTTCTGTCTTGCTTATTCTGCGCGAAGTGTAGCTGGTGGAGCGAGTCAGGTTGCCGGCTATCGTGCCTATGGTCTCGAAGACCTTGGCCGGTCCCGCGAGGCCCAGTACGTAGCGGGTCAGGAGCCCGAGCCGCTCGGGTGATGCGCTGTAGCGGCCCGCTTCCCGTGCTATCGAGGGATTGTGCGTTGCCCGGACGAGGGTCTCATGGAAGCTGTCCACCTGTTCCTGTGTAAACCAGTGGCCCTCGTCTTCCACCTGGTACTGTTCCATCCCCGAGCGGGCAAGCAGTTCCGCGATGTTGACGTGGCTGTAGCGGCTTCTGACCAGCTTGAGGAACGATGTTATGATGGCGCTGCTGTAGAGGGGGGCTGACTCACTCACTGCCGTGAAGCCTGTCGTCACCGTCACGGCATGTCTGCTTGAAGGTCGAGCGTATGGAACTGAAATAACCATCAGAGCGGTCGGTATCGAGTATCCACAGGGTATACTTTTTCTCGGCAGGGAGGGCGTTTCGCTCCGCGTATGCGGCTGGGTAGACGAGTACGGGGAGGTCTTCCGCCTTGTAGTGCCGCATCAGCGTGCGCAGTCCCGCCATGAGTACGGCGGGGTTGGTGCCCTTGTCGTCGACGACGAAGGCGTGCACGCAGTTGGTCAGGTTGGAGAGGTTGAGCCCGAGTTCCGAGAGTGTGAGCGAGAACACGGCCTTGAGCCTGCCGTCCTGCCGGAGGCTGAAAAGGTGGCGTTCGCGCCTGAATCCCTGCCGGCTGAATTCCGTGTCGAGGTCGCCATCGGTATCGGCGCCTGGTGCCAGGTCCAGTGCGTCGAGCATCAGCCCTCCGGAGGAGGCTTCGTAGTACTGCGCGAGTGCTTGCAGGTCCGCCTCGCCCGCAGGGAAAAGCTGGAAGGATGGTTCACCCGCGGTGTCGTCCGCCACCGGTACGTGCAGATAAGAAAAGACGTCGAGCGAGGAGCCCTTGGGGTCGGCTATGTCCCTGGCGACTCCGCTGAAGATGCGGCAGGGGAACCTGTTTTCCTCGCGGAAGTAGCACATGAGGTAATCCATGTGGGCGGACGGCTGGCGGTGCACGGCATTGGTGTAACGGCCGACCTGGTCGAGTACCTCGACGCCGGCCATCCCGTACCCGTCACGCGAGGCTGCGTGGTGGTGGATTATCCAGGCGTTGGAATAGAAGTGTACCATGGACATGTGGCCGAATATCTGGCCCTTGTCTTCATATATGAAGTGCCGGGCTATAGAGGGACTCCCCAGGTAGAGCTTTTCATACGTGCGCTTGAACTCGGCCTTGCGCGCTTCTATAGAAAGGTACTTGGCCGGGTAGATGAATCCCGTTTCAAAGAAGAACCGCCAGAGTTCCTCCATGTCGAGGCTGCCGCAGACGCGCAACCTGTCATTGGAGGCGTTGTGGAGGAAGGCGGAGAGCCTGGCCTGGTCTTTCGTCTCCATGTCGAGTATGACGATGCCGCAACGGACTGAACCCGCCTTGCCTTCTGCCTGCATGACGTTTCGGTATAGCACCTGGGCCCGGCACTGCATGACTGACTGGTTCGCTATTTCAATCGAGAGTTCGGGAATGATCATGCCAGGCAGGAGCACCGAACGTTCAAAGAACTCCTCTACGCAGATTCCTGTTCCTGAGATGTCCTTGACCTGCAGGTATATCCTTTTCCCCGTGAGGGGATGGATGAAGTAGGCGGCTGGAGCGGGGGCCAGGACCTGTCTGGCGTTCCGGAATTCCTGGGGGCGGTAGCGGCGCATATTGTTGAAGGTGGGTGCAAGGACCAGTCCGCGCCTGGCGCTGGCCTTGTCGGTATGGGCCGCGAGGCACTCGCCCGAGTACAGGAGTTCGCCATCGCGTGACAGCATCACCATCACCGGATCAACGGGATTGATCCAGCGGCGTGAACTTGATAGCCCGGTTTCGAATTCTACCCTGAAGGACAGCGCGTTGAAGTCTGCCAGCGTTCCGTCAAAGCTGATCCCGGCCTGGACGAGCCGTGCCTGGATGCCTGTGCAGTCGTGCCGTTCTATCCGCCTGATGCCTTTTTCGTAACCGGATCCTGAAATCCTGAACCTGACTTTTTCTGCGTCGAGTTCGATGACTTCAACCTTCGCGGTTACATGGCTGTGCCCGTCACTGACCAGGATGCCGTCGCAGGCGTAGCCCTTGAGCCTGTCCGGGGACAGGCCCGGCGGCATCCACCGGCAGTCCAGCATTTCACCGCTGCACGGGAGAGGAAAGGCCTGGCAGGACAGGAGGCCGCCGTGTTCCAGGTGCCTGAACGTCGCGAATATGGTGCCTTCACTGAAATTGATGAAATTCAAGCGGTTCATCAGATCGCTGCGCTTCATCCGCTTTCCGGATTCAGGAGCGGGATCGGGTGCCGGTTCGAGGCAGGCAACCGCCGGAGCTATCCGGCTGACGGTACCGATTTCTTCTCTCATGCTACATATCTCGGCAGAAATCAACGTGACAGATATACTCTGTAATGCAACATTGTCAGTGTTCAGGCAAGAACGATTCCAGCCGCTCGCCGAGGAGTATATCCATGTCCACGAACCTCAACCTGTGCCGCATTCCGGAGACCGGCCGGGATATTCTCCTTGATCTGTCCATGGCCAGCCGCCACGGGCTCGTGACCGGTGCTACGGGTACCGGCAAGACGGTTACCCTGCAGGCGCTGGCGGAGGGCTTCTCCCGGGCGGGCGTGCCGGTACTCTGCTGCGACGTCAAGGGTGACCTCTCCGGGCTTGCGGCCGCGGGTGGTGCCAATACAAAAATAGCGGCCGCGTTCGGCAAACTAGGTCTTCCCGAGCCCGCCTGGCTGGCCAACCCCGCTGCTTTCTGGGACGTGTCCGGGGCGAGGGGGCATCCGCTGCGGGCGACCGTGTCGGATCTCGGGCCGCTGCTCCTCGGCAGGCTCCTCGGGCTCGGTGACGTGCAGGCCGATACGCTACGGCTGCTGTTCAGGATAGCCGACGAGCGGGACCTGCCGGTACTCGACCTTGCCGACCTGCGGGCTTTGGTCGAATGGGCAACCACAAACGCAGCCGCGCTCAAGGCGGAGTACGGGCTGATGTCCAGCTCCAGCCTTGGAGCCATACAGCGGTCGATCCTGGTGCTCGATGACACCGGCGCCGGGCGCTTCTTTGGCGAGCCTGCGCTGAACATCGATGACCTGATCCGTATCGATGCGAGTGGCCGCGGCGTCGTCAACGTGCTGGCCTCCGAGGACCTGATGGCGGAGCCGGCCTTGTATGCCACCGTGCTCCTGCACCTCTTAGGCGAGCTGTTCGAGGAACTGCCCGAGGCTGGCGACCTCGCAAAACCAAAACTGATACTGCTTCTGGACGAGGCGCATCTGCTGTTCGACGATGCGCCCAAGGCGCTGGTGGAGGCGGTGGAACGGACCGCGCGGCTCGTGCGCTCCAAGGGCGTGGGGCTGTGGCTCGTTACCCAGAGCCCGCTGGACGTGCCGGAATCGGTGCTGGGCCAGCTCGGCAACCGTATCCACCATGCCCTGCGCGCGTATACGCCAAAAGACAGGAAAGCCGTGGATTCCGTTGCCCAGACGCTCAGGCCCAACCCAAAAGTCGACGCGGCCTCAGTCATCACCGAGCTGGGCGTCGGCGAGGCGCTGGTATCCTTCCTCGACGCAGACGGGCGGCCGACCCCGGTGGAGCGCGTGCGGGTGGTGCCGCCCGCTTCGCGTATCGGCGCCCTGCTGCCCGCTGAGCGCGCCGCCCTCGTGGCCGCATCCCCGCTGGGAGTCCGCTACGCGAAGGTGGTGGACCGCGAGTCAGCCTATGAGATCCTCAAGGGCAAGATGAGCGGCCCTGCCCGTAACGGTGCGGAGAATACGTCACGTACCGGCGCGGGCGTACGGGAGCCTACGATAGAAGAGATTGAAGCGGAACTGCGCGGAATTCCACTGCCGGGCCGCGTGGAATACGATGAGCCGCACTTCGCCAATGAGTCTGGCTATGAGGACGAACCTGCAACACGCCAAGCCGCAAAGCCGGCTGCGCGGGCGGCTGCGGGCCGCGTCGCTGCGAGCCGATCCTCGGCCAGCCGGTCACGCGCTCAGGTTGATGGGACGGCTGGCGGCTTCGCGACGGAACTGGCACGCGTGGCGCTCTCGGCCGCGGGCCGGGAACTGGGCAGGCAGGCGGTCCGCAGCATCCTCGGCACGAGGCGGCGCAGGCGCTGATCATCAGTGAGGTTACAGCCGGGGCAGGCGTAGCGGCAGGTTCAGGACAGTCCCTGTCGTCGACCTTGAAAACTTGACGGAATGAATGCAATTGAATAAAATTGAATGCAGAGGTTAGCTATGGCAAAGACGGTAACAATACGGGTTGACGATGACGTGTATACGATGTTCAAGCTCGCAGCGGACGGGCAGAAACGCACGATGTCAAACTTCATCGAATATGCTGCCCTGGCTTATCTGGCCAACGACATGTATGTGGGTGAACCGGAGATGGACGACATACTCAAGAACGCATCCGGGCTGCGGGCCGGCCTGAGCGATGCCGCACATGGCAAGTACACGATACGTGGCTGATTTCAGGATAGCCGAGACCGAACATTTTCTAAAAAAAATAAAGGAACGGCCCTACGCGTCACTGTATGGAAAAATAACCAGCTACGTGTATCCCCTGCTCAAGAAGAATCCCTGGTTCGGACCCAACATCAAAAAGCTGCGGGGCGAGTTCGAAGGCGTATACCGCTACAGGATAGGCGGGTATCGCCTTTTCTATGTGGTACGCGAGGACGAGATTCTCGTACTCGTCCTCGATATAGAGCAGCGCAAGGACGCGTATTAGCGCTTGACCAGCATCATCTCGTAGTACTGCTTGCCGTCCTGGTCGGGTTCGCTGCGGTCTATGCCGTGGATGTCGCCTGCATAGCCGGGAAAGCGGTGCTCGAAGTCCTGCCTGGCCAGCAGGTACTGGACGATGGGCAGGGTTTTTTCATTGAGTTCCTCGCCGCCCATCATGATGGGGATGCCCGGCGGGTAGGGGACGACCATGACAGCCGTGGTCCGAGGATTGCGGACCGGGTCCAGCGCGTCGAGGCGTACGAACTCGACGTTCTTTTTGACTATGGCACGGTAGGCGTCCGCTGGGATCAGGGTACGGTCGGGGATGATGCGCGACGAGCGGACCATGGCCTCGAGGAGGCCGCGCCCGCGGATGTACTCGTGCATCTCCTGGCAGTGGTCCCGCAGGCCCAGCTTGCTAGCAGATGCCGTCGTAGGTGGAGTTGGTCAGAACAGACATGACGTACCGCTTTGACTTGTCCACGGTGTTGAAATCTACCGGGCCGATGATGCCGATTGCGTTGCGCACGGGCACTATGTAATCGGGTAAGGCCTGGATTGCTTGCCCAGGGCTTTCATCATTGCACCTCTATCTCCATACAGTATGCGGCTGTCTTGAGGGCGTCAAGGTGAAGGTTCTCAGTAAGGTTTTTCTGATTTGTTCCTGTATCAGGAACAAAAACAGGTAAACGTTCTTGACTCAGGAACTAAAGTGCGTAATTATCATTTCATGATGGATGATTCGAAATTATTCGAGCTGGAAGCAGCAATGAAACGCCGTATTGCTGCCTTGCCGGAACGAATCAGGTTATGTACCACGGAGCGGGGCCTGATGCCTCGGGCCCTGATGCTCGTTGGTCCGCGCGGCGCTGGAAAGACCACCTTTCTCTTGCATCATGCCTTGAACCGCGGGATGCTTTATTTTTCCGCCGACAACCCTATGCTTGGCGGTGACTCGCTCTACGAAATCGTCAAGGCGATATTGCTGGCGGGTTTTACGGGCGTCATCATCGACGAGGTTCATTTTGCCCGCGACTGGAGTATTCACCTCAAGGCGATATATGACGACTTTCCTGGGCACCAGCTCTGGATAAGCGACTCGTCCACGCTGGTGCTCCGGAGCGGCCTTGGGGACCTGTCAAGGCGTTACGTGCCGATGCGGCTGCCACTCCTCTCGTTCCGTGAATACCTGTTCCTGGAAACGGGTAAGGAATATAGGGTCCGGGATCCTTTCGATAGTAATGCGCCGCTTGATCCTCAGCCTTCCCCTGAAATTCTTGCACATTTCAGGTCATACAGGGAGCGGGGTACCCGTCCCTTCTACCAGGAGGGCAATTTTACCGACAGGCTCCTCGGAATCCTGGAGAAAACGCTCTACTTCGATGTGCCGTTCTTCCTTCCTTCCATTACCGATGGCAATCTGCGCCTCATGAAAGCGATAACCGGGACGCTGGCTCAATCCGACATTCCGCGACTGCAGGTACGCTCGCTCTGCGCGGATTGGGGGATCGGCGCCGAGAGGCTCTACCAGCTTCTGGAGGTCATGGAGTCCGTAGGGCTACTGCGTATCATCAGGATCGAAAACGACACTAAGGCAAAATCGGTGGGCGACAAGCTTTTTTTCTCTGACGCGGCATTGTACCCGGCCTTGGGTGGTAGCCTAGGCACCGCGAGGGAAGCCTTGGTGTCAGCTCTCTGTGCGGATGCCGGTTGGAGCATCGAGTCGGCACGGGACGAGACGAGCGGAGACTTCGTCCTCTCGAGGAAGGCTCCTGCAGGAATCAGAAAGCTGAAAATCGAAGTTGGAGGAGCTTCCAAGAAAATGAAGAAGGCGGATTTTGTAATCCGTGATGACCTTGATTATCCGGCGGGCAACGCAATACCCTTGTGGCTGCTGGGAATGGGCTACTGATAATCAATGGAGGTTTTCAATGAAACAGGTACTGCAGCGCATGGCCGAGTACAACGCCAAGGCCATGGAGGCCATGCTCGGGGTGCTGGAAAAGGCGCCGGCCGATCTTCGAGGCAAGGATGTGGGCGCATACTTCAAGAGCATAGACGGCATCGTGGAACACATGGCCTGGGCCATCGTGCTGTGGCTCAAGCGCTATGCAAGCTTTGGCAGCTACCCCTGCCTGCAGGCGAGCGAACTGGTCACGAGGCCCCTGGATGCCATCCGTGACGAGTTCAAGGGCAACCGGGTAAAGACCGCCGCACTGCTCCGCGATGCGGGCGCATTGCTTGGCTACTTTGTCGACGAGTTGCCGGACCAGGAATTCGACCGCCGGGTACAGTACAAGACCACCGACGGGCAACCCTTCGAGCGTACGTTCTGGCATACCATCATGCAGGTGCTCAACCACGGCACCCACCACCGCGGCGAGATATCGGCCATACTGGACATGAACGGCGTGTCCAACGACTTCAACAGCTTTACGACCTACATGCTGTGATCGATGCTTGCAGGCAGGCTTATAGTATCTCCTTGACTATCCTGGCCATGTTGCCGTAGGCAATCTTCTCGACGTCTCCGGCCGTATAGCCTTTGTCGATGAGGAAGCGGCAGAATGCTCCGGCTTTGGAGGCGTCTTCAAGCCCTATGGCCGCACTGCGTGAACCTGGCTGCAACGATGACATGGTGCCGGGATCGAGGTAATCCACGAAATCGAAACCCAGCCCCAGATGGTCGATGCCGACCAGGTTGGCGATGTGGTCTACGTGCCGGAAAAGGTTCTCGGTGTCGGGCTCGCTCGGGTGAATGAAATCGGGCCATGCGTTCATGCCGATCACGCCGCCGCACTCCGCGATGGCCTTGATCTGGTAGTCCTTGAGGTTCCTTGCAACCTTCCGCAGTTCCCAGGCATTCGAGTGCGAAGCGATAAAGGGTCTGGTGGCGTGCTCGCAGATATCGGTGAAGGTCTTCTCGTTGGCGTGCGAGACGTCGACGATCATGCCCAGTTTTTCCATCCTGGACAGGGCCTCGACTCCAAGCTTTGTGAGGCCACGCTTGTCGTCATGGCTGCCGGCCCCTGTGGCAAACTCGTTTTCCTCATTCCAGGTCAGCGAAGCATGCCGTACTCCGATCCGGTACAGCATGGACAACAAGCTCGTATTGCCGCGGAGGCCACTCAGGCCTTCCATGCCGAGTATGACGCCGAGCCGGCCCGAGTCCTGGATCTTCTCCATGTCGCTGGCTTTTGAGACTATGCCCATGATGTCCTGCATGTCGGCCATCTCGTCACATGCTGCGCCAAGTATCTGGAGCATCCTCCAGGTTGGCTCCGCGGTGTGCGGCGGGTCTATCCAGACTACCAGGATGGTCGCGGCTATGTCGCCTTTGCGGAGCCGGTCTATGTGCCTCCGGCGCATCACGTTGGACTGGCCGTCCGACCGGCGTATGGTGACGTCGGTCAGTATATCGGAATGCGCGTCGAAGATTCTCATGGTCGCTTCCTCCGGTAAGACAGCCCCGCACCGGATACCCGGCACGGGGCGTTTGTTCAGATTCAATGCTTGTTTACATTCCGAAGAACTTGCCGACCATGCCGCCCATGAAGAGGCCGAAATAGTTGCCTACGATGTAGCCCCATACGCCGACGAGCATCGCGGGGAGGACCAGTTCGGTCCAGCCCTTGGAGATGGCCATGGCGGCTGCCGTCGTCGGTCCGCCTACGTTGGCGTTGGATGCCACGCAGAGTTCTTCAACGCTGAGCTTGAACAGCTTGCCTATGCCGAAGGTCACGATCATGTTGATGATGACCATGATGGCGCAGAACACGAACAGGAGCGGGCTGTTCATGAGTATCATCTTGAGGTCAGCCGGGACGCCGATG
>JFJP01039237.1_pt1 | contig 14068 bp, 8 predicted proteins | sample 431651 | NCBI WGS metagenome assembly JFJP01 (sample SAMN02602958, study PRJNA72255) | Microbial mat metagenome, whole genome shotgun sequencing project. | biome: fresh water; feature: sink hole; material: water; isolation source: purple microbial (photo- and chemosynthetic) mats found in... | reverse complement strand
AAAATTTGTAGTCCCCAAACCTGAACTTATAAAACAAGAAACTCAACTTTTTACGTACTTGACAGGTTAATTTCTGGAAGTTGAGTTAAAAGCGTTTGCCCTGATGTTTAAGACAAACTGAGCAAAGTGCATAATAATTGATTAAAATAATTACTACAAAGCTTACAAAACTCTTTTTACTCCTACAAACTGTTTTATCAATTCCTTGGGCGTTTAGTTTTTTATTGTTTGAACAGTTTGTTAAAATTAGCCATATTGTTTAGTAATTCTCTTTTTAATTCCCTGTGAATTCTAATTTTAGAAATATCCTTTGATTCATTATTATTCTTTTCCCCAAATTCACTCGTGGGTAGTTTGTTTTTTCTGGACAATTTATTGAAATTGAAACTAAAAAACAAGTTCATAAAGGCAAAGACATATTCCCATTGCCTGACTTCGTATGCTTACCAAATGATTAATGATGTTCCAAAACCGAAGATTCTCTGATATTTAATTGACCATTCAGCACAATAGTTTGTGGTTTGAAAGTGGTTAGATTTTCGATTTGGGCAATCAATAATTTGGCAGCTTCTCGCCCCATTTCTCGTGCAGGTTGCAAAACTGAGCTTAAAGGGGGGTCAATAATAGCTCCCATCTTTGATTCTGTAAACCCTACAAAAGCAACGTCTTCTGGAATCCTGAATCCTCTCTTTTTAAAAACTTGCATCGCTCCAATGGCAGAAGGATCGTTAGATGCAAATATCGCATCCGGAATTTTGCCACTATCAATAATTTCATTTGCCACTCTCTTGCCATCTTCTATACCAAATCCTGTGGGAATAATTTGTTCTTTTGAAACGGTCAATTTGTGTTTGGCGTGAGCTTCCACAAAACCTTTCATTCTATCGTTGGTCAACGAAAGTGATTCTTTTCCTTTCAGATGATAAATGTTTCTATAACCTTGATTAATAAGATGTTCGGTGGCAAAAAAAGCCCATTTAAAATCGTTAAAAAGTATTTTAGAAGAAGAAATTTCATTGCAAACTCGATTGAAAAAAACAATTGGAAATCCAGAATTGATTAAGTTTTGATAATAAATACTATTTTTAGTTTCACTAGATTGCGAAATAATAATTCCGTCCACCATACTGTCTTCAAGGGTTTTGACGTTTTTTAGTTCGGTTTCATAATTTTCGTTAGACTGAGTAATTAATACTTGATAGCCTTTTTCAAACAAAATTTCTTGGGCACCAATAATTACTTCGGGAAAGAAACTATTCATAAATTCTGGAACTACAATCCCAATGGTCAGTGACCTTTTTTGCATTAATTTTTTCGCCATCGGATTAGACCGATACCCCATTTCTTTGGCAGTCTTTAAAATTAAATTTTTGGTTTCTGTTTTTATATCACTTTTGTCATTGAAGGCACGAGAAACTGTGGCAATAGAAATGTTTAATTTTTTGGCAATATCTTTTATGGTAATGTAAATCATTGACGGTTTATTTTTGAGTATTACAAATGTATTCTTTATTTTTCACTACTTTTCATTTTTACGAAAACGTTTCCGTTAAATTCTTTGCCTCCGTAAACGTTTCCGAAACCATATTGTATAATGAATAAAATATTCAATAAAAAGAGGTTGTATTTTTACTAAACTGTTATTTAGAATTAATAAAAATCAGTAGGTTAAAATTATAAAATCAAAAACAATATAAAATACAACTCCATTATGAAAAATTTTACAAGATATTTTATTGTTTTATTTACCCTTGTCGGGTTTCAGCTCTTTGCACAAAATGCCGTTTTGGTCGAAAATCAAAAGCTAACCGTTGCAAATTTAGGAGGTAATAATTATACTTTAGGTAGTAAAGGAGAATTACGTGTTAGTACTCCACTCTTGTCTAATGGAACAATTAATTTCACAAGCGATTCGGCATGGTTAATCCTTGATGGAGTGTTGCCTTCTGTGGCTATTGCCTCCCATTTTAGTTATATTAGTGTTAACGGTCAGCCCGCCGTAAACAATGTAAATATTCGGGTAACTAATTATTTAAGAGGCTGTGTTATTTTGCCTCACGCACCCAATTTTGATGCTTTATCTATGTTTAAGGACGCTGGGTTTGCTGGAGAAGAGATGAAATGTTATCCGTATAAATATTACAAAACAACCGATTTTGGAAGCTTTGATAATGCTGTTTCTTCTTTCAAACTCAAGAAAGGCTATATGGCTACTTTTGCTCAAAACGAAGATGGTTCAGGATATAGCAAAGTATATATAGCAGAAAATGATGATATTGAAATTAGCACGCTCCCAATTGGTTTAAATAATTTAGTATCTTTTGTTAGAGTTTTTCCTTGGAGATATACGGATAAAAAAGGGTTTGGTTCGGGTGCACCCGATTTTAATCGAAGCGTTACTCCAGTGAAACTGCTAAAAGCGGGTTGGTTTTACCATTGGGGCACCACATCTGCCGAGGATTTAACAGATGCAGAATTTGTACCCATGAAGTGGAATGCCAAATCACTTACTGATACAAGATGGCAAGAAATTCTAAACATCAATTATTCCAATCATCTTTTAGGATTTAATGAACCTGATGGTGCCACACAAGCGAATATGACTTTAGACGAAATGCTTTTGTATTGGCCTAAAATGATGGAGTCTGGTATGAGGCTAGGTTCTCCAGCTCCAGCTGGTAACACACAATTGTTATATGATTTTATTGATAAATGCGACGAACTAAATTACAGAGTCGATTTTGTAGCCATTCACGACTATGGAGAAGGAACTGCACTGTCGTTTTATAACAAATGTAAAGCAGTACACGACAGAACAGGCAGACCAATATGGGTTACAGAATTTAATTGGGGTGGTTCTTGGACATCTGGCACTCCTACTTACACACAAATAGCGACACGTATAGCCGAGATTGTCGATAAGTATGATACCGAAGGTATTATAGAACGGTATGCAATATTCAATTTTGACGAAACTGTAAATAATTCTGGTGGTGTTCAAAATAGAGCCGTTTTTTATACCCCTGCAATTCCAACATATACCTTAACTCCGCTAGGGGTTGTCTATAAAGACAATGTTGCTCCGATGGCGTTCAATGCTGCCTTGCAAATAAACAAGGTATTAAAGCTGATTCCGCCTCAAAACATATCTATTTCCAACAGTAATGGGATTACTAACACTTTAAATTGGGATATCAGTACAAATCCTTTGGGCACAATATTTATAGAGAGAGCTTTTGGAAATAGTGGTTTTTCAATAATTGCACAAATTAGTAGTACAAATTCAAGTTATATTGACGATGTGACTTCGCTGGGTTTTGGACGGTACAATTATCGACTTTCAACAAGAGAGCCAGGATTGACTAATTCTAAAACAGTAATTGTAATCTTAGATGTGAATCCAAATATCGTTTTCAACGTTGCCCTGAATAAAAGTGTTTTTGCCAGTAGCGTTCACTCGGTGCCTTATCCAGCCTCAATGGCAGTCGATGGAAATATCGTTTCCGATTCCAGTCGTTGGGTTACCAAAGCAGGAGAACTACCAGCCTACATTGAGATTGATTTGAATGGTACTTTTTTGATAAGTCAACTCAAATTTTATTCTGGATATTTGGGGTATAATTCTCCTATTACGTCTTTCGTTTTCCAATATTGGAATCTGGATCATTGGGAAGATTTAGTAACAGAAACAACAAATACAATAAGTTCTTATGATAAAAGTTTCACGGAAATAAAAACCAGTAAAGTGAGATTAAATATTAATTCCACAGCATCTGGAATTGCTCGCTTTTATGAAATAGAAGTTTATGGAAGAATAGCGACACTTGGAACAAATGATTTTGCAGCAAGTAAATTCAGTATTTATCCCAATCCAACTTCAGATAAGTTGAATGTCTCTTGTGATGAGACAGTAGTTTTAATTCAAGTTTTTGATATAAACGGAAAGTCCTTAATTATCCAAAAAGATTCAAATTCAGTTGATGTTTCTTCATTGTCAAATGGGATTTATTTTATGAAACTCAATAATAAAGAAACCGTAAAGTTTATCAAAAAATAATATTCAAAAATTAATTATATGTTAGTAAAAGATTTTAGCGAAATTACAAGAGAAAATAAAATAATTAGTACCAAATCCGATTTAGTGGTTGTGGGCGGAGGTTTAGCAGGACTTTGTTGTGCCATTGCCGCTGCTCGTGATGGAATTAAAGTAACCTTGGTGCAAGACCGACCTGTTTTGGGAGGAAATGCTTCTAGTGAAGTTCGTCTATGGACTTTGGGCGCTACTTCACACATGGGAAACAACAACCGATGGTCCAGAGAAGGCGGAATAATCGATGAGATTTTAGTCGAAAATATGTACCGAAACAAAGAGGGAAATACCTTAATTTTTGATACCATTTTGTTGGAAAAAGTCATCACCGAAAAGAATATTACCCTATTGTTGAATACATCAGTCTATGATGTAAAAAAATCAGACCCCAATACCATCAGCCAAGTGATTGGTTTTTGCAGTCAAAACTCAACAACTTATGAATTGAATGCTGACTTGTTTTGTGATGCATCTGGCGATGGAATTGTAGGTTTTCAAGCTGGTGCCGCTTTTAGAATGGGAGCCGAAACAGTAGAAGAATTTGGCGAAAAATTTGCTCCAGATATTTCCTATGGCGAACTTCTAGGACACACCATTTATTTTTACAGCAAAAATGTGGGTGCGCCAGTAAAATATGTCGCTCCTGAATTTGCCTTGAAAGACATTACAAAAATACCTCGATATAAAGTATTAAATGATAAAGATTTTGGTTGCCGATTGTGGTGGTTGGAATATGGAGGACGAAGAGACACCATTCACGAATCAGAAGATATTAAATGGGAATTGTGGAAAGTAGTCTATGGCGTTTGGGATTATATCAAAAACTCTGGCGAATTTCCAGATGCCGAAAATTTGACTTTAGAATGGGTAGGAACCATTCCTGGCAAGAGAGAAAGCCGTCGTTTTGAAGGTTTGTATATGATCAAACAACAGGATTTAGTCAACCAAGTGCAATTTGACGATGCCGTTTCTTTTGGCGGTTGGGCGGTCGATTTACATCCATCTGATGGTGTTTATGATAGCAAACCGGGTTGTACGCAATACCATTCCAAAGGAATTTACCAAATTCCGTTGCGAACTATGATTAGTAAAAATATTTCCAATTTATTTTTGGGCGGAAGAATCATCAGTGCTACTCACGTGGCTTTTGGGTCAACCAGAGTAATGGCAACTACAGCATTGAGCGGTCAAGCCGTGGGTTATGCAGCGGCACAATGTGTTAAAAATAAAATTCTTCCGGCTGACTTATTGGAAGAAAATCAAATACGAAAATTACAACAAACTTTGAGTGTAAATGGTCAAAGTATTCCTGGAATTGCGATCAATAAAATAGAAAATTTAGTAAATAGTGCTAAAATTTCAACATCATCAACTTTCAAATTAGACAGCTTAAAACCAAACGGAAATTGGTTCAACTTGAATATTGGTGTAGCACAATTACTGCCATTAGAAGCCAATACTAAATACAATTATTCTTTTTCATTTGTTGCCAAAGAAGCTACAAAAGTGCAAGTAGATTTTAGAATTTCTGAAAAAATTGGTGGTTACACTCCAGATAAAATTTTAGAAAGCAAAACTCTTGAATTGGTAGCAGGGGAACAAGAAATTTCCTTTTCATTTGACACTGTTTTATCAGATAATCAATACGCATTTATTACTTTTTTAACCAACGATTTGGTTTCCATTCGCCTGAGCGAACAACGACTTACGGGTTTAGTTTCTGTATTCAACGCCGTGAACAAAGCGGTAAACAACAACGGAAAGCAAACCCCTCCAGATAATATTGGAATTGATTCCTTTGAATTTTGGATTCCACAACGAAGACCAAATGGACAAAACTTAGCTTTTTCGGTTAGTCCATCAATAACATTATACAACGAAGAAAATCTTTGCAATGGTTTTGTGAGACCTTATTTGGGTACCAATGCTTGGGCAGCAAATCTTGATGATTTACAACCAAAAATATCTTTGGAATGGGAGAACGAAAAAGAAATCAACAGCATCAAATTGTTTTTCGATACTGATTATGACCACGCAATGGAATCCTCGCTGATGGGACATCCTGAAAATGTGATGCCTTTTTGTGCCAGAAGCTATAAAATCATTGATCAAAATGGAATTGTAATTTATGAAACCAAAGCCAATCATCAAACCATAAACACTATTGCATTGTCTGAAAGTATTAAAACCAAAATACTTACAGTTGAATTTGAGCCTTCGAGCACTGATATTCCGGTTTCGGTGTTTGAAGTATTTATAGCATAAAGAAGAAAAATTAGTTGGGATTGTTTATAAAATTAACACCTAACAGGTTAAAAAACAATAGATATTAACAGATGAATACAAAAAAAATTACAATCGCCTTTTGCTTTTTTTTCAGCTTTGCTTTGTTAGCACAAGAATCCAAAATAATCTCTTTAAATGGCGATTGGGCATTCAAAATCGATCCCGAATATCAAGGAGAAACTTTGGGTTTCGACAAGGAAGCCGTAGATGCGTCTTGCTGGGACAAAATGGAAGTGCCAGGAAATTGGAATTTACACAATCAATATTCAGAATATGCAGGCGATGCTTGGTACTCTCGAACTTTTAAAGTAGATAATTCCCAAAAAAATCAATTGGTTCGTTTGGTTTTTCAATCGGTTTTTAATGATTGCAAAGTTTGGGTCAACGGAAAATTCATTGGCGAAAATCATTTGGGATTTCTCCCTTTTGAATTTGATATTTCCAAACATATCGATTATAATCAAGAAAATAGGATTACAGTATTGGTAAACAATATGTTCAAAAAAGGAGCAATGTGGAGTTGGGGCGGTATTCGGCTGCCGGTTTGGCTAGAAATTACTGAACCAATCAGGATGGATTACCAGCATATAACGGCCATTCCCGATTTGAAAAAAGGAACAGCCACAGTAAAAGTTAAAATAGCGACTAGCAATACCACAGCCGTTGCAAAATCTATTTCTTATACAGTTCAACTAAAGAAAGACGGAAAAACAGTGGCACAAAAAAAGGAAAACGCTACCATTCCAGCCAATACTTTGGAGTTTACCACATTTTCTAGTATTCAATTGTCAAAACCGAATGTCACATTATGGCATTATGATTTCCCAGTGCTTTACGAATCTTCGATAACATTGAACGATGGAAATCAAATGCTTCAAACTATCTCGAATAAATTTGGAATCCGCAAAATAGAAGTAGTTGGAACCAAAATTTTATTGAATGGCGAAAGCATTCGACCAGTTGGTTTCAATGTTTTGGCAGAAGATAGAGTTACTGGTACGACCTTACCTTTCGAAAAAATAAAAGCCGATGTGGATATGATGAAAAGCTGCGGTGTTGTGATGACTCGTTTGGCTCACGTTACCCTTCCAGAAGCTTATTTGGATTATTTGGATGAAAAAGGAATTCTGATTTTCTCAGAAGTTGGTTTGTGGGGCAAAGACCGTTGGGTCGATCCTGAGCATCCAATGCCAAAAGAATGGTTACAAAGAATTATAAAAAAAGAATACAATCACCCGTCAATTATTGGTTGGAGCGTTGGAAATGAGATTGGTGCTGTAAGCAACAACCCAAAAAACCGCGAATACATCAAAGGAGCGGTTGCAATGGCAAAAGAATTAGACCCCAATCGATTGGCAGTTTATGCATCAAATACCGCTCAAAGCCAAGTAGATGATGCCATTAAATATTGCGATTTGGCTTTGCTTAATTTGTATGGTGGTTTTAGTGGAGTTGACAAAGCTTGGAATTTTCATAAAATGCCCATTTTTGTTTCGGAATTTGGTCAAACCTTAAACTCAGATGATCCTAATTTAGGTGTTGTTAACATCAAAAAAATGATGGATGATATGCGCAACAAAGAATATGTTTTGGGACTATCACTCTGGACATTAAATGATTATAGAAGCAAATACAATGCAGAGCCACCAACGGCTGCCTCTTGGACAACGCCTCCCTCGCAAAACAGAACTTGGGGAATTGTCACTACTTTAGGCAAACCCAAACGTTCTTTTGTAGCTACTCAAAAGGAATATGCTCCTGTTAAGGGAATTTCATTATCCGACATCAACCAGGAGAATGGAACGGCTAAAATTAATATTACGCCTAGAGCAAAATTGGACATTCCAGCCAATATTTTGAGAGGTTTCAAACTGCAATGGAGTGTTTTGGATGCTAATTTTATTACCACAAAATCAGGAGAAAAAGTGCTTAAGACAATTTATCCCGGCGATGGTGTATTTTCGTTTGATATTAAAAACAATCTGTCAAAATCAAAAGGAATTAAAATTGAATTGGTCGATCCTCAAGGTTATATAGTTTTGGATGAAATGTACCATTTTACTGTGCCCGATCAGCCTAAAATAAAGCATACCAATGTCGCTATCGATGGGGTTCGATTTATTTTTGACAAAGTTGCTGGAGCCGATGAATATGCGGTGCAATACCAGTTAAAGGACTCCATTTATACCACAAACAAAACCATTAATAATTTTGTAGAAGTCGAGGATAAGAAAGTAAAACAAGGCGTTAATTGGACTTATAAATTAATAGCTTATAACAAATTAGGAGCAAGCACACCTTCAGCTGAAGTGACTGTTGCTAGAAACGAATTGGATTTGCCACCCATAATTTGGGATGCAGTTCGGAATAAAACAAATATTTTTATTGGTTTCGAAGTATTACCTAAAGACGATATGTATGAAATTGAATATGGCTTTAAACCTTTAGACTACACCAAAAAATTAGCTTTTAAAAATCAAGGTGTTGTACGATTGTCGAATATTCCTCTCGAATCTCCTGTCTATTTCAGAATGAGAATACGAAAACAAACGGGTTTTACAAGCGAATGGACTCATGAAGTAAAAGTAGAATAAAAAAATGGTATTTTTAACATCAAAAATTTTTCAATCCAGAATTTAACAAAAATATACAATGAAAAAAATCACTACATTGCTCTTAATTATCACATTTAATTTGATGGTAATTCAATCTGTTTATGCTGAAATTAAACTACCTGCTATCGTTTCGTCCAATATGGTTTTGCAACGCAATACAAGTGTTAAACTCTGGGGTTGGGCTGATGCCAATGAACAAATTACCATTAAAACCTCTTGGTTAAAAACAACAATTAATATTCAGGCGGATGCCAATGGAAATTGGTCGGTTGATGTTCAAACAACCAACAGTAAAGAGGCGCAAACTATCATTTTAAAAAGTAAAACTTCCAATATTGCATTAGACAATATCTTATTTGGAGAAGTTTGGTTGTGTTCGGGTCAATCCAATATGGAAATGCCAATGAAAGGTTATACTGGTCAACCCATTTTTGGCTCGGCAGAAGCAGTGGCAAAATCGAACAATCCCAATTTAAGATTATTCTCGGTTACCAGAACCAAAGGCGCAAAAAACCCTTTAAAAGATCTCGAAAAATATTCGGCTTGGCAACAAGCGACACCCGAAAGTGTTTTGAAATTTAGTGCCGTAGCCTATTTCTATGGTCAGCAATTACAAGAAATTTTAGATGTTCCAGTAGGTTTAATCCTAAGTGCTTGGGGTGGAAGTAGCGTTCAGGCTTGGATGAGTAATGAAGCTTTGAGTAAGCATCAAACGATAGATCTTACTGATAAAGATATTTCGGTAAAACCAAATATAATACCAACTGCATTGTTTAATTCGATGATTAATCCATTGATTCCCTACACTATCAAAGGAGCTATATGGTATCAAGGAGAAAGCAATCGAGAGGAAGCAGATAAGTACAAAGTACTTTTTCCAGCGATGGTCGAAGATTGGAGAAAACGCTGGGGCGTTGGGAATTTCCCTTTTTATTATGTACAAATAGCACCACACAAATATGGTGGCAACGAAACCATATTAAACAAGGACAATACAGCTTTTATCCGTGAAGTACAATTTCAATGTTTGGATTTGATTCCAAACTCAGGCATTGCGATTACAATGGATATTGGAGCCCAAAACTCCATTCATCCACCCAAAAAGAAAGAAGTAGCCGACCGATTACTTTACAATGCACTGAATCAGACTTATGGGTACAAAACTATAGATTACGCAGGGCCTATTTTTGATTCAATGGAAGTTAAAGGCGGTGGTTTATTGATAAAATTCAAAAACGAAGAAAATGGCGTTTATTCCTATGATGAATTGGAAGGATTTGAAATAGCTGGAAATGACAAGGTATTTTATCCTGCCAGTGCCAAAATTGTCGATCGAAAAAAAGTATTGGTATCCAGTGACAAAGTTCCTAATCCTGTTGCGGTTAGATACTGTTGGAACAATTGGGTATCAGGAACACTATTGAATACCAATTTATTACCAGCATCTTCTTTTAGAACAGACGATTGGACTGATGCTACGAAAGCAAAATAAGAGTACTATCTGAAAATAAATTAACTGCTTTATAAATTCTGAAAATCTATAGACTATTGGATTGTTTATTTAAGCTAAACTTCGTCAAAGTTTTAAACTTTGACAAAGTTGATACAATACCAAATTATTATTTAACAACTTAAAAACTTACTTATGAAAATTAAAGGCATGCGTTGGTGGATTATTGTGTTATTATTTCTAGCCGCAGTTTTGAATTATATAGACCGACAAACTTTATCGGCTTTAGCCCCAACAATACAAGTTGACTTGGCTATGGATGATCAAGCTTATGCCAATGTTATCAATATATTTTTAATTGCTTACACTATCGCTTATCTGATTTCAGGTCGAGTGGCGGATAAAATAGGCACACGTGCGAGTTTATTTATCTTTGTAGCTTGGTGGTCTGTTTTCAATATGCTTACCGCAGCCTCACGTGGTGTCACTTCATTAAGTTTTTATAGATTTGGATTAGGTTTGGGCGAAGCAGGAATTTGGCCAGCAGCTTCAAAAGCCGTATCAGAGTGGTTTCCAGCCAAAGAGAGGGCTTTGGCTATAGGTTTATATACCATGGGAGCAACGATTGGAGCAACAATAGCTCCTTATATTGTAATTCCTTTAGCGACCTATGATTATGCCGAATCAATTCCAGAAATCTCAAATTGGTTGGGCAATGGAACAGGTTGGCGAGTAGCTTTTATTCTTACTGGTTTGGCGGGGTTAGTTTGGCTTATTCCTTGGTTAATGATTTACAGACGTCCGGAAAAAAGCAAACTCATTACAGCCGATGAATTGACGATGTTGCAAACGGCTTCAACCACCGAAAACCCTGATAGTAAAGAAAATGTAGATCCGTGGTCTTGGAAACAAGTATTATCTTTCAGAGGAACTTGGTTGTTGTTATTGGCTCGTTTAATCACGGATCCCGTTTGGTATTTTTACCAATTTTGGTTTCCAAAATATTTAAGTTCGGATAGGGGTCTGTCACAAGAAGATTTAAAAATTACTTGGGTAATTTATGCAGCTGCTGGTGTTGGTAGTTTATTGGGTGGAATTATATCAGGCAAAATTGTTAAAAAAGGAGTAATGCCCGTTGCTAGTAGAATGTGGGTAATGTTGGTTTGTGCTTTTTTGATGCCTTTGTCTCCTTTTATTGCATCTGCGACAGGCTTAAACGCTTCACTAACATTAACAGTTTTTACCGTAATTGCGGCTTTGGCTTGGTTAATCAATATCAGTTCGTTGATAGTTGATATTGTGCCTAAACATTCGTTAGGCACAGTGTTTAGTGTAGTTGCTGCAGGTAGTACACTAGGAGGAATTGTAATGAATATGATTGTGGCTTCGATGGTTACAGGCCCATCAAACAAACCGGCTGGATTTTTAGACTCGGCTTTTCACGTCATTTTAGATCCTATATTAAATCTTGTACAAGGTCAAGGCTATGCGATGTGGTTTTTAATTATGGCGTTTTTGCATCCATTGGCTTGGTTGTTATTGAAATTTGGAGGGATATATCGGTATTCAAAAGAGGAGGCAAAGTAATATTTTTTTGAATTAAAAGTATTGTAAAATGAACTTCAAAAAACCTTCAAGGAAACGTTTTGCGGTTTTAAGAAGTTGGGGATTTTACCCCTAAACTTTCTATTAAATACCGAAAATCAAAAATATAAAACAAACTTTAAATTAAGCCAAAAAAACCCAATTTCTTAAAACCGCTGATAATTGCTGTATGATTTTTGTCAAATATGGTTTTTTATTTGCATATATGATAATTATTATTTATTATTGCAATTCAAATTTAATTTTTCGATTATGGATTGGAATGAAAAAGCTAAACGACTTCTTAAATCAGAATTAATAAAAAGAGGTGTTACAAATTCAGATTTAGTTTTGTTACTAAAAGAAATTGATATTGAAGAAACTAAAGCGAGTATTGATAGTAAAATAAGCCGTGGTACTTTTAGTGCTTCATTTTTTTTGCAATGTCTTTCAGTAAGTGGATGTAATAAACTTATTATTGAAGAATATGAAAATAATTATTTTTTGGAATCAAATAAACTACAATTAGTAGCAGAACCAAATGTTGAATATAATACAATTTCCAATGAAAAATAATACTATTAAATTTATTGATTTATTTGCTGGACTTGGCGGAATTAGACTAGGTTTTGAAAATGCATTTAAAAGTTTAGGATTTGAGACTGAATGCGTATTAACTTCTGAAATTAAACCTTATGCTGTAAAAACTTTAAAGCAAAATTTTTCTCACGATTTTTTAGCAGGTGATATTTTTGATATTAAAAATGATTTTATACCCGAATTTGATTTTTTATTAGGTGGATTTCCATGTCAACCATTTAGTGCAAGTGGAAAGCGTCAGGGGTTTATTGATACAAGAGGAACTCTTTTTTTTGAAATTGAAAGAATTTTAAGAGAGAAAAAACCATATGGTTTTATTTTGGAAAATGTTGAAGGTTTAGTTAAACACGATTTGGAATTTAAAACAGATAAAATTGGAAGAACACTTTCAACAATACTTGATAAATTAGAAAATGAATTAGGATATAATGTTTCTTGGAAGGTTTTTGATTCTCTTGAGTTTGGTTTGCCACAATCAAGAAAAAGAATTTTTATTGTTGGTACAAAAAACGAAACAATTGATTTGAATGGAAATGATCCTAAATTTAATAAGCTTGAAAGTATTTTAGAAAAAGGTTTACCTACTATTAATTCTGATTTTACAAATAAATTATTTTCACATTTGGAGTTAAAGGATTTATTTGGCAAGTCTATAAAAGATAAAAGAGGCGGTGAAAATAATATACATAGTTGGGAAATTGGATTGAAAGGCGAAATTTCAAAAGAGCAATCTATCTTATTAAATAAGTTATTTAGAGAACGACGCAAGAAACAATGGGCAAGTAAGATTGGAATTGATTGGATGGATGGAATGGCTTTAACTTTACAACAAATTAATACATTCATAGATTGTTCAGAAAACGAATTATTTTTAATGTTGGAAGATTTAACAAAAAAAGGATATTTGAAATTTGAGTTTCCTAAAAAATTGATTAAAGAAGAAACTGAAAATGGTCTTAAAACTTATAGGGTTTATGATGAAACAAAACCCAGAGGATATAATATTGTGACAGGAAAATTAAGTTTTGAAATAAATAAAATTTTAGATCCAAATGATATTGCTCCAACTCTGGTAGCTACTGATGTTTCTCGTTTGGCTGTTCCTGATGGAGTAGGTTTAAGACGATTGACGATTAGAGAAGGACTTCGGTTATTTGGATATCCTGAATGGTATGAAATTCCGACAAAAGAATATGATGCTTTTGATTTGTTAGGAAATACGGTTGCAGTTCCTGTAGTTGAGTTTGTTGCAAATAAATTAGCAATTGAATATGCTAAAAATTCTTATCAAATTAAAGAAGAATTGATTAACGCATAATAACAAAAAAATCGCCTTTGGCGATTTTTTTGTTATTTTAACCCAACTTGCAGATTTAGACACGTCTAAAAGTTAAAGTAATGTTAAATATCAGCTATTAGTAGTTCCAAAAGGAAAAAAAGAGG
>JFJP01002615.1_pt1 | contig 14070 bp, 13 predicted proteins | sample 431651 | NCBI WGS metagenome assembly JFJP01 (sample SAMN02602958, study PRJNA72255) | Microbial mat metagenome, whole genome shotgun sequencing project. | biome: fresh water; feature: sink hole; material: water; isolation source: purple microbial (photo- and chemosynthetic) mats found in... | reverse complement strand
ATGGGCAGAACACAGAAAACTTCGATCTGGACGATTTCCGCAAGTTTCATCAAAACCAGCCAGCGGACGCCCGGACGATCAAGGTCTTTCCCATTCTCTTCGGCGAAGGCAACGTCGAGGAAATGACCGAATTGGCGCGGTTGACGGGTGGGCGCACTTTCGATGCCCGCAAGCATGCCCTGGCGGTGGTGTTCAAGGATATCCGTGGCTACCAGTGACAACTAACGTGGGCAGCCGTTTCTGGCTCTTCGTTTATTCCAACGGCAATATCGCGGGTTGTCTCGCGGGACTCGTCGGGGTCGCGCTTTACCTTTTTGGCGTGATCGATCAGGGCTGGTTGTACATCACGCTGGGTCTGTATCTGGCGGGCTATTTTGCAGCTCCCGTACCCGACCCGTTGCGCCTGCGCGCCGCCATCACCGTTGACACCCTGCGCGAGGCGCTTGCCGATTTGATTCAGGATAGCCGCAAGCGCCTGCCTGCGGAAGCCCTGCAACTGCTTGACAGCATTCGCACCACGCTGGACGACATCCTGCCGCGGTTGGCAAAACTCCAGGCGGCCCTGTCGCTCGACACGCCGCAAACTTTCACCGTCGCCGAAACCGTTACCCGCTACCTGCCAGACGCATTGGACAGCTATCTGAAATTGCCCCCGATGTACGCCGTCGCGCACCATATCAATGGCAAGACACCCAAGCAGCATCTGATCGGCCAACTTACGTTGCTCGACGCCAAACTCAAGGACATCGCCGATGACCTGTTCCGTGATGATGCCGAGGATTTGGCGTTGAACGGCCGTTTTCTTGAGGAAAAATTCCGCGTCAGCGCGGGAGTGGCGGGTAGTTCAAATCCAGCTGAGTAATGCCGCTCATCGTCGCGTAGTTTGACATCGCTGGACTTTCAGTCGTTGCCTTCGCAGCCAACCCCTGCCGGCCTGGGCAATTGGGCCAGATACTGTTCCTCCGCCTCGTAATCTTCATGGCAATAGGTGTGATAGTAGCGGTCTGCGCTGCAGCGCTCATCACAGTATATGCAGCGCCCCAGCATGCGCGTCGTATCCTCATTTACGGGATCGCATGCTGCAGACCCATTGCTTCGTTTCATGGCCATCACTCAAGGCACCCGGCAAGGCTAAGTGTGTCGGCAGCGGCTTCCGCGCACCGTGCTTCCCGCAATACGGTCCGGTCGTAATCTGCCTGGTCGAGCGTGTCCGCGGCTTCGCGCAAGGTTGCCAAGGCACATGAAAGGCTTTGCGGGTCGAGGTTGTAAAGATCCTCGACAAGAGTCTGTGCCCGGGCGATCAGCTTGACGTTCTTTGCCGTCGTATGCATCACCCCTAGTTCGTCAAGGATGACGATGCCGCTACCAAAAACGTTGTCGACCAGCGAGTAGCCATTGATGATGCAATTTTCTATCGGTATCAGCTGTGCCAATTTCATAATATGTCTCCTGTATCAACCACAGCCCGGGAATCACGGCGTGGGCATTGAGAATGAGGTAGACAATACGGAAGAAGCATTACATTTTTGCGTTCCGCTTGCACCATAATGCGGCCAACCCACCCCCAAAGGCTAGCGCCATGTCCGTCAGAGGTTTTCCCCACGGCTACGGCTTCGATCCAACCTACGGCATGGATCTGGAGCAGTTGTTGGCGATCACGCCACCGCAACCGCCGGACGATTTCGTGGCTTTCTGGCAGCAGCGTTACGCTGCAGCGCTGTCAGTCCAGCCGATGCCGCGTATCCGGCCTGCCGGCAGGAAGATCGAAAAACATGTCGTATATGACCTGAGTTATTTATCGACCGACGGAGTCAAAATCGGTGGCTGGTTGCTGGTACCGGAGGATGGGCGGATACGGCGCGGCTTGGTGATCGGTCATGGTTACGGCGGACGCGATAGCCCGGATATGCCGGTGCCGGTCGACGAAGCGGTTTTGATGTTTCCCTGCTTTCGCGGTTTTGGGCGCAGTGCGATAACAGGAATATCACCAGATCCGCGTCACCATGTTCTGCACGACATTGATGATCGCCAGCGCTACATCATCGGCGGCTGTGTGGATGACGTTTGGCTGGCAGTGTCCGCTTTGCTGCTCCTGTTTCCTGAAGTGGCCGGCCGGGTGGCTTGCCTGGGTATCAGTCTGGGCGGCGGTATCGGCGCCATGGCGGCGCCTTGGGATGCGCGCATCAACCGACTGCACCTGCAAGTTCCTACCTTCGGTTACCAGAGCCTGCGTCTGACCCTCTCCTGCGTCGGCAGCAACGAGGCGGTGCGCGAGTATCAACAGCGGCAGGGTAATGTGATGGAAACATTGGCCTATTACGATTCGGCTTCGGCCGCGCGCTACCTGCGCATACCAACCCTGGTTGCAGCGGCCTTGTTTGACCCGGCTGTGCCACCGCCCGGACAGTTTGCCGTCTTCAACGCGATTGCAGAACCGCTGCGACGCCTGTTCGTGCTGGAGGCCGGTCACTTCGACTACCCGGGCAAGGAGGCCCGGCTTGAGGAATTGAACCGGACGCTGGCTGCCTTCCTGATGGAGCCGTCGTCCGACAACGAGGATGAGCCAACCCGTCATGCATCGCGAGTATCACCGCTGGAACAGCCCGCGCCTGCAGCGGGACATGGAATTGTTGGTCTTCGGCCACGCCGGGGCCAAGGTTCTGGTCTTCCCGACGCGTGATGGCCGCTTCCATGAATACGAGGACCTGCGCATCGTCAATAGCCTGACCTGCAAGATCAACGCCGGTCAATTGCAACTCTGGTGCCTGGACAGCGTTGCCTGGGAGTCTTTCTACTGCTTCTGGTGTCACCCGGCGGATCGCATCCGCCGGCACGTGCAATATGAGGAGTACGTCCTCAACGAGGTCATGCCGCTGATGTCCCAGAGGAACTCTCACCCTTGCACCATTGCCCACGGCTGCAGCCTGGGCGCCTATCTCGCCGCCAACATGGCCTTCCGCCATCCCCAGTACTTTCAGAAGCTCGCCGCCTTTTCCGGGCGTTACGACCTGACGATGAGCGTGGAAGGGTTTCAGGATTTGTTCAATGGCTATTACGACGAAAACATTTACTTCCATACACCAACGCATTTTCTGCCCAATCTGAATTGTGACTGGCGTATCGAACATCTGCGGCGCATGGAAATCGTCATGTCGGTCGGCGCCGAAGACCCCTTCCTCGACAACAACCGCCACCTGAGCGGAATCCTTCACGCCAAGGGCATTGACCATCAGTTGCACGTCTGGGATGGCCGCGCCCACCGGGGCCACTACTGGCGAAGGATGGCGCCGCTCTATGTCTAGAGTCTGGCACGACAATTCCGCTGAAACCCGGTCGCTCATGCTGCCAATCATGGCTTTATTTTTTTGTAGCGTGCTTTCAGTCAGCACGGTGTCTGTTGCCGGCACCAGGGATATTCTTCTGGACATCGTCACCAATTGCGTCGATACAAGCGCAAATGATTATTGCGAGCGATGTCGCTGGCCAAGGAAGGACTCTGCGTGTGCGCAAACGGAAGATTGCAGGAAGACCACGGAGGTCTGGGCTTTGACAGGCAAATTTGCGGCTATCCGGGACATCAAGATGTGTGGGTGTCCCTCCGGGTTTGTCCATGGTCTTGCCTTGCCACGCAGCCCGGTCACGGGCGTTGAGGATTCTTTGCGGCCAGAGGGGATCTGGCAATTTGCCTGGGACGTTGCCCGGGAACGCGTTGAACCCTCATCGCTAGCCTTGGTTGTCAATCCGGCTGGCCGTCGCTCGCAGAATCAACTCCATGTTCACCTGTTGAGATTACGCTCCGGGCTGGAACAGCCGCTCCGGGAAAATACTATCGGGCAGGTCAAGGACCTCAGTGGCATCTGGAAGATGGCTGCGCAGGGGGCCCTCGCGAAGGGATTGGACGATTACGGGGTTCTTGTCATGCAACTTGCCGACGGTGATTTTGCCGTGATCGTCACCGCAGAAAGCCCGGAAGCTGCCTTCACCGAATGGCGATGCCAATGACTATCAGCTTCAGTCCCTTTTGCAGGCAATCTATGATGTGAAAATGTATGCCTGCTGGGGCTGCATCTGCATACGCCACGTCCATGCCAATACAACAATGCCCAAATCAGTGAACCCAAGGGCAACACAACACCGACGCCGAAAAGAAATATCTTGAAAGAACGTCCCCAGGGTGATCGGGCAGCGAACAATGTTCCCGTTGCCAAGGGCAGTCGGCGGACCCAAATGGCGTATCCATGCAGCAATGCAGCCGTACGACTCATCATGGCGGGCGAGCCCTCATCAAATCCAGGCCTGATTATCGGCGACAGGTGTTGCCGGGAGATGACGGGAGAAAGGAGGCCGGGGTGTACTTGGCTCACTTATAATGCTTCCGCGACGTTATGCATTCCGGTTCGGTGAGTTTTCCCGGACTATCGGGCTCGTTATTCTCCCTCGTAGGTGCCTTTTGCCAGTCAATAAACCCGATCTCGCCGGCAGTAGTGGATTTGCAGACTTTCGCGCCGGTGCGAATGCCGCAATCATTGGGCTTCCGCAGGATCTGAACTACGGTCTTTTGGCAGCAGCACCTTTGGGAGCTGTACTTGCCGGTCACGGGATTGCGGTTGCATTGTATGCATCCATGCTTGCCCTGCTGGTGACGGTACTGGCGGGAAGCGGGGTGGGTAGATTGTTTTGTCCCAGGCCGACCCTCTCGGTGCTCATGGCCGGGTTAATTGTCGCAATTCTCCACATCCCGGGCGTTACGGCTAATGAAATCCCGTTTTATTCGATGTCCACTGTGCTGCTCTCCGGCCTGATGCTGATCGCAGCCAGTGCGATGGGGCTTGGAAAGATTGTCCGATACGTGCCTGTTCCGGTATTGTCCGGTTATACGAATGGCGTAGCGGCGAAAGCTGGATGTCGCACATACATCCGGCGGCTGTCTTCGTCGCCGGGGTTACTGTGTTGCTGGCTTTGCGGCCGCTGCGCTGGTCAATTTTGCGCAAGGTGCCGGGCATGCTTCAGGCAATCGCTTTCGCCTGTCTTACGCATTACCTCCTCGAGTTTCAAGCCGGAGTCGAAGCGGGACCACTTCTGGGTGAACTCGTTGCCGAACTGCCACCGCCGGGTGATCTGCTGGCTAGCCTTGCACTACCCGGATTCGTTCCCTCAGCCTGGATTTTGATTGCCAAGTTTTCCGGTGCGATTGCGCTGACAGCGGCGCTGGAAACGCTTGCCACCAGCGCATCCATTGATGGACAGCGAGGAGAGAGGACGTCCGGCGACAGGGAGCTCAAACGTCTCGGCGTCACCATGGCATGCGTCTCGCCGCTCGGCATGCCGGTCGCCGGGTCTCTCGGGCGCTCCATGATGTTGTTATCTGCAGGAGCGGCCTCCCGCCGGGCACACGCTTACTATCTCCTGGTACTGGCAGTATTGGTTCTTTTCGGCTATTTCTTCGTTGCCTTGCTGCCACAGGCGGCCATTGCCGGAATTCTGATCGTCGTTGCACGCAACATGGTCGGGCAGAGTATCCACCAGATGGTTCGCGAAGTCAGGGAGGCAAATGATGCAGTTGAACGCAGCCGTGGTCTCGCTGATTTATTTGTCATGTTGCTGGTCGCCATCATTACCGTGGCTGACAGCTTTATTACCGGACTCGCCGTGGGCGTTGTCAGTGCCATGGCCTTGTTCATACGCGACCGCAGCCGGTCAATTATCCGGCGCATTACCTATGGAAACAGCAGCCAGTCGTTGAAGCTACGCTCGCCCGAGGCACGCTCCATTCAAATGCGTCATGGAAGTGAAATCGCCGTAGTGGAAGTCGAAGGTATTCTATTCTTTGGTTCGGTGGATCAACTCGGGGAAAGGTTGGAAGCATTGCGCGACAAAGCCAGGGAGATCATTATCGACCTGCGCCGTGTCAGCGACATCGACACGACGGCAACCCGAATGCTTGGTCAGCTGGCGCAGCGCTTTCGTGCCAAGGATTGCGAGGTCTTGCTCGCTGAACTCAACCCGCAGCGCAGACTGCGGGGTGCCTTGATTGCCCGCGGGTTGCCAACCTGGCTGCCTGCAGAGTATTGGTTCACCGATCTTGATAGCGCCCTCGAGTTCGCGGAAAGCAGACTCCTTGCCCGCTATGGTTGGGAGGAGCATGCTTTCGAAGGGTTGGCACTTGAGAGGTCAGACTTGGCTGCCGGTCTCTCGAACGATCATTTGAGTATCCTGAAAAATTATCTTGTACCGCGTCGGCTCAAAACCGGTGAGGTCTTGTTCCGTAAAGGCGACCCCGGTAACAGTCTGTATGTTGTCGCACGTGGATCGCTCAGCGTCCATCTCATGCAGGCTGATGGTCAAACCAAACGCATTGCTGCTTATGGCCCGGGGGCTGTCGTCGGTGAAATGGCCATGTTAACCGGTGCCACACGCTCGGCAGATGCCTTGATGGAGGCCGATTCCGAGTTGTTGGAACTGGATGGCAGCAAGCTCAAGGCAATCGAGGACGGACATCCGCACTTGGCTGCAGAGTTGCTGCGGGCAATCGCCATCATTCTTGCCAGTCGTTTGAGAGATCGCACGACCCAATTGAGGGAACTCGTCGAATCCTGAGCTCACGTTGGGTCGGCATCCTTCATCCCCGAAAGGACGGGACCTACGCATCCAAACGTATCAGCGCCTCGCCCATGTGGATGCGGGTGCTTTCAGCAATGCCCTCGCACAAGGAAAAGCCTTGCGGGGCGAAGACGATGATTGTCGATCCATGCTGGAACCAGCCCATTTCCTCGCCTTTAGCAAAGCGCGTCTGACAGGGAATGACGTTCGGGCCGCGATAACGGATGTGCAGGAGAACATCGAGGAAATGCAGCCGGATGCTGGCAACCAGTATGGCGGCGACCGCAACCAGCATGATATGCCGGCCGCTGCCGTCCAGGGTGGTCTCGATGGCGGCGCGTTCGTTCTTGCAGAACAGCTTTTCGACCCGCTTCAGCGCGATAGGGTTGACGTTCCAGGTGTCTCCGGAAATGTAATTCACTTGCTGTACCGTGCAATCGCCGGGCGCATGGAAACGGTGGTACATGCTGGATGTCAGTCGTAGCGTCACGTAGCAGCCGTCACGGTAGCGTTCGACCAATTCCGGGTCGCCCAGCAGGTCGGGCAAGGTGTAGGGAAAGCCCTTGGCCTGGAACAATTTTGTCCCGGCAATGGCGCCGCAGGCGCCCACGATGCCGTCACAGGGGCTGACAAGAACGTCGGGGCGGTTGTCCAGCGGACGTGCGCCTTCCTTCAGTTCACGCGTGAAACAGTCGTGCAGGCTGCAAAACTTGGTCTTTTTCGCCTCCGAGAGGTCAAGATCGGCAAAGAGTTTCCAGGTGGCAATCGATAAATCCCGCACCAGCGGCTGTTCGATCTGGCTGAACCAACCCATGAACCGCGTAAGCAATTGGCGCGGAACCCGGTTTGTCAGCAAAAAATTCACATCCTCCTGGAGGACAACGCGGGCGAGCAATTTGCGAACAGTCATGGCTTTGTAAAGAGAATTTAGTAGAAGTCGGGGCAAGGAGAAATCAATGGTCGAAAACTTGCCTGTCTATGTAGCCGGAATTGCTGCCCTTGCAGCGGCACTTCCCCGCTTGAAACGCCGTCTCGAACTTTCCCGTGCCAAGCATCCCTCGCTGATGGGGCACTCCCGCATGGCCAAGCGGGTGGCGCGGCTGATTCCCCATTACGAATATGGTGAAGCAAAGTTTTTCAATGCCGATGACGCGCCCGGGGATGTGGCGCACCGGCGCCGGGAGGGTTTCATGGCGCTCGCCAATACCTTCCGGGAAAGGTTTGCCAAGACGGTGGCATTTACCGATGAGGCCGCTGCGGGCATATCCGATCTGCAATTTACCGGCAATTACCGCGTGCCTTTCCAGTTCAGCCGTTTCGTGCGGCAGCATCTCAAAGGCGGCAGCTTCCTGCAGGCCAGCTCGGGCGTGATGGTGACCGACCTTGACGGCAACGAGTTTTACGACCTGACCGGTTCCTACGGCGTCAATGTGTTCGGCTACGATTTCTATCGACAGTGCATCGCCGAAGGTAGTGTTCGCGTTCAGGATCTCGGTCCGGTGCTGGGCGCCTGTCATCCGATTGTTGCCGACAACGTGCGGCGTTTGCGTGCTATCTCCGGTCTCGATGAAGTTTCCTTCCACATGTCCGGTACCGAGGCCGTGATGCAGGCCGTGCGCCTGGCCCGCTATCACACCAGGAAGAGCCACCTGGTGCGCTTCAACGGTTCCTACCATGGCTGGTGGGAGGACGTACAACCCGGCATCGGCAATCCGCTGCCGCCGCGCGAAACCTATACCCTCAAGGATATGGATGCCGACAGCCTGCACGTCCTGGCTACCCGCACGGACATTGCCTGCGTGCTGGTCAATCCCTTGCAGGCCCTGCACCCGAATGCCGCTGCGCCGGGCGATTCCTCGCTGGTTGACAGCGGCCGGCGGGCGAATTTCGACCGTGCGGCCTATACCGAATGGCTGAAACAACTGCGCGAGGTATGTACCCGACGCGGCATCGTGTTGATTTTTGACGAGGTCTTTGTCGGTTTCCGGCTGGCGCCGGGTGGCGCCCAGGAGTACTTCGGCATCCAGGCGGACATGGTGACCTACGGCAAGACACTCGGTGGCGGCCTGCCGGTGGGCGTGGTCTGCGGTCGCCGCGATCTGATGAAGCGCTACCGCGACGAGCGTCCCGCCGACATTTGTTTCGCGCGCGGTACTTTCAATTCTCATCCCTATGTGATGGGCGCCATGCAGGTCTTTCTGGAGAAAATCGAGACGCCTGCGGTGCGGGGTTTGTATGACGGTCTCGACACGATCTGGGACCAGCGGGCGGCAGAGCTCAACCAACAACTGGATGCTGCCGGGTTGCCGGTGCGTGTCGCCAACATGTCCAGCATCTGGACCGTTTATTACACACGGCCTTCCCGCTATAACTGGATGCTGCAGTACTACCTGCGGGCTGCGGGACTGGCGCTTTCCTGGGTAGGTACCGGCCGCTTCATCTTCAGCCTGAATTACACCACGGCCGATTTTGCAGCGGTTGCCGAACGCTTCGTGACGGCTGCTCAGGCCATGGAACGCGATGGCTGGTGGTGGCAGAATCCCGGGCTGACCGACAAGCTGATCCGCCGCGGGATTCTCCGCGAGATGCTGCAGCACCGCTTCGGTTCGCACAACTGAACCAGCTGTGAATCAGGTGCCTTGGGTGTGCTGCATCGTGTGGTGCATCGGGTCGATCAACTCGCCACGCAACAGGTGGAAAGGGGATGCATAGTAGAGCTTGATGTCGTGGAAAGGGTCGGTAAGGATCTTGGTCATCCACACCAGGCCCGTCCGGACATCACGGATAAAGAACAGGTGCACGGTGCGGAAAATCAACCCGCCGACACCTACGAACAGCCAGATCAGACCTACCTGATCGATCAGCGCTGCTAGATCCGCCGCCGGTTCGAAAATGCCGAGCAGGGACGGATCAAGCAACAGCGTCAGCGGTGCCACTGCCCAAATGGTGATCAGCACCATCTTGCGTTTCAGGTTGTAACCAACCTTGATCGCTTCCTTGTGCTCGTTGGTTGCCTGATTGACGGTATCGTAGCCCAGCGGTTCGAAGAAAAAGTGTCCTGACTGACGGGTGACCATGGCCACCAGCCAGCCAATCATTGCTGCCAGTGCGGGGCTCGTGAACAGCATGGCATAGGCGATCATGAAGCTGATGGCGCTGACAAAATGCAGGGATTGGTTGATGCGGCTCTGGTGATAGTAGCGGTGATCATCCCAGCGCTGGACGCGCAGGGCATTAAGGAATTCTTTCACGTTTTCTCCTTTTGGACTGGTTGGGTGGGTGCGGTTCAGTCGCAAAGGTATTAAATCTTTGCTACCGGAGCGTTAAGGAATGAAGAAAGATTGGCTACGGTATTGCGTTACACGAAACGGTCATTTCGCTGACGCATGCCTGTTACATGAATCGGTGATCATTTGTTGAATTATTTTCCGGTGACTGGCTTATGGACTCCATTCTGATCGAGCAACTCTCCGCGCCCCGGCGCTCGTTGCGCCTTGCTGTCGTCACCGAAACCTATCCACCCGAGGTCAATGGCGTCGCCATATCGCTGGCACGCTTTGTCGACGGCCTGCGCGAACGCAATCACGATATCCAACTGATCCGTCCGCGGCAGGGCCATGCCGAGCAGGCTGCCAGTGGCAACGGCTTCGCCGAAGTGTTGACGGGCGGCATGCCGATACCGCACTACCCGAACCTGAAAATGGGTTTGCCGGCCAAGCGCATGCTGATCAAGGAATGGACACTGCACCGCCCGGACATCGTGCATATCGTGACCGAAGGTCCTCTCGGCTGGTCCGCCCTCCAGGTGGCCCATAAGCTCCGCATTCCGGTCTGCTCAGATTTCCGGACCAACTTCCATGCCTACAGCCTGCACTATGGTATCGGCTGGCTGAAGAAACCCATCGTTGCCTATCTGCGAAAATTCCACAACCGCACCATGCTGACCATGGTACCCACCGAGCAAATGCGTGCGGATCTGGCCGCGCTTGGCTTTCACAACCTCCGCGTCGTCACGCGCGGCGTCGATACGCAACTGTTCAGCCCGCACAGACGTAGCGAGTTGCTGCGGCTCGAATGGGGGGCAACTTCCGCCACCCCCGTGGTACTGCATGTCGGGCGCCTGGCTGCCGAAAAGAACCTGGAAGCCCTTGTCGCGGCCTTCAATGGCATCCGGCAACATCAGCCCGAAGCCAGGCTGGTCCTGGTGGGGGATGGCCCTGAGGAAGCCTATCTGCGTAACCGCTTGCCGGATGCTGTCTTCGCCGGCATGCGGCGCGGAGAAAGCTTGGCAACCCACTATGCCTCAGCCGATCTCTTTCTTTTCCCGAGTTGTACTGAGACCTTTGGCAATGTCACCCTGGAGGCGATGGCCAGCGGCTTGCCCCTAGTTGCCTACAACTATGCGGCAGCAGCACAGCATGTGCAGCACGGAACCCATGGCCTCCTCGCCGCTTTTGACCGCACCGACGAGTTCATTGCCATGGCCAGCGAACTGGTGGCCACTCATGCACGGAAACCGGAGCAGTTCCGTGCCATGGGGCGCGATTCACGTCTTTCTGCAGAAGCACTGGATTGGCGGTCCGTCGTTCAGCAACTGGAAACATTGTTGTATTCCATCGCGTTGACCTTGAATCCGCAGCGGGCAATCCAGAAATAACCGGTTCATGTGGTGGGTCGGTCGTGGATAATGGCCCCTGGTTTTTCCGTAAATCCCGCCCTGCATGAAGATACGTCATCAGCTCAATATTCTTCTCGTTATCGCTGCCACCGCCTTGATGATTCTGGGGATCACGGCTCTGAGCAGGTTTGAACGCAATGATGATTTGCGTCAACATCTGACTGACAAGGCGATTCCTGGGTATGTCGGCGCTGCCGAATTAGGAGCAACGCTCAAGGCCTTGCAAATCTCGCTTATGAATTTGCTCAGCCGGCAAGATGCCGAGGCGATCAAGCTTGCACAATTACAAGTGAGCTCCGACAAGACCCGGTTATCTGTTGATTTGGAAGAACAACGTAAATATGCCAACTCAGAAGCCCAACTCGGTTTGCTCGTTCAGGCCGATGAAAGCCTGAAAAACTTTTACGATGCGCTCAACCAGAGCATTCTTCTGCACCAGTCAGGCAAAGCCGCGTTGGCGATGGCGATATTCGAGGGGAGCGTCCTGCAATACCAAAGGGAGCTCGAGCAGATTCTCGAGACCCTGAAAGTGGAAATGCGCCGTAATCAAGCGAGTGCGATTGACGATGTGAGGATTGCGCTTTTGTACACGCAATATATTCTCGCCATCGTGGTACTCCTGACCATTGCTGTCTTGATAGTCATTGCCCTGCGTATCAGCCGGCAAATCAACGGGCGTGTTGCCCAGGCCGTTCATGCCGCAGACCAGGTGGCATCCGGCAAGCTCGAGCAGCCGGTCGACGCTGGAATAACCGGGAAATACGACGAGATCGACAACATTCTGCTAGCGCTGGAGAGCATGCGGCAGTCGATCGCCGGGCAATTTCACCAAATCCTCAAGCAGAAAAACGAACTGGCGCAGCAGGCACAACTTCTGACTGTTGCCAAGACACAAGCCGAAGGTGCCGAACGATTGAAGAGTGAATTTCTCCGCAATATCTCGCACGAATTCCGCACCCCGCTGAATGGCATCCTTGGCGTACTGCAATTGCTGCGCATGGACAATACCGATCCGGACCAGACGGAATTGATTGTCAGTGCGGAAGACAGTGCCAAGAAGCTGACCGAGCTATTCAACGACATGCTTTTCTTCGCCAGCTTGCGGGCGGGCAGGGTACGCGAAAAACCCACCGCGTTTCAGCTTGCCGAGACGGTAGTTCTCCAGCAATACCACTTCAGCAGCCAGGCTGAACACAAGGGATTGGCTTTCTCCGTGAATGTTCATCCCGCAGTTCCGCAAGTGGTTATCGGGCATCCGGATTATCTGAAGCGTGCGCTCGGTGCTTTGCTCGACAATGCAATCAAATTCACTTCAAGCGGAACGATAACGCTTGACGTCGATGCCACCCCGATCAATGCGGGAACGATTCACCAATGCATGTTGAAATTTACCGTGAGCGATACCGGACCGGGTATTCCCGAAGACCGGATCGAGCATCTGTTCGATGCATTTGTGCAGGAAGATGGCTCGGAAACCCGCCAGCATGAAGGAACCGGCATTGGACTTGCGCTGACGCATGCCCTGGCTGAAGCCATGAAAGGCACGCTTTCCGCCTGTAATCGTGCCGGTGGAGGCGCGACATTCACGCTGCAGATTCCAGTCAGCGTCGATCCGGATTAGTTTGCCAAGACTTCCCCGCGATATAGTTTTCTGCAGACGATTCTGCAGTTCTGATATTCAGCGCCGGGCTGGCGGATCCTCCTGAGCGTGTCGTGGCGCCGTCCCGCCAGCGCCGACTTTTCAGGTTGATGGCCGGCGAACTGAACCGGTCAGCGCTGCTGCGTAGATAGATATCCGTTTTACGGATCAGTGCCAACGATGCCGCGATTTTGCGGCACGGTGCAGGGGCATACCGGGTAAGGGCAGGGCTGCGGCCCATCGTTCAGGCGCAGTTCGCTTGTGTAGATGTTGCCGAGGTAATGTTCTTCGTGACGCTTGGCCGGGTAGCAGGCGTAAGCATCCCCTTTCGGGTTGATGATGAAATAGCGGAAGCCCGCATGGCAAGCCTTGCCCAAGTGTGAGTATCCCCGGTTCATTCCCGCCGGACCGGCGAGATCGGCAAATGCCCGGCCGAGTTGCCAGCGATCGATTAAGCCGTAACGTGCCGGGCTGCCGTTCACCCGCATCAACTGTGGGTAGAACTTCATGCCGGCCGCGTCGAAGTGGCGGCGCAGCGCGATGGCTTCACCGGCATGACCCGGTTGCACAACGTAGTTGACGACGAAACTCGCCTTAGGAAACGCGGCCAGCGCATTCCGGACTGCGACTGCCTTGGCAAGAAAGACGTCCCGGCTTGTCTCCTCCAGATGCAGTGAACATGAAAAGGTGCGTAGCCCATCTCCCGCGGCAGCTATAAAGCGTTCGATGATCGGTAAGGGCGCCGAAAGGTTGGTGAGCAGGGAAACGCGATGTCCGGCGCCGGCAAAGCGGGCTGCCACGTCCGGCAGTCGTTTCAGCAGAAACGGTTCCCCGCCCGAGATCTTGAACTCCCAGACGCCGGGTAATGTGGAAAGCGCAGCGAGGCCACGATCCAAGGCTTTGTCATCGGGGCCGCCGACACCGTCGGCATGCTTTTGCACGCAGTAGCTGCAACGGTAGTTACAACCGCCGACGATGTTCCAGTTCACCACCGGCCGCAGATTCATGGGCCAGCTACCTCGGCCACCTCGGCCAGCAATCTGGCCAGTTGTTGTGCGGCGGCGAAATTCATGTCGTGCTTGCCGCAACGGGCGCAGCCGGGATAAGCGCGACCCTCGTGGAGGCGTTGCCGTACCTCCGCATATTCCGGCGA
>JFJP01027589.1_pt1 | contig 14072 bp, 21 predicted proteins | sample 431651 | NCBI WGS metagenome assembly JFJP01 (sample SAMN02602958, study PRJNA72255) | Microbial mat metagenome, whole genome shotgun sequencing project. | biome: fresh water; feature: sink hole; material: water; isolation source: purple microbial (photo- and chemosynthetic) mats found in... | reverse complement strand
AAAATTTCAGGTAAAATGGAATTTCTTTTTGATTTGTTTTGTTCTTTTCATTTTTTTTTTTAGGAATAAAATTTTGGAATTATAATAAGAGTATTGATGATTTAAATAGAGGTGTGAAATTATTATCGATAAAGGCAGATGGAAAGTGCATCACTCCGAAAGAAGGTTATTTTTCAGAATAATATATTTGATTTTCTCATAAATTTATATAGGCATTTTGCTTAAGAAAGCAAGTGGAAATAGATTGTTTGATTTTGGACAATTTGTTCCTTTGCCTTTTAGCGAAAATTTTGGTGAACAGAAAAAAAATTTATTAGAAAATAAAAATAATCAAAATGAATCAAAAAAAATTTTACAAGTGATTATTCCTTTAAATTTTTCATCTAAAAATATATTAAGCAATATGAAACACCAAATATGCCAATGGGATTCGTTTTAAAATTCGTGCTTTTGACGACTTGGGGAGATTTATATTATATCGGCCTAAACGGCTTAGAAATTTTCAATGGAAAAGGTGAAGCCTTACTCTACCCAGGAAAAAAAGAATTCAAATTGATTGCAGAGCCAAAATCTGTACTTTACCTTAAAAAAAAAAAATTTTAAGCAAAAGTTTGCTAAAATCAAAAAAAAAAGATAACAATTTTGAAAGGAAATGAGAAAGATGTTCGAACAATTGATAAATTGATTAACGGAAAAAACAATTCTTACGATGATCGAAATAATTGGCTAGCTCCTTACATTTATCGCAAAGGACAAGACAAAACTATTATAGAAAAAAATACTATATATATATCATTCGCTGATCCCATCATAATTTCCAATATCAATATCTGGAATTATACAAAAACTTTGAGAAGAGGAGTTAAAGATATTGAAATATTTCTTGATGAAAATTTGATTTTTAAGGTACAAAGAACAGAAAAATAAGTTAAGTTTTTTATGTATTAGGGTTGTTTAAGAAAAGCACCCTCAGAAAGTGAATACACTCAAGGAAAAGAAATAGTCACAAGCATTTTATTTTCAAGAAATATTGAGATTATTCAACTTTTAAAACCAATTGTCTATAATTATGAGGAGAATGAACCATCATATAATCTTATTAATGAGAAAAAAGTTTTTAAAATGTTTTTTGAATTTGAATTTTTATTTTGAATTTAAGGTTATCAAGCGCTGCAATCCAAAAGTGCAGCAAAAATTGATAAGACAGAATGATGAGGAAAGACCAATGACGGGCGTAAAAGAGAAGATTTAGATTTAAACTTTTTGTTTGAATTTTTTCTCAAAATTTTTCGCGCCTAAAGACAATTATGAAAAACGAATTTTTTATTGTAAAAAGGCAAATTTGTTCATGAAATAACTGTAATTTAATTTATTGGACAATAATAGTTAAGAAAAAATGTATAGAAAGATTTTTTGATTTTTAAGGATTTTTTCAAAAAAAATTAAAAGTTATTTTTTTTTCCCAAAAAACCAAAATAAAATCTTTTTTTTCAAAAAATCAAAATTTTTTAAATTTTTTTTTTTCAGCAAAAATAATGATTCCAATCCAAATATGAAATTTTTGAATTTCCCCGTCAAATTTTTGAAAATTTTAGAAAAGTTTTTTTATCTTTTGAATTCTTCATTCAATTAATGAAAGGTGATGATTTTAAATAGAATTGATGTAATGACTTTTTTTCTCTTAGATCAAAAAATCCTGATTCAAGAAGAAGAAATAAAAAGTCTATGACAATTCTTCTAAAAGAAAAATTTAGAAAATAAAGTAAATTATAATAAATTTGATGACCTTTTAATGATATATTTGATAGGAAATAACTATTTAAAATCACTAAAAAAAAAATTAAAACAGATCCTAAAAAAATCTAAACAATTTTTTATCGAAATATTCAATTTTTTTCCTATGGACATCGAGCCAGAACACCCACATCTACTAAAATCCATTTCTATCTCCAATTCAAGCATTTCATCAGAGCTTAATACCAGCCCATTATCACCATTTTCTTTGGTAATGGACCAAAATTTCGACAATGAAATTTTTTTGCCCTTCCCGCAATCCAACAAAAAATTGGATTTAGCAAACTTAAAGAAGAAAAATCAAGATAGCAAGCCTCCTTTATTGTGGAAATCTCAGAACATTTGTCCAAATTTGATGGCCAAAGAAAGATCTGAGAAAATCTTCTTGACAAGAGAGAACCTAAAAAAAAATGTTCAACTCAATGACATAAATAATAGCAACTTTAATCAATCGACAGACAATAGTGTTGAATCGATCAAAAATCCACTAGAATTGTTAAAAACTTCTTCAAATATTGCTTATGGGAGTGAACTGATTTTTAAGAGTCCAAGACACTCTTTACAACAAGAAAGCATGATTTCAAAAATTAACTTCCCTCTAAAGCAAAAAAATTATGAAAATCTTCAAAAGTGCTCAGAGAACAAAATAATTAACACAATAAATTTGAACAAAAATCGGAAATTCGAGGAGTTCTTCAATTCTCCAAATGGATCAGCTTTGTCTCAGAAATATACTGATGCTGAGAAGAATTTAAAAGCCGACTCGCTTTTTGAGAGCGAATTTGAAAATTTAGCTGTATAATTTTATTTTTTAATGATAGATATTAAATTTTTTGTTTTAGATTTTAGGAAAAGGACACTTTTCAGCAGTTTATAAATGCAGAAATAAGAGAACAAATTTGATTTACGCTATCAAAGTTACAAAAAATTCAATTAAAACTGTGAAATCTCGAAGCCAAATTTTCAATGAAGCTCAACTTCTGGCTTTTTTGTCATCTTGCACTGACAACAACAATGTAGTCAAGTACTATAATTCTTGGCTTGAAGAGAAAGAACTTTATATTCAAGTAAAAAACCATATAAAATTGCATATAACCGTAAAACTTTAATAAAATAGATGGAATATTGTGAGAATTCATTGGATTCTTTGGCGAAACATCATGTGTTTTCAGAGAAAGAGTTAATCAAAATTTTAAAAGATCTCTGTTTAGGATTGAAATCTCTTCACAAAAATAAAGTAGTTCATTTAGATATCAAACCAGGTTCCTATATTTATTTTTAAAAAAATTAATAAAACAATTAATTAATTATTCCATTTTTATAGAAAACATCCTTCATTCAAAAGAAAAAGACGTTTACAAACTTGCTGATTTTGGATTATCACGTTTTTCTGCTTTGAACAAAGGTGAAGATATAACAGAAGGTGACTCTCGATATTTAGCTCAAGAACTCCTCAATCTTGATTCAGGGGAGATGACTGATCTTACAAAATCTGATATATTTTCATTAGGGGCATCTATCTACGAGCTGATGATAAGTAATATTTTTTTGAAATTTGGATTAAATTCTTATTTCTTTTTTTAAAAAAAGAACAAAATTTACCTAAATTTGGAGATGAATGGCAAAAAATTAGAAAAGGACACCTTCAACAATTAGACTTTTTGAATGAATATTCATTGGATTTTAGAAACATCATCAAAAACATGATGGACCCTAATTTGGAAAAGAGACCAAGCTGCGAAGACATTTTGAGAATGAAATTTTTTCTTTCACAAGATCAGAATGAGCTTAAATGGCTAAAAATTAGATCAAGGATCCTTCAAGAAGAAACAAAAAAAATTGCTGTGATTCTTACCAAGAAAGAAACTAGAAGAAAAAGCTTGTTTTAAAAAGATTTTTCAATGTCAGTCATACATAACAAATTTTAACTACTAGTTTTATTTTTCCATCTTTAATCTATAGATGTACAATCATTTCTATATTTTTGAAAACCTTTAAAAAAATTTTGTTTAAAAACATTATAAATCTCACTATAAATTTATATTTCCAAAAAAATATACAAAATAAAATTAAATCCTTTTTTTTCGTAAAAATTTAAAAATAAAAAAACCTATTTTTTATTTTTCTAAAAAAAAATAGTTTTTGAACATAAGCTATTAAATTAATTTAAAAAAAAAATGAATTCACTCTCAAAATTAGATGAAATTTTGTTTATAACTTTCAACCAAGATCAAGGTAAATAATCCAAATTTTTGATAATTTCCAAAAAATTTTTTCAAGGATGTTTTGCCATAGGGACCGAAAATGGATTTAAAATTTTTAATTCATTTCCATTAAAAGAAACTTTTTCTCGAGGTGATTATTTGTTTATTTTTATTTACCATAAATAATCGAAATATTTACAGAAATGGGAGGTGGAATAGGAATAATTGAAATGCTTTATAGAACAAACATTTTAGCTTTAGTTGGTGGAGGAAGAAACCCGAAATACCCTTTAAACAAAGTCATGATTTGGGATGATAGTCAAATGAAGTGTATTGGCGAAATGAGTTTTCGATCAGAAATTAAGGCTGTAAAATTAAGGCCGAATAGGTAAAAACAAGGTCTTTGATTATATGTAATGATTCAATTCATAGAATAGTTGTTGCCCTTGACAATAAAATTTTTATTTATAATTTTGCTGATCTCAAATTATTAGACCATATGGATACTTGCTTAAATCCCAAAGGTCTTATAAATTAAAAATTATTTATGTTTTCTTATGTTATTATAGGTCTTTGTTCTTTGAATCTTGAACCAGAAAATACAATTTTGGCTTGTCCTGATAAAATACCTGGACAAGTGACTATTCATCTCTATGGCAGCTTTGGGGTCAAAGGTTTTGAATTTTTTTCTTTTTTTCTCTCTAATTTATTTCCAATAAAGACAAAAAAAAGATAACCACTATTAAGGCTCATCATTCGGCTTTATGTGGTTTGGAGCTAAACCCAAAAGGATTAAAATTGGCAACAGCTTCGGAAAAAGTGAAAAATTATAGAAAATAAACAAAAAAAATTATTTAAAATTAATTTAGAGCCAAAATTAATTTAAATTTTAGGGCACTATTATTAGGATTTATAACACTCAAGATGGATCCTTTTTACAGGAACTGAGGAGAGGCTCAGAATATGCGCAAATCCATTCATTATCATTTGAAAATTCTGGCAGGTGGCTACTCTGCTCAAGTGAAAGCGGAACCATACATGTTTTTAACATTAAATTAACCGAAAATGAGTAAAATTTTAGAAATTTTAAACTTATTGAAATGAAAAGAAATTATTAAAAAGAAAAGCTGAAATGGATGTTCATCAAGAAAAGGAAGTCAAAAATCCAAAATCCAAGTATTATTTTAATGAAGAAATCTTATATTTTTATCATAGGTTTGCCTTTATGAAAGTGGTTTTACCCTATTTCGATTCTGAATGGAGTTTTGCACAATTCAGAGTACCTGACACTCGAACTTTAGTGTCTTTTAACACTGAGTGTTTGATTGTGATTAGTTATGAAGGAAACTACTATTTATCGAGTTTCGATAATGTAATTGGTGGCGAATGTCAAATGAAAAAACAAATAAAATTTATTGCAACTGAGGAAATTTAAACTTAAAAACAACAGAAAATTTAATTTTTTTTGGAAATACGATGATAGATTAGGTTTTGAAGTAGTTCATAAGAATCATCAAAAAAATAAATATAAATAAGACTTTTTCTCTCCAATTAATCTAAAAAATTATAATATATTATTTTTTATCGGAAATATAATGGAAACCGAACCAGAACAAAATGCATTCAAATCCTCTTTAAATTCTAACACCAGTCTCAAATCACAGATGAATGTTAGTCCATTTTCACCAATCTCTTTATCTTTAGAAAAAAATGAAGATTTCTCTCAAAACCCTTCCCGTCCTTTACCTCCAATTATCAAAAGACTTGATTTTGGAGACTTGATGCTTAAAAACTCAACTAAAAAACCTCCAATTATAAGGAAATCTCAAATTACGTGTCCTAATTTAACAATAAAAGAAAAATTGGGAAAACTTGCTGAACTGAAAGGGAATCAAATGCATAAAGCTTATCCTAAAGAATTAAGCAATAGCGTTTATAATGATTCAACTGATAATAGTAGTGAACTCAAGAGAACTTCAAGAGATTCTTTACAATTTTCAACGAATATTAATATTGATTTTAAGGGTTTCAAGTTTGCTTCAAATGATGAAACACAGAGTTTTAATATGAACTCAGCTCAAAGAATAGACGAAATTTTTCAGAAGCCTTCAGCAAGCCAAAGAAACATTTTGATGAACTTAAACAATAAAAAATTTGAGGAGTTTTTCAATTCTCCTAATGTCATTATCTCGCGGAAATATAGTGAGAATGATAAGATTTTAAAAACCAGTTCAATTTTTGGAAATGAATTCGAGAATTTAGCGGTAGAGTTTTATTTATTTAATGATTCATAATTAATTTGGGTTTCAGATTTTAGGAAAAGGACACTTTTCTTCTGTTCACAAATGCAGACATAAGAGAACAGGATTAATTTATGCTATTAAGATCACTAAAAATTCAATCAAAACTGTGAAATCCAGCGGACAAATTTTGAATGAAGCTCAAATTCTCGCTTTTTTGTCATCTTATGATGATAACCCAAATATAGTGAAATACTATAATTCTTGGTTTGAAGAGAAAGAACTTTATATTCAAGTAATAAACAATATAAAAATTTATATAATTGTAAAAATTTAAAAAAACAGATGGAATATTGCGATAATTCATTGGATTCTTTGGCGAAACATCATGTGTTTTCAGAGAAAGAGTTGATCAAAATTTTAAAAGATCTCTGTTTAGGATTGAGATCTCTTCACAAAAATAAAGTAGTTCATTTAGATATCAAACCAGGTTCCTATTTATTTTTTTAAAAATTAATAAAACAATTTTATCTTAAAATTTTATAGAAAACATACTGCATTCAAAAGAAAAAAACATTTATAAACTCGCAGATATGGGATTATCCCGTTTTTCCTCCGTGAGCAAAGGTGAAGATATAATAGAAGGTGACTCTCGATATTTGGCTCTTGAGCTCTTAAATATCAATTTCAACGAAATGACGGATCTTACAAAAGCTGATATTTTTTCATTAGGTGCTTCTATGTACGAGTTGATGATAAGTAAATATTTTCTTGAAAATTGATATATATTCTTATTTTTTTAGAGAGCAATTTACCGAAATTTGGAGAAGATTGGCAAAAAATTAGAAGAGGAGACCTTGAAAAATTAGATCTCTTAAATGAATACTCAAAAACTTTAAGAAAAATTATAAAAAATATGATGAATCCTAATTTTAAAAGCAGACCAAGCTGTGAAGAAATTTTGAGAAAAAAGATTTTCCTTTCAGAAGCTGAAAATGAATTTAAATTGCTTAAGTTTCGATCTAATATACTTGAAGAAGAAACCAAAGTTTTTTCCAAAATTTTGAAAACAAAGGAAAAGAGAAGAAAAAGCTTGTTTTAATAGATTTTTCTAAGATTGATAATAATTTCCCTTTATGCTATTTTTCCATTTTTTCATAACAATGTGTTTTTGTTTTTTTGAATAAAACTAAAAAATAAAAAACTTTGAATTTTGAAAATTGATAAAAAAAACTTTAAATTTTTTTCATTTTTTTTTTAAAATTAAAAATGTTAAAAAATGAATTTTTATTAAATTTGTTGGTTTGAATTTTATTTAATTTTCGAAAAAAAATGTTTTAATTTTTAAGTAAAAACCAAAACTCAAATAAATTAATTTTTCATAAGGGAACATCCACGACATTTTTTTTCTTTGCAGCAGCAGCATGAACAGGATGTTCAACAACAGCTTTATTTTCTTGAGGAGCAACAACAGCCTTATTTTCATTTAAAGGTTGATCATTTTCTGTTTTTTCTTCTTTGCCTTGTAAATTTCTTTATTAATTTCTGATCTTATTTAATAAAAATTCAAAACTTGGTTTTTTTTCCCAATAAGTTTCTAAATCGTCATTTAAAATCCTTTCTCCTAAAATAAAACGTTTTCATGGATGTACCATAATAAGCAAGGTTTACTTGTATCTTTGTGGTCTTTTCCCCAATAAGTTTCTAATTCTTTATCTAGATTATCTGATGAAAATTTGCCATTATTCTTCTTATTAGGCATTGACCTATCGTTAGTGCCTTCATTTCTCTTAACAAATCGTGATTTTGAATTTAACATTCGACAAACTCAATTATAATTTTATATTTTTACTCCTCTGCCTCTTCTACTTCTTTTATTAAGAGGGCCAGTATTTGTTCTGAATGAGGGCTTATTTGAGAATTCTTGGAAATCTTTTCTGATGGCACCTGGTCTATTTGCGTTCCTTCTGAACATTTGATTTGGGTTTCTGCTGTTGAAGTTGTTGCCACCACGACCTCTTCCTCTTCTATTAAAGAAAGCCATATTTAAGTTTTTAGTTTTGTAATTTAAATTTGGGATAATTTGAATAATGAAGATTTCTTAAAAAAAAAATTATTTAAATGATTTTTCGAAAATTTTTTTTTTAATTTTTTATTTTATGGTCAATCTGTTTTATTAATTTGTTTTTCGTTTGTTTTCTTTGTTTTAATTTAATGGCCGCCTGATTTTAATGTTGCTTGATAATATTGCAACATTTTTTGATCTTCCTCACTCATCCAACTATCCAACCCTTTTTGAATATCCATATTGACATCCATCCCAGCATCATAAGAGACGAAATCGGCTAATTGATCCAAAGTAGCTGAACCAGCCAAAAAGGTTAATAAATCCTCTAAATTTCTGTGTGGTCTGACTGGTGCACCAAATCTATTGAAAAATAATTTTGTTTTTGCTTCCTCATCCTTTGCTAATTTTTTTTATAATTATAATAGAAATTATAAAAAACAGTCTATTTCTTAACCTTCTAATTCCCTTTTTGCTTTTTCAGCCTTTGGTTTCACAAATCTTTCATCGTAATAATTTTTTTTCCACCAACTTAAGACTGAAAGCAATGAAAGAGAAAAGAAGAAATTTGATCCTCTCAGCTAAAAAAAATTAATCATTAAGAAAAATAAACTCTTAATATTTTTTATTTACAGCTCCTTCTGTTCTGCATGCTCTGAACAAGAAATCTTTCCATCTCAAGATGGATTTAAACCTATACATACCGAAATCATCTTGATTGAATTTCAGGTTGGCTTTTCTATGGTTTTATCATTAAAAATTCCCAAAAAATGTAAAAGAGAAATTATAAATTAAAAGAAATGGGAGATGTACCTCCAGACTCTTAAGTTCCAGCTTTCTTTAGAAAAATAATTGTACCACATTATTTATTGCCTTTTATGGTTTTGCTCTTTTTTTTTTATCGATTTAATGAAAAAACACAAATGAGTTTTTTATTTTGTCAAGATCTTTTTAATATTGAAATTATAAAAAAAATATTTAAACAAAAAAAAAAATTTTGAGAAAACAGTTTGAAATTTTTTCCATATTTTAAATAATAAATTAATTTTAATAGAAATAAAATTAATTTTTAAGAATTATTTAATATTTTCTTGAGTTGTTTTATTTTTCATAAAGAATTCTATCTCAATCAACAGATAAGAAAATGCAAAAAAGGCTGTCACATGCCACATTGCATGGAAATATCTAAAAATTTGATAGGGACATAAAATCATATCCAAAAATATCAAAAAGAAACTCAATAGCATCATAATAACAGGCATCAATGCAATCTAAAATAACATTTATATTATTAATTTTTTATTTTTTTTAAATTTGATAAGAGACATATCGTTCTTTTGATAAACTGTATTTAAGTAAGAATGCAGCCACTTTAAAAATCATATATAGCATACAGAAAGCTTCAAATAAAGGATGAAATAAACCTTAATTTTTATATTTATTTAGATCAAAAGTTTAAAACATTTTTTCAAAAATTTTTCAAAAAAATTACCTAAGAAAAATAAAATCATGCAAAAATGTTCTTGTTTCTGTGTAAAAGGAATTTTCAAATCGTGTATAATCGCATATAAAGTGCACATTATAGTCAACTTAAAAATATGGATATAAATAAAGAAACATATGAGAAATAATTTACCATATCAATGAACTGTGTTACAAAGCACAAATATCCATGATAGCCTAAACTTGTAAATCCACAAAAAGCGAATTGTTTTGCAATGCTAAAACAAATTTCATTTAAGTTTTTTTCTACAATTGTTATTGTTAATCTACTGCAAAGTCTCTTTTTGATAATTTCCCCTAGGATTCCCATAATTCATATATAAATAAGGAATGAAAAAGATAAAGCTTGTTAAAAAAGATGCAATTTCTGTGATAGAACAATATTTGTAATTTTCTTCACAAGGATCATACTAATTATAAAATTTAAATTTAAAAGAAAATATCCAAAGAACTCACGAGAAAAAATGGATGCAAATTCACCAAAATGCCATAATCAGAAACAAAATCATTATAAACACCAAATTCCATCGAATTTTTTTATTTTTTCTCTCGCTATAATTTTTTTTTAAATTCAAAAATTCAAAAATTTCTTCTTAAAGCTCACAGCTCTTAAGAATATCATTAAATATATTTAAATTTCATAAATAAAAAGTTATGAACTATTACAATTTTTTAAAAATATTGACCCGTCTATTTTGAGTCACATAATTAGCGAAAAAATTAAAATTTTAATTTTTTTTTCTCGCCTTCAAAATTATTTAGTTTTATTATTTTCATTTGCTTCTTTACCGAAATTCAACATTTTTCTGCTGTTCAATAAGTACATTTTATAATCGTTCCATGTTATTTCCAACTTTTTTTTTTAATCAAAATAAAATATTAATTATGTTAACTTTCAATAAAAAAGTGAAACCTCATCTTTTGAATTAATAAAATAAAAGCTTTTCACTACATCCACATATTCTTCTTTCGAAGCTGGGTCTATTTATATTTTTTTGTTGTAATTTTGAAAAAAAAAATCAGTTTTTAAATTTCCCATCATTTTTAATAAATGCCAAATTTCATTTCCTGTAGGATCTTTGGGTGAAAAAAACTCATTTCCTATATAATCAATGCATAACAGCACTGTTGACCTTCTATATTTCATTTGAGCTAATCGAACATTTTCTATAAGATTGGCATCAATCTTTAAAATCCCTGATCCATTTGTAATTCCTCCCTCATAAAATAAATTTTAAAAAATACATATAATTTTATACAAGTATATAAGTAAATTACTTCAAAAAAAATCACAACTGGACCGAATCTCATATCAAAAGACTCTTCAATTATTTTTATGAGGTTAATTTTTCTATGAGTATTTTTGGAGTTTGTGGCGTTTTCAGGAATAAGATAAGAATTTGAAAGAATCATTTTAATATTTTCAAAAAAGGTCAACGGACTAAAAAGGAACTTTATTTCAAAATTTTAATAAGATTTCTGTTGAAAAAAAATAATCAACTGATTCATTTGCGTCTGATAAAGGATTTTGCTTAAAATAGAATTTGATGAATAAGGGGGACATTCTTCAATGTAATTTTAATAAAATTCCTAAAAGATTTTTTTACATATAATTCAAATAAATAATGTCTAAAGGACTGGTGTGGTTACAAAGAACTATGTATCCAGATTTCATTTTTGGGATTTTTTTCCTATTATTTTTTATTTTTATTTGCTTTGTAAAATCAAAAAATAAACTGTCTTTGTTTTACGTGTTGGAAAATAAATCAAAACTGCATTGGATTCTGAAAACTCCAAAACATAACAAAATCAATCGAAATATCAGCAAATGAAATACAAGCGTAATTATTCTCTTCGGAGAGTCAAAATATATCTAATAATAAAACATAATAAAAGGTAAATTTTTTATATATAAATTGTTTGAATTACTAAATGAGCTATGAAACCATGATAAAATAAAAGAAACAAACTCAAACACAGAAAGCAAGGGAGTCTTATCAATATTAAAAAAACTCCTAAAAGCTTATATACTTTTTTATAATTTTGAAGAAAAATAACTTACGGAATATATTATTTTCTTGAAAAAATGTAAATGATCTGATTTTGGAACAGAAAATACTTCATTTAATTTTTCAACATCCATTTTCTCTCAATTTTTTTTTAAAAAAAGCCAATTAATTAAATTAAAAAAAAAAAAAAATATGATAAATTAGGCCTTTAAAATTTAAGTCCTAAAATCAAAAGTAATATTATTTTTCATTAAAGAATAAAGAATAGCTTTATTCTTGCTTTTGATAGTTTATATGTGAAAGAATTATGGCTTTAATTTGTTAATAGTAGTCTCCAAAATAAAAGAAATTGAAATAATTATTAATCATCATCTTCTTTTTCATCAGGATCATAGCCAACGTAATAAGAACGAATTATTTTCCTAATTGCGACTTTATCTTTCTCCTTTTTCGAGATATCAGGTCTCAGCTTTTTCTGTGCATCATCAACAAATTTATTAATATCTTTTAATATTTTATCTTGTCTATTTATATTTTGTTTAAATTCTTTGGTTTGGTTGATTTCTTTCAGTTTGAGACCAAGGTTTATTTGCCTAGAAATTACATTCAATCAAATTTATTCTGCTTAATTTAAAAAAAATACCTCAATAACTCAATGTTTTGATCTTTGAGAATCTCACATTTGTTGATTAATTTTTTTGTGTTTTTTTCAATTTTCATTTTCATATTTTCTGGCATTTTTTTTGTTTTTGGGAGGAGAGCACTAAAGTTTCTTCCAAAATTTGATATTCTTCTTGTTTTTTTTTCATTTGTGGGCAAATTATTTTCATTAGGATTCGTTTTCTAAAAATAAATATTTCAATGAACAAATAATATTCCTGAGAAAAAAAATAGATAATAAAACCTGAGCCTTTGTCGAGCTTGTGAACTGATAAATATTATATTCTTCATCTTCATCATCTTCTAAATCGTCTAAATCCAGATTTTTCAATGATTCTCTTTTGTCTTCGCTTTTCATTGTCTTTTTTTTTGATAGGTTTCTTTTGAATCCTATAGGTTTGCAAAGGTTTGTTTGATCAAAAGTATTGAAATTTATATTTAAATTTTTGCTTTCGTTGACAAGATTTTCGAAAGATGGTTTATATTTATTCTCGTTTTCGCTTAATTTTTTCTTGGGAGAAGAATGAACAACATTTTGAATAGAATTTATGATCGAATGATTTTTGATTCTGCTGTGTTTATTCTTTACATAATGTGACATCATTTGATTTCTGAAATTTCTAGAACTTTGTAATTCTTTTTCATTTGAAATATCAACACCTTCCATTTTTTCATTCATTACATTTTTGAACATTGATTTCAATTCTTGCGATTTTTCCGAGCTTTCCAATTTTGCAAAAATCTCTAATTTTTGTAATAAATCTTCTAAAGAGCAAGAAACAATGCTTTTTTCATAATTTACTAAGTTTTGAGGGAAATTTAAATTCATGTTCGTAATTGAATTTTGCAAATTTTTCAGGTTAAATGAAGAATGCAATTGAGAACGATTAATTCTTCCTGGTCCTGATCCCATAAAAGCACTATTCGATATTTTTCTATTTGCTTTTTCAGTGGAAGGTCTGATAAGTTGTGGGCTTGATTCATCGAAATAAGTACTAATGATATCCATTTGTTCTTTGAGATTGAATTTCTTTATTTTTTTATAGGCAACATCAATATCTTTAAGCATCTCACTAAAAAGTTTAATTTTCTTCTGAATCTTCAGCATGTCTGTTTTAGGCTTCAAATCAGAAGAATTAACAACTGATTTATAATGTCTATCGCTCCATAATTCATTGATATACATCAAGCCTTTTTTGTATAAAGGTTTTTTTTTCCAATCAATTTTGCTTAATGATTGTAAAGATGCCATTTGTTCAAATGTTAAATCACGTTTTATTTCATATAACGCAGAGTTTTTCATAAAAGCGCTTTGTGTATATTCTTGCAACTCTTTGTTTTTGAGGAAAATGTTGCATGTATGGCGTCGTTCTTGGATTTCCGGGTCTTGGATCACTGTTGCCAGATTTGTAAGTTCAGAAAAATTGTATTTTGGGCGATGGATAGGAGCAGGCTCTGTTAACATTGTAGAGTTTCTTTGGGTTTTGATGGAGCATTTTTTGGGGGAAACTAGAGTTGAACGAGCCGATAATTGAGGTGTTTTCATTAAGAGTGGAAAATTTAGTTTTGATAAAATTTATAATAAAAATTATAGGCT
>JFJP01002133.1_pt1 | contig 14073 bp, 9 predicted proteins | sample 431651 | NCBI WGS metagenome assembly JFJP01 (sample SAMN02602958, study PRJNA72255) | Microbial mat metagenome, whole genome shotgun sequencing project. | biome: fresh water; feature: sink hole; material: water; isolation source: purple microbial (photo- and chemosynthetic) mats found in... | reverse complement strand
GCCGTGCTGGCGGGAAGTAGATCAGCCGAGTAAAAGTGATCGCCGGGCTTGAATGTACGGGTGCTGCCGTCTTGTAGGCCGATTTTCATTTCACCGCTGAGTACAAATAGCCACTGTTCCTCGGAAGTGCAGTGAAACTGGCTACGGAAACCAATGGGGCTTTCGCGAAGTTGGCAGCCGATCGCAGGCAAAACCGCCGACAACATGGATTGAGGCGTCCCTTCGGTCAGTGCGACCTGTTCTTCGCGAAATTTCGCCCGGCCATCTGCATCGGTGTACAGAATAACTTTCGTGAAATTGGACATTGTTTGCCTCCGACTGTCGTATGAAGCATTGATGCAACTTGGGGTTGGCAGCTATAGGGATCGCCGGACTTTCGCTATTCCGATCCCCTGAAATGCCCCTCCGGGACCCAAAATGCAAAAAGCCCAACCGGGATGGCTGGGCTAAGTGCAAGAACCACAACAAAAATTCGGTGGCTCCCCGACCTGGGCTCGAACCAGGGACCTACGGATTAACAGTCCGGCGCTCTACCGACTGAGCTATCGAGGAAAAACATAAGGTTACATGTGTTTCTGGGTCAAATGCTTTAATTCTTATGCTGTTACTTTGCCCAGCAACGGCGCGCAGTCTAAAAAAGTATCAAGACGAAGTCAACTCAATATCTCTATCGGTCAAGCCGCAGGGTTGAAGAGCCCGCTCCTACCTTTGTCGAATCGAACATGAGCGACTGGAAGCTAGGTGCTGCCGAGGTGGCCTTCCAACCATCAGATCAGGCGGCGGAGGCCTGGTCGAGTTCAAAGGCTTTATGCAGCACACGCACGGCCAGTTCGAGGTATTTCTCGTCGACGACCACGGAAATTTTTATTTCTGACGTGGAGATCATCTGGATATTGATGCCCTCCTCGGCCAGTGTGCGGAACATTTTGCTCGCCACGCCAGGATGAGAGCGCATGCCGACGCCGACGGCGGAAACCTTGCAAATATGGTTGTCACCCTCGATGGCGCGTGCGCCAACATGCTGCTTGATCTGCTCCTCGAGAATTTTTTTGGCGCGGGCGAATTCTCCGCGGTTGACCGTGAAGGAAAAGTCCGTCGTGCCGTCATGAGCAACGTTCTGGATGATCATGTCGACGTCAATGTTGCTTTCGGCGATAGGGCCGAGTATCTGATAAGCGATACCAGGGCGGTCAGGCACGCCCTGCACGGTAAGCTTGGCTTCATCGCGATTGAAGGCGATGCCGGAAATTATCGGTTGTTCCATATTGGTGACTTCCTCGAATGTAATCAGCGTACCGGACGTCTCTTGGCCCTCCTCCTCGAAGCTGGAGAGTACGCGTAGCTTGACCTTGTATTTTCCGGCGAATTCGACCGAACGGATTTGCAGTACCTTGGAACCGAGGCTGGCCAGTTCAAGCATTTCCTCGAAGGTGATCCGGTCGAGTTTGCGCGCCTCGGGCACTATGCGCGGATCGGTGGTATAGACGCCATCGACATCGGTGTATATCTGGCATTCATCGGCCTTGAGCGCGGCGGCCAGTGCCACGCCCGAGGTATCAGAGCCACCACGACCGAGGGTGGTGATGTTGCCGTACTCATCAACCCCCTGAAAGCCGGCAACGATTACCACGGTATCGCTATCGAGGTCCCGCCGCATATTGGCCTCGTCGATGCCGAGGATGCGCGCCTTGGTGAACGTCGAGTCGGTCAGCACCTTGACCTGGGCGCCCGTGTAACTTTTGGCCTTGATGCCAATATCCTTGAGCGCCATCGCCAGCAGGGCAATGGTGACCTGTTCGCCAGTCGATATCATTACATCGAGTTCGCGTGGATCGGGCTGCGGAGAGACATCTTTGGCCAGCGCAATGAGGCGGTTGGTTTCGCCACTCATCGCCGATACAACGACGACGACGTGATGCCCCTTCGCCTTCCAGCGCGCCACGCGCTTGGCCACATTACGGATACGATCAGGCGAACCCATTGAGGTACCGCCGTATTTTTGAACTATGAGCGCCATGTCCCGGATCTAAGAAATTATTTCAAAAAAGCGCACGATTATAGTCTTCCAGATTCATCGCGCAAAATTCAATTGCCATTCGGCAAGAATGCGGCAACTGGTACCTACTTAAGGGCAGTTACGGCCGCTATCGCATTGGCGACGTAGCCGATATTCCGGGTATTCAGCGCGGCGACGCAGATGCGGCCGGTGCCGACGGCGTAGATGCCGTACTCGTCGCGCATTTTTTCCACTTGGGCTAAGGTGAGGCCCGTGTAGGAGAACATGCCGCGCTGAACATTGATGAAGGAAAAGTCCTGGGCGCCTGCGGCCTTGAGCTTTTCGACGAGGCTGGAACGCATGACGCGGATACGGTCGCGCATGCCAGCGAGTTCGTCTTCCCACATCTGGCGTAGTTCGGGGCTGGTCAGAACCGCAGCAACGACGGCGCCGCCATGAGTGGGCGGGTTGGAGTAGTTGGTGCGGATCAAGCGCTTGACTTGCGAGAGCACACGGGCCGACTCGTCCTTGCCGGCGGTGACGATGGACAGTGCGCCGACACGTTCGCCGTAAAGGGAGAAAGACTTGGAAAAGGAGCTGGCAACGAAGAATTGCAGGCCGGAGGCGGCGAATAGATCGACAGCCACTGCATCGGCTGCGATGTCGTCGGCAAAGCCCTGATAGGCCAGATCGATGTAGGCGACGAGATCGCGCTCCTTGACGGCGGCGACAACCGCGGCCCACTGCGCGGTAGAGAGGTCGGCGCCGGTGGGATTGTGGCAACAGCCGTGCAACACGACAATGGATCGGGCGGGCATCGCGGCGAGTGAAGCCTGCATGCTTGCGAAGTCGACGCCGCGCGTGGTGGCGTCGTAGTAGGCGTAATTCTCGACCGTGAAGCCGGCGCCCTCGAATAGTGCACGGTGGTTTTCCCAACTAGGGTCGCTGATATACACGGCAGCATCCGGCAGCAGGCGCTTGAGATAATCGGCGCCGACCTTGAGTGCGCCGGTACCGCCGAGGCACTGGCATGTGATGGCGCGGCCAGCGGCCAGGAGTTCGGAATCCTTGCCGAAGAGCAGGTTCTGAACTGCGCCGTTGTAGGCAGGTGAGCCCTCAATGGGCTGGTAGCCTCGCGGTGGCTGTGTTTCCAGCCGGATTTTTTCGGCGGCCTTGACGGCGGCGAGGAGCGGAATCTTGCCGTCGTCACCGAGGTAAACGCCTACGCCGAGATTGACCTTACTTGGATTTTTATCGGTATTGAAGGCTTCATTGAGACCAAGAATCGGGTCGCGCGGCGCCATGGTGACGTTGGCAAAGAGAGACGTGATCATTTCAGCTCCTGGGGTCGGGGGGAATTTCGGGCAAGCGCGCGATAATAGCCGATTCGTCGGGTTCGCCCGTCCATGCGTTTTATTGAATTTCCTGATGGAAGAACAAGTTCCCGCGTCCATTCCCGTCGTCAGCTTCCTTGGCAGCCCATTTCGCCTGCACCAGCCTTTCTTGCCGGCCGGCGACCAGCCCGAAGCGATTCGCCTGCTGATAGAGGGCATCGAGGACGGCTTGAGTTTCCAGACCCTGCTCGGCGTCACCGGTTCGGGCAAGACCTACACCATGGCCAACGTCATCGCCCGCCTCGGGCGACCAGCGCTGGTGTTGGCCCCGAACAAGACGCTGGCGGCGCAACTCTACTCGGAGTTTCGCGAATTCTTTCCCGAAAACGCTGTGGAGTATTTCGTTTCCTATTACGACTACTACCAGCCTGAAGCTTATGTTCCATCTCGCGATCTGTTCATCGAGAAGGATTCGTCGATCAACGAACACATCGAGCAGATGCGCCTTTCCGCCACCAAGAGCCTGCTGGAGCGGCGCGACGTAGTGATCGTGTGCACGGTGTCAGCGATCTACGGTATCGGCGATCCGGTCGATTACCATTCGATGATCCTGCACCTCAAGGAGGGCGAAAAGCTGGGCCAGCGCGACATCATTCGCCGCTTGGCCGAGATGCAGTACGAGCGCAACGACATCGATTTTCAGCGTGGGTGCTATCGCGTGCGCGGTGACGTTATTGACGTCTTCCCGGCCGAGCATGCAGAGAGCGCCGTGCGCATCAGCCTCTTCGATGAGGAAATCGAATCGCTGACCTTGTTCGATCCGCTGACCGGCCACAAGCGGCAAAAGCTCGGCCGCTTCACCGTGTTCCCGTCCAGCCACTATGTCACGCCGCGCACCACGGTCTTGCAGGCCATCGAGAAAATCAAGCAGGAGTTGCGCGAACGCATCGAGTTCTTCCAGACGAATCAGAAGCTGGTCGAGTGCCAGCGCATCGAGCAACGCACGCGCTTCGACCTCGAAATGATGGATCAGCTCGGTTTCTGCAAGGGCATTGAGAATTACTCGCGGCATCTGTCCGGCCGCAAGGCCGGCGAACCGCCGCCGACGCTCTACGATTACCTGCCGCCCGACGCGCTAATGTTCGTCGATGAATCGCACGTTGCCATCCCGCAGGCTGGCGGCATGTACAAGGGCGACCGTTCGCGCAAGGAGAATCTGGTCGATTACGGCTTCCGTCTGCCATCGGCGCTGGACAACCGGCCGTTGAAATTCGATGAGTTCGAGCGACTGATGCCGCAGACGGTGTTCGTCTCGGCCACGCCATCCGTCTATGAGGCGGAGCATCAGGGCCAGGTGGTGGAGCAGGTGGTGCGGCCGACCGGACTGATCGACCCCGAAGTGATCGTGCGGCCGGCCAGCACGCAGGTGGACGATCTGCTGACCGAAATCAAGAAGCGCATCGCCGTCGGCGAGCGGGTGCTGGTCACCACGCTGACCAAGCGGCTGTCGGAACAGCTCACCGAGTTTCTTGGCGACAACGGCATCCGTGTGCGCTACCTGCACTCGGACATTGATACCGTCGAGCGGGTCGAGATCATCCGCGACCTGCGGCTGGGCCTGTTCGATGTGCTTGTCGGCATCAATCTGTTGCGCGAGGGGCTGGATATTCCCGAGGTGTCGCTGGTGGCGATTCTTGATGCCGACAAGGAAGGTTTCCTGCGTTCCGAGCGTTCATTGATCCAGACCATGGGCCGCGCCGCGCGCCACATCAACGGCACGGCAATTCTCTACGGCGACAAGATCACCGAGTCGATGCGCAAAGCCATTGCCGAGACTGGGCGCCGCCGCGCCAAGCAGGTGTTACACAATGAAGCGCATGGCATCATCCCCAAGGGGGTGACGAAACGCATCAAGGATCTTATCGATGGCGTGTACGACAGCGAGGCGGCGGGGCGCGAACTCAAGGCGGCGCAAGAGTCGGCGCGTTACGAGGCAATGAGCGAGAAGGCTATGGCCAAAGAAATCAAGCGACTCGAAAAGGCCATGCAAGAGCACGCCCGGAACCTCGAATTCGAACAGGCCGCCGCCGCGCGCGACGAGCTGTTTCATCTCAGGGAACGGGCCTTCGGCGCCGCGCCGCATCCAGCGCAATGAGCTGAAATGGGGGCCGGGGCAAGGCGCATGCGTTACGCGCCCCCCAGCGCCTTGTAAAGGCTGGCGGCGGTGGCCGCGCGTGCGCGCCGTGCCGCCAGCGCCGACTGTTGCGCGGCGAAGTGTTCGCGCTGGGCGTCGAGCAGTTCGAGATAGCTGGATACGCCCGCCAGGTGCCGCGCCTCGACCCGTTGCAGGCGTTCGCCCTGCGCCGCGGTGGCGGCTTCAAGTGCCTGCAACTGTTCGCCGTAACGGTCACGGGCGGCGAGCAGGTCGGCTATTTCGCGGAAGGCCTGCTGGATCGTTTTTTCATATTCGGCCACGGCAATGTTCTTGCGCGCTTCGGCGAGGTCGACATTGCCGGCGCTACGGCCGCCGTCGAACAGCGGCCACTTGATCAAGGGCACGAAGCTCCAGGCGCCACTGCCGGCGTCGAACAGGCCCGCCAGCGCGTGACTGGCGCTGCCGGCGACGGCGGTGAGGGAAATGCGCGGCAGGAAGGCGGCGCGGGCGGCGCCGATGTTGGCGTTGGCAGCGATCAGCTTTTGCTCGGCGGCGAGCACGTCGGGGCGGCGCAGCAGTACGTCGGAAGGTAAATCGACGCGCAATTCTGCCGGGTCGGCCAGTGCGTCGGTCGCCGCGGTAGTCGCTGCTGTCGCAGTCGTTACCGTCGTTGCTGCTGGCAGCAGTTCTGTGCTGTTGCCAACCAGCAGACGCAGGGCGTTTTCGGCCGCCGCTTTTTGTCGGGAGAGATTGGCGGATTCGGCGCGGGCGGCTTGCCAGGCGCCATCGGCGGCGAAGTAGTCGAGGTCGTTGGCGAGGCCGACATCGCGCCGCTTCTCGATCAGGCGTCGGCTTTCCTCGCGACTCTTCGTTGCGGCTTCGGCCAGCGTCAGGCGGCGATCAAGTTCCAGCAGGCTGAAATATGTCGAGGCGACGTCGCTGATCAGCGTCAGGCGAAAGGCGCGCTGGGCGAAGTCGCTGGCGAGGAAGTTGGCGCGTGCGGCATCGTTGAGATTTTTCACCCGGCCCCAGAAGTCGAGTTCAAAGGCGGCGATGCCGAGATTGGCGTCGTAACGCTGGCTGCTCGACGAGCGGCCGGTAGCCGACAGATCGGCGGGCGTGAGTGCTGCTTGCCGCTGGCCGCTGACGTCGATCGTCGGGAAACGGTCGGCGCGCGCAAGGCCGGCCTGCGCGCGGGCTTCGTCGACGCGGGCGACGGCGATCCTGAGGTCACGATTGTGTTCCAGCGCGGCGGCAATCAGGGCTTGCAGGCTGGCATCGGGGAAGAAGTTGTGCCAGTCGTCCGCTACCGCCGCTTTTCCCGTGACTTGTGCCGTACCGCTAGCGCCGACTTTTTGCGGCCACTGTTCCGGCACGGGGGCGACGGGGCGCTTGTATTCCGGGGCCAGCGAACAGCCGGCGACAGCCAGTACCGCAATGAGCAGCAGTGACTTATTCATGATCTTTCTCCTCATGGTGGCGGGCGTGGCCGGGGAAGATGCGCCGCACCACCACGAAAAATACCGGCACGAGGAACACCGCCAGCACCGTTGCCGCGATCATGCCGCCCATGACGCCGGTGCCGATGGCGTGGCGACTGTTGGCGCCTGCGCCGGTGGAAATCGCCAGCGGCAGCACGCCGAAGATGAAGGCGATCGAGGTCATCAGGATTGGCCGGAAACGCAGCCGACAGGCTTCTAGCGTGGCTTCGATCAATTCCTTTCCCTGCTCCTGCAACTCGCGGGCGAACTCGATGATCAGGATGGCGTTCTTGGCCGACAAGCCGATGATGGCGATGAGGCCGACCTTGAAATAGACGTCGTTGGGCAGGCCGCGCAGCATCACGGCCGACACCGCGCCGAAAACGCCGAGCGGCACCACCAGCATCACCGCGAAGGGGATCGACCAACTCTCGTAGAGCGCGGCAAGACAGAGGAAAACCACGATCAGCGAAACGGCGAAGAGGAACGGTGCTTGCGAGCCGGACTGGCGTTCCTCATAGGAAGTACCCGACCACTCGAAGCCGACGCCCAGCGGCAGTTGTTTCGCCACTTGTTCCATCGCTGCCATCGCATCGCCGGTCGAGCGGCCAGGGGCGGCGCTACCGGAAATCTTCATCGCTGGCAGACCGTTGTAGCGGTCAAGTTTCGGTGAGCCCACGATCCACTTGGCGGTGGCGATTTCAGCGAGCGGAATCATGTCGCCGCGGCCGTTCCTGACCGGCAGTCGCAGAATATCCTCTGGCGTGCGCCGCACGTCGGCGTCAGCCTGCATCTGCACGCGCAGGATGCGGCCCTGGCGCACGAAGTCGTTAATGTAGGCGGTGCCGAGCATGGATTGCAGCGTGTCGTTGAGATCGCCGAGATCGATACCGAGCGCGCGCGCCTTGAGCCGATCGACGTCAAGCAGCACCTGCGGCCCGGCTTCCTGGCCCTCGGGCCGCACGCCGACCAGCGCGGCCTGTTTGCCCGCCAGACCTAGCGCCATGTTGCGCGCTTCGAGCAGTTTTTCCCGTCCCAGACTGCCGCGATCCTGCAGGCGGAAATCGAAGCCGCCGACGGCCGCCAGTTCTGGAATCGGTGGCACGTTGACGGCAAAGATCATCGCTTGCTTGATGCGGAAGAAGGTCATGTTGGCCCGCTGTACAAGCGCGGCCGCGCCTTGCTCCTTGGCTGGTCGTTCGTCCCAGCCCTTCAGCCGCACGAAGGCGATGGCGGCGTTCTGGCCACGGCCAAAGAAGGAAAAGCCGGCGACACCGATGACGTGCTCGACTTCCTTCTGATTGAGGTAATGCTGCTCGACGGTGGCGAGTACCTCGATGGTGCGCTCACGCGTCGCCCCCGGGGGCAACTGGACGATGCTGAGGAAGTAGCCCTGATCCTCGTCGGGCAGGAAACTGCCGGGCAGTTTGGTAAACAGCCAGCCGGTCGCCACCAGAATCACGCCATAGACGAGCAGCCAGCGGCCGGGTCGGCCCAGCATGCGGCGGGTGGTGCCCACGTAGTTTCGCGTCGTTGCGGCAAACTTGCGGTTGAACCAGCCGAAGAAGCCGGTCGAGGGCAGCACGCCAACCGTTCCCTCCTGGTGTTTGAGCAGCGTTGCGCACAGGGCCGGGGTGAGCGTCAGCGCCATCAGCGCCGAGAAAACCATGGTTAGCACCAGCGTTACAGCAAACTGACGGTAGATGGCGCCGGTGGATCCACCGAAGAAAGCCATCGGCACGAACACCGCCGAAAGCACGATGGTGATGGCGATGATGGCGCCGAAGATCTGGCCCATGGCTTTGTAGGTTGCTTCGCGCGGCGGCAGGCCTTCTTCGCTCATGATACGTTCAACGTTTTCAACCACGACGATGGCGTCGTCGACGACAATCGCAATGGCCAGGACCATAGCGAACAGCGTCAGCACATTGATCGAATAGCCCAGCAGATAGAGGCCGATCAGCGCGCCGAACAGCGCTACCGGCACGACGATGGTGGGAATGAAGGTGGCGCGGACGTTTTCGAGGAACAGGTACATCACGAGTACCACCAGCACCATTGCCTCGATCAGCGTTTTCACCACTTCGCGGATCGAGATGTCGACGAAGGTCGAGGTATCGTAGGGCACCATCCAGTCGATGCCCTTGGGGAAGTACTTCGCCTGCTCGGCCATGGTGGCCTTGACCGCCTTGGCCGTATCCAGCGCGTTGGCGCCGGGCGACATGCGCACGGCAATGGCGGCCGTTGGCTGGCCGTCAACACGGGCGGCGATCGAGTAATCCTGGGCGCCAAGCTCGACGCGGGCAACGTCCTTGACCCGCACTGTCGCGCCACGGATGTCGCTCTTGACGATGATGTCGCCAAACTCCTGCGGCGTGGTCAGGCGGCCGCGGGTGACGATGGTGGCCGCATATTCCTGACCCGGTGCGGCGGGGATCTGGCCGAGTTCGCCGGTGGCGATCTGCACGTTCTGCGCGCGCACGGCCTTGGCGACGTCGGCTGGGGCGAGGCCAAAGGCCTGCAGGCGGTCGGGTTTGAGCCACAGCCGCATCGAATACTCGGTGCCGAACATCATTGCTTCGCCGACGCCCTGCGTGCGGCGGATGCTTTCGAGCACGTTGGCCGCGGCGTAACTGCCGAGCGCCACGTTGTCTAGCGACTTGTCGGGCGAGAACAGCGCGGCGATCAGCAGGAAGTTGCGCGCCGACTTGGCCACGGTGACGCCGAGCCGGCGTACATCTTCGGGCAGACGCGCTTCGGCGCGCTTGATGCGGTTCTGCGTTTCGACCGAGGCGAGGTCGAGGTTGGTGCCGGACTCGAAGGTAAGCGTGATGGTGCCGAGGTTTTGCTCGGACGATGAGTCCATGTAGAGCAGGCGGTCGATGCCGTTCATTTCCTGCTCGATCAGCGCCACAGCGGTTTCCTCGACTACCTGCGCCGAAGCGCCGGGATAGGTGAGGGTAATCGATAGGGCCGGTGGGGCCACGGCCGGGTAGCTCGCCACCGGTAGTTGGCGCAGCGCCAGACTGCCACCAAGGATGATGATGAGCGCAATGACCCAGGCGAAGATGGGACGATCGATGAAGAAGCGGGCGAACATGGCTTACTTCTTTTCTTCGGTGGGTTTGGCTGCGGGAGTGGCTGCAGCGGGCTTGGCGGGCGGTGCGGATGTCGTTGCTGGTGTTGCAACCGTGGGCGCAGCGGGCGGCGCCTGCATGATCGGCGCCGCCGGGTTCCACTGGACGGGCTTTACCACCGTGCCGGGGCGGGCTTTCTGCAAGCCGTTGACGATTACCTGGTCACCAACCTTGAGACCCTCGGTGATGATGAAATCCGTACCAGACATGGCGCCGGTCTTGATCGGGCGTGGCGTGGCCTTGCCTTCGGCATCGACGGTCATGACCAACTGCCCGGTCGGGCCGCCCTGTACGGCCCGTTGTGGCACGCGGATGGCATTGTCCAGCTCAGCCTCCGGCAGACGAACCCGGACGAAGGTGCCTGGCAGCAGTTCACGGCGCGGATTGGGAAATTCGGCGCGCAACACCACGGCGCCGCTGTTGGGGTCGACGGCGAGATCGGTAAATTGCAGGAGGCCTTTCTCGGCGTAGATCGAACCGTCTTCGAGCAGCAGTTCCACCTTGGCGGAGTCGGATTTCTTCTGCTTGCCGGTTTTCACCGCCTGCTGCAGGCGCAGCAGGTCGGAATAGGATTGCGAGAATTCCACGCGGATCGGGTCGAGTTGCTCGATGGTGACGAGGTGCGTCGCATCACCCTTGCCGACCAGGGCGCCCTCGGTGACCAGCGCGCGGCCGGCGCGGCCGGCAATCGGCGCTCGCGGCACGGCGTTTTCGAGGTCGAGCCTGGCCTTGGCGAGTGCCGCCTCCGCCTGCTTCTGTTTTGCCAGGGCGCCGTCGTATTCCTGCTGGCTGACGGCCTTGATGTCGAGCAGGGGCTTGTAGCGGTCGAAAGTCGCCTTGGCGGCGGCGAGGTCGGCTTCGGCAGCCGCTGCCTGCGCCTGGAAAGTGCGGGCGTCGATCTGGAACAGCGGCTTGCCGGCGGCGACGTCGCTGCCTTCGGCGAACAGGCGCTTTTCCAGCACACCTTCGACGCGGGCGCGCACCTGCGCCGAACGGATCGCCAGCAACCGGCCGGGCAGATCCTGGGTAAGGGTGGCGTTGCCGGTCTTGACGGTGATGACATCCACTTCGGGCGGCGGCATGACGGCAGCGGCTCCGGCGGCGGCTGTCGGAGCCTTCTTTTCACCCTCGCCGCAGGCGGCAACGAGCGACAACACCGAGGCGAGCAGAATTAGAGTGGATGTGTTTTTCATGAGGTGCTCCGTGGCGTGGCGGAATTTTGGATTGTGCTTTGGCTTGCGGGTGCAAAGGCTTGCAGAAAACAATCGATGATGCGGACTGCCTGGTCTGGGTTGGGCTCCGCTGGTGGTTGGCCGGAAAAGAGCGCCTGGCTGCGCTCGGCGCCAACCAGCATCGACAGTAGCATGGTGGTGGTGAAGCCAACATCGTCTTGACGCAGTTCGCCCAGATCCATCGCCTGCTGCAAGACAGCGCAAAGACGGGATGCCGTCTGCGCCGGACCTGTTTGGTAAAAGGCTGCCGCCAGTTCGGGAAAGCGCACCGTTTCACCCATGATGGCGCGATAAAAGCCCAGTCCGGTCGGGCTCAGCAGTTTTTGGCGGTACACACAACCGAAGCGCGTCAAACGTTCGCGCAAATTCTGCCCATCCTCGTCGAGGGTGATCAGCATGTCAGCGGTGGTCAGGCGGATCACTTCGCCGAACAGGTCGGCCTTGCAGGGAAAGTGGTTGTAGAGGGTCTGTTTTGCCACACCGGCCCGTGCCGCAATGCGTTCAACGCTGACGCGATAGCCTTCTTCGAGAAAGCCGGCGGTGGCGGCATCGATCAGGCGCGAGCGGCTGTCACTGGTTTGGCTGTCGTCGGCGAGGAGGGAGGGCATGCGTTTTGAAAAAAATAGACTAGACCGTCCAGTCTATTCGTAGCTACCGGTATTTTGCAAGCAGGAGATTGGGAAATACATCAATCGAAACTTGGGGTTGAAGGTGTCGGGATCAGTCGCTGTTACTTATTTTGAAGCCTGCAGCGGTGTCCTGACCAAGCAACTCGACGAGTTTCGGCATAACTGCGGCCATGGTTCCAGCCAAGGTCCACGGCGGGTTGACGATGAACAGGCCGCTACCGTGCATGCCAAAGCCGTCGGCCGCAGGTGCATGTACCGTGAGGCTTACGTCAAGCCACTTGTTGTGGAGCTTGTGCAGCTTTTCCGGCAACTGGAGCGCCGTGCCGAGCTGAATTAGCGGATACCAGACCATGAACATGCCGGTGGTGAAGCGGCTGATACCCTCTTTCAGGGCACCGATCACACGCACATAGTCCTGTTTGTCTTCGTAGGAGGGGTCGATCAGTGTCAGCCCCCGGCGCGGCGGGGGCGGCAGCACCGACTTGATTTCGATGAAGCCGTCCGCTTGACGGATGGCAACTTGGCGGGCGTCGTCGCGAAAATTTCGTTCGAGCAGGCCAACGTCGGTGCTGTGTAGTTCAAAGAGACGCAGGCGGTCATCCGGACGCGCCAACTGGTGCGCAATCAACGGTGAGCCGGGATAGTGCCTGAGCTTGCCATCCGGGGCGGTATTTAGCCGCTTGACCTGGTCTACATAGTCGGCCAGGGCCGCAGGCAAATCGACGTCACCGCTTCGGGCGATTTCATGTCGCCAGAGCCGACTTATACCCTCTTCGAACTCGGCGTTCTTCTTTGCGTAGTCGGAATCGAGTTTGTAGGCACCTGCGCCGGCGTGGGTGTCGATGAACCAGTAAGGCTTGTCCTTCTGGTTGAGATAACGTAGCAACTGCACGAGCACGCAGTGTTTGAGGACATCGGCGTGGTTGCCGGCATGGAAGGCGTGGCGATAGCTGAGCATGGTCGCAGGTAGAATCCGAAACCATGAATGATACGCAGGGAATCAGGATTTCGAAGCTGATGGCTGAGCGTGGGCTGTGTTCCCGTCGCGAAGCCGATGCCTACATTGAGCGCGGACTGGTCTTCGTCAATGGCGAGCGGGTGACGCAACTTGGCACGCGGGCCGCGCCCGACGCGACCATCACGCTGGCGGGAGAAGCGAAGGCCCAGCAGGCCAGCCAGGCGACCATTTTGCTGCATAAGCCGATCGGCTACGTTTCGGGCCAGGCCGAAGATGGTCACCAGCCGGCCATCGTTCTGGTTGGCCCTGGCAGCCACATGGCGAACGACAAACGGCGCTTTCAGCCTGGCCACCTCAAGGGACTGGCGCCAGCCGGCCGGCTCGACATCGACTCGACCGGACTGCTGGTGCTGACACAGGACGGCCGCGTGGCGCGGCAACTGATCGGCGAAGATTCCGATATCGAAAAAGAATATCTCGTGCGCGTCGAGGGCCATCTTGACGGGCGCGGCCTAGCTTTGCTCAATCATGGTCTTGCGCTCGATGATCAAAAGCTCAAGCCGGCCAAGGTAAGCTGGCAAAACGAGGATCAGTTGAGCTTCATCCTCAAAGAGGGCAAGAAACGCCAGATTCGCCGCATGTGCGAACTTGTCGGCCTGCGCGTTACCGGCCTCAAGCGCGTGCGCATCGGCCGCGTGAAACTGGGCGATTTACCGCTAGGGCAGTGGCGCTACCTGCGCGAGGGCGAACAGTTTTAGTGAAGTATCCGGATTTTGTGATTGATATTTCGTTTTGCGATGCAGTAGGTGTCGCTTCGCTGCTTCGATGAATGTGCTGGCTGTCTCCAGTCAGCCATTACCTTCCGCTCGGGAGCTTTGCTCCAAACCGGCCATTCAACCGGGGCCATCCTCCAAACCGGCCGTTCGACCGAAGTCACCAACGTTTCCCGCCTGAACGCCGGCAATGCAGCGTCAGCCGCCATTCGAATTCAATGCCGATAAGATAACGACCCGGCGACGCCATCATCGGCTCAGTTCATTTTTATTCTTGGATGCTTGTTTGGAGGCGCGACCCGGAATCGAACCGAGGTACACGGCTTTGCAGGCCGCTGCATAACCACTCTGCCATCGCGCCGTTGCCCTGATTAGGGG
>JFJP01018729.1_pt1 | contig 14075 bp, 8 predicted proteins | sample 431651 | NCBI WGS metagenome assembly JFJP01 (sample SAMN02602958, study PRJNA72255) | Microbial mat metagenome, whole genome shotgun sequencing project. | biome: fresh water; feature: sink hole; material: water; isolation source: purple microbial (photo- and chemosynthetic) mats found in... | reverse complement strand
CTCCGGCGAAAGTCGGGGCTAAGCGGGTAAAGCAAGACATCCTTGACCGGCACCGAGAGCGTCTGGTTCACATCATTGCGGCTGCGTCCGGTCGTGGCACCCGCATGCACCCAGCCTGCGGCCCGGTAGCACGTTCCCCGGAAGCGCTCGCGCTCGACGAAGGTCTCGACCAGATCGATGCCATGACCGTAGGCGTCCATCCACAGTCCGGAGAGTTGCCGGCAGACGAGAGAGAGCAAGTGGCTGGCCAGATGTGGCACCTGTACCCACGGCAGGATCAGCAAGCGCGTGTTGTTGGTCAGTTTCGCGAGGTTTTGCTCGCGTACCTGCCGATCCCAGCCGATAAATTCATCACGACTCTTTACCTTCCATGCCGCCGAGCCAAACAGCATGCAGGCCAGCAAGCGTCCTGAATGGTCGCTGACCATCAACTTGAGGTTCTCGCCCACGCAACGCTGATGGCCGAGATAATGGTAGCGATGAAGCAGGTACTTGAAGAGATCGAGCCGCTGGTCCCCGGCCTCGATCCGATCTATCCGAAGGGGACGCAATCTCCCCAGGCCCTCCCTGATCGTACTCGTCTCGTGGGCCATCTCATCGGGAATCGCCAATCCACTGCGGTTCGGGCGCCCAGGTTGGTCGCGCAAGGGCAGCCGGATCTCCCCGAGCCGTTCAAGCTTCAGCAGCAGCGTCCGCGCCGCCATATCCTTGAGCAACCCCTTGCCGTTACGCCAGTCCCAGCGTTGACACAACTCGCGCGAAAGCCGGCTGCGGTTCCAATCGGTATGCTCCGCAAGCAGGCTCCTGATCAACCCCAACCCGATGTCAGACGAGCTGAGGCAGCGACCTTGAATGACTTTTCCCTCCTTCATTGGGAACAACGATACGGGAAACGAAAGCTTGAGTCCAGAAAAAATGAAAAAGTTTCGCACCTACTTGACTCGCGCCTCAAATCCTGAGCCTACAGCCCTTCCACGAATCACGGCCACCGGCCAAAATTAGAATTGCTGCAGTGCCCTGTTTTTCGGAATCGAAACGGTGCTAATTTCATTGCAGACAAACCCATATCGGTATAGTAAGATTCGAAAATAGTGAATTACAACCTTTGAGGAAAGTGGATTGCCATGTTTATCAACGAAAACGAGATCAGCCAGACATTGACCCGCAACCAGGCTCCCGACGGACGACGGATCGACGAGATCCTTGCACATGCCCGCGATATGAAAGGCATCGGTGCCGACGAGGTGGCCGCCCTCTGTACACTCAGCGATCCGGAGCAGATGGCCGCCCTGTTCGAGACCGCCCGCACGATCAAGGACGAGATCTATGGCCGTCGCCTAGTGATCTTCGCGCCGCTTTATGTATCGAACCTCTGTGGCAATGAATGCCTGTATTGTGCATTCCGGGCCAGGAATACCGAGATCCGCCGGCGCGCCCTGACCCCTGCCGAAATCGCCGAGGAAACCCGCATCCTGATCGACCAGGGACACAAGCGAGTTCTGTTGGTCGCTGGCGAGTCTTATCCGAAGCAGGGGTTCAAGTACATCCTCGATGCCATCGACACGGTCTACTCCGTGAAGCACAACAACGGCGAGATCCGCCGGGTCAACGTGAATGTCGCCCCGCTCAATGTGGAGGAGTTCAGGCAGCTCAAGGCGGCGAAGATCGGCACCTACCAGATCTTCCAGGAGACGTATCATCACGAGACCTACGCCAACGTGCATCTGGGCGGCAAGAAGCAGGACTATGACTGGCGGATCACCGCGATCGACCGCGCCATGGAGGCGGGGATTGATGATGTCGGGATTGGCGTACTCTTCGGCCTGGCTGATTGGCGGTTCGAGCTGCAGGCCCTGATGCAGCATATCGCCCACCTGGAACAGAAATTCGGCGTCGGGCCACACACGGTCAGCGTACCGAGACTCGAACCGGCCACCGGCGCGGATCTCGCCAGCCACCCGCCCAAACCGGTCAGTGATATCGATTTCCGCAAGATCGTCGCCATCCTGCGGCTGGCGGTCCCCTACACCGGCATCATCATGTCCACCCGCGAAACGCCCCACATGCGCCGCGAGACCTTCGCGCTGGGCGTCTCGCAGATCTCGGCGGGCAGCCGCACCAACCCTGGCGGCTATGCCGAGGACGAGCAGATGGACGCCAGCCAGTTCTCGCTCGGTGACCACCGTTCGCTGGACGAGGTGATACGCTCGATTGCCGAGCTGGGTTACATCCCCTCGTTCTGTACCGGCTGCTACCGGCTCGGACGCACGGGGGCGGACTTCATGGACATCGCCAAGCCGGGCGAGATCAAGCGGCACTGCGCCCCGAATGCGATTTCAACCTTCGAGGAGTACCTGATGGATTACGCCTCGCCCGAGACCCGAGCCATCGGCGATGCACTCATTGCCCGGGCAATCAGTGAAATGCCTCCGGACATCGCCCGCCGCTCGCAAACGCTGCTCGATCAGGTTAAGGCCGGCAAACACGACGTATACTGCTGAGATATCCCGTTCATGGAGCCGATGAATAAAGATAGCCAACGGACGGAGCAGGATGCCCTCGGCACACGCGAGCTTCCTGCCGGTGCCCTGTATGGGATCCACACCCTTCGTGCAATCGAGAACTTCGATATGGCTGGTCGTCCCGTCCGGCCCGAGCTGATCCACGCCTTTGGGACGGTCAAGCAAGCCTGCATCCAAACCGCACACGACCTGGGGTACGGCAACGCCAACACCCACGAGGCGATGATCACGGCCTGCAAGGAAATGCGCCAGGGATTGCTGGATGCCCATATCCTTGTCGATGCCCTCCAGGGCGGTGCCGGAACATCCACCAATATGGCGGTGAACGAGGTATTGACCAACCGTGCCCTGCAGATCCTGGGCCATACGCCGGGAACCTATTCCGTGCTGCATCCCATCGAGGATTTCAACCGCTTTCAATCGACTAACGATACCTATCCCACAGCGATGCGGGTGGCCGCCATTACTGGCATTAAAATCCTGGAGCGATCCGTGATCGCCCTGCAGGAAGCGTTTGAAGACCGGGAAAAGGATTTCGGCAACGTGGTCAAGGTCGGACGTACCGAACTGCAGGATGCCGTCCTGACGACCATGGGCCGGACGATGAGTGCGTTTGCAGAAGCCTTCAGCCGCGACCGCTGGCGCCTGTACAAGTGCGAGGAACGGCTGCGCGTTGTGAACCTTGGCGGAACGGCGATCGGCACCGGACTCGGGGCACCCAGGGCCTACATTTTCCGCGTGACGGAGGTGCTGCGCTCGCTGACGGGGTTCGGCCTGGCAAGGGCCGAAAACCTGGTTGAGGCAACACAGAACGTGGATGCCTTTGTCGAAGTCAGCGGTATTCTGAAAACCTGTGCCGTGAATTTGCTCAAAGTGGCGGGTGATCTGCGCCTGATGTCCTCCGGGCCGGACGCCGGGCTCGGTGAACTACGCCTCCCAGCCTTGCAGGCAGGCTCGAGCATCATGCCGGGTAAAGTTAACCCGGTCATGCCGGAAGCGGTTTCCCAAGCGGCCATGCGTGCAATGGCCAACGACCAGGCACTCACCCAGGCGGCGGCGCTCGGCAATCTGGAACTGAATGCATTCATGCCGCTGATTGCCGAGTGCTTGCTTGAAAACATCCACCTCTTGACCAAGGCATGTGGGGGCTTGTCCATACGATGCGTTCGGGGGATGGCGGTCAATGCGGAGCGCTGTGCCCGGCATGTCGAGAGTTCCGTGGCTACGGCCACGGCACTGGTCGAACCGCTGGGGTATCGACAAGCGGGTGCCTTGCTGGAGGAATCACGAACCACAGGGCTGCCAATCGCAACCATTATCGAACGGCAAGGACTGATGACACACGACGCCTTCACCGCCCTCGTCGCGCCCGAAAACGTCATGCGCCTTGGATCTGTTCCGGGAGGGACGGGTTCCACACCGTCCGCGCCGTTGCCAGTGCCGGGAGGGACGGGTTCCACACCGTCCGCGCCGTTGCCCCGTGCAAACGTCACAACACCCTTATCCTCCGCAGCCCGCGTGGCATCGGGCCCTCCCAAGCTGCCCTCCCGGCGACATCCTGTACATCTGCCGAATGTTGAACGGAAGAATCAGCCTGTCATTCTGTTTGTGACCGTATGCACCCATGAACGCCAACCGCTACTGGCGAATCGTGATTTCCACCAGATGCTGATCCGAGCATGGCAACAGGCGGATCACTGGAGTGTAGGCCATTACCTGATTATGCCGGATCACATCCATTTATTTTGTTCGCCAGCCAGTATTGACGCTGGCAATGTCAATCAGTGGTCCGCTTATTGGAAGGGTCTTCTGACACGGGCGCGTGATGGATTTGGACCGTTGGCTTTAAACAATCCAGAGGCCTCCTTACGCTTATCCTCGGCGGCCCGCGTGGCATCGGGCCCTCCCGGGGCGGAGCCGGGAGGGACGGGTTCCACACCGTCCGCGGAGCACAAGCCATCGGGTTCGTTATGGCAACGCGATTGCTGGGACACGCAATTGCGCGACGCGAGACACTATGCAGAAAAATGGGCGTATGTCGCCCTTAACCCTGTTCGCAAAGGGTTGGTTATCGCCCCTGCGGAATGGCCCTATCAAGGAGAAATGAATGTCCTGCCATGGTAAATCATTAACGAGGGAGGGCTCATCCTCCGCGGCCCGCGTGGCATCGGGCACTCCCGGGGCGGAGCCGGGAGGGACGGGTTCCACACCGTCTGCGGAGCACAAGCCATCGGGCACTCCCGGGGGGGGAACACCCAAGGGCATGCGCCTGCATATTGGACTATTCGGGCGTCGGAATGTTGGCAAGTCCTCCCTGCTCAATGCGATAACCCGCCAGCAGACCGCCATCGTTTCCGACACCGCCGGGACAACGACCGACCCGGTCGAGAAACCCATGGAGATGCTGCCCATCGGTCCTGTCCTATTCATCGACACCGCTGGCATTGATGATGTCGGAGCCCTGGGAGCACAGCGTATCGCCAAGACACGCCAGGTATTCGACCGTACCGATATCGCCATTATTGTTGTGGCAGCCGGTGAATGGAGCAATTTCGAGGAGGCGCTGCTTGACGATTTCACGCGGCGCCAGATCCCGTCCGTTGTCGTCTTCAACAAAGCAGACCTGGGGCCCGCCGCCCCCTCCCTTAAGCAATCGCTACAGACCCGGCAGGTGCGCCATGTCGATGTCTCGGCCATCCAGCCAGAAGCGTGCCGGCACCGGGTCCGTGAGCTGCTGATCGAATGCCTGCCCGAATCCTTCATGCAGCAAGAAGCGATTGCTGGCGACCTGGTCAATCCCGGCGATGTGGTCATGCTGGTTGTCCCGATTGACCTGGAAGCACCCAAGGGCCGACTGATCCTCCCGCAAGTCCAGACCATCCGCGACCTGCTCGATCATGACGTCTGCTGTATGGTGGTCAAGGAACGTGAACTGCGCGAGGCGATCAACCGTCTGCGCGAGCCCCCCGCCCTAGTCATTACCGATTCCCAGGCGTTTCTGAAAGTCGCTGCCGATACACCGGATACGGCTAAGCTTACCTCGTTCTCAATCCTCTTTGCGCGACTGAAAGGGGATTTGAACAGCTTCGCCAAAGGGGCCAGAGGCATCGACAACCTTCGCGCCGGAGACCGGGTCCTCGTCGCCGAAGCCTGCACGCACCACCAGATCGGCGATGACATTGGGCGCGTCAAGATTCCGCGATGGCTGACCCAGTATGTTGGTGGAGCGCTGCATTTCGACCATATCCAGGGGTGCGATTTTCCCGATGACATTTCCCCGTACCGACTGGTCATCCACTGCGGATCCTGTACATTCAACCGCCGCAACCTGCTCTCGCGCATCGAGAAATGCCACGCGGCGGACATCCCCATCACAAACTATGGCATGGCGATTGCAAAATCCCTCGGCATCATCGAGCGGGCACTCGGCCCGTTTCCCGGTGCTCTCGACAGCTACCGGAACGGATAATACGAAACCTTCGATTCGTTATGCAGGAATTAGATATGATGACATCATCAAACCGCCTAACATCGTGGATCAAGAATAAAACCGTCCAAGGTGCGCTGATCGCCTTCGCCTGTGCCGCCATCACAACGCTACTGATGGTTGATGGCCGCCTGGAAGTACTGGAGTTCAAGACGCTTGATCACCGCTTCCGAACCCAGCCGGTATGGGATCCATTGCAGGGCCCCCCCGCAGACATCGCTATCATCCTGATCGACCAGGACAGCATTGATCTCGTCTCCAAGGAAATCCAGCATCGCTGGCCGTGGCCCCGTGAGTTCTACGCCAAACTGATCGGGTTCCTCCATCAGGCAGGAGCAAAGGCGGTGGTGTTTGATATGTTTTTCTCCGAACCAGACACCGACCGCCAGGAAATTTCCGGCAAGGATTCCGATTTGGCGCTGGAGATGGCAACCGCCTTCGCTTCAAACGTAGTTCACTCATATGTACCGCAAAAACGAGGGGAAAAGCCTCCCGTTGCAACGATTGAGGCGATCAAACGCAAGTCGTCGATCAATATCGGAACCAACACCTTGCTATCGCTGACCGACTATAACACTGGCGCGCTTCCCGTTAGCACGCTGAGCGATGCCTCTGCCGCGATCGGATTTGCCACGCAAAGCCCAGAATCAGACAACATCTGCCGGCGGATGCTGCTGCTATCGAGTTTTGACGGCGCTACCGTCATGAGTCAGGCACTGGCCGCCACAGCCTTCCTGAAGCACTCAGAGACCATTCACATTGAACCGGCCTCGGGATGGTGCAGCGGCGCGTTGCATGTTGGCAGACATGCCTTCGCGATCGACAAGACAGCCTCGGTCTTTATGCACTGGTACCGCCCCGCCCCCGGACGCAAAAGTCCTTTTGACCACCATTACGCCTACAACCTCTTGAAAGCGGCCATCCGCCAGGAAGCCGGGCTGGATCCGGCCTTGCCGGGGGGCAGCTCCCCCGAGAGCATCTTCAAGGATCGTATCGTCTTCCTCGGCTCGACGGCCACCGGCACCTTTGACAACTGGGCCACGCCGCTGGCCAAGGTTACCCCCGGGGTTGAGATCCAGGCCACGGCACTGGCAAACCTGCTGCGTGGCGAGAGCATCACCCGAGTTCCTCGGGCCATCACGATAACTCTGGTGATCCTGCTCACCCTCATCACCGCCGCCGCAACCTGCCTGGGACGCCGCCGTACGATCATCCTGATCAGTGTTCCACTGCTCCTGCTGGCATTGATCCTAGGAAGCGGGTATGCCGCCCTGCATAAGGCAGATCTCTTTATCGAGATCATTCCCCCGATTCTTGCCGTCATCTCAACGTTCCTGGCAATGACACTGACCAACTATCTGACCGAGCGGCGGCACAGCCGCATGGTACGCGGGATCTTCGAGCATTATCTCGACAGCTCGGTCGTCGAGAATCTGATCGCCAATCCCGAGAATGTCCGACTCGGCGGGGAACGGCGCGAGTGTACGGTGATGTTCACCGACGTGGCGGACTTCACCACCACGTCCGAATCGTTATCCCCCGAACAAGTGGTTCATTTCATGAATATCTATCTCGATGCCATGACGGATATTATCATCAAGGAGGGCGGTTTTGTCGACAAGTTCATCGGCGATGAGATTGTCGCCGTCTTCGGTGCCCCCAACCCGCTTCCAGATCATGCAGCCCGTGCCTGCCGGGCCACCCTGCGGATGGCTGAACGGGTTGAAGAACTGCAACCTGCCTTCCGCGAGGCAGGCTGCCCGACCGCCATCTTTGCCCGCACCGGGATGTGTACCGGCGAGGTGGTGATCGGGAACATGGGGTCTGAAAACCGTATGAATTACACGGCCATGGGAAATACCATGAATCTGGGCGCCCGCATCCAGGGAATCACCAAGATGTACGGTGTACGCAACCTGGTGAACCAGACCACCGCCGCTGCCGCAGGCACCACGGAGTTTGTATTCCGTGAGGTTGACGCGGTACGCGTCAAAGGCAAGAAGCAGGCCGAACGGATGATCGAACTGATGGGGTTCCAAGCCCGGGGGGAGGTGTTCGCGACATTGGCAACAGCCTATGCCGAGGCGCTTGACGCCTACCGTCAACAGCAGTGGGGGGTGGCATTAAACCGCCTCGCACCGCTTATCGAAAGCGGCGACGGTCCCGCCATCCGGCTCGCGGCCCGCTGTCGCGAATACCAACTCGAACCCCCACCCGCCGGATGGGACGGGGTTACGAATATGCTGTCGAAATAGCCGTTGACAACGACCCACGCCGCGCAACACACTGCGCGGCATTCTCGCCATCCATGGCGGCCGAGGTGATTCCCCCGGCATATCCAGCGCCTTCGCCACAGGGGAAAAGTCCCGTAATATGCGGGTGTTGGCCGGTTTCCGGGTCGCGGGGAACGCGCACCGGGGATGATGAGCGCGATTCCACGCCGACGGCCACCGCCTCGTTAGTCAGATAGCCGCGCATACGGGATCCAAACGCCTTAAGCCCCTGTTGAAGGCGACGTCCGATCTGATCGGGTAGCCACTGAGCGAGCGGAGAGACCACCAGTCCCGGCAGGTACGAACAGCGAGGAAGATCTGCTGATGGGTTTCCGCCCACAAAATCAGCCAACCGCTGGGCTGGCGCAGACTGTCCCGAACCGCCATTCTGCAGGAAGGCCAAGCGCTCGATATGCTGCTGGAACCGTAGCCCGGCCAGCGCACCTGCCGATGCAAACTCAGCCGGAATATCGTCCGTCCGGATCTCGACCACCACACCCGCATTGGCAAAGGGCGAATCACGACGCGCGGTCGACATCCCGTTCACGACAATCTCTTCGGCCCCGCACCCTGCCGGCACAATATGCCCGCCGGGGCACATGCAAAACGAATACACCCCGCGTCCAGCCACCTGCTCCACCTGTGCATACGCGGCGGCGGGAAGCCATTCACTCCGCCCCGCCTTGCAACGGTACTGGATCTGATCAATCAACGCCTGCGGATGCTCCACCCGCACCCCCATCGCAAAGCCCTTGGCCTCCATCGCCACCGCCTGCCTCCCCAGCATGTCATAGACGTCGTGGGCGGAATGCCCCGTCGCCAGGATCAGCGCCCCCGCCTCAAACCGATCCCCTGCCGCCGTCCGGCAACCTCGAACCTGCCCCCCCTCAAGCAACAACGCATCCACCTTCTGCCCGAAATGAATGTCCCCGCCATGCGCCAGGATCGTCCGACGGATATTCTCGATCACCCTCGGCAACTTGTCCGAGCCAATGTGCGGATGTGCTTCGTAGAGGATATTCTCATCAGCGCCGTGGACATGCAGAATTTCCAGGATACCCCGTAGATTCCCTTTTTTCTTTGAACGCGTATAGAGCTTGCCGTCCGAGAACGTGCCAGCGCCGCCTTCACCGAAACAGTAGTTTGACTCCGAATCCAGCCCCTGCCGACGATGGATGCGGGCAATATCGATCTTGCGCGCATGCACATCACGGCCACGCTCCAGAACCACCGGTTTAAATCCTAGCGCAATCAGCTTCAACGCGGCAAAAAGCCCCGCAGGGCCAGCCCCGATCACCAGTACCGGTGCCTGCCTGGCAACGGACTGCCATCCGAAATCCGGCACAGCAAAAGCAGGCGGGGACTCATCAATCCACGCCTCAAGCTGGAGATTCACCTTCGGTGCCCCGCCACGGGCATCGATCGACTTACGCAGGATCCGCACATGCCGGATCCGCAGGAGATCCATGTGCAGGTGCGATGCCACCTGATGCATCAGGAGCTCATGGCGACCGGCCTGCTCGGGGGATACGACGATCTGTACGTCTTTATTCAATCGTAATCCTAATCGGCTGTTCCAGTAAGACGTGAAAGGATGGCCGCTTGGTAAACATCCATTTTTCGTGATCAACCGCTATTATCATGCGCATAAATATACCGATAATGAAGCCTGATGGCAAGATCGTGATTATGATTAATCGCATCATACCAGACGCCATAGGACCACGGGCTCGACGGTCACCGGCTTGCAGAGACGACCGCTTTTACAGCCAGGGCAACGGCGAGCACAAACCACCTCATCACAGCGCGTGACCTGTCTACGTTGCTCCAAAAAGGCGAGCATGCCTTCAACAGCGGAAAGGTCGGCCTTGACATGCCTGGCGATCGACACAGCATCTGCAGCACCAGAAACCGACAGAAACTCACGAATGTCCTTGAGAATTATCCCCTCCCCCCGTGCCGTCCAACCCACCGCAACCCGACGATTCCCGCCATCAGGAAGCCAAGGCAGCCGGCAATCCAGCATCCCGCCACCGCAGGCTGTGTCAACACCTGCGAGGATTGATAAAACAGGGTCGCGACGACCCACGCCAACAGCGTGAGGTAGGTCACCGAGAAGACCGTCCATTTCATGTTCGTCTCCTGATAGATGGCCCCTATCACCGCAACGCAGGGACAGTAGATCAGGATAAAAAGCAGATAGGCGATGACCGACGCCCGACTGCCGAAGGCGTCACGAATACCACCTTGCGGGGTTGATTCCCCCGTATTGTCAGCGCCCCCCCCGAACAGGGCGACAAAACCATCAGGAATGGCTTGAAAAGCATTAACAACGCCCTCGCGCAGCACAAAGGGTTCGGGAGCGCCGTCAACCACTGCCTCATGTCGATAAAGAGAAACCAGGGTGCCCGCTACGGCCTCCTTGGCAAAGACGCCAGCCACCAACCCCACCGTGGCGGGCCAGTTATCCTGCGAAATACCCATCGGGGCAAAGACCGGCGTAACGTGCCGGGCCACCCGTGCCAGCAGCCCCTTCTGCACGGGATATCCAGTATCCGCATCCCTCGCATGCACCAGGGCATCCATGGCACCGATCGCACTCGTCAGGACGACCACCGCCAGGATGACCCCACCCGCTCGCACGATGAACCCCTTGAGACGGTGCCAGGTATGGAACAGGATGCCGTTCACCGTAGGGAGATGATACGGTGGCAGTTCCATCACAAACGTACTGGGGGCTCCGGGCATCAGCGTGCGCTTCAGCAATAGTCCCGTCAATACCGCCAGCAGGATTCCGGTCATGTAAAGACCGAAGATCAGCTGTCCTCCATGCTGCGGAAAGAAGATCACCGCGAACAGGGTATAGACCGGCAGGCGTGCCCCGCAGGACATGAAGGGGTTCATCAGGATCGCCAATCGCCGATCCCTCTCATTCTCTAGCGTGCGCGTGGCCAGAATGCCCGGCACGTTACATCCGAAACCAACCAGCATCGGCAGGAACGCCTTGCCGGGCAAGCCAATCAGCCGCAACAGACGATCCATCACAAACGCCGCCCTTGCCATGTAGCCGGAATCCTCGAGAAACGATAAACATAGGAAAATGAAAAAGATCGGAGGGATAAATGTGGAAACGGTCTGGATCCCCTGCCCGATACCATCGGCGAAGAAGGTCACGAGAACCGCTGGAACCCCCCAGGATGACAGTAGATGTCGCACGCCACCAACAAACAGGGTCCCGCATAACTGGTCAAAAAAATCGATAAACGGGGCACCGATGTTGACGGTGACGAAAAAGACGGCAAACATGACCGCAAAAAACAAGGGAATGCCAAAAAGGCGGTTCAGTACCAGGCTATCGATTAGATCTGTCAGCGTCCGCCGCAACTCAAGTTCGCGATGCATCACATCCCGCACCAGACCGTGGATGAACCCGTAGCGTCCATCCGCCACCACGATATCCGCCGAATCGCCGGTATGCCTACGGATCCGAGCCAATTCCTGTGCAACCCGCTCCGTATGCACGCCACCGGTCATCGTGGTGGCGATAGCATCCTCCTCGATCAGCTTGATGGCCAGCCAGCGGGGATCCACGCGTCCAGCCAAAGCAACCTCGGTGACCTGCGGCTGCAAGTGGCCGATGGCGGCCTCCACTTCCGAATCATAAACCACATGCGCACTGGGAATATGCCGAGACTGCGCCACCTCGGCAACCGCCACGCGCAGCGCATCCAGGCCGATCCCCTTGCTGGCCGTCACGGGGATCACCGGACAATCCAGATGCCGGGCTAAGTGCTCGACATCGATCCGCAGATGGCGCAACCGCGCCAGATCCATCATGTTGAGAACCACCACCAACGGCACCTGGATATCCAGCAACAATGTCGTCAGGTACAGATTCCGCTCCAGGTTGGTCGCATCCAGCACATTGATCACCACGTCCGGCCGCTCATGCAGGATAAACTCCCGCGATACCCGCTCGTCCGGCGACTGTGCCGAAAACGAGTAGATCCCCGGCAGATCAACGACCTTGACGTCCGTCCCGCCATGCGCATAGCGGCCTTCCATCCGCTCTACCGTCACCCCCGGCCAATTCCCGACACGCTGCCGCGACCCGGTCAACGCATTAAAGAGTGTCGTCTTGCCACAATTCGGGTTCCCTGCAATCGCCACGGAGATCATACCTGGCACACCTCCACTTCAACGCCGTCAGACTCCCCCTTGCGCAGGCTCAGCAGCATACCACCGCAGTTTACTTCCAGAGGATCTCCCAGAGGGGCCTTGCGTATCAACGAGAACACCACCCCACGGGTCATGCCCATCTGGATCAGCTTCTGGCGATAATGACGGTCCCCCTCGCCAAAACGAACAATACGAGCTGACTGCCCCACCTCCATATCGCGAATTCTCATGCTTGCGCCACCTTCAAATATTGCCTGAACTCCTGCAGATAATCAGGATCGCCCGTGCGCTTCAGAAAGGCGGCAAAACTAACCAACCGGCTGAGCACGGCGGGATCCATCACATGCTCCATGCGGCAGGCGTTCTGTTCGGCAACCGGCGCATCCAGCATTAGGACATCCTTCAAGAATGACTTCAATACGCGGTGATTGCCAGACACCCGCTCGGCCGCCTGGAGTCCCATGGGCGTCATCTCAATCCGGCCATAAGGCTCATACGCAATCAGGGATTTTTCGGCCAAGGCCTTGAGCGCGGCAGTAACCGTTGACTTATGCACCGATAGCATCTCGGCGAGGTCGCGGACGCGTACCCGGCCATGCGCCTTTTCAAGCACAAGAATGGCTTCCAGATAATCCTCCTGGGCCGCTGATATCGTGATTTCGTCTGCCATACCGTCCTCATGTGCCTAATGTTTTATTAACAAAACTATTAAACTATCATCAGGATTTCAAGCATATTCAGAATATTCAGCAGATACGCGGATCATGCCACACCATGGTCTGCTTGGCGGGGGCATAAAGCAGGACGAGATTAGCATCATTGGCGAGTCGCCGTATCCTTTTCGCAAACGGTTCAATGTCTGAATTCCAGGCAAGACAACCTTCCCGGGCCGACAGGAACACCGTCAAGTCATGCGGCTTCATCTCACGCATGACAACCTTGGACATCGATTCCCATGTCACATAGGGAACCGCTGTTACTTCATTGGGCAGGCCAGCGGCAACCTGTAATTGCCTGACCGCCTCAAGGGTTGGATCCAGTCCCTGGAAAACAAAAGGAACCTTGAGATTGCGCCTCAGCGTATGCAGTGCTTGTAGACATTCGCGCAATCCATGCTCGAATTCGGCATGCGGGGGCAACACCAACGTCATCCGCTTAATCGTATTCAAAGGTGTCGATATTCCGCTGACAAACATCATGGGCGTGCTCTGATCAAGCAGATGCGATTGAAGACCACCAAAGAAATATTCACCGGGAGTATGCTCACTGCCCCATCCAAGGACAACGCAGGAGATGTTCATCTCACGGATCACGCGCAGGATCCCGCCACTCGCACTCACGTCCATCCGCGAAATCAATTTCACCGCCGTCGCGCCACCCGAGGCGTGGCGGCGGACTTCGCGCAGCAGCGAATCAGTCTCGGCAACACGGGCCGCCGCATCGGCCGCATCGGTAACCACCGCCAGGGCATAGACCGGATCGGAAATCTTCGGATCCTTGATGGCAAACGCAATATCCAGCAGGCCGACCATCGACTTGACATTGGCGACCGGCACCAACAGACGCTGGCTATCGGGCGGCCCCTCTACCGGTGCGGCACCGATCCCCGACAGA
>JFJP01039235.1_pt1 | contig 14076 bp, 9 predicted proteins | sample 431651 | NCBI WGS metagenome assembly JFJP01 (sample SAMN02602958, study PRJNA72255) | Microbial mat metagenome, whole genome shotgun sequencing project. | biome: fresh water; feature: sink hole; material: water; isolation source: purple microbial (photo- and chemosynthetic) mats found in... | reverse complement strand
TATTTCTTACCGCTACCGCAGGGACAAGGATCATTACGGCCAACTTTCTTCTCCACTTTTACCGGACCGGTGACAGTATTTTCAGTTGTGCGCTGACTTAAAATGTCACTTCTGTCTTCGCGCAGACGGCTGTTGTCGGTTCGTTGTGGCTGGCGAACTTCTTTAACCTGTTCTGCTTGTTGAGCTGGCAGGTTAGCCCTTGCCAGGAATCCGATTATATCTTTATTGGCTTTCTGGAGCATCGTTTTAAACAGATTGAATGACTCCAGCTTATAAATCAGCAAAGGATCTTTCTGTTCATAACTGGCTGATTGAACACTCTGACGAAGTTCATCCATTTCGCGGAGATGTTCTTTCCAGGCATCATCTATAACTCCGAGGGTAATACCTTTCTCAATTGCTAATGACACTTCCATCGCTTTATCATCGTAAGCTCGCTTGAGGTTAGCTGCAACCTGCATCGTTTTAATACCATCGGTAATAGGAATCGCAATAAACTGGTAATGCGGATGGTTTTCGTATACATCTTTAACAACCGGGTAAGCCAGTTCAGCAATGCGTTTCGATTTATTACGGTAGTTCAGGTATATATGATCAAACAGATCATCTGTAAGTTTCACCTTGTTTCCTGATAAAAATGATTTCTCGTCAAATGGACACTCGGCAGCGAAAGTGGTAAGTAATTCAAAAGTAAATCCTTCATAATCTCCGTTATCCTGGTAATCGGAAACGTAATTATCGCACAAATCATAGATCATATTTGAGATATCCAGCGCAAGACGCTCGCCATACAATGCCTGGCGACGTTTTCCATAGATAACTTCACGCTGGGCATTCATAACATCATCGTACTCCAGCAGTCGTTTACGAATACCAAAGTTGTTTTCTTCAACTTTCTTCTGCGCACGCTCAATGCTCTTGGTGATCATCCTGTGCTGAATCACTTCACCTTCTTTCAATCCAAGGCGGTCCATAATTCCGGCTATGCTTTCGGAACCGAACATACGCATCAGGTCATCTTCGAGCGATACAAAAAACTGCGAACTTCCCGGATCACCCTGGCGACCTGCACGTCCGCGTAACTGCCTGTCGACACGACGGGATTCATGACGTTCGGTACCAATAATAGCCAAACCACCGGCTTCTTTAACACCCGGACCTAATTTTATATCGGTACCACGACCTGCCATGTTGGTAGCAATAGTAACTGTGCGGGTTAATCCGGCCTCGGCAACAATCTGAGCCTCACGTTGGTGTAACTTGGCGTTGAGAACATTGTGAGGAACACGGTCGCGGGTAAGCATACGACTGAGTAACTCCGAAATCTCAACTGATGTGGTACCAACCAGAACGGGTCTTCCTTTTTCGATAAGCGCTTTTATCTCAATAATTACTGCGTTAAATTTTTCGCGCTTGGTTTTGTAAACAAGATCTTCGTTATCAGCACGTACAACCGGACGGTTAGTTGGAATTACAACCACATCCAGTTTATAAATATCCCAAAACTCACCTGCTTCCGTTTCGGCAGTACCGGTCATACCGGCAAGCTTGCGGTACATACGGAAATAATTCTGAAGTGTTACAGTAGCATAAGTTTGTGTAGCTGCTTCAATTTTTACATTTTCTTTAGCTTCGATAGCCTGGTGCAAACCATCGCTGTAGCGGCGACCTTCGAGAATACGACCGGTTTGCTCATCAACAATCTTAACCTTATTGTCCATCACAACATATTCCACATCGATTTCGAACAGGGCATATGCTTTCAGCAACTGGTTCACGGTATGGATACGTTCCGATTTTACAGCGTAATCACGAAGAAGTTCAGCTTTCTGTTCTACCTTCTCTTTATCCGTTAGCTGACGGCGTTCCATCTCAGCAATTTCGGCACCAACATCCGGAAGAATATAAAATTTAGGATCGTCGTACGATTTGGTGATCAGATCAATACCTTTATCTGTAAGCTCAATGGAATTGTTTTTTTCGTCGATCACAAAAAACAGCTCATCGTCCATGATATGCATGTTTTTCGATTGCTCCTGCATGTAGAAGTTTTCTGTTTTTAACAGGATTGCTTTTATACCAGGTTCACTGAGGAACTTGATCAGCGCCTTATTTTTCGGCAAACCGCGGAAGGCCCGTAAAAGAGATTCGCCACCGCGTTTTTCGTTATCAGAAGGTATTTTATTGTTGTCGTCGAAAACCAAAAGACTTTTAGCCTCTGACAGTAATTTGGTAACCAGGTTACGTTGTTCAGAGTACAGTTTAGAAATTTCAGGTTTCAGCGCTTCAAATTCCTGATTCTCACCCCGGGGAGTCGGGCCGGAAATTATAAGAGGTGTACGTGCATCATCAATCAACACGGAGTCGACCTCATCCACAATGGCATAGTTATGTGGTCGCTGGACCAGTTCATCCGGATTTCGCGCCATATTGTCACGAAGATAATCGAAACCAAACTCGTTGTTGGTACCGTAAGTAACATCGGCAAGGTAAGCCTGGCGGCGCTCATGCGAATTGGGTTCATGCCTGTCAATACAATCTATTTTAAGGCCATGGAATTCGAATAATACGCCCATCCATTCCGAGTCGCGTTTTGCAAGGTAATCGTTAACGGTAACTACGTGTACTCCTTTTCCAGGAAGCGCATTCAGATAGATTGGCAATGTAGCTACCAAAGTTTTACCTTCACCGGTGCCCATTTCGGAGATTTTGCCGGAGTGAAGAACGGCACCCCCGATAAGCTGCACATCATAATGCACCATATCCCAGGTTATCATGTTGCCACCTGCCATCCAGCGGTTATCCCAGTATGCTTTATCCTCAATAATATTTACACTGTCTTTGCGGGCAGCCTGGTCACGGTCGAACTGTGTAGCCGTAACTTCCAGAGTTTCGTTTTGCGAAAAACGACGTGCGGTTTCCTTTACAACAGCGAAAGCTGAAGGTAATATTTCCTGCAGAGTTTCCTGAGTTTTCCGGTATTCTTCCTTATCCAGAAAATCAATTCTTTTATACAGATCTTCCTTTACTTCAATATCGATATCGAAATCGCTTTCAATCCTGGCTTTAATGGTATCTATCTCGTCGCGTTCAGCTTGTACGGCATCAGCAATTTTTTGCTTGAACGCTATAGTCATGGCACGGAGTCCATCATTATCGAGTGACTGCAGTTTCTCAAATTCAACCTTTGCTTTTTCAACTAATGGGTTGATTGTTTTTATATCACGGTCGGATTTTGTACCGCCCGAAATCATTTTCAGAAATGAATTAAGCATTTTATGTAGGGGTTAAGCGAATGTAATTTTGTTCAATCAAACATGCAAAGATAGTGTATTCCGCTAAAAGGCAATCACACAGATTATCCTGATTAAAAACAGGAATCCAGAAGCAAATACCGTACTATTATAACTATTTAGTTCTCGAAGCGACAAAGTGGCAGGAGTGAGTTGAAGAGAAAAAGTTAATAGTTATAAGTTAAACGGAAAATGGACAAAGTCTTGATCGTCAGGAATTCGTTATTTTACTCTGGCTTATTTCAAAATCTCCTGATTGAATATTGTGAAATTTTCCTTGTATCTATTTTGCATCACATCCAATCTCTCCTTTTTAACAAAAAACAATAATTAAAGCTTTGAGCGGTTTCCTTCTTAAATCAAATCGGGGCGTTGGTTTTGCCAGCGCCCCGATTGTTGTTTGTTAATATTCGTCTTCGTGAAAGAAGAAATCTTCCTTAGAAGGATAATCAGGCCAGAGGTCTTCAATACTTTCGTATATCTCTCCTTCATCTTCCAGTTCCTGGAGGTTTTCAACCACTTCCATAGGAGCTCCTGAGCGAACACAGAAGTCCTGAAGCTCTTCTTTAGTAGCAGGCCAGGGGGCATCCTCGAGTTTTGAGGCTAATTCTAACGTCCAGTACATTTGTCGAAAATTAGGTTTAAATTTTTTGCAAAAATAATCTATTCAAAATAAAAATCAATACCTTATGCCATTTTGTGAATAACTTATTAAATATTAGGCAATTCACTACCATTTTTCACCAAAAAACATGCCATAATTCAAATGATGTTGTGTTTTTTATTTATTAAAAACGTCAGGTTTCCATGGAAGATCAGGAATTTTGTTTAAAAAAGCTACTTCCCTGGCCAGCACAAAAAGGTAATCAGAAAGCCTGTTAATATATTTGATCAGAATTTCATCTACTTCCATTTCGGATGCTACCTTAATAATAATCCTCTCGCCGCGGCGGCAAACCGTCCGGCAAACATGGCAAAGTGATACTAAAGGATGGCCACCAGGCAGAATAAATGAATTTAAATCAGGCAGATGAAGATTCATTCTATCAATTTCCTTTTCAAGTTCAAGAACATCATCTTCAGAAAGAAACGGAAGTGAACGGGTAATCTCCTTTTGGGGATCGGTAGCTAATTCAGATTCAGCTGTAAACAGGTTTTCCTGAATACGGAGCAGAACTTCACACAGATGCACATCTGTAAGCTGATCGCGAAGGTTTCCGATAAAAGAGTTCAATTCGTCGAGAGTGCCATAGGCCTCAATGCGTTCATGATACTTCGGCACACGAGTGCCACCAATAAGCGAGGTTTCACCTTTATCGCCTGTTTTGGTATATATTTTCCAGTCGTTTTCCATGTTTGTAAGCCAGACTCAAAATCCTAATTAATACTAAAATTATGGTTATCTTTAATTTTCAGGAATAGATAACAACTAAACCGGTACTAATTGTTCAATGACTGGGCTGCAGTAATGATATTATCGTTCAGATAATCGGCCGAAACCTGTCCGTCCATAAGCCTGATGATGCGGTGGGCATGCCGGGCAATATCTTCTTCATGAGTTACAAGAATAATAGTATTACCGGCTTTGTGAATTTGCTCAAGTACTCCCATAATTTCATAGGATGTAGTCGAATCCAGGTTACCGGTAGGCTCATCAGCAAGAATAATGGATGGTTTGTTAACCAACGCGCGTGCTATTGCCACACGCTGACGTTGTCCACCCGAAAGCTCATTTGGTTTGTGATGAGCCCTGTCAGCGAGCCCAACACTTTCAATAACTTCCGTTGCCCGTTCAAGACGGTCGGCTTTTGAATAACCGGCATAAACCTGCGGAAGCATAACATTATCGAGTGCCGTGCTGCGTGGCAATAAATTAAAAGTCTGGAATACAAACCCGATTTCCTTGTTACGAATTCGTGCCAGCTCGTTATCATTAAGCTTGCTTACATCCTGGTCATTCAGGATATATTGTCCGCTGGTAGGTGTATCGAGGCAACCCAGCAGGTTCATCAGAGTCGATTTACCCGATCCGGAAGGACCCATCAATGCTACAAATTCATTCTTAAATATGGATAGCGAAACCGAACGCAATGCTCTCACCAGTTCGGTACCAACCTTATAGGTACGTGTGATATCAGTTAAACGGATTATTTCCTTCTGGCTCATGATAAAGAGATAAAATTATTGAATAACAAAAGTAATGGTTTTTAGAATGATATAATTTGAAAGCACACTTAAAATTTGTCAATTTTAACATTCGCTAAATTTTTGAAATAAAAAAGGAGTAAAACGTTCGCAATTTCAGGCAATTGAATCTGTTTATGAAAACTCAATGCATCAAAAATTACTTTCTTCACAATCCATTTCGAATTCGAATAACATTTATCCAATCAGCTGTTCACTACTTTAAAACCTGATCACAAATTTCTGTTTACTTAACTCCTTTCTTAAAAATACTATCCCGAATCTGAAAAGATCAATACTAACTGTAACACGCTCATGATCAGAAATTTCATTCCAGGCTTTCTGCATACCAGCCGACCAGTGAATATCGTCGAAAACAAATACCGTATCATTGTTAGCGATACTCAATAAAATTTTAAAATTTTCAACCGTTGCCTCGTAGGTGTGATTGCCGTCAATAAAAGCAAAATCAAGGTTCCCGGCCTGCTTTACTACATCAGGTAGTACAAGATCAAAACGGCCAATATTCTGCTCAATATTCGACAGCTTTAATGCGTTAAAACTTGTCGCTGCCTGTTCCGATTTTGTAGAGCAGCCTTCGATGGTATACACTTTGGCCTTTGGATTTGCCAATGCCAGGTATAAAGTACTTATACCTAATGATGTACCTAATTCAATAATTGTTTGCGGCCTGAAGAATTCAACCAGCCGGAATAAAAGACGGCCATGCTTGGTGCTCACAGAACTTTTTCGGGCCAGGGAAGAAACCCGCTCGAAACGATGACTATAATCCTTTTGATTTGCCCCGACTCCAAAATCCGTGATTTCAATGACTTGTGTTTTATGAAGAAGCTTGTGCCGGATTTTCATTATATCGTGAAAAGCCGGATTTTCACTCTTGTTTCTTAAAACTTTATCTACAAGAGTATATACAAAAGGAGAATGCACCGAATGTCGCGAACCCGAATTAACCAGGTATCGCAAATAGGCAATCATCATAAAAACTTTTTGGCGCATTACAATTTAATTGGGATTCCTAAAATAATTTCACGAATGATGCTAACCTTGTGTATTTTTGCCTCTTGTAAACAAAAATAGCCACTCATGCCATTTCAGAAAATAAGTGCTAAAATAACGAATTATCTTTCGCTCGTTAAGTTTGCGCACACAATATTTGCTCTGCCTTTTGCTCTTTTAGGATTTTCCCTTGCTACTATTCATAACAGTGATGCTCTCAGCTGGAAACTTTTAGCTTTAGTATTACTGAGTATGCTTTTTGCCCGGAATGCTGCAATGAGTTTCAACCGCTGGGCCGACAGAGATATTGACGAAGTAAATCCACGCACAGCTCAACGGGAAATACCTGCACAGAAAATCAGGCAACAATCGGCATTAGCCTTTAGTATCATAAATGCTTTGCTTTTTATTGGAGCCACCTGGTTTATAAATCCGCTTTGCTTTTATCTTTCTCCTGTTGCACTTATTGTCATATTAGGATATAGTTTCACCAAACGGTTTACAGCTCTTGCACATTTTGTACTCGGAATGGGCCTGGCCCTGGCTCCAACCGGTGCTTACCTGGCTGTAACCGGAACTTTCGACTGGATTCCTATTATCATTTCATTGTCAGTACTTTGCTGGGTATCCGGATTTGACATTATCTATGCTCTTCAGGATGATGAATTCGACCTTGAAAATCATCTTCATTCCATTCCTGTACTACTTGGCCGGAAGAGAGCACTTAATTTGTCGCTTGTATTGCACATTATTACAGCATTGCTCCTGTTTGCAGCAGGTTTTATAGGTGATTTTAAAACAATTTACTGGATAGGGCTGGGAATATTTTCCTTCTTATTATTCTACCAGCACACAATTGTTAAGTATAATGATCTTCGAAGGGTAAATGTGGCTTTTTTCACCCTTAACGGAATTGCAAGTATTGTATTTTCATTGTTCGCAATCACTGATCTGCTGATCTGAGATCTCCTTTCCTTTGAGTTCCTGATTTTATTGCAATAAGAACGGCTTCATCAAACTTCATTTTATCCGCCGGATGAAACTCGAAATTGATTGGAGTATAAAAGATTGGCAGGCTACCTAATATAGCTTCTGCCTGGGCATTTTGCAATCGTTTTGCGTCCTTCTCGGTAGTGACAATAATTTTTCGCTTAGTTGGAAGATTCTTAAATTTTTCTTTTATCAACAGTAAGTCTTTCTCGGTGAATTCATGATGATCAGGGAATTCCATCAACTCAAGATCGGTGCATAACCTGTGCAAGTATTCCTGCATAGGCCCAGGGTTACCAATACCTGTTACCATAATGATTGAATAAACATTTTCTGTTTTTCCGGTATACTCGCATTTACTAATATATACTTGTTCAAACGGGAGGTAATTAATATACGAAAAGCAAACCAATTGCCCGGGATAAGGTTTAATTTCTTCAAGCAACTGTTTACGGACAATAGGGGAAAATATCCTGGGTGTTTTAGTAACCACTATGATATCGGCTCGTTTGCGACCCGTAATTTGTTCACGGAGCCTCCCAAATGGTAAAAGCCAGTCCTTTGTAAAAAGTTTAAAATAATCAGTAACCAAAATTGACAATTCCGGTTTTACATACCTGTGTTGAAAAGCATCATCCAGAATCACAGTATCAAGCTCAGCCACATCTTTAACCAGGTTTCGGATACCTTCTCTGCGGCTTTCGCAAACGGCAACATTAATCCGGGAGAATTTCTGAAGGTATTGCAGCGGTTCATCGCCCAGAGTTTCAACTGTCTCGTTTTCACCAGCGAGCCTGTACCCTTTTGATTTTCGCTTATACCCCCGGCTGAGTGTGGCAATATTGGCATTCGCGTCCAATAAGCGGATAATATATTCTACCATCGGAGTTTTACCTGAGCCACCGGCAATCAGATTACCAACAGAAATAACAGGAATATCAAATTTTTCGGAAGAAAGTATTTTAAAGTCAAATAACAGGTTCCGGACTTTAACAATAAAGCCGTATAGTATCGCAAAAGGAAAAAGTAAAAATCTAAATGCTTCCACGAGATAAAGATACAAACAAAACAATATGAAAGACACAATCAAAATTATATGACTAATCTAAATTGCAATTCACAAATTTATATGGCCATAAATAAAGTAATTCTGATCAAATGAAATTCGATCAGGAATATACATTTTGCCCGATGCAAATGACATTTAATTTGTATAGATTTGACTTTTTCTCTATTTTTACGAATTCCCAGATTTAATCGTATCAGAACATGATCTTATCAGAAATAACGTCATACTTGAATTCCCAATTTCCACTCTCTTTGCAGGAAAGCTACGACAATTGCGGATTGCTGATCGGAGAAAAAAATACTGAGATTACAGGTGCTTTGATCTGTCTCGATATTACAGAACATGTTTTAAATGAAGCTGTTAAAAATAACTGTAACCTTATTGTATCGCATCATCCGCTGATTTTCTCAGGGATTAAAAGCCTTACCGGCAATACAGATACCGAACGGTTAGTTATCAGAGCTATCAGAGATAATATTGCTGTTTATGCACTTCACACCAACCTCGACAATCATTATGAAGGAGTTAACAGTTTCCTCTGTTCAAAACTTGGGATTATAAATACTGAAATACTGAAGCCTCTTCCTGATACACTCAGGAAAATTGTAACCTTTTGTCCGGTTTCGCATGCAGATCAGGTTCGTGATGCTATTCTTGATGCAGGCGCCGGACAAATTGGAAACTACGATAGTTGCAGTTTCAGTTCTGCAGGTGAAGGATCATTCCGGGCTTTGTCAGGTGCAAATCCATTTGTTGGGGAACCAGGGAAAATACACACTGAACACGAACTGCGTATAGAAACAATATTTCCATCCTTTCTGGAAAATGAAATTGTTGCCGCTCTCAAACAAGCACACCCTTACGAAGAAGTTGCTTATGACATTTACCCACTTTTGAATAAAAATCAACACACAGGTGCTGGAATGATAGGAACACTTCCTCAAGCAATTGATTCAGAAGAATTTTTAAATCATGTGAAAGAAATTCTTCAAATCGGATGTATTAGACATACCAATTTAAAAAATAAAAAAATACAAAAAATCGCAGTTTGCGGCGGCTCGGGAAGTTTCCTTATAAAGGATGCAATAAACTGTGGTGCTGACATTTACATGACCGGAGATATCAAATATCATGACTTCTTTATACCCGAAAATAAAATGATATTGGCTGATATTGGACATTATGAAAGTGAACAATTCACAAAAGAACTGATATATACCTTTTTAAAGAAAAAATTTACTACTTTTGCACTCTTTATTTCCGGAACCAATACTAATCCGGTTAATTATTTGTAAATCAACATAAAACATCATAATCTGCTATGGCAAAAAGTGTTGCTAAACCAGCTGAAACAATCGGAGAAGAGAATAATAACGCTTCAAATGTTGTTACCACAAACGAAACTGTTGAAATTCAAGCTCCAGCTGAGCATGTAAAAGACGAAACAGAAATTTCGATTGAGAAAAAACTCATTGCGTTATATACCCTTCAGCAAAATGATTCGAAGATCGATCGGATAAAAATTGTTCGTGGTGAATTGCCACTTGAAGTGGAAGACCTTGAAGATGAAGTTGCCGGTCTTGAAACCCGTATTGACAACTACATTCAGGAAATTGAGATGCTTGACAAGCAGATTGCAGACAAACAACTTGCAATTAAAGAAAGCCAGGGTCTAATCAAACGCTACGAAGAGCAACAAAATAATGTCCGGAATAACCGCGAATATGATGCACTTACCAAGGAAGTTGAATTTCAGAATCTGGAAATCCAGTTAGCTGAAAAACGCATCCGCGAATTCTCTGCTCAGCTGACTATGGCCAAAGAGGAAATAGAAAATGCACAGCATGAACTGAGCGATCGCCGTAATGACATGGAAGCCAAACGCAGCGAACTTACTGATATAGTTGCCGAAACTGAACTTGAGGAAAAAGAACTCAACAATAAATCAGAACAACAACAAAGGCTGATTGAAGAGAGACTGCTTATCGCTTACAAACGTATCCGTAAAAATGCACGTAATGGCCTTGCTGTAGTTCCGGTTGAACGCGATGCCTGTGGAGGTTGCTTTAGTTACATTCCACCTCAACGTCAGCTTGACATAAAACTTCATAAGAAGATTATAGTTTGTGAGTTTTGTGGTCGTATTTTAGTAGACAAGGAATTGGCTGATTCACTTAGCTAATAAATATCTTATAGTTTTTTTAAAGGCCTTTTCAGAAACGAGAAGGCCTTTTTAGTTTAGGTAAAATAGTGAATAGCAAACATAATCTAATACCGCTTAACTTTTCACTCACAAAAAAAAACGAGACTGTCATTAAAGGCAGTCTCATTTTTAAAAATAATCAAGCTTATTATTAAACTCTATTTATGTTTACCAACAAACATCTGAATGTGCAGCAATATAAATCGATCCTGATAATCCATTAATTGTAAATGAATTTGAATTTACTCCATTCAGGTTTTCATGTTTATATGGGAATTGCCCCGGGGCTGTTGTATACTTATTGTTTTTCATTGGCAAAATGGCGTTGCCAACATATAACTGAGTAGTATTTAATTTAACGTTAGCACCCATACTATATGTAATTGTCGCAGTCGGAGGAGCATATACAACATTCAATGTACCTACCAAAGTGCCTTTAGAAGTGTTGCATAGTCCTGCTCCGGCATATATTGGCCAGTTGTAAGTTCCAGCTCCTATAGGCCCATTTGACCAACCCCAGTTATTAGAGATAACTCCAGGAATGCTCAGGAAACAATTTGCTAAACCATTTCCATAAGCATAAGCTGTTTCACAACCGCTACCACAAACCTGCTTGCAATAATCCAGATAATACCCATATGATTTAAGGGCCGTAGGTACTTTAGCTGAAACCCTAACATAGCCATAGGGTGCACTTACTACAGGAATGTCAGCAAAAGCTACAATTACAAAACAATCAGGTAAGGAATTTAAAGGAATAATTTTTGTAAAAGAAGTTGCAGAAGGATAATTCTTGTATGGGAATGATCCAATATGAAAATGCCAAATTCCATCAGAACCAAGGGTAGATGGATCGGGAGATAATGTTGTTAATCCCTCGGGAGTTCCTACGTAAATAGCAGTGGCTGCAACCAGATAGCCAGAGGTTACTTCATATTTAATATACAAATTCACTAAATCATTTGCTACAGTAACTGTACCATATGAAGAGCCAGTGTTTCCATATTCATACAAATTAGCGACTAATTGTTCGCCACAGAATGTAGGTGATGCAGTTGTGTTAACATTTGCTGCACCTTTTTTAGTTGTAGAATTATTCGAATCGTCAGCTAATTCTGACTTCTGGCATCCGATAAAAAATACCGGCATTGCCATGAGTAAGTAAAGCATAAATTTCATGTGTTTTTTCATAATTCTGGTTTTTAGGTTAATTTAGATTTTAGTTTGCAACAACTACTGAGAGGCTATTTATTAACAATGTTAATGCTATTATTAATTGTCGCCAAATAAATACAATTATTGTGCCTTAATCATTATTTATCTATCAATCAATCACATGGTTATAAAATAAATACCGTACACAATATGGAATATTTCATATTGGGAAAATTTATTCCCTTTAAGAAAAAAAAACGATAAACAAATTCCTTTTTCCAAACAGGTTTTCTGATTTCATTTGCCTTTTCAACTAAAAACACTTGTTTTTTCAAATTCAGTTTCAGCTATCTGAAACACCAGGGAATGATCTTAAAAAACAATACCGGCTCTTCATTTAACGATTTTCAGAGCGGGGGAAAAAGAATGGATAAAAAATAATATGGAGTTCTATTTTGGGACAATTTCCGAATTTCTTTTCATTCCGTCAGAAAATCATTTATCACTTTTTTCGTTTCCCATTGAATTAAAAATCAATTATTGCCCAAATCTTTGTTACATCATATTTCTAATCGACGATTAAAAAATAGAATTCTAAAACAATTTGTTTCTGATTTGATCACCATAATAATGAACGTCTCCAAAATTTAAGTTCCCTCTTTTTTAATTCTACAGGGATTTATAAACTAATATTTCGGATTTTTGCTGAATAATTACATTCTAAGACTTGAAGCATTTTCAATGAAACAATCAATTTTTCTCTTTATTTTATTCCTAGTTTCCATTTCGGCTGAAGCTTCATTTAATTTTAATGATAATTGTAAAAAGGCATATACAGAAATGATGTGCCTTAAATTTGAACAAGCCGGCACCAGAATGCGATCGGAGAAAAAACTTAATCCTGATAATCAGGTACCCTATATTATTGAAAATTATATCGACTTCCTGAAGGTGTTGATAGGTGAAGAGGAGAAAGATTTTATTCATTTAAAAAACAATAAGGAAGCCCGGCTCCAGAAATTGGCACGAGACGGGAAGGACTCGCCCTGGTTCCTGTATAGTCAGTCGCTCATTTATTTGCAATCAGGAGTGGCCAGGATAAAGTTTGGAGAATATGTAAATGCAAGTCTGGATATAAACAGAGCATATCGCATTCTGATTGAAAACAAACGAAAATATCCCGATTTTGCCATGAATAAGGCTGGATTGGGAATATTACATTCACTGATAGGCACGGTGCCGGCAAAATACCGCTGGGCTGTGCGCTCACTCAAATTCGAAGGCACCATTCCCGAAGGCAATTCCGAAATAAAAGAAGCATATCTCCAGTTAGTCTCCGATCCGCAACTTAGCTTTCTATTACCCGAAACTGCTTTTCTTCTCACTTTTGTAACACTGAATCTTTCTGCAGATACACCTGGAGCACTTGAACTGGCTAAAGAATTAAATGTTTCCCCTCCTCTGATGTCAATAATTAATGAGAGTCCATTGTTGATTTATTCACTCGCAAATATTTATTCAAGAGCAGGTGAAAACGACAAAGTGATTAAACTACTCACCGATAGGCCGCGAACAGTTGACAGGTATCCCTTCCATTACTTAAATTATATGTTGGGCGTAGCAAAACTTAACCGGCTTGATAAGGATGCATGTTACCCATTGTTAAATTTCCTGGGAAGTTTTAAAGGAAAAAATTACATCCGATCAGCTTATATGCACCTGGCATGGTTTTATTTGATTCAGAACGATAAAAAACAATATGAAGTTTATATTGAGCGCATTAAACTGAGAGGTAACACCCAGGTTGACAACGACCGGGAAGCATTAGTTTTTGCCAATAAAAACATCACACCAGACTTGCAATTATTAAAGTCACGACTTCTATTCGATGGCGGTTATTATGCCCGTGCAAAACAGGAACTGGAAGGGTTCAAAACCAATGACAGTAAATCCGGACTCGAATATACATACCGGCTTGGTCGGATAAATCATAACTGGGGAAAAATAGACGAGGCTATACCTTATTATACCAGAACAATAAAGAATGGGGAGAAATTGTCCTATTACTTTGCCGCTAATTCATCGCTGCAACTCGGTTTAATCTATGAAAAGCGCAATGATTTCAAGCAGGCTAGAGTATATTATTTAAAAGTGCTTGATATGGA
>JFJP01040081.1_pt1 | contig 14077 bp, 30 predicted proteins | sample 431651 | NCBI WGS metagenome assembly JFJP01 (sample SAMN02602958, study PRJNA72255) | Microbial mat metagenome, whole genome shotgun sequencing project. | biome: fresh water; feature: sink hole; material: water; isolation source: purple microbial (photo- and chemosynthetic) mats found in... | reverse complement strand
CGCAATGTGGTTGTTGTGAGGCTTGGTAGGCGGCGGGGGCTAGTAGAGGTTAACTCAGTTCAAGGAAGCAGATGAGGGCTTTTGAGTTTTCGGTTAACACATACTCGCGTTCGCGTGTCTTTATTACATTAGCTTTTAAAAGAGCTTGGTACATTCCTTGGTTTTCTGCATAATCTTTAACTATTATTAAGTTTGGTATATGCGGTATAACATCAATATCTAATGTCACTCTAGCAACTTGCCTTCCGTCTTCTACATTATGTAGCGTCATAAATATTCTGCCTGAATTATATGGCCTTATTTTAATAAAACAATTAAATCCGCTATATAAAACATATTTTTTGCTTAATATATCTCTTAACTCAGAGAAGTTTTGTTCTATCATTTTTCTTCGCTTTTAAATTGTTTAACTTTTTTGTCTTTAATATGTTTTATTATAGTGCTAAAAGACCAATTTTTAAATTTAGATAATCCGCTTCTTGAACGAACATCGTTAACAGCATCCTCTGTTTTTTCAGCGTATGAAATAATTCCAGGAGCCGTTTTGCTTGTATTCATACAATAAGGTTTAATTAAGTAACTCATAATTTGTTTTGTTTTTAAATTTGTTATTTTATTCTTGTTGCAGTGTAAAAAAGACCGTGTTTAAGCCATATCGTTAATAACATTAAAGGGAAATTAAGTAATACAGCCTACGCATACATTCTACGTCTTGCAAATATAGACTTTTCTTTGTAAAGAACTTCTATTAATTCATGTATATCTTCTATCTTTTTTGTCAAGATAAAATTGCCTGATTTTGTAATCATTCCCACTTCTAGTTCCATAATTAAATTTTTATAATTCCATTTTTTTTCAGATACAAAAAGCAATTCATTGTAGCTTTAACATCAGCTAATGAATCGTGTGCTCCATCAAATTCTACTCCAAAACATTTCTTATGAAGTTCTTGAAGATTTGGCCATTTTCTAGGTTTGCCCCATTTATCTAAAGCCCCGACATAATCTACAGCACTAAGCATTGTACAAAATTCTTTAGTGAATTTAAAAGGAGCTATCTCTATTCCAGCAAACATAATTTCATTCCAAACTATTTGCTTGTCAAAATTATGATTGTGAGCAATTTTATACCTAGCTTGCTTTAAAGCGTCTTGAAATTCTCTTAAAATATCAAAAACAGGTATTCCTAATTCTTCATTGCGTTCTGTTGTCATTCCGTTATCTAAGAAGAATTTTTCTTTTGGTATTACCCATCCATCAGGCTTGCAAAAAGCTTGGTAAAGCTTTATTATTTCACCGTATTCTGTAAATAAACAAAAAGACAACTGTGTCATTCTTGCTTTTGGCGGAAACCCGTTTGTTTCCGTGTCATATATTAAATACATAATTATTTGTTTTTATTGTTATTGTTTAAGTTTCCATTGGTAACCAGCGTAAAACGATCTTTTACCATAAGCCGCGTCACTAATATGCCTTGGCTTGCCATTTATTGATTTTGCAGCCAAGGCAAAAGTCTCAAAGACTTCAATACATTTTCCATCTAACCATTGCTCAACTTTTATTCCAGCTCTGCCTTTGTAATTTATAGGTTTTGGTATAACTGGGCAATAGACATAAGCGTTTTTAATTTCTATTTGCTTTTGTCTACCAAAAACGTTTTTTATCTCACGACTTAAATTTATACGTCTATTTTTATAGTCTTTATCTCTTATAACAACATAAAGAGTAGTGCCTATTTTTGTTACTACAGGAGTATTCTCTTTCATAACTATTTCTCTTCCTCTGTAATTTATTTTCCTGTCTAAAGACTTGATTCTGCCTAAGCTATTTATTAAATATAAATTTTCGTACTTAGGCAGTGGTCTATAATCTTTTGCTTTGCTTAACATATTAAACGTTTAAAATTGCTTCAATATACGGGCCGGAATAATACTTACTTAACTCTTTAGATTTTGAGTCGTAATTAGGTAATTTATACATAGACTCATCTAAATAAGTTCTCGTTGGTATAACATTGTTTACATATAAGTGAGCATTATTTAAGTTCATTTTTAACATACAAGGTTTTAACTCACAATGTTCTGCTATTTCAGTAAGTAGTAAAGCGCCAAATATAATATCATAAGGAAGACCTACTCGTTTCCAATACGCACAAATGTCATGCCTGTATAACAACACGGCAAAGCAGTTTCTTGCAATTCACTAGGGTTCCACATTGTAATATGTGCTCTACGTGATTTATTGCGTATTTCATTTATAGCAAATTCTAATTGGTCTTTTTCTCCGTTAAAACAACGCAGTTGATAACCGTAAGTTTTACCTAAAGAACCTGTTGAGTCAGCGTAAGAATTCCACCAAGTAATTCCGTGTTGATTAAGATAATTTATAGTGCTTCCGCCTTCTCTAATCCATCTATATTCATGATAAGCCTTATCAAAGAATATTTTCTTTCCTGTAACAATAGGAAATCCAAGTCGCAAGTCAATTGTCAATTCTTTACCAAAAGAAGTAATAGCATTAACTCCTGTTCTATTTTTTACTTGAGTACCGTGAGTTAAAACGCTTCTAAGTAATTTTTTGTAATCTGATTCAAATTTACTCATGGCTATTAATAAAGTTTTTATAATTAAACATTCTTTTCTGTTTTTCATCTTCTATAGATTTATGCAGCGCTCCTGTATAAGCCAGCAAATCTAAGAACGTATCATCTTTCATGCTGTATTTCAATCTAGCTAATTTCAAAGCCATCATACACTTATAAAAGTCTTCTTTAGTAACATCCTTTCCTGTCAATTCGCTTGCTATAATAGCAGCTGAATTCATTGATTCATCGAAAGGGCCATATTCAATAGTCTTTTCAGTTACGCGATTGTAAATTACGTCGCTTGCGTCTCGAAGCAAATTATTTGCTTTTTTGTTTTTCATAATCTTGTCTTTGTTTATCGTTTATAAATTGTAAATAAAATTCTAAATCAACCTCTATTCTTTTTTGTTCTTTAATTACTTCAGGCAGCTTTAAGTACTCTTGAGCGTATAACTTTTCAACAATCCGCCACCACCCAACTTCATTTTTGTTAAATTTTAATCCTTGGTTTTTGTAAATTTTGTCGCCAAGTTTAAGATTTCCGTTGTCTTCTTTCATTATTTTGCCTGAGAAATTATCTATAGGCACATAATATATTTTAATCCCGTTTTTAATACACATTTGCATGTGTATAGGTTCAAAAGGAATTCTAATAGGAATTTGTTTTATCTCCTGAGTCTGTAACTTCTGTTTCGTAAGATACTCTTTCTGTAGTTGTTGTGCTCTGCTGTTTTTCATTATCTTCTATTTTTAAGTTATAATACTTGTTTTGAAATATAAATGGTATTCCGCTTACTTTATTAGAATGAACAGAATTATTTTCTTGTAACGGTATAAATCTTTGCATCTTACCAACTTCTAATTTCAATTCGTTTTTTAAAGTCTTATTTATAAAGTTTATTTCATACTTTTCTGTTCTAGAAAAAAACCTGTCTTTTATATGCTTAGCAATAAACTTAAATTCTTTTACATTAGTGTTTTCTAAAGCAAAATCGTTTAAGTGAATTTCTATATCTTTACATAAACCTGTTCTAGACTCTTTTTTAACAGTATCTAATTCTTTAGTCTTAATTTCAGCTACGTCAAAAACCATTCTAGACTTAGAAGTATCTATAGCCGGCAAAGAGTCTAAATAATATAAAAATTGCGGTATTTCATTTTTTAAATCTTGTAATATATTGTGATTAGCCTTGCCTTTTAACGAAGGAATTTTTCTAACCCAATATCTTATTTCAGAAGTATCAACAGTACTAAACTTTGTTTCGTCATTTGAAGTTATAATTAACTTTCCGTAAAAAGGTATGCTATATTGCCTTATGTTTTTACTGTTAACTAATATCTCTTTTTGAGTAGCTAAGTTTTTTAATTTTTCTGTTGATTGAACACTATCAAATCTAGACTCTTCAATTGCTATTATGTTTTTATCGGCATAACTTCCGTTAAATTGATTACTTATATCTTGCGGATTAATAAGCACCATATTTGCTCCAAACATTATATTTAAAAAGTCTACAAACGTTGTTTTTCCAGTAGAACGCTCCTCGCTTATAAGAACTAATATTGGCAGCGACTGCTTTGGTAAATCATAAAGAACTTTTAAATAAGTTATTCCTAATTCATATTGGTCACCAAATATGTGCTCTATTAACGTTTTAATCCAATACCAATTAAGTTCGTCATATTCGTTTTCATTACACGCAACATGTTCGAATGGCGAATATAAATTGTAGTTGTTATTAATAACCGGGCTGTGTGATTTATTGTCTGGATTTATAGTGAAGTCATCATATTTTTGTATATTTTCAAATATCCACTTAGGATGGTCTTCAGCAATAGTTAATTTATCCCAATATATCAACTCTGTTCTATTAATACCATATCTATCCACTTTTGATATACTTTTAAAGTATTTAGTGCCTATTCTAACATAAGGATAGTCATTGTTCATTAGCTCTGATACAACATAAGACGTCGCCGCTGAAAATGAATCTTTAAATTTAAACTTTTGCATTAACATAAACGGCGAATAAACTTTATCTACTTCTAAGTTCAAAGCGTTTTTTATTTTTACTACAAAGTTACCATTTTCTATTACAATCATACGCTTATTGTTGTCACCTTTGTTTACGTAAACAGTAAGCGCGTCTATGCTAACGGCTTTTACTCCCTTAACTTTTAGCATCATTTCAAAAGTTAATTGTACACAGTTGTTATTATAATAGTCAACAGGGTTAATATCTGTAACCGAAATAATTGGTTTCTTTTTATTCATAAGAGTTGTCTTTTATGTGACAAGCGCCTTTTTCTAAAACAACTATTATCTCGTCATTTATTTCGTATTGGGCGTCTTCGCGCTCTTTTTTTATAACGTATTCTATACACTCAATCTCATTTGAAGTTAAATTTGACCTTGTAGTTTTGTCAAAAATTTTGCGCGTTTTGAACCTGTCTCGCAGCAGTTCCACTTGTGTTGTTATGGTTTCCATTGTTAATAAATTTTAATTTTTATAAATATAATACTTTTTTTTTAAATATAACCACTGTTTAACAAAACTTTAACACCGTGTTAAATTCTATATAAATTATCTATTTTTGAATATAGCTTTGTTAATTGTGTTTCAATCCTTTTATGCGCACCTGTTATTTTATCGCTTTTTATTATTGCAAAGTATATAGGTAAATATATTTGCTTTATACGAACGTGAAAATCGTATCTTCTTTTTTCATAAAAAGTTTTTGTAACGTTGTAATGAATAAACAAGTCTATTATTCGCTGTTCTAATAATTTAAACGCAAAGTTAGAGTCTTTATTTTTAGCAACAGTATAATCTATAATGCTTTTCGCTTTAGGCAACGGCATATCTGTCAAGGCTTCGAACTCCCCTGTTTTTTGCTTTTTGCCATTTTCTACTATTTCAACATCTAATTTTAACATACCACATACACAACAATTTTCTTCTCCTACTATATTCAAAGCTCCGCAATATGTACATTCCCAAGTCTTTAACAAATCAGTAGCTACTTTGCGTTTCCATTCAGCTGGATTAAAATGTTGTTGCCAGTCTCTTTTTTGCGAGAATGTTCCGTGTTCCAAAATGTTTTGCCCTAAATCAACAAACGTAAATTTGTCTTTGTAAATTTTATTTGTAATTCTAGCGCCGCGACCAGCTGCTTGTAAATATAAAGCTAGACTTTTAGTGGCTCTATTAAATAATATTGTTTCAACATCCGGAACATTAAACCCTATAAGAAATATGTTTGCGTTTATAAGAACAGCGTCAGGCGTATTGTTAAACCATTCTACTATTTCGTTTCTGTTCATATCGCTTTGGTTGACCGAATCAAAAAGCTTGCAATTAACATTTTTATTTGAAAAATATTCATATACAGCTAAATTTATACCTGAATTAGCATTGAATACCATTGTCTTTTTCCTTTTTCCATAAAGTTCATAACCTTTATACAAAACCTCTAACGAGGCTGTATTGTTATATACTTCATTTATAGATGCTTTTGTAAACCCGTCGGGAGCAGTGTCTGAAGCTTTTAGTTTATCTATGTCAGGAAGAGTAAGTACTATATTATAGTCTTGATTAAGATAACCTAAATCTACTAACTCTTGAGTTCCTATTCCGCATATTAATTTATCATATTCAGCAGCCATTGTTAATGGTCTAGCGTATTCAACGCCGTCAACTATTTTGCTTTCTCGCTTATTAGTCATCGGCGTAGCTGTGAAACCAATTAATCTTTTTGGATTGTATTGGTCATAAACTTTTTTAAAATAATCAAGGTGCGCTTCGTCGCAAAGTATTGTTTCAAAATCACCAAGGTACTTTATGCCGTAAGTCTTTATTCTAGCGTTAATTGTTTCAACCATTGAAATAACTATTTTAGAATCGTACCTAAGATTATTATACTTAGAAGTTAATATAGAGGCATTTTCAAGCCACTCGTGATTTTGAATAAGCAGTTCTACTCTATGTGTTAAAATAAGAACCCTACCTTGTTTTGAAAGCTCGTTAGCAAGCCTACCTATTAATATAGATTTACCAAAACCACACTCAGCTTGCACTAACAATCTACCAACAGATAAGTTACTGTATATTTCATCGTATAGTAATTGCTGATAAGGTCGTAATTTTATATGTTCGCCCATTTTATTTGCTTTAGAATTTATACTTAAAGCAATTCTTTTATCATTAAAATCAATTTAACTATCATAGCCACTTCAATAAAAATTACAACTATCAAAGCTATAATAATTTTTTTGTAGTATTCGTTGCTTGTAGCTTTTTTATAACTATATTGTCTTAACAATAGTAAAGACTCTCTTTGAAACTTATTTTGCGATTCTTTTGTTCTCATAACTTATAATTTAAAATAAACTTAATTGTTCTGGCTCTCTACTTTGATTTATAAACTTTTGTACTTCTTTCATTGTTCTTTCTGATAATATTTTTGAATGAAGCTCAATCATATTATTTACTTCAGTATGTTTGTATTTAGCTTTAAAAACACCTGAACTCATTATTATATGAGTGTCTGTAACATTACAATTTATAATTCTACAGTCAATAGATTTAAAGTCTTTAGTAGCATCCATAATCGTCGTTATTATCTGATAATATTTTAACCATTATTGCGCATACTATTATAATTATTGCTATTTTTAACATATTAATAATATTTAGGTGATTTGTATCCTTCTCCAATAGCCCACATAGCGGTATCTATATATCCTTGCAGATTTTTTTGCAAATAGTTATTACTTTCTATAGCGATAGTAGCTAATTGCTCTGCTTCTGCTTTAGTAATATAGCCAGCGCCAGCTCTAGAGCCTAATAATAAACACGCGGTTCTAACTTGCGGATGACCCGCATCAACTATATTGTCAATACGCTTATTAAATATTCTTATTGTTTTATCATAATTATATTGCTCTTCAGTACTATATCTAGCTGTTGGAACAAAAGAAGAATTTAAGTTGGGTTTTGCTTTGTGAGTTGGCTTCTTTTCAACTGTCCAATCTTCTTTATCCCACGGTACAGCTTTAGAAAAGTCGCGACTATATATCATTGTATCTACGCTAAGAAATAACGGCAATAAACCATTTTTAGTAGCTACATCAAAACAACCTAATTGTTCAAACTCTTTTTCAACTGTCTTATGTATCGCTTTAAAGTGTTCTTTGCTTGTTGGTTTTGTAATACGTATTAGAGCTTTTACCCCTTTGCCTGATGGCGATAAGTACGCGCATATAACGCATTGGTATGTTGTGAATATATACTCTTTAATATCGTGAGCTTTTTCAGGAGTTTCAATACCGTCAAAGTCAAGTTGCATGATTCCTGTCCATTCTTTTACGTTATCATACTTTCGTCCAAACCCAACTTCAATTAACGCGCTAGGTGTAAAAGAATATAGCTTATGTTTAAGCTCTCTTTTTAACGTTAAGTCGCAATTCGTGCTTGCCTCTTGTACTTGTTTCATAATATCTAAAGTAGATTGCTTTGGATATTTATGAGCATTAACAAAATCTTCTAGTGCAACATATCCAATCGCTTTTGTAAGCTTTATGTTGCCGCTGTAGTAAGGGAACTTTACGTTCTTGCTTGTTTTCATATGTAGTTAATTAGTTTAAAACAATTTCTGTTCTATTTGCTACGTGTTCAAAATCCATTAAATCAACATATATAGGTACAGAATATCCGTCTATTGTTATATATTCACTATACAATAATACCGCTGTGTCATCGCATTGATTACCGTCTAAAATATCTTTATCAGCTTCTAAATAGTTTTTACCTATTATAAAATAATCAGCCATTAAAGACGTTTCAGGTCCTTTTTTACTTAAACATTCAAATACTCTGCCGGTTTTATTAATCATAATCTCTGTGTTTTAATTTTATTTGTTATTTAATTTTTTTTCAATAATAATCCATTCGTTAGTATTAGCTTTTGCCATACCGTTTCTTACTACTGAAAATCTACATAAGATTATGTAATTTTCAAGCCAAACTATTTTGTTTTCTACTTTTTCAGGTAAAACCGCAAATCTTAAAAATTCTTTGCGTTCACCTATTTTTGGATCGTTTACGTCTTTTATTTTAAATCTCATAATTTCTGTGTTTTAATTTGTTACTTTTTTGTACCAAGAAAGCCGCGAACATTTCTGCTGCGGCTATCAACTAAAAAATAATTACTTCGTTGGACTATACTTCTATCTTCCAACCGTTTAAAGTAACAAAAAACATATGCTTTTCTAGCTTAACGCCGTTTTTGTCTTCTGATACTTTCCTTCCTCGAATATTAAAGTGTACTGTTACGTAAGTATCTTCTAGAACATCGTCTAAAAGAGCTACTTTGTCTTTTGTAAACTCAAAGGCAAAATCTTCGGGATATTCTCCTTCAATTCTACCTTCTAATAATCTTTTTGTGAAACCGTTGGTGCCAACTGTTTCGGTTTCTCCGATAGAAACTACTTTTACTCTCATTTCATTCTTTGCCATTTTAATTTAATTTACTTGTTAATATTTATTTATTGTTTGTTACTTGTTTTTTACTGTATTTTCAACAGCTTCTTTTGCGATTAAAAAGAAATCATTTTTCAACGGAGAAGCTGAAAGCAGTTTTACAGTTGACTCGTTATTACTTTCTTCCAGCGTTTTTATTAACGTTTCTTGAGCCGTTTTAATAGCTGCAACCTGTGAACTTGCTAATACTATTCCGGACACTACAAATGTTTTATATTTTGGTCTTAAAATATTTAGTCTAACTTGAAATGCTTGTTGTTTCATACTACTATTTGTTTAAGCTAAATCTTAGCGATGTTGATACTTCTTGTTTTGCAATGCCGTCTTTTTGCTCTTGCGCTTGTGCTATTTTAATTTGTTTTGCAAATTCTGCTTGTACTTTTGTTAAATCTTCTGAATATGACCATGATTTACGTTCAGATATACTAAACTTGCCGTTTTTAGCTGAAGCGTACTTAACATCATCAGCTTCCATTAATAATTGAATCTCTAATCTTGTTAAATCAGCTTCAGCTTGAAGCTTTTTAATTTGCTCAGTTATTTCAATATATCTATCAACAACTTCGTCGTCTAAGTCTAATTCTAAATACACAAAATCTTCAATTTCTTGAATTGCTTTTATAAGTTCATTTTCAAAAGCCTCAACTTCTTCAATCGTAAAAGTTCTTTCAAACTTTTCAACTAATCCAGTGTATTTCAATCCGTTTTCAGTTTGCTCTGTTTCAACCCAAATTAAAGTAGCATCAGGTATCGCAGTACGCTCAGACGCAATATATAGTGATAAAGCGTAAAATAGTAGCTGACCGTGCTTATCTACTTTTTCTTGTACCCACGGTATTTTACCAGATTTATATTCATAAAACTCTAATCCAGCTAAATCACAAGAGTCAATATATGAAAGTATTTTAGAACCGTCGCTTAAAACAGTTTCTACTTTATACTCCATAATATCTAACTTAGGAACTTCTGAAACAACTAACGACAATAATTCATCTACTGAATTTTCGCTATCGCCGCTATTTTCAAGCGCTTCACCAAGCTCTCTGCCTTTAGCAAAATACTTGTTAGCGCTTCTATCTTCACCAAGCCCATAGCGTTTCCAAAACTCTCTTTGACTTGTTTGCCACAAACTATATTGTGACCACGATAAATAATCTTGTTTTTTAATCATACTACTTAATTTCTGTTATTAATTTATTTACTGTTTCAATTATTTCCGGCGTCATTTTGCTTTTATAATTATCGAATTGTTTTTGAACAACATCTTTTGCTTTGCCTTTAGCAATCATATTTTTAAATATGCCTTCGAAGTCAACTGATTTTTCTCCACCGCCAGCAGACTCTACGCTTGGCCCGGCTCCTTTTTTAGCATGACCTGCTCCCCCGGCATCAGTGTCTGTTTCAGTTGTTAAACCAAATAATGATGTCACGTGATATCTACGATAATACGTAATCATTGAACCAATTACCATTACTTTGTTTTGTCCAGGCAATACAATTGTACTGTCTAAATAAGTTAAGCTCGTAATTTTTTCGTTAGGATTTTCTGTGTCTATAACAGTTGTTTTAAGATATGAACATTTTTCATCAACGTCCCAATCTGTTTGGTGAAACACCAATAATTTGTTTTCGTGTAATATAGGACTTAATTTATCCATAATCTGGTCAAGCGTTGCATACGAATAACCGTGCGCAGCCTTATCTTTGTTGATTTGAATGTTTAATCCTTGAATATCCGACATTTTCTGCCATATATTCTTTTTTTCTACTGTAACCTTTTTTTCATCCATAATTATTATTTATTTACTGTTTATAATCGTGTTCTCGTATGTATATACTTATATACATTATAGGTTTTTTGCTGGCACTCGCTTAGTTTCGTTCAACCACGCGTTTTAAACTTGCAAGCAATTTAAGTAATATATATATGTAAAAAAAATATAAATTGCTAAAGTTTTACTAAATTTTTAAAACACTAATTTTCTACTAAATTTTTGCTAAAAGTTTTATTCTTTAATATATATATAGTAAATTTACTTTTTATTAATCAGGCGATTAGCCACAAAACTTAAACAATTATGAAAACAATTAAAGAATTTGATTTAGTACGAGAATGGGCTAAAAATCGAGGCTTGTACGAAAAAGGCGATGTAAAAACGCAATTTGTAAAGCTTATGGAAGAAGCCGGAGAAGTAGGTAGGGCAATAATAAAAAGCGATGAAAAAGAATTCAAAGACGGCTTAGGCGATATGGTAGTAGTACTTGTAAATCTTGCTCATATTTATGGGACAAGTTTAGAAGAATGTTTAGAACTTGCTTATACTGAAATCAAAAACAGAAAAGGCAGCATGAAAAATGGTTCTTTTGTTAAAGAGGAAAAAAAATTGAAAAAATGGCAAGAAACAACAGGAAGCGATATTGTTCGCTTTTTAGTTGAAAAATGTTTACGAGATTGTCAATTTAATAAACTTGACCAAAGATATTTAGGTTTTATAAATATAAATCCAAGTCACCTTGATTATGAAGATTACGCTATTTGTTTGTATATTATAAACAATCAAAAAATTGTAGAAGATTACGCAAACGATTTAGGCTTAACTATTACACATGCAAATCACGAAGAATTAATTATAAACGAATTAATAATTAACTAACATGGATTCAATCACAGCAGAAAAATTAGAAGCTATATACAATAAAATTCAGGCTGAACGTAATGAAAAGCAAAAAGCAAAGCAATCATTAAGTAAAGAAAGAAAAGCTAAATTATACGGAAATTCATGTGTAATTATATCACATACTGAATCTGGAAATTTAAAAGCAATTTTGCCAGTTGGCTTTAGCGCCGTAAGACTAGGTTCTTTAGTTTTAAAGAAACAAGAAGCAATACAGGCATTTAAAAATAATACTAATGAAAAACTACTTAAACTATGAAAAAAGAAGACAAAGAAGTTCTAATATTTTTATTTGGACTTGCAGTCGGTTGGACAGCTTGTGCTGTTATAATATTTTTAAGCTCTGAGTGATGTTTAACACAGATATTGATATAAAAATATTTAAGCTTCACAAAGAAGGTTTAAGCATAAGTGAGATACATAAAACTATTAATAAATACGGTGTAACAGAAAAAGCTATAGCGCGTTCAATAGCAAACTGCGAACTAACAATAGTTAAAGAAAAAGAAGTAAAAGACGGCTTCTTTATAATTCCGTCTATAATGAATTACAAATTTAGGTTATGAAAAGACCAATAGCAATGCGTTGTACGCAAGAACAGTTTAATAGTATTAAGGATAGGATAAATTTACCTATTGCAGAAGATGTTTTTAAATTTTCAAATCATTATAATTCTTATTTAACTAATTATTATGATAGTAGGTATTTAGTTAAATACAATCTTAATCCAGAAAATAATAAGGAAGTTTTCGAAGAATTCAACGCTGATATTTTCCTTGAAGCGCGCGGTGTTGATGCGGAGAAAAAAGTTGTTGTATTTGGAGGAGTTCCTATGTGTGGTGAAGATGTAGATAATTTTATAAAAAACTATCTAAAAGAGAAAGTTTGGAAAGGTAGTGAGATGCAATGGAATCGAGGTAACGGATTGTGGGAAACTTGTTTTAACAAAAATGAATACAGAATTAAACCACAACCAGACTACGCCGCAGAAATAGAAGCCTTGCAACAAAAGGCAAAAGAAAACGGATTAAAAATAACTGTATTATTTGAGAAACTATGAAAACAGAAACTTTTAAAATAACTAATGGCAAGTGGCAAATTGGAAATCTTTATGACTCTTTAGCAGCATATAGTTTTGATTGCTTTATAAATACTAAAAGAACATTAAATTGTAAAACAATTCAAGCTCAACGTAGATTACCTCTTTGTGTTTATAATTATCAATTTAACTTTAAAAATAGATAACAACATGATGAAGCTAAAATTTAAAACAGATTTTGAAAAACTGCTTTTTGAGAGAGAACACAGCAAAGCGCTTAAAAAGATAGTGCAAATTAAGAATAGACAAATAAAAGCATTGTCTGAAGAGCTAAAACTTGTTTATTATCCAAGTGTAGACCAAGAAACTGAAATAGTTATTAATTTGAAAGACTCAAAAAGAGTACAACGAATTAAGGAGTTAGAAAATAGATTAAAATACTTTAAAAAACGATACAACCAATTATTGTATAACTTTAAAACAAACAACTTATTATGATAGTATATAACAGATTTACAAATGAATTTGAAGAATTTAATAATCAACAAGAATATCTAACTGTTCTTATTGACGAAGAAAGAAGCGATAAAGCAGAGATTATTACTTTTGTAAGCGTGTGTGATGAAGAATTTAAACTTCCGTTGAATAGCGAAAACCACTATGATAATATTATAGCTGTAACATTATTTAAGAAAAAAGATAGAAACTTTGCTAAACACCTTGATTTTTTTGCTTATGATAATCCGGATAGTTTAAAAAAAATTATTAATAAACTTTAAATATTGATTTGCCATGGATATTATTATGAAAAAAAATGTAATTACAACATCTAAGTTAATACTAATGTGTTTACTTTTAATTAGTTGCAAGCAAAAAGTTGAACAAGAAGTTTCTACTTCTATGTATAATAAAGGCTTGTATATTTTAGAAACAGAATACTGTCATTTAAGAGCAGTAGACGAAGGAGAATACAAATACATAGACAGTATTATTCCTATTAGAAAAAAACAAATAATTATTCAAGAAAATCAATATCTTAAACTAATAGAAAAAACTGAAAATTAATTTAAAAACAAACAACAAAGTAATCATGAAAAAGTTTTTTATAAAATACATAAGCGGAATATTGGCTATAACATTTATCTATTTAGAAAACTCAAAAGCCCTCATCTGCTTCCTTGAACTGAGTTAACCTCTACTAGCCCCCGCCGCCTACCAAGCCTCACAACAACCACATTGCG
>JFJP01039231.1_pt1 | contig 14081 bp, 16 predicted proteins | sample 431651 | NCBI WGS metagenome assembly JFJP01 (sample SAMN02602958, study PRJNA72255) | Microbial mat metagenome, whole genome shotgun sequencing project. | biome: fresh water; feature: sink hole; material: water; isolation source: purple microbial (photo- and chemosynthetic) mats found in... | reverse complement strand
CGCTTGCCGTTCTGCCGGAGATGTTTTCCTGTTCTTTTGATAATCAAAATTTAAAAGAGCATTCCGGATCAACACAAAACATCATTGAAAAGCTATCCATTTTTGCACTTGACCACAGGATGGCCATTGCAGGAACCCTTCCGGAACTGGAAGGAGACCGGGTTTTCAATACCATGGTGTTTATTGATACGGATGGAAAAATAAAAGGAAGATACAGAAAGCTTCATCTTTTCAGGCTTACGGGTGAGCATCTGTATTATACGGCTGGAAGCGATAGTGTTACTGTGGAGTCAACCCTTGGTCGGATCGGGCTGATGACCTGCTATGACCTGAGGTTTCCTGAGCTTGCAAGGGCCTTGTTCCTCAAAGGTGCAGAGCTTATTGTGGTTTCGGCACAATGGCCGGAACCCAGAAAAGAACACTGGGAAACGCTGATCAAAGCAAGGGCTATTGAAAACCAATTGTTTATGGTCTGTTCCAATCGGACAGGAAAGGAAGCAGGTCTCACCTTTCCGGGGATGTCCATGATTGTCGATCCCATGGGAAAACTCATTGCCCATGCCGGAAATAATGAGTCTTGCGCGGTTGCAGAAATCGATCCTGCGACAGTGGAAAATATCCGAACCCTGATCCCCTGCATGACGGACAGACGGCCGGAGGTATATGGATAAGATCCTTTCCTTTTCAGGGATTAAAGCCGTTTGTGCAAACTATAAGGCAGTGGGGAAAAAGATCGTCTTTACCAATGGATGCTTTGATATTCTTCATGCCGGGCATGTGAAATATCTGACAAAGGCGGCAGAATTCGGGGATGTCCTGATCCTGGGGCTTAACTCCGATCATTCGGTGAAATGTATCAAAGGTGAAAAACGGCCGGTGATCGGTCAGGACCACCGTGCTTATTTGCTTTCTGCCCTTTTTTGTGTAGATCATGTGGTTCTTTTTGATGAACCTGACCCGAGGCGGTTGATAGAGGCTGTCTGTCCGGATATCTTGGTAAAGGGGGCGGACTGGCAGGAGAATGAGATTCTGGGGGGTGATTTTGTGAGACGGAACAAGGGTAGAATTGAGAGGGTTGCTCTGGAACCCGATATTTCCACGACAAGGATAATTGAACGGATAGGTGAGCTGTATTATGGAAAATGATGATATCAATGTCTATGGGTTTGAGCATCTGAAAAAGGATGGCCATATTGTTCACGGTGTGTTTACCAGAGCCGGCGGAACCAGCAGGGGGGCCTTTGATTCCCTGAATATCGGCATGGATTCAGGGGATGAACCGACGGCCATTTCAAACAACAGAAAGCTCATCATCAGAAAAATGGGGATGAAACCCCTTGTCTTTTTAAACCAGGTTCACGGGGATACGATCAAGGTGTTAAAAAAAGATGATAATGATCTCTCACAAATTTTTGAACCGGGAAAAGAGACGTATACGGCGGACGGTATCATCACCAATATGAAGGGGGTTTTCCTTGTCATTCAGGTGGCGGATTGCCAGTCCGTCATGCTGTATGATCCGGATAAAAAAGTTATTGCCAATATTCATTCCGGATGGCGGGGGAGTGTGGCCAATATCATTGGAAAATGTGTGGACAAGATGGTTTTAGAATTTGGCTGCCGGTCGGAAGAGATCCTGGCCGGGATTTCCCCGTCTCTTGGTCCCTGTTGTGCGGAATTTATAAACTATAAAGATGAGATTCCGGAGCATCTGTGGCAGTATAAACAAAACAACAAAAATTTTTTTGATTTCTGGGCCATGAGCCAGGACCAGCTCATGGAAAAAGGGGTTAAAAAAGAAAATATCCAGAACATGAAAATCTGCACAAAATGTAATTCCGATGTTTTTTATTCCTATCGGGGGGAAAAAACCACCGGCCGGTTTGCCTGCGTGATTTCCATGGTTTGAGTAAGCGATATCAAAGGGTTTTGAAAAAAGAAATGGAAGATAATACGTTAATCAAGAAAAAATTTTAAAAATGGAAAAAATGAATACCATCTTTTTGACACAGAAAGTCAAAGCATCCGGGTGAGCGGCCAAACTTGATCCAGGGACGCTGGATCGGATTGTTCGAGGACTTCATATCCAATCTCACCCCAATCTCATTGTGGGGCTTGATTCTCCAGATGATGCAGGGGTGTACAAGCTCAATGAAGAAACCGCATTGATCCAGACCCTTGATTTCTTGACGCCGGTGACCGATTCTCCTTATGAATTCGGAATGATTGCAGCAGCCAACTCCTTAAGCGATGTGTATGCCATGGGTGGAGAACCCATTACGGTCATGAACATTGTCTGTTTTCCAAGCTGTGATCTCCCTGAGGAGGTTCTGGCCGAGACATTGAGGGGCGGGCTGGATAAAATCCATGAATCCGGGGCCACTCTGGTGGGAGGTCATTCCGTGGATGACCCGGAGTTTAAATATGGGCTGTCGGTGACGGGGATCGTGAATCCGGACAAGGTATTGACCAATACGGGAGCTCAAAAAGGCGATGCCGTGATTTTGACCAAACCCATCGGTACCGGTGTCATGGCAACGGCCATCAAGGCAAGACTTGCGTCAAAGGAAAATATTGAAGAAGCTGTGGCGGTCATGTCCATGCTGAATAAGGGTGCTGCCGGTATTATGAAAGAATATACCATTCATTCCTGCACCGATGTCACAGGATTTGGACTGGCCGGACATTTACTTGAAATGGCAAAAGGTTCAAGGAAAGATATCCTGATCCACACAGAGAAGGTCCCTTTACTGAAAAATGCATTGGATTTTGCAAACATGGGACTTGTGCCGGCAGGGGCCCATAAAAACCGAAAATTTTTTGAACCCTTGACACGGATTGACCCGGCTTTAGATAGGGCCGCTGTTGATCTGATGTTTGACCCTCAGACCTCCGGCGGGTTGTTGATCAGTCTGGATAAAAATCAGGCCCGGGCCTTTGTTGAAAAAATGAAAACCATTGGCCAAGAAGCCTGGATAATCGGTGAAATCAAGGATGAAAGCATTACGGGTTTTTTACAGTTGATTTAGTGTTTTTTCACATTGACTTGAGATTCAGCATGTGCTATTTGCTCTCAGGATAAATTGATCTTTGATGGTCGGAAAAAGGTTACAGAAAGGCTATAGATGAAGAAAGAAACCGGCAGTGTATTCAGGGAACTCGGATATTTTGCCAGCCTTGGAATGTCAGTGGCGCTTTCGATTTTTCTGGGTCTTTTTCTGGGCCTCTGGCTGGATAAGAAATTTGACACAGATCCTGTTCTCATGTTTATCGGCCTTGCACTCGGGATTGCCGCAGGGTTCAGTAATATTGTCAGGGCAGGGAAAAAGGGAAGAAAATTTTAATGCAGGATGTTCAGAAACTTGTTGATTTTATTACAACTTCAAACTGGCTGATTCTATTGTTCGGCGGATTGATCGGCCTGATGATGACCCCGGCAGAATTTGCCTTGGGGATCGTCCTCGGCGGTTTGATAGTTGCAATAAATTTTCATCTTCTGAAAAAGACCCTTAAAACGGCCTTCTGTCCTGAAGTCGTATTAGAGAAGGGGCGTTCGGTTGTGAGTGGCGCCCTTGTTAAGTATTATATTCGATTTGGAATAAGCGGGTTCATCATTTATCTGCTTATATCAAAACATATTGTTCATCCGCTGGGTCTTCTGGCAGGTTTATCGGTGGTGGTGGCAAGCATGTTTCTGGCAACTGTGCTTGAGTTAACAAGATTATTTTTCAAGGAGGCAGTATAAAGTGGGACATCCATATTTAATTCTTACTTCATTGTTTGGAATGTTTGGTCTGGACGGATGGGCGGCCAAAAACCCCCATGTGGTTTATATGTGGCTTGCAATGATTATTCTGATCTTTTTGGGCTGGCTTGGCGGAAAGAGTATCTCCATGGTTCCGAAAAAAGCACAGAATGTATTTGAAGTCCTGATTTCCGGCCTTGAAGACTTCATGGTCACTATTACCGGAGATGAGGGAAGAAAATCTTTTCCACTGGTGCTGACCATATTTATTTTTGTTTTGTTCGGTAACCTTATGGGGCTTGTTCCTGCTTTTTTCCCACCCACGGCAAACATCAATACCACCCTTGCCCTTGCCTTTATCGCCGTTGCATGGAGCCACGTAATTGGCATCCAGCTTCATGGCGTTAAATATATCAAGCATTTTCTGGGGCCTATCCCGGCAATGATCCCGCTTTTTCTGCCCATAGAAATCATCGGCCATACGGCAAGGGTTCTTTCCCTTACCTTCCGTCTTTTCGGAAACATGGCCGGGCACGAACTGGTTACAATCATTCTGTTGACCCTTGGCGGCATGTTCCTGGCGCCCTTGCCGGTAATGGCGCTGGGCACATTTGTGGCCCTGGTTCAGGCCCTGGTATTTTTTCTTCTGTCCACCATGTATATTGCAGGTGCAATAGAAGAGGCACATTAATCAGGCGTTTTACGGGGAACGGAAGAAGCCCGTTATTTTCATATTAATTTTTTTATACTAATAAGGAGTAAAACATGGAATTTCTAGTGAGTAGTGTATGGGCAGCAGGTCTTGCCATTGGTATCGCAGCTTTTGGTGCCGCCATCGGCCAGGGCCTTGGTCTTTCAGCCGCAATGACCGGTATTTCAAGAAACCCGGAAGCAGCCGGTAAAATTCAGGTCAACATGCTGATCGGTCTTGCCATGATCGAATCTCTTTGTATTTATGCCCTAGTTGTTGCCCTGATTCTGATGTATGCACATCCTGCACTTCAAAGTGCCATAAAAGTTGCATTTGGCGCATAAGCCATACTTCTGAATCCGACAGATAGTTTTAAAAAGGGGTAAGACAGTTAATGTCTTGCCCCTTTTTTTTGCTGTTTAATGATTTCCCTTGCCTGGCAATGCCAATATTGTTATATTTTTTATTATAAACATATGGCAGTCTGATACAGTATTAGACATAATTCTAAAATCTTTGTGAAATATTTAAGGTGACCAAATGAATTATCCGTCCATTGAATTTGACAGGATAAAGGAAGATTCACCATTGCCGAAGATTGTCCGTAAATCATTCCGGGTACCAGTTGAAGATAGACATAACATCTGGGTATTGATAAATGACACCCGGTATCCTCTTCAGGATATCTGCCTGGATGGTATTGGCATAATGGTCAAAGACAGCCTTGCGTTTTTTGTGGAGCAGCCTCTTTTGAGTTGCGAGCTTAATTGTTTTGACATATCCATTAAAAATTTGAACGGCCGTATTGTTCATGTATCAGCCGCTTTGGGTCAAGACTGGATATATGGTATCCAGTGGACAGGTCTTGAAAAAGAGGCTTCTGATCGGATTTCTACCATTGTTTGTAAGCTGAAGGAACAATTGCTGGAAAACGATCAAAACTCATTTGATTGAAAAAGATCATATCCATGAAAAAAATAGCAGATGCTGCTGTTAATGCTATTCTTGAGGAACTTAAGAAGGAGGATTAGTGGCCATTATCGTTTGTCCTAAATGTGAAAAAAAACATAGCGTCAATTTAGATACAATTAAAGAAAATGTGCCTTTTGGAAAAAATATTGCTGCGCGATGTAAATCCTGCGGCCACAAATTTCCTGTAGCGCTTGACATGCTTTTTGATCAGGATAAAAAACACCCGGATGAACCGAAAACAACCCTCCGGAAAATCTGTGTGACCTTAAGTAAGGGCGGCGTCGGTAAGACCACAACGTCCGTCAATCTGAGTGCGGGCCTCGCACTTGCCGGGTATAAGGTCCTTCTTGTGGATACTGACACCCAGGGCCAGTCTTCCTATATTCTCGGAACAAAGCCAAGGGCTGGTCTGACTGAGCTTTTGACAAAAGAGTTGAGCCCGGAAGAATGTATTATCCGGGCTCGGAAAAATCTCTGGCTGCTGTCCGGGGGGAAATCTCTGGCGGGTGTAAAAAGAATCATTGACCGAAAGAGCTTTGGTGCAGAGTGGACCCTTTCGGAAGCATTAAAGGATCTGGATTATCGGTATGATTATGTCATTATTGATACTGCACCGGGCTGGGATCAGTTGATCGTCAATGTTCTCTTTTATGCGACCGAAGTTCTTGTGCCCATGGCGCTGGAGGTAATGCCGCTCCAGGGATTGGCGGAATTCATGAAAAGTCTGGGATCAATTCAGAAATACAGGAAGGAAATTGTCTTAAAATATATTGTTCCGACTTTCATGGATACAAGGGTAAAGAGCCCGGAAGTCATATACTCTCAGCTCAAAAAGCTTTATCCGGAATATCTATGCACACCTATTCGATACAGCGAGAGCCTTTCTGAAGCCCCATCCTATGGGAAAACCATATTTGAGTTTGCTCCCGGCTCTACAGCAACGGCTGATTACAGGGAGCTTGTAAGAAAAGTCAGTCAGGATAATGCGGCTCTTATTTAATCAGCGCCGATCTCGCAAAAGCTGCAAGGGAACAAAATTTACCACCATCACCTTTGCCCATGGCTTAAACTACAACCTGTCGATTTCCTCTCGCTGGACCACCCTGATGTTTTTCTCATTTAATACTTTCAACGCCTTGTCATAATCATCAAAGCGGAAAACCATGACGGCATTTTTGCATTGAGGATTTGAAAATGCATACATGTATTCCACATTGACTTCATTTTCGCTGAGCGGATCAAGAATTTGATTTAATCCGCCCGGCTTGTCTATTACCTCAACTACCATGACTTTGGTCATGCCAACGGTAAAGCCTTCCTTTTTCAGGGCTTTTTCTGCTTTTTCATTGTCGTTTACAATCAACCTCAAGACACCAAAATCAGTTGTATCGGCAAGAGACAATGCCCTGATATTGACCCCGGCATCCCTTAAGATCGCAGTTACTTCTGCGAGACGGCCTTCCTTATTTTCAACGAATATGGATATCTGCTCTGCAAACATTATACTTTTCCCCTTAACATCAATATCTGTTGTTCGAATGTTTAATACAGTTTTCCCTTGAACACGGGTTTGCGTTTTTCAAGGAAAGCACGGGTTCCTTCCTTTGCATCTTCACTGACCATGGTAAGGCCAAAGGTATCATTTTCGATCCTGCACCCTGTTTCCAGGTCTGTTTTCAGCCCGTTCTGGATGACTTCTTTGGCTGATCTCAATGCAACACTGCCCCTGGATGCAATGAGTTCTGCAGTTTTCATCACTTCTTCCATGAGCTTGTCATGTTCGCAGACTTTGTTGACAATACCATAGGCCAATGCTTCCTCAGCCTTGATAGCTTTTCCGGTAAAAATCATCTCTTTAGCCCTGTTTACACCCACAAGTCTTGCCAGCCGTTGTGTCCCGCCAAATCCAGGGATCAGCCCAAGGGTGATTTCAGGCAGTCCGAAAATTGCTTTATCAGAGGCATAGATAAAATCGCAGGCAAGAGCCGCTTCAGATCCCCCGCCTAGAGCAAATCCGTTTACAGCAGCAATGGCAGGAATGGGTAGTTCTTCAATTTTTGAAAAAACTTTCTGCCCTTTGCGGGAAAATGTTTTTGCTTCAAGGGGATTCATCTTTACCAGTTCGGCAATGTCTGCACCGGCCACAAAGGCCTTATCTCCGGCACCAGTAAGGACCAGTACCCGGATTTCTTTATTGCTCCTGACCTCATCGAGGGCTATGTCCAGTTCATCAAAAAGCGCATTATTAAGGGCATTCAATGCCTTGGGCCGATTAAAGAACAGGGTGGCAACAGAACCTTTTACCTCAAGAATAATGTTTTCAAACGACATGTGGTTCTCCTTTATTGTCTATAAATGTTTTGGATTTGTTGTATCAATATATTTTTCTATCCCATCTGCGATGGATTCGCAAACCGCTTTTTGATAGGAATCCTCCATGAGCCTTTGGCCTTCGAGTTTATTACTGATAAAGGAGGTCTCAATGAGAATGGAGGGCATTCTGGCACCCAGAAGGACGTAGAAGGGCGCCTGTTTAACCCCGAGGTCGGTAATATCTGAATATTTTGATTTCATTCCTGCCACAAAATTTTTGTGAACAATATTGGCAAGCCTTGTGGACTCTTCAATTTTAGCATTTTTCATCAGGTCGCTTAGGATATAGTCCAGATCTGAAATATTTTTTTCAGAGGTTGCATTTTCTCTGGCTGCCACGGCAATGGCCTGGCTATCTGTGGCAAGATTCAGAAAATAGGTTTCAATACCTTTGAGTTCTTTGTTTTTAGCGGCATTACAGTGAAGGGAGATAAAAAGATCTGCTCTTTTAGTATTGGCAATGGCAGTCCTTTCTTCAAGAGTCAGTCGCTTATCTTCACTTCGGGTCAGCAACACAGTGCATTTTAGCCGCTCTTTTAAAATACCCGCCAGCTTATGGGCCATTTTCAGGACAATGTCTTTTTCCCATGCATCTTTGTAGAATCCAGGGGCACCCGGGTCTGATCCGCCATGTCCCGGGTCAATGATGATTTTTTTGACACCCAGGGCGAGTTGGCGTGTGATGCTCGATGATTGCAGATTATCTGTTGTCATACCGGAAGGCTGTTTTTGGGGTTCTGTTTTTTCCGATTCAACAACTTCAGGCGGGGCCGAAACAGAAGGTGGGCCGCCATTGGATCCCTTTCCCCAGACATCGATGACAATCCTGAAGGGGTCTTTTAATGAGAATACTTTATAATTTTCAAAGGATTTGATATCGACGACAACTCTTACGGTGTGGGGAAGATATTGTCCTGCACGGGCCTGTATCAAAAGATTGTCATTGATGGGGGTGTGTTCTGCAAGATTTCTTCCCAGTCTTGTCTGTTCAACATCAATATAAAGGCGTTGAAAGGGTTTGTTGATATCCGGGTCTTTATTCAGAAGCTTGTGGGAATACTCTCTTTCATGGCCGACATTAACGACAATTCTTGTATATTCAGGATTGGACCAGACCCTCAGGTCTGTGATGACACTGTCGCCGGATGGTGTCACCAAAGGAGGCGGCGATGCCTTATCAGGCTCTGGTTTTTCTTCCACCCGACTTTCCTTTTCCTGGGAGGTTTGTTTTTCCGATGGGGTATCTTTTTCTTTAGGGTTTTCTTTTTCCTGAATGGATTTTTGGTTCAGACTATCATTTTTGGTCTGTTCTTTTTTGGAAACCTTGAGGCTTGCTTTTGGTGTCCCGTTTGAAGCATGCCCAGCCGGCTCTTTCTTTTCGGCGGGAGAAGGCGTTGAGACAGAGGCAGCTTTAGATGGGTTAATGGATTTCAGAAGCGTTCTAGCGGGTCCGCTATAAGCACTTTGGGGATATTTGTTTCTCAGTCTTGCGAGAAGATCCGCAGCCTGATCCTGATAGGTTATTTTGCCGGATATCTTTGCAAGGTCCAAGCTCAACTGAGCTGCCTTATACATGCCAGCCGGGGCCCATGAACTATCCGGGTGCAGCCTGTGGATGTTTTCATATCTTGAGATACAATTGAGCCATTCAGTGTCTTTTTTTTGCAGAGATTCGGAATTTCTCAGTTTTTTATAACAGTCGTCAGCCTGGAGATATTTCTCCTTGGCGGCGTCGCAAAATCCACGGACCGGGAAAATAAAAAATCCTGATATGAGGATGAAAAAAAAGACTGTCTGTATGGATGGTTTAAGCGACCGCATATTTTTTATTTTAATGCTTTTTGTTTAATATCATTTAAAAAATTCATTGCTTCAAGGGGAGTCATACTTGAAATATCAATCTTTTCCAACATTTTTTTTAAGGTTTCATCCTGGTTGCCGAATAATTCCAGTTGATGGTCATCGGTTTTTTTTTTTCTTCTCTTCTTTTCCGGTTCAGGCACGATGAAGGGCTCTGCTGAATTGTTTTTCTGCTCGGTTGCGGACAAAATCTCTTTTGCAATACGGATGACCTTGTCTGGCACCCCGGCAAGTCTTGCCACCTGAATGCCATAGCTTTTATTGGTTCCTCCCCGGACAAGCTGCCGCAGGAACACGATATTATCATTAAACTCTTTTACCGCAATATTGAAATTTTTGATCCTGAATTTAAGGTCTTCGAGTTTTATCAATTCATGGTAATGGGTGGCAAAAAGGGTTTTAACCCCTTTGCCATCAAGGTCATGAAGATATTCGGCAACAGCCCAGGCAATGCTCATGCCGTCATAGGTGCTGGTCCCCCTTCCGATTTCATCGAGAATGACAAGGCTTTTATGGGTGGCATTATTGACAATATTGGCGGTTTCTTCCATTTCCACCATAAAGGTACTCTGCCCGGAAGAAAGGTTATCCAAAGCCCCGACCCTTGTGAATATCCGGTCCACAATGGGAAGAGAAGCTTTTTTTGCAGGAACAAAGGACCCCATCTGGGCCATGAGGACCGTCAGGGCCACCTGCCGGAGGACCGTGGATTTACCGGCCATATTGGGTCCGGTGATGAGCAAAATCTGGTTTTCAGTATTATCCATGAAGATGGAGTTGGGGACAAATCGTTCCCCTTTGATGAGTTTTTCCACTACCGGGTGCCGTCCGGCTTCAATGGCGATGGCATCATCCTCATTGATCACGGGTTTGGTATACCCGTTTTCTGAAGCCACAAGTGCAAGACCCTGGAGTGCATCCAGGGTTGCGATAAATTCTGCTGTTTTCAGGATCAGCCTGGATTTTAAGACCACATTATCCCGGATGGTGCAGAAAATATCATATTCCAGTGCATTGCGCTTTTCCTGGGCATTGAGAATGGTGGATTCAACGGTTTTCATCTCATCGGTGATGAACCTTTCCGCATTGACAAGGGTCTGCTTCCGGATATAGTGGCCGGGAACCGATTCAGCCTGGGCCTTTGACACCTCGATAAAATACCCGAAGACTTTATTATACCGGATCTTCAGCGAAGACAGCTTTGTTTTTTCTTTTTCCGTTGCCTCAGCCTTGGCAATCCAGGATTTTCCATCCCTTGAGATCAAAAGCAGTTCATCCAGTTCAGGGCTGAAGCCGTCATTGATAAGTCCGCCTTCATTTAATACATGGGGAGCATCCTCCCGTATTGCGTTATCAATGAGATCGGCCAGGGATTCAAGTTCGTTTAATATTGTCTCATGATCTTCCAGTATTTTTCCGTTGATAAGATCATTTCCAAACAAACTCAATTCCTTGAAAAGAAGGGGCAGTCTTTTTAACGACCGCTTCAGCGCAATCATATCCCTTGCATTTCCCTGGCCCATGGAAATTTTGCTGCCCAGGCGTTCAAGATCATATACGGATTTTAAATGGGTGATGATCAACTGATGAATATGGGAAGCCTTTGTGATTTCTTCAACAGCGTCAAGGCGGCGCCGGATTTCCCTGATATCAGTCAAAGGATAGCGGACCCAGTTTTTCATCAACCGTGACCCCATGGCCGTAATAGTCCGGTCAAGGATATGGATGAGGGAGCCTTTTTTATCCAGGGTCTGGATATTGGTCAGAAGCTCCAGATTTTTGCAGGATTTATCATCTATCACAAGATAATTTTTCAGATCATAGGGCGTGACCTGAAAAATATGGGTCGTTTCCTGAAGCTGGGTATCTTTTACATAGGAAAGAATGGCGCCAGCAGCAGAAATGGAGGCATTCTTTTGCTCAATACCGAAACCTTCAAGACCTCTGGTTTTAAATAGCTTTGAGAGCTGTTCCGTTGCTTCTTCAATGTCGAAGCAGGTTTTATCCAGATAGGTGATCTGCCGTCCCTGGAACACCCGAAGGAGATGCTTAAAGGATGGGTCTTTTTCAAAACTCTTAGGCAGAAGGATTTCTTTAGGATCCACCTTCAAGGCTTCATCAATTAATTCAGTCGGGATTTTTGACTGCCTGCTTTCAACCTCTGTGGTTTTAAAGGTTCCCGTCGAGATGTCAAGATAGGCGATTCCGGCTGCATCACGGATTTTTGACAGGGCCAGAAGAAAATTATTGGAGGTTTTATCCAGGAGTTCTTCATTCAATATCATACCCGGCGTAATCACCCGGACCACTTCTCTTTTAACAAGCCCCTTGGTGGCTGAGGCATCCTCCATCTGTTCACACACCGCCACCTTGCATCCGTTTTCAATGAGCCTTGCAATATAATTGTTGGCTGCCCGGCAGGGGACGCCGCACATGGGAACCGGTTCCTCATCGTTCTTGTTTCTGGAAGTCAGGGTGATTTCAAGGATAGAAGAGGCTTTGATGGCATCTTCATTGAACATTTCATAAAAATCGCCCATCCTGTAAAACAGAATTGAATCTTCATGGAATTCTTTGATGGACAGATACTGATCCATCATAGGAGTATTTTTTTTTTGATTCATGGGCTATCTTTTGAATTCAGGATCAACCGTTCGCAACAGGTGGTTAAGCTTACCGAACCTTCTCCGGTGGGGATTCCTGCAAAGCTGGGGCAACATCAGCCCTGTTTTCAATTTCTTTTTTGATATACGGGTCATGCTTAAAAACATCCAGTTCTGTTTTTAATGAATTGATCTCTGTCTGAAGGGAGGCAATGGTTTTATTTCCATTTTTTATCTGCTTTTTTAAATAAAAAACAGCCAGAAGGCCCTTAATCCCGGCGAGAATCAAACCCAGAAGAAAACAGATACCGAAATAGGCAACATTTTGAATTGGAGGGATGACCCAGCTCCACCCGGGAATTTTAAGATCAATCGTCAGGGCGGTTGGTGTCATGAAATAGGCCTGATTTTGATACATCAGGGTTCCGAGAAGCGCAAGGATGATCAGCCAAAAAAGAAGTTTAATTGTTTTCATTTATTCACTCCATATTGAGAATTGTCTTAGGTAAATCTTAAGTTTTGGTGATCATAGATTAATTCTGCTTTTTTTTCAATTCTTCTTTTCATCACAGACCGGCTTAAATATTGAATTTAAAGGCACTATAATGCATTTGAACACCTCAGAGAAAAACAGGATGAATAGGGTTGATGGTTGTGCTGGTTGAAAAGAGATCCCAGTTCAGGTCTTTGGGTAATACGCCCATCCCAATTTCAAAGCAGGAGAAATGAAGATGTGGCGGCAGTTGCGGATTTCTCTGGGTATCGCATACCCTTGCAATGATCTCATTTTTTTTAATGCAGCGGCCTATGCTGAGCCGGCTTTCCGGTCGGATATGGGCATAGGTATAAATCACAAAAGTTTCTCGGGGATCTTGTTTTTCAAGCTCAACCACAAGGGTTCTGCCTAAAAAATCATTACAGATATTGATGATCCGGCCGTCTTCCATGGCCGGTATCTGAACGGTATCATTAAAACTGCAAATTTCTCCTTCCCGTGTCCTGAAATAAGTAATGTCGATTCCCTCATGGGCCGAAGACCTGAAACCGAAATCTCCCCACCACTTATCCATGCTTGAAAACAGCATGCCGGGATGAAAGAGCCATTCCACTGCTTGCCCGTTGCCAAGACGGTTAATCCGGGAAATGGCCGTGAGATAGTCTGAAAATATCTTCATTACAGGGCTTTTAAAACAATCCGATTGCCTGCAAGGTTGATATCTTCAATAACGGCTTTGACCTCCATTCTATCTCCTAAGAGTCCTTTTAAAAGAAATATATTTCCATCCATCGGGGTTATGTTTGTTACATTTTCCATGATCAATTGTTCCGCATTGTCTTTTTTTAAATAGGCGTTGAAGTCACACATGAGAGTTTCCTTTATTTATTATTCAGTCATTTAATACCATCTTGATGTTGATCGGCATATTCTTTTCACAATCAATGATCGCTCCGATACAGCTTTTATTCACAGCACAATTGACAATCAGTGTGTTTTTTAAATACTGATAACCTGCCTGTTCATGAATATGGCCGCATACTACCATTAAAGGCGGGTGATTTTCAATAAAGCGCCTTAAACAAAAACTGCCGGCACTGAACCGGTTCCCTACTTTATCCCGAACCCCCCTTGGAGGCGGATGAGCTACCAGGATGGTTTCCGGTGTTATCAGGTTTCCGATATTCCTGAAATGCTTTGCCTCATTCAGACAGACCTTTGAAACAAATGGCAGGGGCAGAGTCCCGTTAAGCCCGAGGAACCTTTTCCCCTGGTATTCCATTGGATTCTGGTTTAAAAGAATGATTTTGCCGTGCTGTTTTATCAGGACTTCAACCCCTT
>JFJP01034810.1_pt1 | contig 14083 bp, 10 predicted proteins | sample 431651 | NCBI WGS metagenome assembly JFJP01 (sample SAMN02602958, study PRJNA72255) | Microbial mat metagenome, whole genome shotgun sequencing project. | biome: fresh water; feature: sink hole; material: water; isolation source: purple microbial (photo- and chemosynthetic) mats found in... | reverse complement strand
GGAAATTTTCCCAATTATCCATGGGACAAGCATGATTTCACACCAATGCCAAACAAGGAATATCTTGTTCAAACGCAGCTGGATGCAGATGGAACGTGCAAGCTGATAGTATATAATGAGGATTTCCTGACCTGTGAATTTACAGTTCCTTTCATTGTTCCGGATGCACAATACAGTTACGAATTTACAGTCCATAAAGGAACAATGTCGTTATACAAATATTTTGAATATAAATAAATTACACGATAATGCCCGGAGCATTATTCACGGTTGACGCGCGCAGCGCTACGCGTCAACCATGCAAGCTTTGGTAGTAATCGTTTCCGTACGGATCGACCGCTACCATTGCCGGCAGACCGGTAAACTCCACGAGGCGTATCGCTTCCATGCCCAGGTCTTCCCAATCTAGTACCGTGCACGAGGCTACATAGCGGGTAGCTGCAAGAGCGGCCGCTCCGCCAATGGTTGCCAGATAGGCTCCGTGGTATCTGGCGCAGGCTTGGCTGCATGCTGGCCCGCGTTCACCCTTGCCTATGGTCAGCAAAAAAATGCCTTGTGACATGAATATATCAAGGTACGAATCCATGCGGCGCGAGGTGGTGGGGCCAATGGACCCTACGACCGCGCCAGGCGGGGTTCCGGTGGGGCTTGCGTAAAATGCCGGCATTTTGGCCCAGGCGGGTAGGGGTTCTCCCCGTTCTATCAATGATAAAAGGCGAGCGTGTGCAGCGTCCCGGGCCAGTACGGCTTTTCCCCATAGTTCTACCATATCCCCGGAATGCAGCGATGCGATCATCGCGTTGAAAGCGGGGCTTCCTGGTTCTCCAATATCAATGCGGCGGGGACTGGCCAAGTCGTGCTTTGACCTTGAAGGGCCTGTTGTAGCTTTTTTGGTGACTGGAGCGAGGGCTTTTTCAAGATCCGCAGAGCTTGCCAAGCGCTCAACAAAATAGCCGTCGGCAGAGATGTAAGCGTACACCTGCCTGTGGGCGGAACAGGAAACGGCGACGACTACCGGCATGCTTGCCGCGTGTCGGCTCAGCCTTATGACCCGTGCGTCGCGGGCCATGCCGGTTCCGCCAAGCTGGGCTCCCCAACCCGCATGGGCGGCGCTGTTCATCACGACGGCTTCAAGCTGGCGGTCGCGGTACGCTCCCCCTTCTTTTCCAGGTGCGGAAGGAAGGGCGTCGAGTGCGCCGGCGCTTGCCAGTTTGCCGGCCAGCGTCGCTTCCTCCGCGCTTTGCCCGCCCAGAACTACTGCGATTCGGTACGGTGGGCACGCCGAGACGCCAAGTGTGTCAAGAGCTTTTTTGATGAAAACCTCGAAGGCTTCCGGCCTGAGGATTCGCTTTGTTTCCTGGTACAGTTGCGTCTTGTTGGCCGACCCGCCGCCCTTGGCTACAAAGAGCAGCCGGTATTCCTTGCCGCGGACAGCCATGATATGCGCCGAGAGGGGAGAATTGTCACCGGTGTTGCGCTCTGCAAAATCGGGTAGCGGAATTACCTGGCTGTTTCTGAGCCTTGCTTTGCTCCAGGTTGCAAGAGCACCCCTGGCAAACGCTGCTGCATCGTCGTCTGTATCGCCCTCGTATGCAAGCAGCAGGCCATCGCCCTTCCAGCCGTACACAGAAGCTGTGCCCGTATCCTGGCAGGCGGGAAAAACCCCTTCCGCGCTCGTGGCGGCGTTTTGCAGCAAGGTTTCTGCTACGTACCTGTCGGTAGCGCTAAAAGCCGTCGAAGTGGCCATTTCCGACAATTGGGCAAGGAATGAAGGCCGGAACCTGAATTGTGATATTGAGAAGGCTTCCGCGGCAAGGGCCGCAAGCGCGCTTGAAGGTACGACCAGGAACTCGCGTCCAAGAGCCCGTTCAACGCGGGGTGACTCGAGTGGAAGACGGTCAAAAGATACTGGTGCGTCTCCGTCGTACGCCAGACGTACAGACTCAAAAAAGGAACGATCTGATCCATGCATGCCACCATGGTACCGCTAATCTGCGTGGTTTGCCAGCCCGACTGTCATGACCTATACTTGCATTGTTGTATGGAGTACGCCGCATGAAAGTACTGATCGTTCATTATCATCTGAAACCCGGCGGCGTTACGACGGTAATACGGCGGCAGCTGCGTGCGCTCTCCGCGCGGGGAATCGAGGCGGTAGTACTCTCGGGGGAAGCTCCAACTGGCTCATGGCAAGACGAATCCGGGAAGGTCCAGGTCGAGCCTGCGCTCGGTTACGATAGTGAACCGGGTATGGAAGGCAAAACGGGTACATCCAGCAAGGATTCCGGGCGTATTCGCGACATGGTAAGCACCATGAGGCGCGTAGTTGCATCTTTGGGACCCGATGTCATAATCCACGTGCACAATCCAACCATCCGTAAAAACAGGGGCTTGCTCACCGCTCTTTCCGAGTTGTTGTCTTCAGGGCATAAAATCCTCATGCACGTCCATGATCTTGCAGAAGACTGGCGGCCCGATGTGTATGCAGCTTGTCCCTACCCCGATGGTGCGCGATGGGCTGCCATCAACCGTTTTGATGTGGCAGCTTTGGCAGGGGCTGGCGCAAATTCCGCCGCCTACTTGCCCGATCCTGTTCCTGTTCCTGTTCCATTATCGGTACAGGAAAGCGATGGCATGCAAACCCGCCAAAAAGGGCCTGGGCTCGTTCTGTATCCGGTGCGCGGAATAAGACGAAAAAATCTGGGAGAAGCCGTACTTCTCTCGCTCTTTGCCAGAAGGGGTTCCTCGATTGGCGTCACCCTGCCGCCTGTCAATCCACGAGATATTCCTTATTATAATACCTGGCAAGAGACAGCTGCGACCATCAGCGCGCCGATACGCTTCGGAATTGGTCTGGAAAGAAGTTTCGATGCCCTTTATTCCGAAGCCGTGGGCGTTGTCACCACTTCGGTCAAGGAGGGCTTTGGCATGTCGTATCTGGAACCCGCATCCAGGGGTAAAGTTACGCTTGGCAGACGGCTCTCAAGGGTTGTTTCCGATTTTGAAGAAGCCGGGTTGGCGTTTCCGGCTCTCTACGAGGCCCTTCCGGTTCCGCGGGGCAGTTTTGATGAACATGGTTTTGCCTGTCGTGTAGAGGCGGTGATTGAAAAAACAGCGCTGGCTTTTGGTACGGTTTCCTTGGGAGACGGTTTGGGCAGGCTCGTCGTGGACAGCATTCTGGGTGGAGCTGCCTCCGGACCGGATTTCGGGAGACTGGACGAGACAGCACAGGATGAAGTGTTACACAGCATAGCTACAGACAGCCGCATGAAGGCGGCGTGCATCGCCCTCAATCCGGCTATCGACGGATGGGATGCGCTTGCACAAACCATCACGCCGCCTGGTCAGGGAAGCATGCAGGAATGGTCGGAAGCGGCCTACGGAGAACGACTTGCCGGGGTGTACCAGGACCTGCTGGAACGGGGAGGCAGCCCTGCACCGGATACCGGAAAACTGTTAGGAATTTATATTAGGCCGGAGGCATTCCATGGGGTCGGTATATGATTTTTCACCTGCCTTTCTTGCTGAAATGAAAAGGGCCATCATCGACAGGGGTATCGTGGCGCTTGATGACGATTCATACGTTCCCATAGCCAAGGTTCCGTCAAACTTTGATGCATTGCTGGGCAAAGCACTGCCGTCAAAGCCTTTGGCGGTTGCGGTTGATGTGTACGGTACTCTCCTGGCCAGTTCAGTGGGCGACATCGGTCCTGTTGCCGACTGGAATGGCACTGTTGAGCCGGACAAGGAACTTGGCGGAGTAAAAGGGACCGGATTCCCCCATGACATGGAGGAACGGCTGCGCAAGCTTGTCGCCGAAGATCACGCCGCCGCCAGGGCAAAGGGCATCCGGTGGCCCGAGGTTGATTCTCCGTCTGTGTTTGCCCGCGCTCTGGGGCTTGACATGGAGAATGGTGCAAGGGCCTGCGTTGCCTGGGAATGCGCCATGAATCCATGTTCGGTGATGCCAGGAGCAGCGAGATTCCTGCATTGTTGTGTTGATCATGGTGTGCCGCTGGGAATAGTATCCAACGCGCAGTTCTACACGCAGTTGTTTGTTGAAGCTGCGTTTGACGCCACCATGTACCCGGGTTCGATTGCAGTAGATACACTGCACGCCGGGAAAGCGTCAGACAATCTGGGTTTTGATCCTGAATTGACGCTGTGGTCATACGAGACGGGGAGGGCCAAACCCGATGACTGGATGTTTGGCGAGCTTGTACGCAGGCTGGCGCTTCGTGGTGTCCCGGCCAACCGCATATTGTTTGTTGGCAACGATGCCCTGAATGATTGCGCTACAGCAAGTGAGGTTGGCATGATGACGGCACTCTTCTGTGGTGATGCCCGGTCGTTCAGGCCGCGACTCGATGATCCAACCGCGGCAGCGTTGCCGCCAACGGTACTCATACAGTCCTGGGATGAATTGTGGAGGATTGTATGTACCTGACAAAAACTCGTGATATCACCAGGGTGGGCTTTGTATCGACACGTTTCCAGGGCACTGATGGCGTATCGCTGGAGACCTGGAAATGGAATGAAGTGCTTACCGAGCTGGGTTATGAAACATTTTTTTTCTCGGGAAAGAGCGACTGGTTTCCTGAAAGGTCACACGTGGTTGAAGAGGCATTCTTCAGACATCCGCGGGTGCTGGAGCTGCACGACGAAATTTTTGACCGGAGCACCAGGCGCCGTGGCCTTACTGCAGAGGTTGGTGAAATCAAGGGCATGCTCAAGACCAGGCTGTATGATTTTGTAAAAACATTTGAAATAGACGCCCTGATAGTTGAAAACGCCTTTGCGATTCCGGTCAACATTCCATTGGGAGTAGCCCTTGCGGAATTGGTTGCAGAAATGGAAATGCCCACCATAGCGCACAACCACGATTTTGCCTGGGAACGACAGCGTTTCATGACTGGTTGTGCCGAGGACTATATTGTAAGGGCATTTCCGCCGCGTCTTCACAGCATTTTCCATGTTGTCATAAATTCTGAAGCCATGCGTCAGCTGGCCTTTCGCTGCGGTATTTCATCGGTCATGATTCCCAATGTGTGGGATTTCGATGCTGCGCCTGTGCTTGGAGATGACTACAACGCCAGCCTGAAAGATGAGCTGGGGATGAGTGACGAGCAGGTATTATTTCTGCAGCCTACCCGTATCGTTGCCAGGAAGGGCATAGAAAGTGCCATAGAACTGGTAGCCAGGTACAATGCCCTGTCCGGTGACCGGCAGGGCAAACTGCTCATCTCCCACCCTGATCTGGATGAGGGAGATGAATATCAGTTACGCGTCATCGACTACGCCAAATTCATGAAAGTAGAACTTGTTGTCAGGCCGGATCTCATTGGCGTCAATCGTGGAATCCGTGCTGACGGCGGCAAGGTCTATTCATTGTGGGACACGTATGTCCGTTCTGATTTTGTAACGTACCCTTCAACGTATGAAGGTTTTGGCAATGCTTTCCTTGAAGCAATATTCTACCGCAAGCCCATTCTGGTCAATCGCTATGCAATATATGCCCAGGATATCGAGCCGCTCGGATTCAGGACTACGGTCATGGATGGTTATATTACCGATGCTGTGGTCAAGGACGTTGCCCGGGTGCTTTCTGACCCGGTCGAAGCACGCAAGCGCGTCGCAGAAAATTTTGCCATCGGCAAGCACTATCTTTCTTATGAACTGCTGAGGCGTCGCTTGCCAATCATCTTCATGAACTTCGGGTCGGTCAGCTGAATCTGCGGTAAGGCAGCCGGGTTATAGATCCACCTGGAATCCAAGCCCGGTTGACCAGGCCGACGGCAGCGGTGCCCAGTCAAGGCCACCGGTCAGCCGGAATGTCAGCGGGAGCTTTGCCGGTGTATACCTCAATTCCAGAGCGCTGTGCACAGGCCATGCGAGTGAAAAACCCTGGTCAAGCGGTTCTGTCGTCAGCAAGGCAGACAGCGCGGCGCCGACAGTATATGAACTTGCATTAACCGAAAAGCCTGCGCCGGTTCGGAGCGATGCGCCGTCTTCCCAGTACACGCCAAGAAAAGGTGCACCGGTAACGTGTACGAATGATGTGCCGATGCCAACGACAGGGCCGAGCCTCATGAATGATGGCTCGCCGGCTATGGACCGCGACAGCTTGCCGTCAAAAGCTACGGACAACGCCACCGGGTAATCGATCGGTAGCGCAACGCGCAAGCCCGCTAGTGCCCTTGCATAACCATCCATCCCGAATTCAAGACCCATGCCGGCTTCCAGTACATCTTCCAAAGACAGCGACGCTGTCATGGTAGCCTGCCCGGTAATTCTGGAAGTCGATGTCCCGACCGGAACGCTTACCGATCCGGCGGCATCAATCTTGAATCCATTAAAAGCTGGCGGGCCACCGTTGGGCGCCCAGACGGAACCCGGTATGGCTCCCCACAATCCGCCTGGCAATATGACCAAAGAAGGGTCCACGACAATGTCAGCATCGAAACCATATTCGCGTACGCCTGTCTCCAACCCTTCTGCCTGGCGTACCTTGACCCGTATCGAGTACGTGCCGTCGGGTACCAGGTTTCCACTGGCGTCCCGGCCATCCCAGGTAATTGATTGTTCCCAATCGGAGAACGGGCCGAGTTCAAAGTTCCTCACTTCAGTGCCCTGCATGTCGACCACTGCCGCTTCGGCGTAGCCCGTAGCGCTTACGTAGAAGCCTACGCTCGAAGCTCCCCGGGTGCCGGAATTCCTGGGGTTGAAGCGGTCAAGCGACACTTTGAAATCGCGTGCCTCGAATGCTGCCACCTCAAGTTTTGCCCGTATGTCGGTGAACAATTTTGGCTGTACCCGCACGGAGAACGATTGTTCCTGGTAACCGAAGGCTTTGATGACAACGGTTTTTTGACCGACGGGTACTTCAATGATCCCTGGTGTAAAGCTCTTGCCGTCAAGTTCCACGATAGCGGATTGTGGTTCAGCCTGCACGTCGAGATACCCCACCATCAATTCAAGGGTAGCGCTTACCGTCGTAACAGTGTCCTTGGCCAGACTGAGCCAGAGCGCTGTGTCGTAGTAGCCGTCTTTGGCAAGAACCAGGAGGTGTGACCCCGGTGTCAGTCCGGTCAGATCGAGGGGAACTGTCCCGCGCGCCTGATAATCGACGTAGACCGTAGCGCCGCGTATGTCCGATCTGGCCGAGAGCGAGCAGAGTCCACCCAGATCTGCCGCTTCTACCTCGATCATCGGTGCGGAGGGTAGCGAAAACCCGGTGCCGACTGCAAACATGAGTACGAGTGTGGAAACGAACTTCATGCCAATACTGTATCTCCTTCCGGTAGTCTCTTCAAGGCGCTTGAAGACCGGCGTGTTACATCCTACAATAATATCCATAAAGACGCAGACGGAGGTGATCGTGGGCATCCTCATACCGGTAGGCTCGGGCAAGGGCGGCGTAGGCAAGACGGTATTTACCGCCAACCTGGGGGCTGTCCTGGCGTCCTATGGCAAGACGGTCATCCTTGTAGATCTGGATCTGGGGGGCGCAAACCTGCACACCTGCCTTGGAGTAAGGAACAAGCACCCCGGGGTGGGCTCGATAGTCTGGAAAAAGGAAAAGCGGCTTGAAAACCTGGTGGTGCCTACCAATGTCGACCGTCTTTTCCTCGTGCCCGGCGACAACCTGCTGCCTGGTACCGCCAATCTTGATTTTTTTACCAAGCGCCGCATCATGAAGGAGCTGCTTGAATTGACGGCAGATTATGTCATCATGGATCTTGGTGCGGGTGCCTCGTACAATATTGTCGATTTCTGGCTGATGGCCCCGGATGGCATCCTCGTCACCGCGCCAGAGATCCCCGCCATACTCAATGCCTACTCGTTCCTCAAGACGGCAGCCTTCCGCCTCCTGTTCCGGTCCTTCAGCAAGGGCAGCGCAGAGCGCAACGGCATCGTCGATTTTGTAGTCAACAGGGTAGAGGGACAAGGTGATACATTCTATACATTTGCCGAGAAGCTGGCGCGTTCCGCAGCGGCCAATGGCGGATCAAAGGGTGCGTCGCAGGGAGAAAAGGCGCTGGCGGAGCTTGCCCGCCTGAAGCCCCGTGTGGTAGTCAACATGGGCGGAGGTCAAAACGACGCGACCATCTCCCAGAGGCTGCGCGAGATTTCTTCCAGGAATCTTGGTGTAAGCATGGAATACATCTCCTACATCATGCGCGATCCTTACGTTCCAGCCTCGATATCGGACCGCGCGCCTCTGGCGGTTACCGCACCAGACGCCAACTTTGTCAGGGGTGTACGCGCGGCCGCCGACAGAATCCTTAAAACCCCGGTAGCTGCCGCGCCTGGCCTCGAACTCGATGAAGAAGATCTTTTTACCATGATTGAAGGTGCCATCAACGAGGATGGAGTACCCACAATTTAGCCCATGATGCTACACAGGAGATCCGCGCTGGCCCTTCTACTGCCTTTGGTCTGGGCGTGCGGAAACAATGATCCTCCCCTGCCTGCCAATCCTCCCCCTACCGTTTCTGTTGCCAGGCGCAATGTTCTCGAGACGAAGGCCATGGAACTGGTTGGCATGATGAGCGAGGCGGAACTGGTTGGCCAGATCTTGATGGTTGGCGTTGATGGCAGGGCGGGGCTTTCTCCGGCAAGCAAGCTGGCCCTGGCAGCGATGCGCCCTGGTGCGGTACTGCTGTTCGGCTTCAACATCGATCCTGATCCACGGATTGTATCCGTGTTGGCCGATGATATCCGGCTTGCCGCAAGCGCAGGCACTCTGCCGCCCTTTGTGGCGGTAGATCACGAGGGTGGAAGCGTCTACCGCTTCAAAGGCGGGCTTACCCGATTGCCGGCTGCCGCAATCATGGGTTTTTTTACCACAGATACAAAATCCAGTACCAATGACAAGACAGCGGTTGATTATGCACTTCGCCTTGCAAAGGCTGCGGGAACCGCTGCAGGAACAGAATTGAGGGCACTAGGCATTACGATGAACCTGGCCCCCGTCGTTGAAGCGCTCACCGATGAAAACCGTGCGTTCCTCGTTGACCGGGCCTGGTCCGATTCACCGGACATCTGTGGGCAACTGTCGGCCGCTTTTATTGAAGCCTGCCAATCAGGCGGCGCGGCTGCCGTAGCAAAACACTTTCCGGGCAATGCAGCAGCCGATCCACACCGCGGTTTGCCTTTTCTAGGGGTATCGAAGGAACGTCTGCAGGGCTTTTATTATCCTCCGTTCCGCGACGCCATCAGAAGCGGGGTGTCGGCGGTGATGCTTTCGCACGCAGTGGTTGGCTCGCTTGACCCGGACGTGCCGGCCAGCATTTCAAAGCGCGTCATCACCGAGCTCAAGGGCAGGCTGGGTTTTACCGGAATAGTCATGACCGACGATCTGGCCATGGCCGCGCTGGCAGGGTATGGCAGCCCGGGTGAATGCGCGGTGCTTGCTGTGGAAGCCGGTGCTGACATGCTGATGGCTTCCGGCGGAAAAGTAGCCTCTGAAATTCGGGCGGCACTCGTGCAGGCTCTGGCGGACGGCAGAATCGGCAAACCGCGACTGGTAGACGCTGCGTACCGTATTGTCCTGCAGAAACTAGGATACGGTCTCGCCTCTGAAACCGAAGCCGACCGCGCAGGCAGGCTGGATGGAATAACGGAGCTGGTCAGAAAAAACTCGGAAGCCCTCTCTGCGTTGCTCGCGGACCGCAGATAGCGCGGAGTCGCCCTGATTCCAGGAACCAGCCGCACAAGGAAGCAGCTAAGCCGCACCCGGCTTTGCGCCGATCATTATGAGGTGAAAGCAGAAGGAGTACGCACCTTTGTCTTGATACTCACCCTGATGGCTCGGACGTATGTTTTCGCGGCCGACCTTGAGGTAGGCACCGCCGATCTGCGCATAGAACAGCAGAGTGACGGCGGATACCACCTTTTCATCAAGGCAAAACCTGGAATAGGCAGCGTCCTGCTCGTTGAAAGCACCAAGGATCCAGGTGGCATAGCCGATAACTACGCGTACCGTGCGGAGTTGTGGAATTCAGTCAACGGGGATGAAAAGCGGCTGCTCAACGGAGTTTTCATAGAACCATCCGCTGGAATCCTTTCCCTGATCGATTCTACACCGGAGCCTGATTCGGAACTGGGCCAAGCTTTTCACGTGTTCATCCCGTGGGTTGTTGCCTACGGATATTCGTGGTCAAGAAACGGCCGCGAGTTCATCTCCGACGGTTCTTTCATCAACATAAGGACTTTTACCAAGCCCTATGCGGATTATTCCGGGGGATTCCTGGATAACCCGTATAAAATTTCTGTTACCCAAAAACCATTTCCGCGGCCGGAACCAAAAGTCATCCCCGCGATAGAACCTCCGGGCGCCCTCCTTGAGCCTCAGCCGGAACCCGCGCCTGATACTTCCATCTATATGCCCGAGACGCTTCGGTCGTTCGAGGCTATCGCCGAATCGGCAAAGGGCAGCGTCTCGTATTCGCTCGGCGAGGCTGACATTGTGCCGGTGCTCGGCCGGATTCTGGACGGGGTGAAGGGCAAGGAGCTTGACCTGGTAATCTGCCTGGACACTACAGACTCGATGGCCGATGACATAGACGCGGTCAAAACGAGCCTGCCGGCCATGGTCAAGGAAAAAACCGCGCGGTTTACATCGTTCCGCCTGGGGCTCGTCCTGTACAAGGACTACTTTGAGGATTACGTAGTCAAGCGCATGGATTTTACCCGTGATGTTGCCGCTTTTACGCAAGCCGTCACGAAGGTTCGTGTCGCGGGTGGACGTGACATTCCTGAAGCAGTGTACGAAGCTTTGTACGAAGCCTTGGTGGGCTACGACTGGTCGGCTGAATCGCGGATGATCGTACTCATCGGCGATGCTCCGGCCCACCCCTTGCCACGGGGCAAGATAGACCAGTCGATGATAGAGAAAAAGGCTTCCGACCTTGGCATCTCAATCGATGTCATAATCCTGCCCCACTGATTTTTCGAAGATATGGCCGGTTTTTTTTGGTTTACACATTGGCGCATGCTGTATTACACTCGCCGGACAGGCGCGACGGATTTCGGGTCTATTTTATTTGTTGATTGGAGCCTGAGGTAATGGGAAAAGCACGACGGACATCCGATGGCCTGGAATTGCTTGAAAAGCTGTCCAGCTTCAAAATACTCGCGGTAGCTCTGTCGGTACTGGCATTTGGCTTCTCGTTCATCGGTTCGGCCACGCCTGATCCGGCGCTCACCGCCCAGGAATCCATAGGTTCCGTCGACCCGGCCGACGCCCGGGGCGCCATGTCGGTGGAGGGCTTTGAATCCAGCGAAGAGATGCCGCCGCCGCCTGATCAGGGTTTGTTCTACACCGTCTACCGCGTAGTCAAGGGCGATACCATCTCTGAAATTGCTTCGCGTTACGACATAACAACAGATTCCATAGTTACCTTCAACGGCATCACCAACGCCAGGACCCTCTCCATCGGAAAATACCTCAAGATACCAACCCTCAATGGAATCCTCTACGCTACCAAGACCGGCGACACGGCATCGGCCCTGTCTGTAACGTACGGTATTTCCATGGAGCGCATACAGGAACTGAACGGGATTGGCGATGAAGCGCTTCCAGCCGGCCGCAACCTTTTTCTGCCCGATGCCAGGCTTTCAAGCTGGGCATTGCGCGAGATTTCCGGCGACCTTTTTTCATGGCCGGTACGGGGATGGATAACCAGCTGGTATGGCTGGCGCAATGATCCATTTTCTGGTTCCAGGACCTTCCACACCGGTATCGATATTGGGGCAGCCCGTGGTACTGCAGTACGCGCAGCGATGGAAGGCGTCGTGGCTTCGACGGGTTTCTCCTCGACCTCCGGTAATTATGTCGTTGTACGGCATCATTCCGGTTACAGTTCGCTCTATGCCCATCTTGACCGGATAGACGTAAAGGCTGGAAGAAGCGTATCGCAATCCACTGTTCTGGGAACACTGGGAAGCACGGGCTACAGTACTGGTCCGCACCTGCATTTCACGGTCAGCAAGAACGGGCGCACCATGAATCCCATGACCGTACTGCGCTGAATGACCCGCTTCGCTTTTTGATTCTTCGTTTGACAGTACCAGCCTTTTAGACTACCATTCGCGCATTATGAGAACGCTCCAGGGCATCCCCGCATCGCCTGGCATAGCCATTGGCAAGGCCTTCGTTTTTCTGGACGACGAAGAGCCCATGATCCCCCGATACTCCGTCACCGAGCGCGAGCTTGATGGCGAGTGGGAGAGGTTCATCGTAGCCGTGGGCAAAGCCAAGTACGATGTCACGATGATGCGTGACCGCGCAACCAAGGAAATGGGGCAGGAACACGCCGCCATATTCGACGCCCACCTTCTGATGCTCGATGATCCTGAAGTACATGAGACCATTGAAGCTTCACTCAGAAAAACACTGCTCAACATCGAATGGATTGTCCACCTGTACGAGCAGGCCATAGTCAAGCAGCTTGAAAGCCTGGCAGACCCCGCATTGCAGGAAAGAACCGTTGACGTGCACGACATTACGCGCAGGATTCTCAACCACCTGATGATGCGCGAGCGATTCTCGCTTGCTGACCTGGAAACAGACGGAGTCCTCGTTGCCCGCAACCTCCTGCCTTCCGACATGATTTCCATGAACCGGGCCAAGGTAAAAGCCATCGTCATGGATGCCGGCGGCAAGACCAGCCATACGGCCATACTTGCCAGGGCTTTCGAGATTCCAGCTGTGCTCGGATTGGGTGGGGTTGCCAGATCCATCAAGAGTGGCGAGACACTGGTGGTCGACGGCAATACCGGTGACGTACGCGTCGATCCCGATGCGCAAACCATGGAGCGTTACGAAAAAGTCAAGGAACGGATAGCGGAACGCGACGAAGGACTGGCATCGATAGCCTCGTTGCCCGCCCGGACTACCGATGGCAGGGTTGTCCTCATCAAAGCAAACATAGAAGTCCCTGAAGAGACGGAATCTGCGCTCAGGCACGGCGCTTCCGGCGTAGGCCTGTTCAGGTCGGAATTTTTGTTCCTGCAGGCTGGACCACCACCAACTGAAGAATCCCAGTTTGCCGCTTACAGGCAAGTTCTGGAAGCCATGGGCGACAAGCCGGTAACCATCAGGACTCTGGATGTAGGTGGTGACAAAATTATGCCCACCCTTGCCCTGGAAGAAGAAAAGAATCCCCTCCTTGGCTGGAGGGCCATCCGGTATTGTCTTTCTGACAACGACCTCTTTCAGAACCAGTTGCGGGCGATACTCCGTGCCAGCGCCTTTGGCGATGCCCGCATCATGTTTCCGATGATATCAGGCCCCGGAGAACTGGAAGACGCAATTGCGGCACTCGACGAAGCCAAGGCAGTATGCCGGAAGCGCGGCCAGAAGTTCCGCGAGGACATTCCCGTTGGCATCATGATAGAGGTGCCCAGCGCGGCAATGATTGCCGACATCCTTGCCAAAAAGGTTGCATTTTTCTCGATTGGTACCAACGATCTGATTCAATACACCATAGCCGTTGATCGCGGCAATGAAAAAGTTGCGTACCTGCACGAGCCATTCCATCCGGCCGTTCTCAGGCTGATCAAAAAGGTGATAGACGACGGGCATGCCGCCGGCATCCCTGTCTCGATGTGCGGAGAAATGGCAAGCGATCCCTTTGCCGCCGTCGTTCTCCTTGGACTTGGCCTCGACGAGTTTTCAATGTCGTCCGTGTCCGTTCCTGACGTTAAGCGGACCATACGCTCGATCGGGTATGCGGAAGCTGTCCTGGTAGCCAACGAGGCGCTGAAATTGTCGTCCCACAAGGAAACCGAAGCCTTCCTTGCGCACAAGCTGGCTGGCAGGGTAGCCAGGAACGAGTAGGGGTACAGGCCGTAGCTTATCGTGTCCGTTCCGGTGTATCCTGTCAGACCAATGAACGAAGAAAATATAGTCGAACCACCCCGGGTACGTTGGCGTGGCTTGCCGACAGTAGCCATAGCCGGCAGACCGAATGTCGGCAAGTCAACATTGTTCAACAGGTTGCTCCATTCCAGGAGATCCATAGTAGACCCTACACCTGGGGTGACCCGTGATCCGATCGAAGCCGAATGGCTACCC
>JFJP01002132.1_pt1 | contig 14083 bp, 12 predicted proteins | sample 431651 | NCBI WGS metagenome assembly JFJP01 (sample SAMN02602958, study PRJNA72255) | Microbial mat metagenome, whole genome shotgun sequencing project. | biome: fresh water; feature: sink hole; material: water; isolation source: purple microbial (photo- and chemosynthetic) mats found in... | reverse complement strand
TTCGCCGTCGATGAGGATTTTTCCGGCGTCGTCGGCATCGAGGGAGAAGAAGTATTCAGCGGTGGCGGGGACGTCGAGCTGGCCTTCCCAGACCATCGCGAAGTCGTTCTCGTGCGGGGAATCGGCGAGGGTGATGATGCCGTCATGTTCTTCCTCGACGCTGTCGGGCTTGAGGGTGGAAAAGTCGGGGAGGAAGGCCCATTCGCCACGATAAACCTGGGAAATGAGGCTGCGAAGGGCGGTTTTCTCGAGCGGCAGCGGGTGGAGCTGGAGGATTTCCCCGGCGGTCCACGGGGCCTTGCGCGCGGCGGTGGCGTCGCGGATGGTTTTCACGGTTTCCGGAGTGACGGCGGCGGCCTGGTTCCCCCACGAGGAGCGGACGTGGGTGAGAATGGCGGCGATCTGATCGTCGGGGAGGGCCGCGCCCTGGGGCGGCATTTCGAGGTCGTAGGTTTTTCCAAGAACCTCGACCGGCCCGTGCAGGCCGTGGAGAACGACCTTGATCGCGCGGTCGGCATCGCCAGCCAGCCATGGGCTGCCGGCGAGCGGCGGGAATATGCCGCCGGTGGCGCCCTGGCCATCGGGGGCGTGGCAGGCGGAGCAATAGAGGGTGTAAAGCTGCCCGCCATCCTGGGCGGAAAGTGGTGCGGTGAAGGCTAGCAAAAACAACAGGCGGCGCATGGTGGGGAGACGTTGTGAGGGCGGGGATTCTTTCTCCGAATCCGCCCGGAGAACTCCCCTTTTCGGATGATCCACGGGTAGCCGGAGAATTTCCAGGTTCCGTGAAATCTTCCGCAATCGGCGGTTGGCGAACCGGCGGACCCCGCGCTAGAATTTCCCCGTGGCCGACGACTTGTTCCATTCCGATCTTCCGATCCAGCTCCAAGGGCAACTGCTGCTCGCGGATCCTTCGCTGCGGGACGGGATCTTCCACCGCTCGGTGGTTCTGCTCGCGGAGCATCGCGCGGACACCGGTGCCTTTGGTTTGATCCTGAATCACCCGACGGGAAAAACCGTGGGCGATTTCCTGGAGGGCGAGGAATTCTCCCCGCTGCAACAGCTCCAAGTCCACCACGGCGGCCCGGTCGCGACCGACCAACTCACGTTTTCCTCATTCTGGTGGAGCAAAAAACAAGGCCTGCGCTGGGCCATCCGGCTGTCCGCGAAGGCCGCCGTCACGCACGCCCACCGGCCCGGCCGTATCGTCCGCGCCTTCATCGGCTACTCGGGTTGGACCGCCGGGCAGTTGGAAAACGAGCTTCGCCAGAGTTCGTGGATCACCGCCCGCCCGGGTCCGGACCTGCTGGGACGGATGCATGACCAGCAACTCTGGTCCGAGCTCTTGCGCGGCATTTCCCCGCTGCACCGCATCCTCGCCGAAGCTCCCGACGATCCGACGCTCAACTGAGACCCACCGTTTGCCGATTTTCCCCACTTTACCATGTCAGATCCGTCCCTTCATTTCAGTCCCATCCAGGAAATCATCGAGGAAATCGCCGCCGGCCGCCTCGTCATCGTGGCGGACGATCCATCCCGCGAAAACGAGGCCGACCTGGTCGGGGCGGCATCGCTCTGCACGCCGCACATGGTTAACTTCATGGCCACCCACGCCCGCGGCATGATTTGCACCCCGATCACCGCCGAGCGCGCCGAGGAACTCGACCTGCCGCAGATGACCCGCCGCAACCGCGAGGGCCACAAAACCGCCTTCACGGTCACCGTCGATGCCGCCGAGGGGGTCACCACCGGGATTTCCGCCGCCGACCGCGCGCTGACGATCCGCCTGCTCGCCGATACCACCGCCGGGCCGGATGCGTTCGTGAGACCGGGGCATGTGTTCCCGCTGCAAGGAGTGCCGGAGGGCGTGCTGCGCCGGACCGGCCACACCGAGGCCGCCCTCGATCTCGCGGGTTTCGCCGGGCTGCCGAAAGCCGCGGTGATCTGCGAGATCATGAATGACGACGGCACGATGGCCCGTGTCGGCCAGTTGGGAGACTATCAGAAACGCCACGGCCTCAAGGCCTGCACCATCGCCCAGCTCATCGAATACCGCCGGCGCTCGGAAAAACTCGTGCACCGTGAGGAAACCATCCTGCTGCCCACCGACTTCGGCCAGTTCAACTGCCATCTTTACCGCATCAGCACGGACGCCAGCCACCATCTCGCCCTGACGAAGGGCGTCATCGACCCCGAAAAACCCACTCTCGTCCGCGTCCACTCGGAATGCCTCACCGGCGATGTTTTCCAATCCCGCCGCTGCGATTGCGGCGGCCAGCTCGCCGCCGCGCTCGAGCGCATCTCCGAGGAAGGCGGCGTGCTGCTCTATCTCCGGCAGGAGGGCCGCGGCATCGGCCTGCCGGCGAAAATCCACGCCTACAAGCTGCAGGAAGAAGGCTACGACACCATTGAGGCTAACGAAAAACTCGGCTTCGCCTCCGACCTCCGCGACTACGGCATGGGGGCGCAAATCCTCTACGACCTGGGCGTGCGCAAGATGTGCCTGCTGACGAACAATCCGAAAAAAGTCATCGGGCTGGAAGGCTACGGCCTGGAGATCGTGCAACAGCTGCCGATTTCCCTGCCGTCGAATCCGGACAACGAAAAATATCTGGAAACGAAGCGGACGCGCATGGGCCACACGCTTTGAGGAGTCCCCTGTTTGTTAGTGCCGGGGATGATCCGGGTTCCCCTCAATGCGCAACGACCCGCACCGGGCCTAGCAGGCCGGAGGGTTCGGGGCGCCATTGAAAGCGGCCCTTGTGCTGCACCCTGACATTGGTGCGGGTGATGCGCTGGTTTTCCGGCAACGGTTCATCGGCCATGACCCGGTTGCGCCATGAGTTGATGACGGTGACTTCGAGAGTATTGGTTCCGGCTTTGGCGGCCTTGCCAAGAACCACGCGAAATGGCGGACGCCAGGTGATGCCGAGATCGGTGCCGTTGAGTTTCACGCGGGCGATGCCCACGCCGCGCAGCTCGCCCAGTTCCAGAGCGAGCGGTTGGCGGGCTTGTGCATCGCTGAGATCGAAGGTGCTGCGGTAGCCGGCCTTGCCGGAGTAACATCTAACACCAGCATCGGAGTGATCGAGCCAGTCGATGAGCTGCGGGAAATCCACAGGCTTCGCGGGGCCGCCGAGTTTGGCGTCGAAAGTGACCTGCCACGGGCGGTTGAGCGCATGGACTTCCTTCCACGCAGGCATGTTAGCGCCTTGGTCGCGCGATGTTTCGGTGGTTGGTTTACGGAAGACAATGAAGTGGCTGTCATAGGCGCCGAGGGCGAGCGGCACGCGGGTGCGTCCCCCGGCGATGGTGAAGCGGGTGGCTTCACGGATGCTGCCATCAACGGCGTTCCACAGTTCGGGCACGCGCCCGGCGACGCGGAACGAGGCCTCGATGTCGCGCGGCTTGCCTTGGAGTTCTGCGAGAAAATAGACGTCGGCCTCGCCAATCCGGTAGTGGATCCAGTCGGTTTCCGGGGCTGCCTTGCCGTCGGCGAGGGTGAGCGTCAAATCGGGATCAATGCGATGGATGGCGAGGAATTCGGAAACAGTCATGCCCCAGGCGACGCGGCCCTTGCCGACAGCGCGCGTATCCTGCGCGGCGTCCTTGGTGCCCCACAGGCCGTCCGCAAGTTTCTGAAACTCGGCGACCCCTTTCTCTCCGCCGGCGAGGCTAACAGCCCTCAGCGGTTTCAGGCCCAGGATGTTGGCCCCGGCGCGGGCAAGCGCGTCGATTTTCCGCAGGGCGGCCAGAGAGAGCACGCGGTGGTCAGGTAGAGTGAGAGCGTGGTAGCTCATGCCGGAGGGAAGGCGGAGCTTGCCATCGGCGAAGGTGAGTTTTTCCAATAACAGTTCCTCGCTGAGCACATCGAAGTCGTAGCCGGGCAGCGCGCCGGCAGGGTCGTTGCCCTTGCGCCCGTAAATGTTAGGAATATGATCGCCGTAGTAGTGGAGCACGTCCGCTTGGAAGCCGCCTTGCTGGGTGAGGAACTGGCAGCGGCGCAGGTAGTCGATGAAGGCCGGGCTTTCGTCCCACCAGGTGATCTGCGGGTTGAAGTGGGTGCCCGCGAAGTATTCCTGGCCGGGCAGGCCCATTTCGGGTGGCGAGCAGGTGAAGGTATGGATGAAAAGCAGGTTGAGCCCGGCGCAGAGTTCGGTGTCGAAGCTCGGTTTCATCTGCGACCACGGGACATCATTCCAGTGCGGGCCGATGGTGGTGAATCCCTCGGCCCCGACGAGACGCTTGCCGTAGGTGTGCGCGGCGGACGACGCCTGCTTGACGAAGAACCGGTTGTCGACGCCCGGACGGTGTGGCGAGGGCGACCAGAATTCAGACAACATCAACTCGCTGCGACCGTAGTTTTTCAACCCGTCGAGCGGACTGGCGTGCGGACCGGAGCACTCCGGATGGGTGGCCATGCCGTGCTTGGCGGCGAGCTTGGCGAGATTGCCATAGTGTTCGGCGACGAGCTGGCCGATGGTCTTGCGAAAATCGGCGAGGAAGGCATCCGAGGCTTGGCGGTGATCGACGATGTGGCCGGCCAGCACCGCGAACCATGGCACCATGTCATAGCCGTTGTTTTTCAAGAACGCGCGGTCGAATCCGGGGGTCCAGTTCATTCCCCCACCCTCCCAGCTGTCAGTATGGATGTAGCGCAACGTGGTGCCGGCGAGCGGTCCGATGGCCTTCATGAGCGGCTCGACGTTGCTGTTCCAATAGCTATCCAGCGCGGCGGGGCTGAGGAGGTCGATCACGCGGCCGCCCCAGCCTTCGCTTTGTGTGGAAACGTGCGCGCCCGCAGCCGTGTGGCCGATGCGCAGGATTTCCCAGCGGCCTGCGGGGGCCTCCCATTTGAGGATCCCGTCGGGGCCCATCTTTGAGGTCAGGTTGAGAATTTCGGAGCTTTTGATAGGGATTTCACCGCTTTTGACGGCTTCCGTTTCCAACAAGAACCGGGCATCGGGCGCGGACATGCCGAGTGCGCGGGTCGCGTTTTTCAAATCGAGGTCTTTGATGGGCGGCGGTGGAGTCCCGGGGAGCGGCACGGCGATCACCGCGATGTCGCGGAAAAATTCATCCTTTGCCTTGGGCTGCGGCAGCGTTTGTTGGATGGTGGTGGCTCCGTCGATCCGGGTTTTCGACCAGACCAGTTGCTGGGTGGTCTCGGCGGCGGTCACGCTCGGTCCGCCGAGGTTCCAGCCGCTTTGGATGCTGAGGCTCAGTTCGAGGTCGAGTCGCTTCGCTTCCTTGCAAGCGTGGACGAAGAGCACGATCCACTCCGGCGAACCGAAGCCGGGGCCGGCGGGTGTGCGCTGGTTCCCTTGCTGGGCGCTGCCGTCGGCATCGAAGATCAACGCGCCGTTGAACCCCTTGGTTTTCATTTCCTCCAAATCGCGCGTGATCGCTTCCCGGGTGACGTTACCATTCAGCCACCACCAGAAACAACGGATGCCGGAACTGTGGGGCGGACTGCGGAATCCCGCTTCAAGATCGCCGGCTCGGGCGGTGGAGTGGAGTATGGCCGCCACCGCCAGGGCGGACAGCGCGGTGAGGAATCTGCGCGGGAGAAGGTTCATAGGAATGGGGTAGCTACGCCGTTTCCAAGCCGATCTTTACACTCTGACACGCGGAACCGCCGAACATCCGTCATGGCCGGCATGGCCGGCATGGCCGATCAAACGTCATCGGACGTCGCAATCGATGGCTCACCATGAAGGAGTTCCGGCTTGGCGGTTGCGGGCCGCCGCCACGGGCTTCGATATTGATCAGGCCGGCAACTCGTAGCCCTTGCGGCGCGGGCGGTCCTGCATGGCGGCCGCTTCCGCGTCGCCGGTGATTTGCTCGGCCTTCGGGTCCCACTTGAGCGAGCGTCCAAGGCGCTGGGCGATGCCGGAGAGTTGGCAAATGGTCCCGGAGCGGTGGCCGACGCTCGCCGGGCAAATCGTCGGCTTGCGGGTTCCGATGGAGTCGATGAAATTGACCCGGTGGTCCATGGATTCATAGACTTGGATGTCGTTCGGGCCGAACTTGTGGCGCACGAGTTCCGCAGGCGACGTTTCGATCTTACCCCGGCTGACAAGCACCTCGCCCTTGGTGCCGATGAAGCGGATCATGTGGCCGTTGTCGGGTTTTTTGTCGCGCCAGACCGTGATGCCGTCGGCATAGCGATAGTGGTGGTGTTCGGCTCCCGCGTGTCCTTTGGGAATGAATTCGACCGGGCCGGTGGTGTCGCGGTCAAGCGCCCACTGGACGATGTCGAAATGGTGCGCACCCCAGTCGCCGAACTTGCGGCTGCCGTATTCCCAGTAGCAGCGCCAGCCGCCACCGTAGTTCCCCTTCACCCGGTTTTCCGAATGCTCGAAAAACGGCGTGGGGCCGAGCCAGCGGTCATAGTCGAATCCCTCGGGCACGGGGATCAGCACCTCTTTCTCCGGCGGCTGAGGGAACTGGCCTAACTGGCAGTAGACCTCCTTGATCTCGCCGATCATCCCGTTGCGCACCAGATTCGCGGCGATCCGGAAATGGATCGACGACCGTTGCTGGCTGCCCACCTGCAGGATGCGGCCGTATTTTTTCTCCGCCGCCACCAGCGCCTTGCCTTCTTCGATCGTCAACGTCATCGGCTTCTCCACATACACGTCCTTGCCCGCCTTCATCGCGGCCAGCGCGATCGCCGCATGCCAGTGATCCGGCGTGGTCACGCACACCGCGTCAATATCGGTGCGGGCAAGCAATTCCTCGAAGCGGGCGGTTGCCAGGATGTCATTGAATCCCTTTTCCTTCAGCACGCCCACGGCCTTCTGCAACTGCCCGGCCTTCACATCACACACCGCGATCGGTTGCACGTTCTTCATGCCGGGAAACGACCGCACATGGCCGTCTGAAATCAGGCCCATGCCGATGAAGCCCATGCCGATCCGCGAATTCGCGGCAGCCTTGGACGCGTTACCCAGTGTTTCGGCCCGGACAATTTGCATCCCGGAGAATACCGCGCCCGCGGTGCCTAGGGATGACTTCAGAAACTGACGACGCGAGGATTGTGGAGTGGGGTTCATGGCGATGGTTTCACTATGAAAATCTGATACCCCTGATGCAAGACCGGATTTACCGCAGGCCAGCCACTCCTTGCATCATGCTCAAAACCAGCCCGATTCTGAAGGAAAAACGGGAGGATCCAAGGATCCACACTGGAGCGGGGGAACCCGCAAGGCCCTCCCTCCACCTCTTGGAATGGCCATCCGGGAAGTTCGAGCTGACCGGCATGAAGACCTCGCCCTCGAAGATCTATCTACTTGCCGACCCGCAGCGCAAGCCCATGGTCGTCACGAATGACAACGGCAGGCTGACGGTGGATCTGCCGGAAACCGCTCCTGGCAAACCCATCAACGTCCCGTGCGTCTGAACCTAACTTCGAAGAATCTCTAACCGGGGCCGGATAGCCGGCCGTTTGCCACCCTTCACGCATCCAACAATGAAAACCAAATCCTTGCTCCTTCTATTGGCCGTCGCACTCACGATGGGCGCCTCCGCGAAACCCAACATCGTCCTCATCCTCTCCGATGACCAGGGATGGACGGACTATGGTTTCATGGGCCACAAGGATATCAAGACCCCCCACCTCGACAAACTCGCCGGGCGCGGCGTCCTGTTCGAGCGCGGCTACGTCGCATCACCGCTTTGCCGCCCTTCGCTCGCCTCGATGGTCACCGGCCGCTATCCGCGCCATCACGGCGTCACGGGAAATGATGTGGACGGGAGCAACAACCGCGCCGCCCTCGACATCCCCGTGCGCGAGACCTTCCACAAATTCCCCAGCTTCGTGAAACTCCTAACCGCCAACGGTTACCTCGCCCACCAGTCCGGGAAATGGTGGGAGGGATCCTTCAAGGACGGCGGCTTCACCCACGGCATGACGCAGGGCGAACGCCACGGCGACGCGGGTCTCACCATTGGCCGCAAGGGGCTGAAACCCATCACCGATTTCCTCGACCACGCCGCCAAGGAGAAGAAGCCCTTCTTGCTTTGGTATGCGCCCTTCCTGCCCCACACGCCGCACGATCCGCCGCCCCACCTGCTCGAGAAACATACCCGACCCGGTCGCGCCGCCGATGTCGCCAAATATTACGCGATGTGCGAGTGGTTCGACGAAACTTGCGGCGAACTGTTTGATGAGCTGGACGGCAGGGGCCTGAGCAAGAACACTCTCGTCATCTACATCTGCGACAACGGCTGGGCCGCCGCCAGCACCAACGCCGCCGACCCGAACCAAAAACAATGGAAAGGCTACGCCCTGCGCTCGAAGAGCTCTCCATACGAAATGGGCATCCGCACACCCATCATCCTCTCTTGGCCGGGCCGCCTCGAGCCCGCGCGCTCACCGCATCTCGCCCATGCCATCGACATCTTCCCCACCATCGCCGCCGCCGCCGGGATCGACGCACCGGAGGGTCTGCCCGGCATCAATCTCCTCGATGAAACCGCGCGGAAACACCGGGACACGGTTTTCGGAGTTGCCAACTCCGTCGCCAACATGACCCCCGGTGATCCCGACGGCACGCTGCAATACCGGTGGTGCGTTTCCGGTGACTGGAAACTCCTTCTCCGGCATGACGGCAGCGACACCACCCATTACAAAAACGTCCACCTCTGGGACAAGCAACCCATCAGGCTCTACAACCTCAAGGACGATCCGCACGAGAGAAACGAACTGTCCTCCGCACATCCGGACGTCGTGGAACGTCTGCGCAGGAAAATCGAAACCTGCCACCCGGTCGCCGGGAAATAGCTGGCGGTCGCATTTCATCCCACCCGGCGTTTCCCGCCTCGACACCTGAAACAGAAATCGCCAATGAAACGAATCATCCGAACTTTCACCGCCATCTGTTTTTTTGCTGCCGCCGTGGTTCCCGAGGTGACGGCCATGGACAAGCCCGCCAAAAAGCCCAACATCGTCTTCGTCCTGTTCGACGACATGGGTTACGGCCAGCCCAAGTGTTACCGCGAAGGCACGGCGCTGAAGACCCCCAACCTCGACCGGCTCTCCGCCGCAGGCATGCGTTTCACCGACGCGCACTCCGCCTCCGCCGTCTGCACGCCCACTCGCTACGGCCTGCTGACCGGCCGCTATCCCTCGCGCATCGGCCAATACGACGTGCTCACCACCTATGGGAAGCCCATCATCCCTGAATCCCGCATGACCGTCGCCTCATTCCTGAAACAGCAAGGCTACGAAACCGCCTGCATCGGCAAGTGGCACCTCGGCCTGAAGTGGGAAGGCAAACCGGGGAACGAAAAACAAATCCCCGTCGGCTCGCGCATCACCAGCGGCCCGAACGACCTTGGCTTCGATTACTTCTACGGCTTCACCCACGCCCGCAACATCGGCACGATCATCGAGCAGGATCGCGTGGTCGAAAACGTCAATGCCGTCGATAACCAGCCCCGCATGATCGCCAAGGCGGTCGAGTGGATCGAAAAGCGCGACGCCGACAAACCGTTCTTCCTCTATTTCCCCATGTGCCCGCCGCACACGCCCGTCGCCCCGGCACCCGGGTTCATCGGCAAGAGCGGAGCGAAGGATGAGGTGAAAAACGACCCGCAATACGGCGACTGGGTCTATCAGGGAGACCATATGCCCGGCCAAATCCTCGACACCCTCGAAAATAAAGGCCTCGCCGGAAACACCCTCGTCATCGCCACCGCCGACAACGGAGCGGCCGGGCGGCCCTACCCGCCCCTGCGCGCCGCGAAAACCAGCATCCACGAAGGCGGTCACCGCATCCCCTTCATCGCCCGCTGGCCCGGAAAAATCAATCCCGCCTCCAAATGCGACGACACCATCTGCCTCAACGACCTCATCGCCACCTGCGCCGACATCCTTGCCACGAAACTCCCCGACAACGCCGGCGAGGACAGCGTGAGCATCCTGCCCGCCCTGACCGGCACCGCCAAGGCCCCCTTGCGCCAGGCGACCGTCCACCAATCCTTCAAGGGCGACCTCGCCATCCGCCAAGGCCCGTGGAAACTCGTTTTCCTCAAGAACGGGATACGCGAACTCTATCAGCTCGAATCCGACCCCGGCGAAACCAAGGACGTCGCCACAGAGAACCTCGAAGTTGTCGAAAAAATGGCCACACTCATGAAACGCTACGTGAAAGATGGCCGTAGCACGCCCGGCGCGACACAACCCGAAGAAAAATCCGTCAGCTGGCCGATGATTGGAAACTCCAAATAATCCTCCGAATCCCCATCCATCCCGATTCCATGAAAACCCTCCTCCACGCGCTCACCGCCGCCCTCTTGCTCACCGCCCCATCGCACGCCGCCGGGGCCAAACGGCCTAACATCCTCTTCATCCTCGCCGACGACCAAGCCCCCTTCGACTTCAAGTTCCACAACCCGCAATCCACCCTCGATTCCCCCAACATCGACCGCCTCGCGTCCAGCGGCATGATCCTCGATTCCGCCCACCACATGGGATCCTTCACCGGCGCGGTCTGCACGCCCTCGCGGCACATGATCATGAGCGGCCGCACCCTCTGGCACCTTCCGATCGGTCCCGGTGAGAGGAACTGCCCGCCCGATCTTGAGAAAAACACCATCGGTGCCGTCTTCAACCGCGCCGGATACGCCACCATGCGCACCTGCAAACAAGGCAACAGCTACCCAACCGCGAACAAGCAGTTCAGCGTCGTCCACGACGCCACCAAACGCGGCGGCACCGGCGAATCCGGCAGCGCCTGGCACGCCGACCGCGTGCTCGATTACCTCGGCGACCTGCTCGCCACCTTCTGCGACCTTGCCGGCGTCGCCCCGCCGGAAACCAACGAGGGCACCAGCTTCAAGCCCGTGCTCACCGGCGAAAAGCAAACCATCCGTGACACGCTTTACGGCGTTTACAGCGGCGGCGGCAAGCCGGGCATGCGCTCGGTAAAACAGGGCGATTGGAAACTCATCCAATACGAATCCACCGCCACCGGCGTCCGCCAAACCCAGCTCTTCAACCTCAAGGAAAATCCCCACGAACTCATCGCCGAACACCACAATCCGCAAGCCACCAACCTCGCCGCCGCCCCCCAACACGCCGCCAAAATCGCGGAAATGCAGGCGCTGCTGCTCGCCGGAATGCGCCGCCTCAACGACCCATGGCGCTTTTCCAACCAACCCGACGACGGACTCACACCTCCAAAAAACCATGAATAAATTCCTCACCCTTCTCACCACCGCCTTTGCCCTCATCCTGCCGCCAGCCTTTGCCAAACAACCTAACATCCTCTTCATCATCACCGACGACCAGGGCTATGGCGACATCTCCGCCCACGGTAATCCCATTCTAAAAACACCCAATCTCGACCGGCTGCGCTCGGAAAGCGTTCGTTTCGAAGACTTCCACGTCAGCCCGACCTGCGCCCCGACGCGCAGCGCCCTCTTCACCGGACGCCACGAGTTCAAAAACGGCGTCACCCACACCGTTTGCGAACGCGAACGCCTCTCTCTCAACTCGATCACCCTCGCCCAGACGCTGCGCGACGCAGGCTACGCCACCGGCATCTTCGGCAAGTGGCACCTGGGCGACGAATCCGAGTATCTGCCGTCCGCCCGCGGCTTCACCGAAATGTTCATCCACGGCGCCGGCGGTATCGGCCAATCCTATCCCGGCTCCTGCGGTGACGCACCGGGTAACAAGTATTTCAACCCCGCCATTTTCCACAACGGCAAGTTCGTGAAGACCGAAGGTTATTGCACCGACATTTTCTTCCGCCAGGCCAGCGGCTGGATCCGCTCCCAACAACAGGCCGGCAAACCCTTCTTCGCCTACATTTCCACCAACGCTCCCCACAGCCCTTACACCGCCAAACCCGGGGATGCCGCGCTCTATGAAGGCAAGGTCGATCAAAAGCCGCTCGCCCATTTCTTCGGCATGATTCACAATATCGACGAAAATATCGGCAAGCTACTAACCGAACTCAAGGATTGGGGCATCGAACAAGACACCATCGTCATCTTCATGAACGACAACGGCAGCGCCGCGGGCTCACCCGTGTTCAACGCCGGGATGCGCGGCCACAAGGGCAGCCCTTGGCTGGGCGGCACCCGTGCCTCGTCGTTCTGGCGCTGGCCGGGAACTTGGAAACCCGGCGAAACCAAAGCCCTCGCCGCGCACATCGATATTTTCCCGACCCTCGCCCAAGTCACCGGACTCACCTTGCCTGAGGCCGCCAAAAAACAAATCGAAGGCCGCAGTCTCGTGCCACTGCTGGAAAACCCCGGAGCGAAGTGGCCTGACCGCCATCTCGTCACCCACCAGGGACGCTGGCCCAAGAACGCCGACCCGAACGAGTCGAAGTTCACAATGACCGCCGTCCGCAACACCCGCTGGGCATTGGTTAGCGAAAACGGCGGAATTGAGCCGGCCTGGCAGTTGTTTGATCTATCCGAAGACTACGGCCAGAAAAACGACGTCTCCGCCGCCCATCCCGGAGTGGTCAAGGAATTGAGCGCGGCCTTCGACAAATGGTGGGACGAGTGCCTGCCGCTGATGGTCAACGAAAAGGTCGTCGGCCCTAAACTCAATCCCTTCGCCGTCCGTTATTGGGAACAATTCGGCGGCAGCCCCACCCAGGCGGACTACGATCGCATGGATCCCACCAAACCCGGAAAATCCTCCCCACGCGGGAAAAAGAAAGCGCAATGAGATCCCCACTCCATATTCCACAAATCCTGATGCGCGGCAGTATATTCAGACATCCTGATCCGGTCGGAAAATAGCCGTTCCCGACGCGGATTTCATCCGAGAATTTTCGGTGCCAGCTTGGCCAGCCATGCCGCGAGTTCTGCGGCGGCGCGGGTTTCGGGCAGGGCGTCGAGGTCGTGGACGTTCCAGCGATAGATGAGCTTGTAGCCGTCCCACTCGCCCTTGCCGCCGCAGTCGCGCATCCAACCAGCGGCCTGCCGGTTCTCCGCGAGCACGTAGCCGACGATGGATTCCGCCCCGGCGCGGAAGGCGGTGAGCCACATGAGCGCGAGCAACAAGGTGCCGATCCCGCGCCCTTGGTCGGCGTCGAGCACGATGAGGGAAATTTCCGCTTCGGCCGGATGATCCATGTCACGCCACCAGCTCGCGCCACCGAGCGGGCTGAATTCACGGGTGGGATCGAGCACGGTCCACGTCACATGGGTTTCCGGATTCTGCTGGAGCACCCGGTCGAGCATTTTGTCGCCGACGACTTCGCCGGTGTGTGTCCAGAACCGGTTGTAACGGGCCTCCGGCGACAAGCGCCGGTAAGCCTCCGCCAACTCCGTGCGGTCTTCCGGAATCAACGGCCGGGCGATGACGGGCGTGCCGTCGCGCAACTCAAGCTCCAACCGGTCGGGGATTTCCATGTGGGGAATTTAGCCGGAAAACAGGCCGCTGCAAAGCAAAGGTCGGGCGGGTTCCGACGGACTGGATTTTTGGGATTGTGGCAATGATAGAGATCTGGCATGACTGCGCTCACCATGAGTTCAGCTTCCTCGGCGGCGATTCTTTACAACACGAGCAACCTGCTTCACCGCTATCAGCCGGGCCAGCACGTCGCGGCGTCCCTATCACTCTTCGCGAGCGTGGCGCTGTTGTTCTGGTATGTGCTGCGGTTCCTGATGAGCTTCAACCGGAATTGAGGCAATGGCGCTTGCGGATCCGCCGGATTTTTCCGGATTATGAAACGCGCAATTCCATTTCTATCAGCCCTTCTGATCGCGGGTGCGGTCAGCGCGGTTGAGACCAAGCAAGAGACTGGCTGGGGGAGGTTTTTCGAAAGCCGGAAACTAACGGGCACAATGGTGGTGCTGGATGAGACGAAAGGAGTCCTGCATGTCTGGAACCCGAAACGGGCGGAGACGCCGTTTTCCCCGGCCTCTACATTCAAGATTCCCAACGCGTTGATCGCTCTGGATGCGAAGCTTCGGATCCCCGTCGCATTGGATTGTCTGGGGGCGATGGGGGTTTATTGAGGCCCGAGGAGCGCTGGCTTCAGCCGGCCCGAAGGATCCGCTGCATTTGGACTTGCCGACTAGACCCTTTGCCAAAAGCAATTTCCGAAAC
>JFJP01024500.1_pt1 | contig 14084 bp, 12 predicted proteins | sample 431651 | NCBI WGS metagenome assembly JFJP01 (sample SAMN02602958, study PRJNA72255) | Microbial mat metagenome, whole genome shotgun sequencing project. | biome: fresh water; feature: sink hole; material: water; isolation source: purple microbial (photo- and chemosynthetic) mats found in... | reverse complement strand
TGGCAGAAATCTATTACAATAACAAACACTTCAACCTCGAACACCTCTACAAAATCGCCGCTGTGCTAGAGTGCGACATCTGCGAGTTTTTCCGCCCCATCCAGTAAACAACTTCAACATAACTACGATTTTGGTATTATAAAAATAAAAAAGAGCGCTCAAAATGCAAACTAGAGAATCTATATTGTCAGAGCTAAAAACCATAAAGCCCATGTATGAAACAGATGGTTTTAAAATACTTGGGATTTTCGGCTCCGCCTCAAAAGATGAAATCTCAAAAAGACTAGGGATGCGGGTGGACTTGGCTTCACCTTCAGGCATGGGCGCTGTAGCAAACAAATACATCGTACAACAAATGCTATATATATGAAAAATAAGAGTAACTAAAAATTTAAAGTAGTAAAAGGCAAAAATGTTTACGGGATTAATACGAGAATTTGCGAATGTCAAAAGCTTTAGCGGCGAAAAGCTAGTACTAAAATCAAATTATAAACCAAAAATAGGCGATAGTATCGCCATAAACGGGGCGTGTCTTACGGTGACGGAAGTGGCTTGGGGCGGGTTTTCGGTACAGCTTAGTCATGAGAGCCAAAAGATATTGGCTACCGAAAATTTGCGGGGCAAAGTGCATATGGAGCCTGCGATGCAGATGGGCGATAGGTTTGAGGGGCATGTGGTGCAGGGGCATATCGATTGTGTCGGCGAGATAGTGCGGATAGATAGAAGCTCGAAAGCGTATGACTACTATATCAAAGTGCCTGAGAAGTTTTTGCCGCTTCTGCCGCCGAAGGGTTCGGTGACGATAGACGGCGTGAGTTTGACTATCAACGAGCCTCTTGAGGATGGGTTTCGCCTGACTATCATTCCGCATACGCTTCAGACTACGCTTTTTGGAGATTATAAAGTTGGCAGAAAGGTCAATGTGGAGACTGATATGTTTGCAAGGTATTTGGCGCATATGTTTGGCGGTAAAAAAACCCTCTCTTGGGATGATGTGGACAAAATGCAGGCGCTTTACTAGATGCTGACCCCAAAAGCTGCGGCGTTAAAATACGAAAAAGAGGGTGACAGAGTCCCAATCGTAGTCGCCAAAGGCAAAGGGATAATAGCTGAGAAAATAATAGCAAAAGCTTCGGAGGTTGGTGTGCCTCTTTTTAAAAACGAGCTTTTGGCAGACTCACTGTTAAATGTAGAAATAGACAGAGCGATACCGCCCGCTCTTTATAAGGCGGTAGTTGAGGTATTCGTCTGGCTCGCCAAAAACGAGGAGGGTGCACGGACAAAAAAATCAGCCTCTTAAGCCCCTCCCATACTTCCACTTTATTACACTAAGTGTTATTTAATGACAAAAATACTACAAACAATAAAAACTTGACCGTTTATTTAATAGGATTTTATATTGGCTAAATTTGATATTTCAAGACTCTTTAAATATATGGGAGATGTTTGGGGTGGAGCGGCTGCCATGCTTGTGGCTCTGCCTTCCGCTATCGCTTTTGGGGTTACCGTATATGCTCCTCTCGGCGGTTCATACGCCGCCATGGGGGCCGTTGCCGGGATTATCGGCGTTGTCGTAATAGGTATAGTAGCCGCACTATTTGGCGGAACAACACGCCTTATATCGGCTCCGTGTGCACCTGCCGCCGCAGTTTTGTCGGCATTTGTCATTGAGTATACGGCGATGGGCGTGGGCGCTGATATGCTTTTATTGATGGTTATTATATTGGGGTTGCTTGCCGGAGTGATACAGCTGATTTTTGGCGTTATCGGACTCGGTAGGCTTATCAAGTATATGCCTTATCCGGTTGTTAGCGGCTATCTAAGCGGTGTAGGTCTGTATATTATCGCCTCGCAAACTCCAAAATTTTTGGGTGCGCCAAAAGAGTCTCACTTTTGGGATAGCATCCTCTCTCCCCTTCTTTGGCAGTGGCAGAGTATTGTTATTGGTGTGCTTACCGTTATTGCCATGCTTTATGCGCCTAGATTTGTAAAGTCGGTACCGGCGGTTATCGTTGGGCTTCTTTGCGGCACGGCGGCATATTTTTGCATATCGTTTTTTGATGCGTCAATGCTTAATATCGACAGCAACCCTTTTATTATCGGTTCGCTCGGTGAGGGTGGCTTGACCGACGGATTTGTGGAGAGGGCTTACGCTTTGGGCGGATTTGGCTTTGACAAGCTTGCCCTGCTGCTTGTGCCGGCCTTGACGCTTGCGGTGCTTTTGTCTATCGATACCCTGAAAACCTGCGTAGTGCTGGATGCTCTTACCCGCACCAGTCACAACTCAAATAAAGAACTCATGGCGCAAGGAGCGGCAAATATATCGTCTGCGATTGCGGGAGGTATGCCCGGAGCCGGTACGATGGGCGCTACGCTCGTGAATATTTCAAGCGGTGCGACTAGCAGACTCTCCGGCGTGTTTGAGGGGGTTTTGGCTCTTGCGGCGTTCGTGCTTTTTGGTTCGCTCATAGCGTGGGTGCCGATAGCTTCACTTGCGGCGATACTTATCGTTATAGGCGTTAGAATGATTGACCGCCATAGCTTTAGCTTTTTAAGATCCCGTACTACCGTCCTCGATTTTGTCGTTATCGCCTCCGTCGTCACCACCGCCCTTACGGCGAGCCTCATTATGGCATCCGCCGTCGGTGTTGTGCTGGCTATATTCTTGTTTATAAGAGAGCAGATTAGCGCAAGCATAGTGCATTCAAGACTCAACGGCGACGAGGTGTTTTCAAAGCAGGTGCGAATTCAAGATGAAGTCGATATTTTGCAAGAAAAAGGCGACTGTTATGTGGTGTACGAACTGCAGGGAAGTCTATTTTTTGGTACCGCAAACCAACTGTATTCGATACTTGAGGGTGATTTAAAAACAAAGACATATATCATCTTGGATATGAAGCGGGTTCAGTCGGTTGACCTTACCGCTGCGCATATATTGCTTCAAATCAAAGATATTTTGCATGACAAGGGCGGCTTTTTGATTCTTAGCCATATTCCCAGCAAGCTACCCACAGGGCAGGATATGGAGGGATACTTCAATCAAGTCGGGCTTATAAGGCATCATAGCCCGGTAAAAGTATTTGCAGATGCGGACGATGCGATAGAGTGGGTGGAAAATGAGGTCATTAGCTCTGCAATACTGGAGCCAAAAGATGAAGATGGATTGGAGCTTGCCGAATTTGAGCTGTTTGACGGAAGACATGAGGATACTTTGGTTGATATTGGGTTGCAGATGCGCCAGCAAAGTTATAAAGCAGGAGAGACTATATTTTCAATCGGTGATAGCGAGAGAGATTTGTACTTGATACGCAAAGGCTCTGTTCGTATTATGCTGCCGATAAAAGAGGAGCAAAGCTTCCATCTTAGGAGTATGGGCAAGGGGAATTTCTTTGGGGAGTTTGGATTTTTGGACGGCGGAACAAGATATGCCGATGCAGTGGCCGATACGGATGTGGATTTGTTTGTTCTTTCAAGGGAGTCTTTTGATGAGTTTTCAAAACATCACAAAACCGCCTCTTTGATGTTTATGGAAGGGTTGGCGGTTATCTTGGTAAATAGACTGCGCATAACAAGTGCAGAGCTTGGCGCTCGTGACGCATAAATTGAACCCTCTGAATAAATATAATTTTTTTAAGAGCGACAAGTCGCGAGAGCCGTCCGCTGAGGACCTCATTTTGGGCTTTGCTCAAAATGTGAGAATTAATCAGAGAGTTTAATTTTTTTCTCTAGAGCCTCTACTCTATCCTCTAGGCTTTTTACTCTTTTTTTGAGAATAGAGACTGTATCGTCTTTGTGTTTTGTCGCCTTTATTACTTCGCACAGCGTATTCACAAACTCCGTATAGCTTGCCGGTTTTTTCAAAAATGCGTTTGCGCCGTGAGTAGAGTCTTTAGCGGCATAATCCGAAAAGTCGTAGGCTGAAACTATAATTATCGGCACCTCCGGTTCTATCTCTCTTATCACGGCCATCATATCTTGCCCCTCCATGATAGGCATTACGATGTCTGTAATAACAATGTCTTGTCTATGTCTTTTGAATAGCTCTACGCCCTCTTTGCCGTTTTTGGCTATGTCTACGGAGAGAAAAAATTTTTTCAAAAACTCTGCGGTCTCTTCTCTTATCGCTCTTTCGTCTTCTACATAGAGCACGCTCATATCTTTTGCGAGCTCTTTTAGTTTTATCGCCTGTTCCATTCTCTCTTTCTCCTTTAAAAAACTATTTTTTCATATTTTTGTTTGAGTTTTGCAAAATATTCGTCGATACTGCCAAAAGAGTGCTCCCCTAGTATTGCCGTCTCAAATCCTGAGTGTACCGTCTCGTTTGTGTCTGCTTCGTGCCTTGGCAGATGGGATGTAACATCCAGCGAGGCTATTAGCTCGCCAACTCTTTTTGCATCATCTTTTCTGCATATTGCCACATAGAAGTTTTTATCAAAATTTGCAATAAAGGGCTTTTTGTCAAAATGAGCTTGCTCGATGGAGTACAATAGCTCGTTTGCGGCTGTTTTTTCTACATCAAACCCCTTTTCCTTGCCGTGCCACGCTATCACATGTTCGAGATTTTTGATGTAAAAAACGATAGAGCCAAACTCTCCGCCTCTTTTGATAAGCTCGCCGCCGACCTCCGCTAAAGTCTCTTTATTCGGTAGTCCGGTGAACGGATTGGTGTGGAGTTTTTTGGATAGTACATCTAGATCCTTTTCCAGCTTTGTAATGTCGATAAGGGAGAGTAGATACTTTTTTGTCGGCTGCAGTACTGCATGTCTCAAGATAAAAGTGCGCATCGTCATGTTGTCGCCGTGGTCTTTGATGACTACTTTATGAATATCAAAAGGGTCTGCTTCTAGACGCTCAATGATGTCGCCTTCGCATTTTGACCTGCCGCTTATCTTTGTCTCTATGTCCGCAAGGGCTATCTCATCTATCTCACTAAACCCGAAAAGCGAAGAAAAAGCTTTGTTCATCATCGATATGCGTCTGTTTTCTACGACAGCTATCGGAGTATCTAAAAAGCTTAGTATCTGGGCGGTCTCTTTTGCCTTTGCTATAAGTTTGCTTTCAAGCTCTTTATTGGTTGCGGCTAGGCGTATCGACTTTGCCACATTGTATAGCAGTATCAAAAAAGGTTTGTTGGCGATGGGCTTCATAACAAACTTATCCACTCCGATGTCGATAAGCTCCATTAGCTTTTCGGTGTCGTTGTAGGCGGAGGTGACAATGATTATCTGCTCTTCGTTAATCTCTTTAATTTTGCGCGACATCTCTATGCCGTCCATGCGTGGCATCATAATATCCGTAATAACAATGTCGTACTCGGCTTTTTTGTAGAGCTCTAATCCTCCCACTCCATCTTTTGCGGTGACGATAGTGGGAAAAAACTTTTGTAAAAAAATAGATATTTGCGTCTTTACGGACTCATCATCTTCAACATACAGCACTCTAATATTGTGTGCATACTCTTTGAGCGCCAAGATATTTATTTCCATTATTAAGCCTCGAGCAACGGAATTTCTTTTATAAGCAATTTCAATAAATTTTATATTTTAGGCTATCTCTTTTTAGCTTATTTTATGGCAACATACAGCAAAGAATAAGTTTTGGAGTTTGCCTAATGGATCACTATATATCAAAACTAAAAGAGCTTGGCGAGGGGTGTCGGATACTCTATGTGGAGGATGAGGAGAGCATACGAAACGAGATGGGTATTTTTTTACAAAAGTTTTTTTCTGTAGTGGAATGCGCAGTTGACGGCGAGGATGGGCTGAGGCTTTATAGGGGCGGCGGCTTTGACATGGTAGTTACCGATATAGCTATGCCGTGCATGGACGGCATAGAGATGGCCAAAAAAATAAAAGAGCTTAACCGTGACCAGATAATAATTGTAGTGACGGCATACACGAACGATGACTACTTCAGGCGGCTTGTAAGTATCGGCATAAGCTCTTTTATACTAAAACCGGCGCAAAACGAACAGATAATCCATACGCTTTACGATGCGGCTCTCAGGGTTGTTGAGAGCAAAGAGAACAGAAGATATAGAAATAATCTGGAAAATATAGTGCAAGAGCGCACGGAGGAGCTAGTGCGGCTCTATACCACTGATGAGTTAACAGGGCTTGCCAACTACCAAAAACTAAAAACCGACCTACAGGACAACAAAGAAAAAACATTATTGCTTTTGAATATCGATAATTTCGAGATGATAAACAACGCTTTTGGGGTAGAGGTTGGAGACAGTGTATTGCAGGAGGCTGGCAAATTGTTAAAGCTTTTTTCGTCTGACGGGGAGGGGCTTTATCGCATACACGGTGATGAGTATGCGGCGTTGTTAAATTCCGGAGATATAGAGTTTGGACGCGATAAAGCGCTGGAGATAAGAGCTTTTTTCTCTCAGCACAAAATTTTTATAAACGATGCGCAGATTGAAATCAGTTTTACTATCGGCATTGCCGTCGGGCGCAATATCGATATGCTCAAAAACGCCAAAATAGCGATTCGTGAGATTCACGCTTTTGGTAAGGACCGCATTCAGTGCTACAACGAAAACTCCCGTTTTTTGATGGAGCAAAAAGAGACAAGACTCTGGATAGATCGCTCCAAAGAGGCTATTAAAAAAGATTTGTTTGTTCCGTACTTCCAGCCTATTTTCGATAACAGCGCAAACACAATCACAAAATACGAGTGCTTGGCAAGAATGCTTTTGGGCAACGAGGTCATATTCCCCGCAAAATTTATAGAGCCGGCAAAGCTTTCCGGTCTTCTTCCTGGGATTACAAGGGTGATGGTAGATAAAAGTTTTGAGTATTTTTCAAGCAAAGAGGGAAAGTTTTCGGTAAATATCGGAAATTACGACATTAAAGAGGGGTATCTGTATCAGTTTTTGTTACAAAAACTGGATAAGTACGGCATTGACCCGTCTCGTGTTACACTGGAAGTGCTTGAGACGATTAGCGTCCAAGACGCCAAAGAGTCTTTGGAACAGTTGCGAGAGCTAAAAAAGCTTGGATTTTCGCTTGCCATAGACGATTTCGGTACGGAGAGCTCTAATTTTAGCAGGCTTTTGGATATGGAGGTGGAGTACATCAAAATAGACGGCAGCTTCATAAAATATTTAGATACCGACGAAAGCTCCCAAAAAATCACCGCCTCCATCGTGGCTTTCGCTAGAAGTATCGGGGCAAAGGTGATAGCGGAGTTTGTGCATAACGAGGCTGTTTTTGAGGCGGTCAAAAGCTACGGTATTGAGTATTCTCAAGGGTATTTCATAGGTCAGCCCAACGCTACCGTAGAGATTAAAAAATGATAAAAAAATCACCGCCCTATCTTATGCTTTTTGTCGCTTGGGCGGTTGTAGTCTGGATATTTATTTTGGATTATCAGCGTGAAGACGGGACGCATAATCAAGCGCATCTAGATGACATATCATCCATATACCGCTTTGCTACAAAAAACTACGAACATACCGCAAAACTTTTTTTTAAAAACACTATAGATACGGAACAAAATAAAAAACTTCTAAAAAACGCTTTGCGTCAAAAACTTTATGATGGCATCAAATATGATTTTGCCAACCTTGGCAATGCGGGCTTCAGTAATGTTACTTTTACCGATGCGAAAGGGAATGTTATTTTACGGATGCACGACAAGGATAAATATGGAGATAACTTAGCAAAGTATAGAGCGCTACTTGCAAAAACACTTAAAAGCAAAGAGCCTAGCAGCGGCTTTGAAATCGGCAGATTGCATAGCGGAATTAGTTTTTGCTACCCTCTTATGCTGGACAAAGAGCTAATAGGGGCCATTGTGGAGACCGTTCCTTTGGAGAGCGTAGTTTTGACGCTAAATGAGAGATTTAGGGATAATTTTGACTTTATTGTTGCCAAAAGCCGTATCGACAAAAATGTGTCAATTGATATTCAAAAAGAGTATGCGCAAAGTTTGTTATCTTCAAAGTTTGTTAGAAATTCAAAATTACAACATGACGAAATTGCGATTTGTGCAGATAAGCTTGTACGAGATAATGAGTTGCTTGACATGGAGAGCTTTAAGCCGCAGGTGGCGCATGTAAAATGTAAGGATAGCGGCATAGGCGTTGCTTTGTTGCCGATAAAAAACAGCGACGACGAGGCGGTGGCTTATTTTGTCCAGTATTCATCTGGCGCCCATATGGAGGAGGTGCGCCAAAGGCTATTTGTGAAGTTAGCTATTGTGAGCATTTTGTTCGTAGCTATTTTGGTCATTTTACTTAGACAAAAAAAGCTTTTTGCGAGAATAGAGGAGAGTGAACGATACTATAAAACACTTTTTGAAGATGCGACAATAGGTGTTTGTCATGTTTCTACGGAAGGCATGTTTTTGAGGGTTAATAGAAAGTTATGCGATATTCTGGGATATACGGAAGAAGAGCTTTTGCGCACAGATGTTTGGAGTGTCACATATCACGAAGATATTTCGGCAAGTATTGAGAATATGAATGCGTTGGTATCCAAAAAAATAAAGAGCTATACGCTGGGGCAGAGGTATGTCAAAAAAAGCGGTGAACCGATATGGGTAAGGGTGGGGGTTGGTTACCTCTCGTATAATAATGAGAACCCGAAGTATCTCATATCTACCGTAGAGAGTATAGATGAAGAGATGACGGCAAAACAGTTTATCGACATACAACGCAAGCAGATGAATGCGATATTGGAAGCAATACCGAGTATGGTGTTTATTAAAAACAAAGAGCATCGAATGATTTATGCTAATGCTGCGGCTTGCGCATTTTTGGGATTCGATAGTATAGAGCGGTTAAAAGGCAAAAGCACATTCGACCTAGTTTCTCAAGGCGAGGCCGAGAAGCTTTTTGAAGATGAAGAGCGGGTTTTTAGAAACGGCGAGACTCTTGCGAATTTTAAAGAGAAGATAACGGGTGCGGATGGGATAAGCAGGGTTATCCTCTCTCATAGGCAGCCCTTTATGCTTGAAAACGGCGAAGCAGGGCTTCTTGGTATCTCCACGGATATTACTAGTATATATGAAGCCAGACGCACCTCCGAGCTTCTTAGAAAGTTTTTTGACAATACAAAAGAGGCGATGGTAATCGCCGATGAGACTGGCAAGATACAAAGGGTAAACACTGCATTTACGCTGATTACGGGGTATGCGCCGCAAGAGGCGGTCGGCCAAAACTTAAGAACGGTCAAAGCAGAGCCGCAGGACAAAGAGTCTTACGAGATGATATGGAGCGAGCTAACTCAAAACGGTAGATGGGTGGGGGAGATATACGATAGACGCAAAAACGGCGAGCTATATCCGGAGTGGCTCTCTATCAACGCCATCAAAGACGATAGCGGCAAAATAACAAACTATATCTCTACTTTTATAGACCTAACAAAAATAAAAGAGGACGAGGCGACGATAAAACGCCAAGCCGAGCTGCTCGTGTCACAATCTAGATATGCCGCTATGGGAGAGATGATAGGGATGATAGCGCACCAGTGGAGGCAGCCTATTACCGCTATCGGCATGGCCGCAAATAATATGATGCTGGATGTAGAGCTGGGAGATATAAATGCTCAGATGTTCCGCAAGCATCTGGAGTCTATCGATGCTCAGGTACAGTTTTTGTCTCACACTATTGATGATTTCCGTAATTTCTTCAAACCGCAGACGGAATCGACTGTCGTAAAGATAGGCACAGTCATCAAAAACGCTCTTAAAATAATAGGCAAATCGTTGGAAAACAATAATATAGCCGTAACGATGAACACGGGCTGCGACAAGGTTTGCAATAGCGAAAATTGCGATATTAGCGTGGAGGCGCACGAGGGAGAGTTGGTGCAGGCATTTCTCGTATTTCTTGGCAATGCCAAAGATATATTACTTGATAGCGTAATCAAAAACCCGACGATAACGGTAGGTTGTACACCATATCTGCAAGACGGATTTGTAGAGATAAGTGTCTGCGATAACGGTGGAGGTGTGCCGAATGAGCTAATGACAAAGATATTTGAGCCGTACTTTACGACCAAATCCGCCAAAAACGGCACCGGACTCGGGCTATATATCGCAAAAACAATTGTCGAGAAGCATCAGGGCGGTAGTATCGGGGTGAGAAATGATGAGGGTGGGGCGTGTTTTTGGATAAGACTGCCGATTAAGCCGCAGCAAAGAGAGGGCGCATAAGAGCGCTACTTTGCTTCTTTCGATGCTTGGCTCTATATTTGGCGGCTCTCTGCTAGTGAGCTTGAGGCAGAGTACTCTTTTAATCAGAGGGTTCTATTTGATAATATGCCCTACAAACTTACTCATATTGTCAAGTATCTTGCCACCTTTTCTAAAGCCAAGCCCCGCCCCCTCGTATGCAAAGAATACGCCGGCTTGGTAGTGGGCTTGGCTCGCGTCTTTCGGTAGTTCTACAAACTCTTGAAACACGCTTTTTGAGTTGCCGTATATCCCACCGTTTTCGGCTATTACACTACCGTCTACACCGACAATCTTGACATTTTCACCCTCTCTTGAGAAGCATTTTTTCTCAACGAACGCTTTGCCCGCAAGTGGCTCAAATGAGGCGTCAAGCAGGTACGGACTGTTTGGAAAAAGTTTTTTGAGAATCGGGAGCATCCCTTTTGAGTGAAACATTGCCGCATATGGCGGGTTGAGGAAAATACTTGTCTGATTCTTTATCATGGCGACAAGTTGCTCCAAGAGGCCGCTCTCGTTGATGGCTATATCTTCCCACGGGTAGAGCTTGAACCAAAACTCATACTTTTCCCCCTCCTCGTCAAACACGCCGTGATTTGCGTCAAATCCGACTTCGTCCATATAGGTAAATCCGGTCGTCCAGCCGGCCTCGTGCGCCGTTTGTTGGAGGAATTTGACCGTATTCTCCTCCTCTTTATTTCCACGCACCGCCGAAAAGAGTATGCGCCAGCCGCTATAGACTTTTTCAAACTCCTCAGGGTCTCCTTCAAGCGTGACGACTCTTTTAAAGTTTGATTTGAGCGCCTCGAAGAGATTGTTAAACTGCGACGCCTCGTTAAAGCCGTTGTGTCGAGCAAGAGCCCACTGAACCACTGCCGTCTCAAACACCGCCGTCGGCGTATCGGCGTTAAATTCAAGTAGTTTTATCGGTTGCCCGTTTACCCCGCCGGCAAAGTCAAATCTGCCGTAAAGATGCCAATGCACATCCGACTCCCATGAGAGCTTGATAGGCTCTACGAGATTAAAAGGTATGCCTATCTCATGAAAAAGATTGTTGTCTATCACATATTGCCCGGCTTCCACGAACATATCGTATATCGCATTTGCAGCTTCATAGTAGCTCTCCGCCTCCGCCTCCGTAATCTCTACCATACTATCTGCTATATAGTCGCTGTTGTCGATGTCCGTATGCCAGTACATCCCCATCTCCTCCAAAGCCTCTTTAGGCAGTGGCGTTACGCTTCTTAAATTTATCATATTAACCTCCGTAACTATGTGAGCCGCTTGAGCTACTTGGACTTCCACTAGGTGTTGCCGGAGCTTGCGTTGGAGTCTGTTTGAAATATCCGCTTTGAGGTTTTGCCCCCGTGCTTGCTGCCGTTGATGGGCTTTTTACGGCTGGTTGGCTTGCCGCCGTCGGCGCATTCATTCTCTGATTTGATTGAAAGTTTGGGTTATTAAACAGCTTATTGGCTATATAGCCGCCGATTAGTGCGCCAGCAGCCGAGGCTAGGATGGTCTCCCCGAGGCTCATACCTCCGCCGTGCATCTGCGCCGACCCTTCTTTTGTGAGGTTGGAAGTGTTATTTTCTACTTTTTTTGCCTCCACTTCGGCTAGTTTTTTGAGTTCATCCTCGCTTAGTAGCCTCTCCGTGCCATTCATCTCTTTTAGTATCGCACGGCTTGGACCGTTTGCCGGATACTGCTCTACGACTTTGTATTTCTCTTTTTCAATCTCTTGGATTACTAGAAACTGTCCTTGCGCTTTTGATGCTTCGGCTACCGATGAGCCTGCCTCTTCTTTTGGTTTTTGCTCACACCCGCTTAATGCTAGCGCTGCAAGAACGGCCATAGAGCCAAACGCTGAGACCTGTGAAATTTTTTTGATGTAGTGTTTCATTTTCTCTCCCGAAAAGGTTTTTATTATTTTAGAACACGCTCTTATATACAAAGATTAAACCGACAAATAGTATCGAACTAACCAAAATATTTGCCGTCACCGTGTAGGGCTTGCATCCGTACAGCGAGGCGAGATTGACATTATTGACGGCAAGAGGCATACAGAGTTGCAAAAATAGAAGAGTTTTAATAAACGGGTCAATACTGAGCAGACTAAGAACCGCAAAAGCTAGAAGCGGAACGGCCGCAAACTTATACGCCATAGCCCATGCGACAAGCTTGAAATCGGGCTTGAACCGCCCTAGTCCGCCTAGAAATACGCCAAAGATAATGAGCTGAAGGGTCATAGAGGTGTACGCTCCCATCTCAACCGTTTGCGTCAAAGAGGATGGTAGTTCAAATCCGGCGTAGTTGAGCATCAGGGCAACTGTCGCCGACCAGATTACGGGCATTGCTAGAATGTTTTTGAGAGCTTCTTTTGGTGTGTAGGAGCCTAGGGAATAGAGGAATACGCCGATAATGTAAAGTACGAAGATATTTGCTAGGTTGATAAGCACTGCGTACAGTACAGCCGATTTGCCAAACATTGCCAAAAGTATCGGGATGCCGAGGTTGCCGGTGTTGCCTATCACGCCGCCCGCGGTTACGATAACAGCATCTTTTTTGTCGGCAAATATACGACTGAACAGAAAAAACCCAAATAGTGCGGCAAAGAGAGAGATACCAAAATAGATAAGCGGAGCGCTAAGTGCCGCAAAGTCTATTTTGGCGCCCAAAATTCCCCAAAAAGAGAGAATCGGTTGTAAAAAATAGACAGAGAGAAGCACAAGGGTGCGCTCATGTATGTCGCTAAACAGTCGTTTTGCCGCAAACCCTAGAGAGACAAAAAAATATACGCCGACAATGGCCAAAAGAAGAGTCATCTAAGTTTTTTCATTTTTTTACCGAGCGTTACTATCTTTGAAGGGGCGCTCTCTTTGAAGCTATCCCCGACAATCTCGCTTGCTACGCTTTTTGAAAACTCAATGTCAAACTTTTCGCCGGCTTTGTTTGCGCTTGTGGAGTACATCCAGCCAAACGGCTTTAAAAACTCATAATAATGACCGTCATGAATTACTCTTACGGCAAGCTTTTTGTGTGGATAAACAAAAGTAGTTTTTTTTGCCCTGCGGATAAGTTTGCGTTGTTTTTTTGGAGCCCTTGTTAGCCTCTTTAGTTCTTTGCATCCAGCCACGGTTACTATGAAAGGTTTGCTTGATTCTCGTTGCTTGATAACAGCTAGAGCCTCTTTGTTTTGAGAGGCTAGACCGACGGTGGTGTCGGTCTGTATTAAATAAACCTTCGAGGGGTCCATTAGCCCAGATAGTCCTGAATAGCTTTTACACCGAATTCGCCTTTTTGAAGTCCTTTGGCGCCTTCTATCGCTGCATTTGCGGCGGATTGACGGATTTTTGTCGTATCGTCTTTTACGGAGTGGTTGTCGGAGGTGTTGATAACCATTGCTATTTGACCGTTTTTGAGGTGGTCTTCAATATTTGGTCTGCCCTCAGATATTTTTAGCACGCTTTCGCACTCTATTCCAGCGTCGTTTATCTCTTTTGCCGTTCCGCTGGTAGCTATAAGGCTAAAGCCTAGCGCTTTATACTCTTTTGCAAGTGTTACGGCGTGTACTTTATCCGCTTGCGAAAGAGAGATAAAGAGCTTGCCGCCTGTCGGAAGTCTATTTCCCGCCGCCGCTTGGCTTTTTGCAAAAGATACGCCAAAGTCGCACGAAATACCCATGACCTCACCTGTAGATTTCATCTCAGGTCCTAGGCTTACATCCGAGCCTGCAAGTTTATTGAAAGGGAAAACCGCTTCTTTGACCGCTATATGCCCTTTGAGTCTAGGAATCAAAAGACCGTCTTCTTCGTATACTACGCCGTGTTTGTCGTAAAAGCTTAGAGCCTCTCTTAGGTTGCCTTGCCACATTACTCTTGTTGCTACTTTTGCCATAGGTA
>JFJP01030241.1_pt1 | contig 14086 bp, 14 predicted proteins | sample 431651 | NCBI WGS metagenome assembly JFJP01 (sample SAMN02602958, study PRJNA72255) | Microbial mat metagenome, whole genome shotgun sequencing project. | biome: fresh water; feature: sink hole; material: water; isolation source: purple microbial (photo- and chemosynthetic) mats found in... | reverse complement strand
CATCCACCTGTTGCGAAAAGTAAGTGATGGATGCCCAACCTTCATGCAACGATTGGGTATAACCGTAGTCGTTCGGAATGATGAAAATAGCCGTTTTGCATTCTGGAAACGGGGCGGAATAGAAATACAGCCAGCCTTGACCGACAACCTTGAATTCCACGGGAGTAAAAGGTTCGCCAATGTCCTCTTTCGACCGGCAGCGGACGGGAGCATCACTCGCGTTTTGAGCGTTGATCATCGCTGGTAGCGACAAGGCCACCAGCAGAATCGCCCATATCGGTAGCGACAAGGCCACCAGCAGAATCGCCCATATCATGATTTTCCTCAAGGAATCGCTCCTGTCACCACATCAGGCTTGATGAAAATTTGAATTTTAGCGCAAAACAGTTTACAAATAAGCATAAAGCATAGTTTTGTAAACAGGAAATCCCCTCTCATGTTCGGCGAACGCCTCAAACTGGCGCGAAAACGGGCCGGGCTGTCCCTCCGCGATCTGGAGGACCGCTTGAACCGCCAAGTCAGCGCCCAAGCCATCGGCAAGTATGAACGCGGTGACATGATGCCGGGTTCGCCAGTGCTGATCGCTTTAGCGCGAGCGCTGGAGGTGTCCATTGGCTACCTGCTGAGTCCGATGCAAGCCAGTCTGGACGGCGTGGAATTTCGCAAGAAGGCGGGCACCACCGCCAAAGATCGCGCGCTCGTTGAAACAGAGGTCTTGGAGCAAGTAGAACGCTATTTGATGATTGAGGATATTCTCGAACTGGATAGCGCCTGCTGGAATAATCCATTACCCGACCATCAGCGCCTCGTCATCAATGACCTAGCGGCGTGTGAGACGCTGGCGGAACAGGTCAGAGCGCAATGGAGTCTCGGTCTCGACCCGATTCCGAACCTGACGCAACTCCTGGAACAACACGGCATCAAGGTGTTGCTTCTCCCGCTGCCCGCCGGTGTGTATGGATTGACCTGCCTGGTACAGCGCCCAGAGCGCGATGCGGTACCCTGCATCGTGGTCAATCGCGCTACAACCTTGGAACGTCGCCGACTGACGCTGGCCCATGAACTCGGCCACCGGTTGATTGACGATGCCTCGCCCGCAGATGCGGAAGCCGCCGCGAAACACTTTGCCAGTGCGTTCCTGATGCCCGCCGCTTCCGTCCGGCAGGATTTCGGCGATCACCGCCACGCCATCAGCCCGCCCGAATTGATGCCGGTGAAACGCAACTATCGGGTCAGCGCCGCCGCACTGCTGGTGCGCTGTCAGCGGCTGGATATCCTCTCCCATTCCGCCCTGGCTTACACTGGAACTGCCCGGTCAGGCGGGAACCCTTGAGGCGCCGGAACGGTTTGAGCAGTTGTGCTACCGGGCGCTGGCCGAAGGGCTGATCGGCTTGCCCAAGGCGGCGGAACTGCTGCGCCAACCGGTCGATGTGATTGCAGCAGCGATTGAAGGGCCAAGGACGGCGAATGCGGATCATCATTAACGACAGTTCGGCGCTGATTGATCTGGCGAAGACCCGGTTGCTGGAATGCCTGCTGCAACTGCCCTATCGGTTCATCATCCCGGATGTGCTGTATACCGATGAACTCATCACCTTGCACCACTACTGCCGGGAACAGTTGCTTGAAATTGGCTTTGAGTTGGGCGAATTGAATGGGCCACAGGTCGGGAAAGCTGGCGGATACAACCTGTGTTATTCAGCCCTGACCCTCAATGACTGCTTTGCCCTGGTCATGGCGGAAACTACAGCGGACGCCGTTCTGCTGACGGGCGACCAACGATTACGCCGCGTGGCGGAACAGCATCGAGTGGAAACACACGGCATTCTATGGATACTGGATCAAGCCTATGAGCAGGGAGCGGTTGACGCGGTGACCCTTCATGCAGCGCTGCTTGTGCTGTTCAATGATCCGTTAACACGGCTGCCCGGCAAGGAATTAAAGAAGCGGATGCAGGATTTAGCCACTAAAATAGGCAAGAAGCCTTGATAAATTTTAATGAAAAAATCAAGATTCCTGGCTTTGCTAACTCATCCGCAAGTTTGTGATTATTTTTGCGTTAATTTTCGTGCTAAAAAAGTTGTAAAGCATAATGAATTTAAAAATTGATATTTTATTTTAGATAATATGCGAAATTATATTTTTAATACAGCTAAATCATATTTTTTCATTATTATAATAAAAAGGCGTTGCATTAGACATTGCAATAAAGTCGATAGAAAACCTATCAACATAATCTATTCCGACCGCATCAGAATATGCAATAGTGCCAGTAAATATTGGTTTTTCATATCTCTCGTATATATTTGCGGTAAATCCAATAGAATCAGTTAGTGTTACACTAGGCGCAATATTTGAGGTTATATTTTCTATGAAATAAGGGACTTTTTTAATCTTATTACCCCCCACACTTACTTCTGAATAAATTAAAGGTGTTATTTCTATTTTGACATCATATGCCTGCGAAAAACCATGGTTAGTTAAAAATAAGTATGCGTAAGGAAGTCCGGGTTCTTCATTTTTGCCGCCTTTAGATACCAGCTTTACTGTCATAGATAGATAAGGGCGAACACGAGACCTTTCTAAATCAATAGCTTGCTCTAAACTTTGACGAGCTAGTTGATTTGATTTATTTGTAACAAGCAAAATTATAATTGTTGCTATAGTGTAAACCATAATCAACACAACCAAGAGAAATCCACTATTACTGTTAGCCCAGATAATCATACTTTGATACCTTACTATGAGAGTGTTTATGTAAAAATATTCAAAAAACAAATAAGCTACGAACCAACTGTCCTACGTATTTGAGCAGATACAATTGCAACAACGATGCCCACAATTATCCCTGAAGCAAGGGAAAAAATACGGTCACAGCGTTTTGATCTTGACTCCATAAGATACAAGCTTCCCTTTCCAGATAGTGCAACTTTTTGACCTCTTAAAGTTTCTTTACCTCCATGAATAGACCATGTATGACCTTCATAAGTCACAGATTTATCCGCATTGCTCATAGCAAAATATTTGCGTGCTAGAAGCTGTGTTTTGTTTTTATTAGAATCAAGACTATCAGATTCAACTAGAAATGGATCATCAATTAGTCCTTCTGCAATAAGGCTCGCAAAAATATAAAAATCACGATGATCTTTATACTTTTTCGGTAAGAGCTTAGCTACTTCATCTATAGTCAGTTCACCATTTCTTTCTAATTCCTGAAGAATTATATATGCAACATTCTTGTTTATCTTGCAAGCTATGTCAATAAAGTTTTTCATTATCGCTTCCTAAAATCAATGATTATACAAATAAGAGAATAAGCGACCCCGCAGCAAGCTGCGGGGAATGGACCCGTAGAGATTCAAGAGGACAGTTCCTCGCCCCAATCCAAACACCTTCAACACTTCATCACCAACCATAGTGATTGATGACCTTCACGGCAATCTTGCCGGTCTCTGGTCGGTCAAACGGGCGACTTTTCGTTGAGTACAGTTCCGCCCAAGCGGTTTTGTCCACTTCAGCCTCGAGTGCCTAAGTTTGTGCCACAAATGGAGCAGGAACATCAAGCAACTCGGTGTGAAACAGGCGGGCGAAATCAACATCATGCAGTTTAGCTTCATCGACGCCGATTTTCTTGGCTAGATGAAGTGCGGCGCCGCCAGGCGCTGCTACAGGTAACACCTTTGCCTTTGGATGATATTTGATAAATAAATCGTATTCAGCTTCAACGCCTTCCATGCCTCCGATGAATACCGCCGCATCCAAGTCTTGACGAGCAAGCATCTCTTTTCTCATCTGCAACAAACTGGCATTGAGATCATTTGGAACCTCCTCGGTGAAAACAACATTGTCAAAGCGTTCGTTTTCCTCTGGAAAGCGACCCTTAAAAAATAGGCTTTGATACAACACGACCATCTTTGAATTCTCAATATTTAGATCTTGGCAAATGCTCAAGATCATCGGTGTGATGGCCGGGTGACCGCCCCAGACAATCTGGATTGCCGGGAGATCGCCCATGATGATCTGTTGCCGATGGTGACGGATCACCGCCATTACCAATTCCCGCACTGCCCACTGGATCAGAAAAGGGTCTGCCGTTTCGTGATAGTTGCCTCGACCCTCAACAGGAACGCTTGCGGACAGAAAAATAGCACTCATTGACTATACCTCTCACCAATCGGCAAAGTTCCAACTTGCTTCGTGCGCTTTGACCCAACGTGCTTTCTTTATGTACTTGCCTAACCAGTCTAGATGTCCCAACCAGCTCAGATCCAAGCCCACGGAGTCATAGATAATAGCGACCGAACTGTTGGGGGCATTCGTCGCCGCATCATGTAAGGTTATCGAAGTCGGAACCCCTACAGTAGGATAGACGACGACATCATGACCATTTGGCAACTGGATATATACCGCCTTGTTTATTCCAACGCCAACCACCTTTCCCCCAATTTTCTCAACGGCATTTCGCAAGTTGCTGACCAGATTCAAGATGCGAACTGCGTGGCTTTGGCTGCGCACGGCTTCCAGTTTCAAGCAAATACTATCCAGAGCAGAATCCGTCAGCTCGAAAGTGTTCAGATTGATGAAATCGCTAAACTGGAGTTGGTAGCTCGTAGCCGTGGTTGTGAGTGATGACTGTGTGGTACCTGGCCATCCGATCCGCAGGATAGAGATACCTTTAGCCATTGCCCGTCCAAATTCGGCGCTTGTCCAGCGGCTCATGAAATAGCTGGGGGTATCAAGCATCACCAACACATCGGAGTCGCACAGGCGATGCCACAGCATAGCCTGAAAATCTTGAGCAGGCGCAATGCCGTGTGTATCGAGGAAGACATCAAAATGACGTGAAGAAAACCTATCGAACAACTGAAGCGCTGCTTGCCGTGCCTCCTCTCTTCGATAGCTCACGAAGACCCGCCGCTGGCGTGGTAGCAATCCGGCGCATTCCAGCAACGCCGTAGCGACCCGCTGTATCCCCCCAGCCTTGTAGTCAAGGCAATTCATGTCTCGTAGTTCCAAGGGGATTTCTAACGATACCGCAGACGGATTAGAAACAACGGGCAGAACCGGAATGTTGTTTTGCAGCAGAATTGGCAGGTTTGCCTGATGGGCATTTTGGCCGCCGAAGAAGACGGCAGCAGCAACGCGCTGTTGAGAAGGGTTGAATTCTGCTGGACGAACTTCCCATGCAACCTCATGATGAAGTCGCAGGCCGAAACGCTGTACGGCTTCCGAGATGAGTTCCTCAAGTTCGCTCAGTTGCTGGTTGGTTGGATCACCAAGAACTGCCAGTTCGTACAGATATGGCACGGGTTTTCACCTTATAAAAGATTTTGGACTAATATGCCGTTGGTAGTCTGCCCAGGTCGCCACACCGCCAACTGCCCCATGCTCGAAAACTCGATTCGACGGTAAAGCTCTAAGTATTCATTCCCGTGGGTTGTGGCACCCTCTGTGGTTGGAAGTATCAGAATCTGATCTATCGGTTTCTTTCCATCAGCGTAGCCGATTTCCCAAGGGCACCACCGTGATGATGTGGATCTGGCGGTAGCAAGAAACAGAAAATAGTTCAGTTGCACGATCTTTTTCTGAATGCGTTCCGCGGTCTCGCGATTGGGTGTTTCCGGCATCGATGTATCTGCCCAATCTACATAGACTCGCCAACCCGATTCTTCTAGCAATATGATGAGACCTTTAACCAGCAGTTCATCATGATGGCTATGACAAAGAAACACGGTTTTCAGTCCTTGGCTATGGGCCTCTAAGAGGGTCCGTACCTTTGGAACTTTAAATTGGGCCGCTGCCCTGCGAAGTTGATCAATGGTTATTGGCATTTATAATAACTCCGGTTTGATTATCGTCCCGCCGCTTTTGCAGCTTTTTCAATCCATGCACTCATATTATTGTATCCGTCATTGCTAACCCAGTCATAAACAGGGTAGGTAATTTTCTGTCCACCCTTTGTAAAATCCCAGTTATCTAACGGATTTTTTCCCTTCACGCATGTAAATCCACCTCGATCCTTGATTCCATGAATATAGATTCCCAACATTCCATTGCCTTTACTGTGGCTTGCACAGATTTCATAATCTATCCACTTCTTGCCGGCGGTATCCGCTCCAATCAATACGACTGTGACAGAAGTTCCATTGAGCTGTCCGTCAATCCAATCGCTGATCGCTTTGTCACTCTTCTTCTTAACCTCTTCCCACGCTGCGGAGTCAAAAAAACCTGCCGCTTGCCTTTCTTGCGTTACCCAACTATTGCGCACGATAGCTGCCCGCCAGTTGTCTTTTTTGTATCGGAAGCTGAAAAAAGTTTGTCGCGTCACGATTTTTCCTCACTTAATGGACTTGCACAAAAAATTGTTAACAACTTCAATTAGTTTTCAGTCAGCACAGGCAATTCCCCAACAATTCGCACACTTTCCCTAACCATGTGCTTGAGCAAGTCCACGATTGAGTGCAGATTATCTGACCAGTCGTTGGGATCGTTGCGGATACCTCTAGCTTTATCCACGGCGACGGCGTACCGCTCCATAATCCATTCAATTCCGGATTTGCCGTTGACCACATAACCATAAGCCTCCATCGAAATATCGCGCAGCGTCATGTATGCGTTATAGAGAATCACGGTTTTATCGGGCTTGCCGTCCTTTTTGCCGAAACTTATCTTGTTGATGCGGTAATATTCAGATCGAATCTTCATGATGTTGTTTCTTGACGTAGTTGATGGGTGTCAAAAAGGAATGTTGCCAGCGCAGATGAACACGCTACAGCTAAACGCGCATGACGAACCGATAACCCTTTTGCTTTTCCATCTTTTCCATGCCCAGTCCCGTAGAGATTACGCAACTCAGCTAAACCTTGAGAAATTTGTCCAAGGCTGCTTAAAATACGCTTGATTGATTCTGCGCCTTTTGCGCTATCTTGGATATCTTCGGGGACTAGACGTAGAATGGAGCGTGTTTCTTTCATTAAACGATTAATTTCCCAGTTTCCATCCGCAACTATCCCATAATCTGCTAGAATTGTTTTACATGTGGTTTCAAGTAGTTCTTTTGCAGTACCAATTGCAAGAGATGGATCATCCTCTACCGCGTTTCTTAACCGGTCTAGTTGTTGGTGCAAGACATCAGCATCAAATGCTTTTGCTATTTCAGCCAGATTATCTATCGCTGCATTACGCCCAACAGGTTTTATCTTTCCATCGACATATTGAAATCCATCACGTTCAAGGCAATGAGTAAGAACACCAAATTTGTTCTTTATATGCTCAGTCGCACATAAGTTATTGATTTCTGCCTCAATTGAAAATAAAACCGATTCATAAACTCTTAAAATCTTCTGAACATCATGCCAAGATGTAAATTCAACGGCATGATAATACTGTTCGACCAATGATCTCCTTTGTCCCGATTCTGATGGTAGATAATTCATATCAAAAGGTACGTCAGCAGCATCAAATTCTTGAGAGATTTCTCTAAGGGTAGTTCCCACGAAGTACTCGCGGAATTCATTTCTAGTTTTCTTGCTAATCATGTCTCGCATTTTTATGATGCTCTATAGTAAACCTGAAATGATCTCCACCCAATCCGTTTGATCCCCCTGTCGATGGACCCGCAGCCGGGGCTGTTGGCGCAAGGCCAATGGATTCAGGCAGAGATCGAACGGAAATAGTGCGGGATGGCCGGTCAAAGCCTCCAAATCCAACCCATGACCCTCGGCGTGTAATAACCCCTCCAGCAGCAGCGCGGTCGTCGCTTCCGCCACCGGAAGCCGTTGGGACAGCGGTTGGTAGTCGCCCGCACTCGCGCCTTCCTGCAATGCGCCCCAGCCGACCATTGAGCGCAATATCCGTTGCACGGCGCGAGTCAGGGTCGAGCGTTCGCCCCAACGATCCACCATGCGCCGATGAATCTGGGCAAAGGTGCAATCGCCGTTGAGACTCAGCAGCTTGCCGGTTTGCGCGGCCACGTCGAGAAAGAAGGGATAGGCGGCCAGGATCATCGTCCAGTGCAGCGCCAGCCGTTCGTCCGGGGTCACTTCATTGAATCGCGCTAGGACCTCCCCACGGAGCGGTTCAATCACCGCCGGCACGTTCAGCCAAATCGCGGAAAGCACGGTCAGGGTCTTGCCCCGGGCGCTGTTGGAGGCATCGCCACTCAAGACACCTTCCAGCAGGTGATAAACCGCTTCACGAACTTGCTTGGGCGTTGCGCCGGAGGCCAGTCGGCCTGCCGTGGCGTCCAGCCAGTCCAACTCCAGCCGACGATCAAAACCTATCTTGCGCGGGCGGTCAGGGTTCATGGTTTTCTCGTGATGCGGATCAACGGGACGACCAACTCTTCCAGAGCGATGCCGCCGTGAGCGACGGTGCGTTGCCCGGCGGTGATAAAGGCGCGGCGCGGGGGAGCCAGCAGCGGTAAATAATCGTCGGGCAGCCCCATCGTCGGCCAGCAGATCGTACCGGGATACTGGGCGGCGACCGGTTGCCGCAAGTGTTCATCAGGGAAGACGTGAACCCGTTCGCCGCGTTCATGGGCGGTGGCACCGACATTCGGCTTGCCGATGCCGTGCGCTTCGACGTTGCCGTGGTCGGCGGTCAGGAAGACTTCAAAACCGGCCTCGGTGAAGCGATCCAATAGCGCCCAGAATGCGCCGCGTTGCGCCCAGTGCCGGACACTGGCATGAAGGCCATCCGTGCCGGTCACCGCACCGTGAATCATCTGATCAACCGTGCTGACGATCACGGCAATGACGCGGCATCTCGAGTCGCTGATTCGGGCGTCAACCCGTGCAGTCAAGGCGTCGTCGTCTTCGGCCTGCTGCTGGCGGAAATAAGCCAGTTCATTCCGGCGTAACCCTTTTGCTTCCCAGAATCGGAGCCAGTGGGCTTCTTCCTTGTGGGTGGAATCGAGGCTGGCGGCAAAGAAAAACGGCGGTTCACCGGCGAAAATCGCTTGCCGGGAAACCGAAGTCAGGGTGGGCACCCAAGCGAATAGCGCCCCGTCCTCGACCGTCCAGGACCGGGCGGGCATTTCGGAACGGGCGGCGACCCATTGATCCAGCGCCAACCCGTCCACCACCACCAGCGCCCGTTTTTGAGGGGCGTGGAAGCCGTGGGCGAGAAAGTGCGGAAGCTGATGCACCAGCACCGGTTGCGGCCAATAGGGCAGGCTGTGCAGGGCGGCGTAATGCGCCAATACCCAGGTCTGAAAGGTCTGCTCCAGGCGGTCGTGCAAGGTCTCCAGCGCCGGAAGGTCGGCGGTCAATGCGTCCGGGGGTACCGTCCAGCGCAAGGCGATGATGTCGGCCCATTGCCGGGCGGTGTGCAGCCACGCCCGATAACCGGCATCGGGTGCGGGGAAGTCGGTATTGAGGAGGAGGAGTCGTTTGCGGAGTTGTTCGACCTGATCCAGCGGCGTATCCCCGGCCACACCGACTGCCAGCCAACGGCCCGTCACGGCGCTTTTCGGAATAAGGGTCGTGGGCGTGAGTTGGCCTTCGGTGAACAGGTTGTCCAGGTAGACCCGGATGTCTTCATGGTCGAAAGGCAGATCGGGCGGGCCGGGGTGGAGAAACATGGCCGGTTGGGTTTCTGCAACCTGTTCCGCCGGCAGGATGCCAGCGCCACATTGACTCACAAAATGCGGCCAGCGTTCTTGCAGGAAAGCCAGAAAATCAGCGCGGCGGGTGAATAACCGATCCAGCGGCCAGTCATTCCAGCGTTCCTCCTGCCGGAGGCGGTGCAACAGGCGGGCCACGGTCAGCGGTGGCAGGGTTTGGCGGCGGTAGTGCAGCCGCAGTAATACCCGCAACAGTTCCGCCGGGTGGGTGATCAACGCTGGGTCGATCTCGAAAACATGGCGCAATAGAAAATCGGCAGTGGCGTTCTCGCCCAAGGGTTCTGCTTGATGGGCGTGGGCGGCAAACAGCCGGTCGAAGTGACTGCGATCCAGTTCCGCAATCAGGCGCGGAGCGAGGTGGGGAAACTGCTCGGCCAGGCTGAAGGTGAAGATGCGGGCGTTGCGCCGGGCTTGATCCAGCAAATCAAAGGGTAGATCGGTGACGGCGGCATGGGCGGTGCGAAGAACCACCACCAGTGTAGTCGGTTGGCCGGCGTCCCAGTGTTCACGAAAGCGCCGTTCATAGGCGTAACGAAAGGCGACGTGATCGGTAAAGGGGAGAATCTCGAATCCCCGCGCCCGGATGCCTTCAATGATGCCGGGTTCGGTCAAGAGGTCATCGGGATCGGCCACCACGGTCAGCCGGGCGACGGCGGCTATGTCCGGGCTGAAATGGGCAAGAATCGGCTCGCGCCAATCGGTAGCGGTCATGCCGGCGGTTCTCGCTCAATCCGCAGGAGTAGCAGGGCGGTGAGTTCGGGATGAACCGGGTGGGTAACATAGAACTGTTGGATGTCGAGATCCAACAGTTCTATCCACGACAGCAGAGGAGCGCCATCCCGTTGCAGGCCGAGTATCGCATTCACTTCTCGCTCTAATTCTTGCCGTAACTCTCGGATCTTTTGTTTACGGTTTGCTTCCGTCTCAAAGCATTTCAAAGCTCGCGACTGGCGAAACAAATCCTCACGATCCGAGAACCACTGATCTAACCGTTGTTGATAGGCGCTGACCAGTTCGGTATGAATCGGTGCGCCTTGGGTTTCGGCGGCTTGGCGGGAGGCGTTATAGGCATCCAACGCCGTAGCGCCCGACAACGGCGCACCTTGCACTTGCAAACCGTCCGGCCCTTCGATCAGGCCGTCCCAAACCGTGCGGGCGGTGGGCGTTAAGGTTCGGCCATCGTCGCTGATGAAGACCGCAAACAGGTTTTGCCGACGTTCGGCGGGTTTGGGCAGGCTGATCCGCCAGAGCGACCAGAATCCGCTGACTTTGTTGGACACGCCCGGCAGGATCACCGGGTAAATCGGTTGGCCGGGGGCGTGGAACGGCAGTTGTTCCAAGAGCTTCCGTACTCGTTCATCGTCCAGCGATACCCAGACTGCGCCGGCCTGTTCCGCTTCGGCTTTGGTGAACACGGCATGGTGGATTTCATGACGATCCGGCCATTTCAGGTGATAGCCGATAGCCTCACGGGCGACTGTTGCACCAAAGTCCAGCCGACTTTCCAAATAGGCGACGACCATTTGTTCCAGCCAATACGGCAACGGATGATCCGCCAGGTGTCGCGCCTTGGCCGGGTCCAGATCGGTTTGACTGCTCAGGAGCGTTGCCCGCTGGCGACCGGTTTCCGCTTGGCGGCGAATGTACTCGGCCAGCGCCTCGGCCCGTTGTTCGGCTTGTTCAGGCGACAGCATGGCCTGTAGATACAAGTCCTCGAACGGCGCACCGCCTTCTTCGGAGTCCAGCACATCCGAAAGCTTGTCCACGCCAAATTCTTCAAGAATCCGCTGGAGCTTTTCTTCCAGCACTTCCCGCACCCGTAGTTCTACCGTGTCTTCCAGCACCATATTCAAGGCTTGGACGACGTGGCCCTGACCAATGCGATCCACCCGGCCAATGCGCTGTTCCAGCTTCATCGGGTTCCACGGCAGATCGTAGTTGGTGACGATATGACAGAATTGCAGGTTCAAGCCTTCGCCGCCGGCGTCGGTGGAAATCAGCACTTCAGCCTCAGCGGCAAAGCGGTCTTGCACGTCGCGGCGTTCGTCCAGATTCAAGGAGCCATTCAGGCGCACCACGCTAAAGCCGCGTTGGGTCAGAAAGTCAGCCAGCACGGTTTGGGTGGCGACAAATTCAGTGAAGACCAGAAATTTGAGGCTGGGATCGTTTTCTTCGCGGCGGAGGCGCTGCATTTCCTCCAGCAAGGTTTCGGCCTTGGTGTCCGGGCCTTGGGCTTCGCAACGCCGAGCCAGCGCCAGCAACACTTCGACTTCGGCGCGTTCGTTTTTCAAGCCTTTGAGGCGGGCATTCAGCAGGGTGTCGAATTGTTCCTGACCGTCGAGGGCTTCCCAATCGTCGGGCAGGTCGTCATCGCTCAATAATTCCTGTTGGTTGATCGGCAGTTGCAGAACTTCGAGCCGCCGTTCCAGCGCGGCGCGAATGGCGGCGGTGCTGGACGTGACCAGCCGCTGCATCAGGATCATCAGGAAGCCAATGGCGTTCTGCTTGGCTTGCCGGGCCTGGTTGTAGCCGAGCCGAACGTAGTCGGTGACCGCTTCATACAGGGTGCGTTGATCCTGATGACGAGCGCTCCAGGCCACGGTCAGCAATTGCGTGAAACGTGGTTTGAACAGCGGCTGGCCGTCGGCGTCGATGGCGTGGCGTTTCTCGGTGCGAATCACATAGGGCGCGATCTGCTCGCGGGTAATGGCGGGATCAGGAACGGCATATTCGCTGATAAAACGAATCAGGCGGCGAAAGGCGTCGGTTTTGCCTTGGTGCGGGGTGGCGGAAAGCAGCAGCAGATGGGGCGTGGCTTGAGCCAGGGCGTCGCCCAGCTTGTAGCGGGCGACCTGTTTGCTGCTGCCGCCGAGCCGGTGGGCTTCGTCGATGATGATTAAATCCCAACCGGCGCAGACCAGGTTGGTGAAGCGGTCGCGGTTGTACTGGCTGATTTGTTCGGCGCTCCACCCGCGCCGTTTATCGAGGGGCTTCACGGAATCCAGCGAACAAACCGCTTGATCGTAGTGCCGCCACGGGTTGTCGTGGTCATCGAGGCTGACGACTTGGCGCAGGGCAGTCAGGTGATTGGGCAAGACCAGCCGGAAGTCTTCGTTGAAGTGGGTTTTCATTTCGCTGACCCACTGCGCGACCAGCCCGGCCGGAGCCACGATCAGGATGCGGCGGATGCGGCCCCGTTGCTTGAGTTCGCTCAGGATGAGTCCGGCTTCGATGGTTTTACCTAATCCGACTTCATCCGCCAGCAAGTAGCGGATTTCGCCGGTCGGTTTACCGGACATCGCTCGTTCCAGCACTTGCAACTGGTGAGGAAGCGGAATGACGGTGCTTTGCAGCGGGGCGGTTAATGGCGCGTTCGCCAAGGTGTCGGCGATGCGGGCGGCGGCGCCAACGAAGGTGAAGTATTGGGCAAGGTTGCGGCGTTCGGGCTTCGGATCGGGTTGCAGGTCGGTCAGGCGGTCGGCGGGATAGCGGGCCATGCGCTGACCGCCGGGGAACCAGACTTGATAGAGCGTCTGGCCCCAGAGGCTTTCCGTGGCGATGATTTGGCAGGGTTGATCGCGGTCGAGGCTGTGCCGCCAGTCGCCGGGTTTCATCGCAAGGCATCCCAATCCGTCTCAGGAACGGCTGGCGCAATCAGATCGTCAAGCATTTCGCCTTGACCGGCAATGTTCGACGGTGGCTGACGACAAGGCGATGATGGTGTTTGAGGTTTGAACCGCAGTTTGGGCGGGCGGGAAACCACTGAAAGCCCCATTTCATTCTGCTGTTTTATGAAGTCCGCGCAAATGGCTGATAAGTCATAGTTAAATTTTGCCGCGTGAGCCTCACGAACTCTGCGGACTTCATCAATAATCGGGTCGGATTTCATACGCTAGACCGTTCACGGCAAGAGAGTGAAGTAGGGGCAATGTTTAGGGCGAAATAACTGAAAATCACGCCGATCTACCGTCATAATTCGTTGGATATTGAGACGTTCCGCCATTGCCGCAACCGCGCAATCCACAAAATCAATGCGACTATCGGCGTATTTTTGCAGAATCTCTTGAGTGCGTTGTAAATCGGTTTTGGTGATTCGTTCGATTTTCAATTCACCCTGCAACAGATTTTGTACAAAGGCGATGAGCGGCGGATAACCCAGTTCTCGCAGAACCATGTAGGCTAATTCTGGTAGCACCATATCGGGTAATAGGGGATCGAGTTCAGCTTCCAGTGCTTGGACACAGGCCGTATGCCAATCATCATCGGCATCCAATACTGCGAGTAAAAAGCCGGTATCCAATAGGGCGCTCATTTGGGCAAACTCCAGCCTTCGCGTCGGTTAGCCGCTTCTGCCAGAGTCTCCTCAACATGGGTTGATAAATGACCTTTGCCGCTGTGTCCTATCCCAATAAAGGAGTAGCGTTTGGTTTTTGGAATGGGTTGCAGGTAGGCTTTTATCGC
>JFJP01006457.1_pt1 | contig 14086 bp, 15 predicted proteins | sample 431651 | NCBI WGS metagenome assembly JFJP01 (sample SAMN02602958, study PRJNA72255) | Microbial mat metagenome, whole genome shotgun sequencing project. | biome: fresh water; feature: sink hole; material: water; isolation source: purple microbial (photo- and chemosynthetic) mats found in... | reverse complement strand
TCAGCAGCGGCACGGCGCGTTCGCTTTGCCAGTCCAGCGGATGCACGATCTGGCCGTCCGGGCAGACCAGTGCCAGCTCGCCAAACGGGGCTTCGTGCTCCATGTAGCGCGCCTCGCGCCCGCCGAGCAGGCCGGTGCGCGGGCAGCAGTGCCACAGCGGCTCTTCGCTGGCGGCACAGGCCAGTAGCACCGCGTCAACATCCGGATAGGTCGCCATGCGCTCCAGCGTGCGGATGGTCGGGTAGATGATAAAAAAGTTGCCCGCCCTGTGCCGCGCCAGCGCATCGGCCGGGCGCACCCAGACCGGCTCGAATTGCTCGGTTTCGTCGGCCACCGGGGTTTGGTCGGGCGGCATGCGCGCCACCAGAAACGGCACGTCAAAGCGCCGCGCCAGATCACGGTCGCCGACCCAGTGCGCCAGCACAAACACCTGGTGTGCCGCCAGCGTCAGGCCCTGCGCGGCGCATTGCGCGGCAAACGGCGCGCTGCGGTCCAGCCGGGCGATGTCACTCTGACTGGCAGGTGTGCCGTCGGCGTGGTTGGCCAGCAGCACGCCGAGTTCTTCAAAACTCTCGCGGATGGCGGCCACGGCTTGCGTCAGGTGCAGCTCGCTTTGCGTCGGGCGGCGCTGGGCGATGCCATGACATTGCGCGTCCGCCGCGTCGATGCCGCCGCCCGGGAAGACATAGGCACCGGGCAAAAAGCTTGCATGGGGCGAGCGCCGTGTCATCAGCACCTCGATGCCATCAGGCGTGTCGCGCAGCAGCAGCACGGTGGCGGCAGGGCGTGGCGTGGCCGGCGGGCGGGCGGGGTGCAGCAGTTGGGATGGACGGGGCATGGGTAAATTATGCGACCAGGAGCCTGACCCCGCCACGGCGAAGAGTGGCCAGCAGCTGACAATGGTCAGGCCGCTTAACGATCTCATCACAGGACACCCCATGGACATCCAGGCACTTCAACTGACTTTGCGTGAATTCGCTGCCCAACGTCACTGGCAGCCGTTTCACACCCCCAAGAACCTGAGCACTGCGCTGATGGTCGAAGCCGCCGAACTGTTAGAAATCTTCCAATGGATGACCCCCGAGGAATCCCAGGCAGCGCACCTGAACCCCGCCACCCAGACGCAGATTGCCGACGAAGTGGCCGATGTGCTGCTGTATCTGCTGCAAGTGGCCGACCACTGCCACATCGATCTGCCAAGCGCCGTGGCCCACAAGCTGACCAAAAACGCCATCAAGCACCCGGTTCCTGGCGCAGGCGCTGCATAGATAATCAGTCCCCATGCGAATCCCATTCACCAAAATGCAAGGTGCCGGCAACGACTTTGTGGTGCTCGACGAGACCCAGACGCGTTACAGCCTGACAGCAGCGCACTACCGTTTTCTGGCCGACCGCCACTTTGGCGTGGGTGCCGACCAGATTCTGTCGGTGCGCCCGTCACCCGCGCCGGGCATTGATTTTTCGTATGTCATCCACAACGCTGACGGCAACGAGGTCGAGCACTGCGGCAACGGCGCACGCTGCTTTCTGGCTTATGTGCGCGAAGCCGGCCTGACCCGCAACGACCAGGTCACGGTGCAAACCATGAACCGCGTGCTGCAACTGCACTGGCAACCCGACGGCCGGGTGACGGTCGATATGCAGGCCCCCGACTTTGAGCTCAGTCACCTGCCGTTTGATGCCAATGGGCTGCAGCCCAAGCCGTTCAATTCATGGCAAATATGGCCTCTAGCCCTTACCAGTCAAGCGCATATAGCTATTGTTAATGTAGCTCTGGTGTCGATGGGCAACCCGCACGCAGTGATGCAGGTGGACGAGGTGGATAGCGCGCCGGTCAACACGCTGGGGCCGCAAGTGCAAAGCCACCCGGCTTTTCCGCGCGGTGTCAACGTCGGTTTCATGCAGGTGCAGGACCGCAGCCACATCAAGCTGCGTGTTTATGAGCGCGGCGCTGGCGAGACGCTGGCCTGTGGCACCGGGGCTTGTGCGGCGGTGGTGGCGGGCATCCGCCTGGGCCTGCTTGATGCCTGCGTTGATGTGCAAACCCACGGCGGTCTGCTGACCATTGCCTGGCAGGGCGGCGAGCAGCCGGTGCTGCTGACCGGCCCGGCGACCCTCGTTTTTCAGGGGCAGATCGACTTGCCCGACCTACCCGCCGGCTAAGCCCGCGGCGCCCACACCCAGCCATTTTTACCAAGCTCCATTCGCCAACGCCGTTTCACCATGCCCAACACCACGTCCCTCGCCAGCGCCATCGGTAGCCCCATCACCGAAGACGATATTGCCAATTACCTGGCCAACACACCCGAGTTTTTCGAGCGTCACGCTGACCTGTTGGCCGCCGTGCAGCTGACCAGTCCGCACAGCCAGCGCACGGTGAGCCTGCAAGAGCGCCAGGCCGCGCTGCTGCGCGACAAGATCCGGATGCTTGAGCAGCGCATCATGGACATGATCCGTAACGTCAATGAAAACATGGTGCTGTCTGACAAGCTGCTGCTGTGGGCGCGCACGCTGTTCCTCAACGCCGACCCGCAGGCGCTGCCGCAGTTGATCGCCGACGAGATTGCCGACCAGTTTTCGGTGCCGCAAGTCGGCATCAAGGTCTGGGGCGTGGCGTCAGACTACGCGACGCAGCCGTTTGCACTCGGGGTCAGCGACGATGCCAAGTCGTTTGCCACCTCGCTGACCGAGCCCTTCTGCGGGGTCAACACCGGGCTGGAGGCCATCAGCTGGCTGCCTGAGCCGCAAGCCGCCACCTCGCTGGCCATTTTGCCGTTGCGCCCGGTGTCAGCGGGTGACCCGCCCAAGGGGGTGGTGCCGGCGTTTGGCCTGCTGGTGCTGGCTTCACCCGATGCCCAACGTTTCGCCAGCACCATGGGCACCGATTTTCTGGCGCGCATCGCCGAGCTGGCCAGTGCCGCACTGTCGAAGCTGCGCTGAGGGGTCATGTCTGCTGCCAACCTGCCCATCGCTGCGCCGCCCGAACCACTGGTGCAACGCTACCTGGACCATGTGCGGTTTGAGAAGCGCCTGGCCCAGCGCACCCTCATTCTCTACACGCTGGACTTGCAAAAACTGGCGTCGAATGCGGCTGCCGCCGGGGTGGCGCTGCACCAGGTGCAAAGCAGCCACATCCGGCGCTGGGTGGCGCAGATGCACAGTGGTGGGCGCTCCGGCCGTGGCATTGCGCTGATTTTGTCGGGCTGGCGCGGTTTTTACAGCTGGCTCGGGCGCGAAGGCGCGGTGGCTTGCAACCCGGTGCAAGGCGTGCGCGCACCCAAGGCGGCCAAGCCGCTGCCCAAAGCGCTGAGCGTGGACGATGCGGTGCAGCTGGCGAGTTTTCAGGCCGCTGCCCCGGACCCCTGGCTGGAGGCACGCGACGCAGCCATGGTGGAACTGCTGTACGACGGTGGTCTGCGTCTGGGCGAGCTGACCGGGCTCGATGTGTGTGCCAGCGCCAGCGCCCTTGGCTGGGTTGACCTGCAGGCTGAGCAAGCCCATGTGCTGGGCAAAGGCAGCAAACGGCGCATTGTGCCGGTGGGTCCCAAGGCGGTGCAGGCGCTGCAGGCCTGGCTGGCAGTGCGCGACCAGCGACTACTGGCGGGAGCGTCCGGGCGGGCAGCGCCAGCAGCGCTGCCGACATCACCGGATGCGCCCCAGCCATCCGCAGACGGCCAGCAGACGGCCCTGTTTATCAGCCAGCGCGGCCGCCGCCTGACGCCGCAGTCGATCTGGCAACGCCTGCGCGCGCGCAGCCTGCAAGCCGGCCTGGCTGCCCCGGTGCACCCGCACATGCTGCGCCACTCGTTTGCCAGCCATGTGCTGCAGTCCAGCAGCGATTTGCGCGGGGTGCAGGAGTTGCTTGGCCACGCCAATATCAGCACTACCCAAATCTACACCCGGCTGGACTTCGGCCACCTGGCCAAAGCCTATGACAGCGCGCACCCGCGCGCCCACCTCAAGCCCGGTGGTTCAAAATAGCCCTCCTTCCCATCTTTATCAAAGAGTGACCTATGCAAAAGCAAATCAGCGTGGTGCTGGACAAAGACGATGAGTTTTCTTTTCATGTGCCCGATGCGGTGGCGCTGACGCACGACGGCGCACGCGCCTGGCTCGACGAGCAGTTTGTCGCACTCGACTGCGAGCCGCTGCGCGCCAGCGGCAAGGTGCTCACCGCCGACAAGGTGCTGGTCATCACCCAGGCCGCCGGCCGGGCGCTGTTTGCCGATGCCCAGTGGTCTGCGGCCTACGTGGCGGCGGTGAGTGCCGCTTTAGGCAAGCCGATGATCCGCGTCGATGTGCCGTCGATGTCCATCACGTATTGAAAGCCTGACGGGCCATGCGCTTCAGGCAAGTTGACGTAACACCGTTGCAGGTGATTCGACGACGTTAAATTACCCTGGTAATATGCTAGGATTTCCGCCATGCTTCAAATCCAGACCAAACTCACTTCCCAAGGCCAGGTGTCGGTACCTGCGGCCGTGCGCCAATTGCTGAGCCTGACACCCGGCTCCATTCTGATTTGGCGGGAAGAAGGTGGGCGCATCAGTGTCGAGCGTTCGGTGCGCCATAGCACCGCTGAGGTGCATCAGGCCTTGTTTGGTGATGAGGCGGGGACACCCGGCCAGGTCCAGGACCTGGCGGCGCTCAAGCAGGGGATTCGACAGCATATGAAACGTCGTCATGCTGGCGGTTGATACCAATGTGCTGGTTCGTTTGCTGGCCCGCGACGACGCCGAGCAGGCCACAGCCGCCGATCAATTTGTACTAAAAGGGGCCTGGGTCTCGCATCTTGTCTTGGCGGAAACCGTCTGGGTACTGGACTCGGTTTACCAGCGAACACCGTCACAACTCATGCTGGCCATTGAATTGCTCTTGCTTCACGAGACCCTTGTGTTGCAGGATGCCGACACGGTGAGTGCGGCGTTGTCGCACTTTCGTAGCAAGCCTGCGTTGGGGTTTTCTGATTGCCTGGTGCTTGAAATTGCCAGAAAGGCGGGGCATGTGCCGCTGGGAACCTTTGATCGAACCTTGGCCAAGCTGCCAGGTGCTACCCGCATTTTTCAAGCATGAAAACCATTCACCTGCGTCCCGGCAAAGAGCGCTCGCTGCTGCGCCGCCACCCCTGGATTTTTGAATCGGCCATCGCGCGCGGCAGCGCTGATGCCGGGGAAACCGTGCGGGTTGAATCGGCTGAGGGGCAGTTTCTGGCCTGGGCGGCGTTCAGCCCGAGTTCCAAGATTCGTGCCCGGGTCTGGAGCTTTACCGAAACAGAGCGCATAGACGCATCTTTTTTTGTAGCTGCTTGCGCATTATCCATAAGGGCTAGAGCACGATTTGACATAAAAAGTGATGGAATGCGACTGATCCATGGCGAATCCGACGGGCTGCCCGGCCTGATTGTTGACCGCTACGGCGACACGCTGGTGGCGCAGTTCACTTCGGCCGGTGTCGAGCGCTGGAAAGACGTTATCGCCGATGCGCTGTTGGCGGCCACCGGCCTGAGCAGACTCTACGAGCGCAGCGACGCCAGCAGCCGCGCGCTCGAAGCCCTGCCCGAGATCAGCGGCTGGCTGCGAGGCAGCGGCCCGGTAGAGCTGCTGCTGACCCTGGACCAGCGCGACAGCCGCAAACGCTTTGCCGACTACGCGCACCGGCTGCAATTTGAACGGGTGCTCAACTGCTACTGCTACACCGGCGGCTTTACCGTGGCCGCCTTGCATGGCGGTGCGGCGCACGTCACGTCGATCGATTCGTCCGGCCCGGCGCTGGAAAAAGCCGCCGCCAACGTGGCGCGCAACGGTTTTGCCGCCAGCCGCGCCAGTTTCATGGATGCCGATGTGAATGCCTCGCTGCGCGCCTTTATTGAGCAAGGCCGCAGCTTTGATGCCATCGTGCTTGACCCACCCAAGTTTGCCCCCACCGTGGCCCACGCCGAACGCGCCGCGCGGGCTTACAAGGACATCAACCGGCTGGCGTGCAAGTTGCTTAGCCCCGGTGGCGTGCTGTTTACCTACAGTTGCTCGGGCGGCATCAGCGCCGACCTGTTCCACAAGATTGTGGCTTCTGCCGGTTGTGATGCCGGCATCGATGGCTATATTCACGAGCGCATGGGTGGCGCGCCAGACCACCCGATGACGCTGACCTTCCCTGAGGGCGAGTACCTCAAGGGGCTTGTCGTCATGCGCAAGTAGGCAGCAGCGCTGATCATCGTTACACTCGCTGCCTTCCAACTTAAGCGCACCCATGAGTCTGATTCCTGCCACCATCCTGACCGGCTTTCTTGGCTCGGGCAAAACCACGCTGCTCAAGCGGGTGCTGTCCGAGGCCCACGGTCAGAAAATCGCCATCATCGAGAACGAGTTTGGCGAGGAAAACATCGACAACGAGATTCTGGTGACCGACGCCAAAGAGCAGATCATCCAGATGAGCAACGGCTGCATCTGCTGCACCATCCGCGAAGACCTGCGCGAAGCGCTGCAACTGCTGGCCGCCAAGAAGCGCCAGGGCCTGCTGGACTTTGACCGCGTGGTGATCGAGACCACTGGCGTGGCCGACCCCGGCCCGGTGGCGCAGACGTTTTTCATGGACGACGAAATAGCCGAAAGCTACCTGCTTGACTCGATCTTGACGCTGGTCGATGCCGTGCACGCCGACAAGCAGTTGGATGACCGCCAGGAAGCGCGCCGTCAGGTGGGCTTTGCGGACCAGATTTTCATCAGCAAGACCGACCTGGTGTCGGCCGAAGACACCGAGGCGCTGAAGCACCGTCTGGCGCACATGAACCCGCGCGCACCGCAAAAGGCCGTGCATTTTGGCGAAGTGGCGCTCAGTGATGTATTTGACCTGCGTGGTTTCAACCTCAACACCAAGCTCGACATCGACCCGGATTTCCTGAAAGAAGATGACCATGATCACGCGGGTCACACCCATGACCATGCCGGACACGAGCATGCCCCGGGCGAGACCTGCAATCACCCGTCGCACCACAGCGGCCACCATCACGCCCACGACGACGACGTGAAAAGTTTTGTCTTCCGCTCGGAGCGGGCGTTTGACCCCGCCAGACTGGAAGACTTTCTGGGCGCTGTGGTCAATGTTTATGGCCCGCGCATGCTGCGCTACAAGGGCGTTCTATATATGCAGGGCACCGACCGCAAGGTGATTTTTCAGGGCGTCCACCAGCTGATGGGCAGTGACCTGGGGCCGGCCTGGGGTGCAGATGAGCAGCGCTGTAGCAAGATGGTGTTTATCGGCATCGACTTGCCGCGCGACATCTTTCTGCAGGGTATGGAGAAAAGCCTGGTCTGATGACCCGACCGGCGCAGATAACGGATCGATGATGTTTGTCTCGCTATTGCAAATGATGGGTTTTTCTGTCACCAAGCCAGTACACTCGCGCGCCGATGAAAAGTCCCAGGTGCCCCAAGCCAAACCGGCAAGCGCCCCCGTTCATTCGCCAGACAGCGTCAGCAAGAACAAAACAACACAGGCAAAACCTGCCAGGAGACCCACCGTGAAAGCGCAAACCGTGAAATCGCATGCCCAGGCTGATACCCTGGCGCAAGCAGGCAAACCAGCCAAGGTGGCCGCCAAAGCCGCATCCAAGACCTTGCCGATGTCATCGCCGCCCAAGTCACCCGCCGGCGCAACCCCTGCGCCAGCACCCAAAGCCGAGAAAGCTGCCAAACACGCGCCTGCCAGCCCTGTCGATCATGCTGCAGCCGCCGCTAAAACCAGCAGCCCCACATCCAAAAAGAAACCCGAAGAAGTGACCAAGAACACCCACGTTGAAGCTGCCACGGCAGCCCCCAAGAACATTGCACCTGCCGCTGTTGTCAAAACTGTTGTGCCCGCGACAGCGCAGCTCACGCCGCTGGGGGTTCCCGTGCGATCAGGCCGGCCGTCGTCGCGGCTGGCGCAACTCACTGTGCCGTCGATGGCGCAATCGGTCGCATCCACCGCCGCCAAATCGAGTTTTACCCAGATGAGCACGACAGCGCCGATCACTCCGGTGGTGGCCACATCGGTCAAGAAAGACCCGGCGCTCGCCGACAACTGGAAAGCCAAAGCCGTTGCCGATCTGAGTGATGCCGAAGTCATCGCCATGCCCGATGACACGTACATGAACGACACGCAGATGGCGTTTTTCCGCCTCAAGCTGGTGCGTCTGAAAGAAGACATCCTCAGCAATGCCGGTGAAACCACCGAGCATCTGCGCGAAGACACGGTGGTGGTGCCCGACCCGGCCGACCGCGCCACCATTGAAGAAGAGCACGCACTGGAGTTGCGCACGCGTGACCGCGAGCGCAAGCTGCTGAAAAAGATCGAGCAGTCGATCAACCGCATCGATGCCGGTGACTATGGTTATTGCGATGAAACCGGTGAGCCCATCGGTGTCGGCCGTCTGCTGGCCCGCCCCACCGCCACCTTGTCGCTCGAAGCGCAACAGCGCCGCGAACTCAAGCAGAAGATGTTTGGCGACTAAAGCCCGACCGCTGGCCTGCCGGGCACCCTGGTTGAGATGATGGCAACACAAGACAACGGCCCTGGTTTGCTGTCGAAGGTTGCCAAATTTGTGCGCAACCCGACGGTGGATTGGGTGGATCTGGACAAGCCCGCAGAATCGCGTGCGGTGGACAGCAGCAAACTGGCGCTCAAACAGATGATAGAGCGCAAACAGTACAACGATGCGGTGCGCCGACGTGAATTCGACAAATTGCGCAAACTGCGCCTGAACCCTGGCCTGCCCGTGGCGGGTGGAACCGCGCCCACCTCGGCATTTCAGGACAGTTGGGGCTACTCGGTGTTTGAGGAACGTGCCAATACACTGAAGAAAATCGACGAAATCGAAGCCCAGATGTCCAAGCAATGGTGGAAAGGGCGCGCGACCGATGCAGTGCCGTCTGGTCAGACAGCTCATGCGGCGCAGAATGTGCGCGACATGGACAGTGCATTTGCCACCACCATGCCCTCGGACATGGTGGACGAGGAGGAAAGTGTGGCGACCCAGATGGGCATGGGCACCGAGGCGGACGAGTCCGCGCAACCAGCCCATGCCGTCAACACGTCTGAAACCTTCGCCGGTGTATTTTCCGTATCGCCGCCGGTGCTTGCGGTTGCTGAGCCAAGCGCGACCGATGCCACGCTGGAGGAGGCAGCCATCCGCTTTGCCAATGGCGATGATGCGGGTGCAGAGTCGGCGTTGTTGACGGCGCTGCAGGGGCAGGCAGCGCCCGACGAACGGGCCAGAAGCTGGGCGTTTGCGCTGCTTGACATCTACCGCGCCACCGGCCAGCAGGTTAATTTTGAACGTATGGCGGCCGACTATGCCAAGCGATTCAATATGGCAGCTCCCGCGTGGGTTGCAATGGGCCAGACCGCTGCGCCCGCAGCGTCCCCTCTGGCCAATTCAGCGCTGGCACCGGATACGGCCGGACCTGCGCTGTGGCGCAGCCCGGAAAATCTGGATGTTGAGGCGACGCTGTCGCTTCAGGCCTGGGGGAATGCACCGCCAAACCCCTGCTGGCTGGACTGGCGGGCCCTGAACACCATCACGCCGGCGGCCGGTCAGGCGCTGGCCGTCGTACTGGCACGCTGGTGCGAACTGCCTTTGAAACTGGGCATGGAGGGTGTTGAGCTGCTGGCGCAACGACTGCGCGACTACACACCCATGGGCGACACCGGTGTGCCCCAGTTCTGGTGGCAACTACGGCTTGATTTGCTGCGACTGCTGCGCCAGCCTGACGAATTTGAGGGCGTGGCACTGGATTTTTGTGTCACCTACGAAATATCACCGCCGTCCTGGCTACCGGCGCGCTGCCAGCTGTTGCCTGCCAGCGCTGCGCCTGCAGTCGCCGAGTTGCCAGCGGCTACTGTGACGGCAGCGTTGGCGCAGGCGCAACCCCTGACGCTGCAGGGTGAGATCCTGGGTGACGCCACGCCGGTGCTGGAATCGCTGCGCCTGGCCGCACCCACCGGGCAACCGCTGGTGATTGTGTGCGCCAACCTGGTTCGGGTTGACTTTTCGGCGGCAGGCAGCATGCTGAACTGGATGGCCAACGCCCAGGCCGCCGGTGTGCGTGTTGAACTGCGCGACGTGGCATCCCTGGTGGCGGCCTTTTTCTATCTGATCGGCATCCATGAGCATGCGCGAATCACCCAACGAACCTATTAGGACACCTTCTTTCATGGATCAATACCACGGCACCACCATCATCAGCGTGCGTCGCCAAACGCCCGCGGGCACGCAGGTGGCCATTGGCGGCGACGGTCAGGTCACGCTGGGCAACATCGTCGTCAAGGGCACCGCGCGCAAGGTGCGCAAGCTCTACCACGGCAAGGTGCTGGCGGGTTTTGCCGGTGCCACGGCCGATGCCTTCACGCTGTTTGAGCGTTTTGAAGCCAAGCTCGAAAAACACCAGGGTCACCTGGTGCGCGCTGCCATTGAGCTGACCAAGGACTGGCGCACCGACCGCGTGTTGCGCCGCCTGGAGGCCATGCTGGCGGTGGCCGACCTGGAGGCGTCACTGATCATCACTGGCAATGGCGACGTGCTGGAGCCCGAAAACGGCATTGTCACCATCGGCTCGGGCGGTGCTTATGCGCAGGCCAGCGCCATCGCGCTGCTCAACCACACCGAGATGTCAGCGCAGGACATCGTCAAACGCTCGCTTGAAATTGCCGGCGAAATCTGCATCTACACCAACATGAACCACACGGTCGAAGTGCTCTGATCGACCATCGAATATGTCATCCCTCACGCCCCAACAAATCGTCACCGAACTCGACAAACACATCGTTGGCCAGCAGCAGGCCAAGCGCGCCGTGGCCATTGCCCTGCGCAACCGCTGGCGGCGCCAGCAGGTCGATGCCAGCCTGCGCAGTGAAATCACCCCGAAAAACATCTTGATGATTGGCCCCACCGGGGTTGGCAAGACGGAGATTGCGCGCCGCCTGGCACGCCTGGCCGATGCCCCGTTCATCAAGGTCGAAGCCACCAAGTTCACTGAGGTGGGCTATGTGGGCAAGGACGTGGATGCCATCATCCGGGACCTGGCCGACATTGCCGTCAAGCAGACCCGCGAGGCCGCCAAGCAACAGGTGCGCGAGCGCGCGCAAGACGTGGCCGAAGACCGGGTGCTGGACATCCTGATTCCGATGCCGCGCCAGGAATTTGGCGTGCTGGAGAGCCAGGAGCCCGAGAGCGCGGCGCGCCAGACTTTTCGCAAAAAGCTGCGCGAAGGCCAGTTGAACGACCGCGAGATTGAGGTGGATTTGGCGCACACCGCACCGCAACTCGAAATCATGGGCCCGGCCGGCATGGAAGAAATGACCGAGCAACTGCGCGGCATGTTTGGCCAGCTCAACCAGAACAAGAAGCAGACGCGCAAGCTGAAAATCAGCGAGGCCCTTAAATTGCTGGCCGACGAAGAGGCCGCCAAACTGGTCAACGAGGACGACATCCGCACCCAGGCGCTGCACATGCTGGAGCAAAACGGCATTGTGTTCATCGACGAGATTGACAAGGTCACCTCGCGCTCGGAAGGCAGCGGGGCCGAGGTGTCGCGCCAGGGCGTGCAGCGCGATCTGCTGCCGCTGGTGGAAGGCACCAGCGTCTCGACCAAATACGGCACCGTCAAGACCGACCACATCTTGTTCATCGCCTCGGGCGCGTTTCACTTGAGCAAGCCCAGCGACCTGATTCCCGAGTTGCAGGGGCGCTTTCCGATTCGGGTTGAACTGCAAAGCCTGTCGGTGGAGGATTTTGTGGCCATCCTGACGCAAACCCACGCCTCGCTGGTCAAGCAGTACCAGGCGCTGCTGGCCACTGAGCAGGTGACAGTGGAGTTTTCAGAAGCCGGCATCACCCGGCTGGCGCAAATCGCCTTTGATGTGAACGAGCGCACCGAAAATATTGGCGCGCGCCGACTCTCGACGGTGATGGAGCGCCTGCTCGACGAGGTCAGCTTCAGCGCCACCACCCTGGCCGGCCAAACCGTGCACATCGATGCCGCTTACGTTGAGTCGCGCCTGGCCGAACTCAGCAAGAACGAAGACCTGAGCCGCTACATTCTCTGAGCCAGCGACCTGGCTCGGCGCTAGCGGCTGCGCCCAGCCTTGTAGGCGGCTTTTTGCGTTTGTTGCGGCACGCCGCCGATGCCTTTGGCCTGCGCGAGGCGAGCCATGGCGGTGGCCGCGTGGGCATGGGTGATGGCCAGGCCCAGCGCGTCGGCCGCATCGGCACCGGGCAATCCGGGCAGGTTCAACAGGCGGCGCACCATTTCCTGCACCTGCGTCTTATCGGCGCGACCATAGCCAACCACCGCCTGTTTCATCTGCAGCGCGGTGTATTCGGCCACCGCCAGGTCGCACGCCACCAGCGCCGTGACCGCTGCGCCACGCGCCTGTCCGAGCAGCAAGGTGGACTGCGGGTTGACATTGACGAAAACGATCTCAACCGAGGCGGCATCGGGCGTATAGCGCGCCACCACTTCACGAATGCCATCAAACAGCACCTTCAGGCGTGCCGGCAACTGGTCTTTTTCTATGTGCGTGGTGCTGATGGTGCCGCTGGCCACATACGCCAGCGCAGCACCGTCGGCGTCCACCACGCCAAAGCCGGTGGTGCGCAAGCCAGGGTCAATGCCCAGAATTCTCATGCGCTCCCAATAATATAGCTGTTAGCGAATACTGCATATGGGTTAGAGACCAAAATACCATCTAAGTGAGTGGAAGAACACCGGCGCGGCAAAACACAGCGAGTCAATCCGGTCAAGCATGCCGCCGGCACCGGTGACGCCGCGGCCCTCGCCGCGCCAGATTGGAATGCCCCGGTCGCGCTTGAGCGCTTTCATGACCAGGTGCCCCAGCGACCCGGCTGCACAGGCGATGAATGACATGGCAAATGCCTGCGCCGGCTTGAACGGTGTGATGCCCGTCAGCAGCGTGCCCAGCAGGCTGCCGGCGATCATGCCCAGCCACCAGCCGCGCCAGCTGAAGCTGTGGCTGATCTCCGGCATGGCCGGCTGGCCGCGCAGCCAGCGACTGGCCAGGTGCTGGGTGACCATGCAGGTTTGCACCACCAGCACCAGAAACAGCATCAGGAAAGCGTTTTTGTTGTTGTAGCGCGGAAAGTGCAGCAGCAGCAACGCCGGCACATGGCTCATACCATAGATGCTGACCATGATGCCCCACTGCAACTTGGCATTTCGCTCCAGAAAGCGCTGCGGATCGTTGGCCAGCGCGCTGGCCACCGGCAGGGCCAGAAAGACATACACCGGAATGAATACCGTGAACAGGTCAAAGTGTTCGGCGCCGACCAGCCAGTATTGAAACGGTAGCACGCCAAAAAATGCCAGCACCAGGCTGCGGTGGTCGCCGTGGCGGGTGGGCGACAGCGTGAGAAATTCGCGCAGCGCAAAAAACGAGCCCAGGCCAAATAGCACCAGCCGCGCCACGTCGCCTGATAGCCAGGCGATCCAGAACACAAAAATCATCACCCAGCTGGTTTTCAGCAGTTGCCCCAAGTGGCTGACCAGGCGACGGTGCTGCTCGGCCCTGCCTGAGTCCTCGTACTCGCGCATCGACAACAGGAACAGCGCCACACCGGCAAGCAGCAGCAACCCGAAGACGATGATGAACAAGGCGCCAACCTGCTGCGTGGCGCTTAAGCTTTTCAGGGTGGAGTGCATGAGGACGACCCGCCAGGTTCAAATCTGGCGCAAGGCGATGACCGCCTCGCGCGCACGCGTCAAGAATGCCTGTCGCTCTTCGCCAGGCTGCACCCGCATCGGCGCGCCAAAGGTCACCGAGCACAGCACCGGCACCGGCACCACCTCGCCTTTGGGCATGACGCGCTGCACGTTGTTGATCCATGCCGGAATCAGCTCGACCTCGGGAAATTTGTGCGCCAGGTTGTACAGCCCGGCCTTGAAAGCTTGTGGTTCGTCGGCGTAGCCGCGCGTACCCTCAGGAAACAAAATCAGCGAGTCACCGGCTTGCATCGCCTCGATCAGCGGCTCCAGCGGGTCTTCGCCGCTGTGGCGCTCGCGCGAGACATAAATCACGTTGAACACCGCCGTGG
>JFJP01005387.1_pt1 | contig 14091 bp, 14 predicted proteins | sample 431651 | NCBI WGS metagenome assembly JFJP01 (sample SAMN02602958, study PRJNA72255) | Microbial mat metagenome, whole genome shotgun sequencing project. | biome: fresh water; feature: sink hole; material: water; isolation source: purple microbial (photo- and chemosynthetic) mats found in... | reverse complement strand
CACTGGTAGCAATGTTATTGATACCTGTCGAAGAGGCCTTGTAGTTCACACCAACCGAGTAACGGCGTGTTGGCTGGGAAATCACCAGATCCGTCACAAACGTTGGCGTCGCACTGGTATCCGCTGCAAACTGATGCTTCAGTGAGGTGATTGCCAACTGATACGTTGTCTTGTCAGCACGGTCGGCCGCCGAAAGATCACCAACAACGTATGGAGTAGACAAGTCTGGCAAATCATAATTGCGAGTACCAGCTGCAACCAAGTTTTGAACCAGCAGTTCGTCCGCGGTCACTGTACGCAGCAAAGCAGCAGACGCCGCCTGACTTGGAACACCATCTTTCTGAGGCCAGAAAACAAGGTTGCCCATGGCGTTAACTGGAAGGCCAGCAACAACTTTCGTGGCACGCAATGCAGTTGCAGCACCAGACCATGCAGCATTTACCGTACCGCTCTGATTCAAAATCACCCAGTCACCAGACAAGCCGCCAGTAGGGGGCTCCATACCGCGAGCCTGAGCTGCGGTCACGTCAGCAACATCGGTACCAAGAAATGGATCGAGGTTGGTATCAGTGCAAGTAGGCGCCGTGTTTGGCTTACCAGTCGTATGCTTGACCAGACCAAAAAGCGTAGTGGCCGGCCTAATGTCAGCCATATTGAGAACCTCAATATAACCTTCACGTGTCTGTGCATTTACATCGCCAGCAGGATCAACACGGGTCGTCAGGAACGTGTTGTTCTTCGCGCCAGAGGGAACCACGCAAGACGTGTCAGACGACGAGAAAGATGCACCCGAAGTAGCAGTAGCCTGCGTGATAGATCCGGTGAAAACGTCACCAGGCGACAACAGCAACTGGAAGTCATACAAGTCATCAGAGTTACCAGCACCACGGAAACGAACTTTTACCAGCTTTCCGTTCACCGTGTCAGAGTTAGTGATATTGATCAGCGTGGCGTTATTTCCCTGAGCACTGAAGTACGGGAACAACAGCTTGTGCCCAATTCCACCGCTATTGACAGCGAGACTCGTGGCATCAGCACCACTAACAGTCGTGATTGCCGACGCACTACCAACAAAACCAAAACCACCAATTGCGGCGGCGACGCTCAATGCGAGTGTACTTTTTTTCATGAAGACTCCAGTTAAAAAAGGATATTAAGCGCAACCGTTAAGTTGTTTACGCCTAAGAAATGGTACCACAGTCAGACTGCGGATCAATGAGCAAACGATTCAAAATTTGTTCGTGATGTTGACATTTTGCAACAATCTAGACTTGTCCTCCTCAAGTAAACATGCAACCTGCAATTTTCCTACAACGCCTCTAGCATATACCACTGACGATCCTGGTACACCCATACCTCGTCGATGCCTCCCGTTACGGCACCTTTCATTGGAAACGGCACAAGTGGCTTACTTTCCAACTTGATCCTTACATTGCACTTCAAACTAACGCACTCCACCCTGAATACCTCCGCCGAAATCCACTTTACGGGCGCTCCCGACACTTGCAACCGATAGTATTCAGCCGAGTGAATCTGACGGTACGATGGCGTGAGAAAAAGATAAGCTTTTTCGTAATCCTGTGCCAGTAGTGACTGCCAACGCTTGGTCGCCAAATCGCGGACAATTGCTTCCGGCGGGTCTGCCATCGCGACTCCCGCACAGCCTGCAACAAAGATCGGCAGGCCAACCGCGAGGGCCAACGCCCAAATAACCGCGCGTGTGCGCTTGACATTCATTCGAGCCATCTACTTTACCTTTCAATCAACTCAATCATTGGACTCTGCCGCTGGATGGCAACTCTGGCTGGGGGCGCACAACTGCCCTCGAAAGAGGCTCTGGTTCCTCGGCGTTGGGCCAAGTGCCAGCCAGCCCGGTCATCGTATCTCGAAAGCGTGCAGATGCCTTGTGAATTTCTTGATCTGACCGGACTACCCTAGGCGTGATGATAACGAGCAGTTCAGTGCGGTCCTGGCTTGTGGTGTTCGCACCAAACAAACTTCCAACAAGGGGCAGATCTTGTAGAAGCGGTATACCGGATTTTCCCTTGGCACCATTGTCGCGAATGAGGCCACCCAGCACCAACGTCTCCCCCGACCGCACCGCAACTTTACTGCCTATCTGGCGTTGCAAAAAGCTCCTTTGTCCAGTGGCAACATCTACGGGGCCAACGTCATTGACGGATTGGTTTATCTGCATAGTTACCATATTTCCAGCGTTCACCGTCGGGGTTACCGACAGACTGACACCGGTGTCCTTATACTGAATATTGTTCGTGATGTTGCCCCCGGTTGTCACAGTTTGCCCTGCCTGCACAGGCTGCTGATTTCCAACCATGATGCTCGCCATGTGGTTGTTCAACACCATGAGCGATGGACTCGACATGACTTTGACCAACGACTTTTCCGCCAACGCATTCAACACTGCTCTCACATCGCCACCGGAATTGCGTAGCGTGTAGGAGAACCCCGCCGGCGTCGAGCCCAACGCAGCCCCTGCAGCAGTACTCAATACACTGGTGGCAATGTCCGAACCACGTGACTCGGAAAAAAGCCACTGCAGACCGTATTTGAGACTATCAGTCAACGTGATTTCAATGATGCTCGCCTCGATGAGCACCTGAGTTAGCGGGACATCAAGTCTTTTGAGAGTGGCTTCGACTTTCGAAAATTCATTGGCAGAGCTATACACCAACACAGCATTGTTGATTTCGTCTGCGATGATCCTGACACTCGGCGTCAAGTTGACCGCTGTGATCCCCGCGCCCTGGACTTTACTCTTCCCGGCAGTTGCAGAACTCCCACCGAGCTGACCCAGAGATGTTGGTGCAGCGCTGGCAACAGTCATTGGTGTAAGGCCCGGAGCGACACCGCTGGAGTTTGATGTAGGTGCTGCCCCGTTTGAAGTTGCCCCATAAAGCCCAATAAGCACTTCTGCCAGATGCGTCGCCGAACCATTTTGAACTGCATAGAAAAACAACGTCTGCTCATTAACTCCACCGGCAGGCTTGTCGAGCTTGTCGAGCCAAATCCTCGCCTCGTCGATATATGCGGCCCGCGGGCTCACTACGAGGATGCTATTCTGAGCCTCCATGGGAAATATTCGAAGGGCGCCATACGAAGACGGGCTCGCGAACGCGCCAGCTGCAGTTTGCCCTCCTGCAGCGCTGTTTGGGACCGGGGTTGCCCCAGCGGGAGTTGCAGCGGCGCTGCCCCCTGTGGAGAGCGAATTGAGTATGCGCAATGCGTACTCGACATCCTTGGTACTGATGTACTTCAGCGGAAGTACTGCAACGGACATTCCTTTGAGCAAGTCAACGTCAAAAGTTGAGACCAGGTCCAGCCAGCCCTCAGCCTGAGCTCGACTGCCCACCAAGACTAGAAGATTGCGAATATTGTCAACTTTCGCAATGGAATCTGCGCCGGCGAACGGCTTCAGAATCGACGCCATTTCAGCAGCACCAATGTACTTTAATGGCACCACGATAGCGCCAGTTCCTGGTGGAAGTGGCGAACCGCTATCAGCCCTGCGCACTGAAGGCACAATCCCCTTGATGATTTCAGCCCGCCCAATGTGGTAAGTGCCACGATTGTCCCTGGCCATGACAAGGCCGTTCGCCTGTAAGGCATGCTCCAGCAACAGCATTGCATAATCTGCCGACACGTCGCCTTGAGTTGCCAAAGTCACCGTGCCGGTAATTGGTGGATGCACAACATAATTGACTTTGACGACATCACGCAGGATCACCTGAAGCACGTCCCCTAAAGGGGCATCTTCAAACCGCAGTCCGACGTCAGCACCCGCCAAGGCCTCTGTTGTTTTCCCAGGGCCAAAGACGACGTCGCTACCTCTAGATATTCGCGGCATCGAAGACTGTTCGACTTGGGCGTTTTGCGGCTGCGCAATTGCAGACCAGCAGAAAACTGCAAGGGCGAAAAGTAAGAGTTCTTGCTTTATATTCATCTTTGTTCACACGGTTTCATCGTTTCATCCCGCCACGCGGTTGCGCCTGAAGATATGCACGGATTTCTTGCCTTTGGGCATCCTGATTGCCTCCACTGGACAAAGTCGGTCCCCGGCCGACGGCATTGGGGCCAGCCTGGGGACTCCCGGGCTTGAGAGAAGCGTACTCCAGTCGAAGTAGTCTGGTTTCCTCACCGCGCGCAAAGGTTGCTTCCCGCGAACCAACGGCCTTGAGCGTCCATTCGCCTAGCGATTGATTCAGGCGCAACCTTTTCACCTGCCCCTCGGCACGAAGAATCACTCCACCCGAAACCCCAGAGACCAATCCCAATAAGCGCGCGTCTGCTAGGCTATCGGGAATTGGCGGCGGAGCCGGAGGAGGAGGTGGTGGTGGTGGTTTTCGGTCGGGAGCAAACAGTGGTCTGTCAAGTGATAACGTCAATTCCCCAATGTCTTTAAGATCCTTCGCGGGTCTCACGAAAAACGGCAACTGCGTTGCGTCGCCCTTCACTGGCTCAGGTGGAGTCCACGTTACAGATCGAAGCATTCCGTCACTATCAAACCAAGAAGCGCACAAGGTGAACAAAGCAACAATGTTTGCCAGTATCAAAGTACCTGTTGCAAATCGTCTCATGAACTGACTCGCAATACCGAGATTTCGAAGCTGCCTGACAGATTTTGTGAACTCAGCGGTTTAGCTGCGCCGATGCTCTGCAATGCGAAGCTCTCAACAATCACCTGAGGACTTAGGTCCTTGAGCCTGAGAAAAACCTCTTGGTACTTGGGCAAGACGCCCTCTACCGCCAACACTATTCGAATGCGCTGGAACCTGCCCTCTTCTTTAGGCTCCAATACTTGCATACTAGCGATGGTCAATTGGCTCGCTTCAAATACACTACGAATCTTCTGTTGCGCATCATTACCAACTTTTGCCGCTTCCATATTGGCTGGATACGCCGTCTTACCAAGCTTGTCCTGTGCATTCTTTACTGCGAGCTCAAGTTCTGGCAGCAAGACACCAAGCCCTTGCAGCCTTGCGTGCACCGGCTCAAGTTCAGCCAGTCGGCCCTTGGCCCACATGTGCTTATTCCAGACGTAACCACCAGCAAACAGGATCGGAAGTAAGAATATCAGCAATATTGCGAATTGAAACACAGTGGTTCGGATGAAAGATCGAGTCATGGCCCCCCCATAGATTCAGAACCTTCCATGCTGAATTCAACCGTAAAATACTCACGTTCAGCGCCACGTTGTTTGGTGGCGGCAAGAGGCGACTTGACGTCCCGAACACCTGCTTGCGCGCCAAGTTGCTGCATAAAAACGGCAGTGTTTGGAGTCTGGCCCGATATTGCGATTTTGTTTCCCTGCACTCGAAGACTCGTCAAGTAAGTGTCGTCGCCCAGCAGCTTTGTCAATCGCAGCAAGATCAACTCAGGCGCAAGGGCTTTGTCCATCAAGACTTCCAAGGCTCTTCCTTGCTCGTTCACTTGCAGCAATTGCTCACGCATGCGCAGTGCAGGGGCTGCAACTCGCTGAACTCGTTCAAAATCCTCTACCGCTTGCAGCGCCTGCAATCTCAACTTAGCCGTAGGCGTTACAGAGTTTGCGCCCAGCAATGATAGAAGCAGTATCGCCAAGAACCAGTTGAATCGAGTCCACTGACTAGTCTGCACCTTTCTGCGCGCCTCTCCAAACCCATGAAGCAACAAAAACTCGTGCGAATTCGGGGCTCTCAGCCAAACTTCTGGCTGGCTCGCATGACGCTCGTCCTTTGGCAGCGATGCAACGTGTTGCTCGACCATTCGCTTCGACAAAATAGCAACGGAAGTACCTACCCCGCCAGGAATTGATTCAAACGGCAGACTTGCCCAGAGGAGTTCCTCAACATTAAACGGACTTAGGCTCTTGGCCTCAAGTTCAACGGCTGAGGCCAACTCATCTGCCGTAAGGGCAGGAAGTTTTACGCGACTCCACAGGACCATCTTTTCCGGGATTACAACTCCCAGGAATTTCGCATCTCGCGTTGCGGGGCAAACCGTTCCGACCCCACCCTTGCCCTCGACAATGTCAAAAACGCTCCCGCCAAGTTCAACGCAACGAGTGAAATAACGAGGGGACAACCATCGAAGGATGGGCCAACCAAGAATGCCTTGCAGTGCAACTCCAAACTCGCGCACAAACCATGCAGTGTCTAACCCGAGGAATCGTTCAGACGAAATACCTGAACTCATACGAAATCAACTCTGCAACGGGGCATCGGAATCGCCTTTAATAATACGAATTGTCCGCCAAGGCAGTCCATGTGATTTGGTCGCAATGTCCACTATCCAGGTTCGAACAACTTCACCGGCACTTGCGAATTTCACCCTGGCCCGAATCTTCAAAAAACTTGTCGGGGATTGCTCGATGTAGTTGCCTTGGAGTCTGGTTAAATCCACCATTTCTGGTTGGTGGCGTCGAGACTCCATTAATTGGCCGGCCACAGCATCGTTACCCCCCGAGAGAATAACCAAAGTCTGGCGTGTAGCTGCATACGCATTTACTCGGCCACTACCAACAAATTCAGTTGAAACGCAGCCGCGGAGCTTAGCATACAGAGAATAGCTAGAGCCTGGAAGTCGCAGCAATTCTTCCACAGAGTGAAATTTAATTGCCATTCCAGCATCGTCTCGGCGTTCTCGATAGCTAATTGCGGATGCCGCCAGTTTTTGTGCTTGGTCTTTACTCAAACCGGCCCCAAACTCAAACGCGTCAGCGAGCAAGCCCTCAGGCGCTTCGTTCAAATTAATATACCCGTTCATTGGAATGATCTCCAGCAGAGCCTGGCTTCCAAGGATGCTAACTTCACTTTGCTGAATCAAGTGTGTCGATAACTTTTTTTCATTTATCAGCTTCTGAAGGGTTAGGCGAATTGCGGCGTCAGCCACAGAATTGCCAACAGCTACATCCCTCACGCGAGTGATTACTTCAGCTTCGTTGCGGATTGATTTGGCAAGCGCACTTGAAATGATGCTCAACGCAGCGATTAGCCAAAGAACCATCAGTAAGGCAAAGCCCTTCGCAAGACCCTCAGGGCCTTTGTGCTGACTCTTCACCTAACGGTTCCCCCAATGACGAATCCGCGATCACCAGGTTGACTCTGAAGTGTGGGGGCGATTGCTACAACTAACGGCGGCCATGGGCCCTTCTTGTCTCCCAAAGTGAAGCGCATGCGTTGCGGGATTGCATCACCGACCGGCCAACCCAATTGCCAACCGCGGGGCCAGCCAGCAGTTGCGGTCTGAATTTCGAATGGCAGTCCTTGCGCTTCTATCTGAAAAAACTCCAAACCCATCATCAACACGTTTTGGTCACAAAGGTTCCAGTCGGGAAAACCCGGCTGAGGTTGCCACGGAATATATCGCAAGACCAATGCATTGGATCCGCTTATCTCTTCAATCGCTAATCTAAAGAAATACCGCCCCCCCGCTCCCGGTCTTGCCGGCATGACCCCAACCCACTCAATACTGTCGCTAGTTGCCAAAAAATGCACTTTTCTCCCGCCCTTTGTGGTCGAATTGTCAATCTTCAGTTCCTCTGCGCGACCGAGGATTCCGGTAAGAAGCCCATGAATTGAACGCATTTGATCACTTCGGGCAAGTCTTTCGTCCACACGGGTTTCCGTCATGGCTATCGTCCGCAATGCGGAGCCCACGGCGACCATGGTTAACGCAAGCAGGGACATTACTACCAGCAACTCCAATAATGTAAACCCGGCCTGTGCTCCTTTCATTTGACAACTTCAGCTGGCAACGGCGCACGTTCGGGCAATAAGGTTTCGATGCGAAAAACTCGATTTCGTTCAAAATCTAACCAAGATACCACTACCGAAATCTGATGAAGACGAAGTACAGGCAGAGTGTCATTTGGCACGACAAAAGGCTTGCTCATTACCTCCCAACGGAATTGACCACTTACACCCGACTCGCTCCAGCCGCCTGGATTTACCGATTCTTGGGCGGTTAGTATTCCGTCAGCTAACAAAGAAGCCTGTTGGTAACTCGCCAACTCATTGGCGTTGCGTGCACTTTCGCCCATCGATCGGTAAATTAGCCCCAGCGACATCGCCAGGATTGCAAAGGCAACCAGGAGTTCAAGCAATGAAAAGCCTGCCTGAGATTCTGATGACAGCATCACGGCAAATGTTCTAGTACAACTTGCCCCGACAGCCAATCGACACGAACCCTAGTTCCGCCGCCATTGTGCCGAACAAGATCTATGGTGCCCCCAGTGGCACCGCCTTCCGGAGCGAATTCGATTGACGCTATTTCACGAGGTGTGCTTTCCAAGCTGCCAACTGTAACGACGAGATCAATCGTGTCAGGCAACGCACGGGTTGTACTTCCGAGAACTCCATATGTACGGCGAGCCAGATCTATCGAAAAAACTGACATAGCCCCTTTCGAAAGCGCTTGTTGCCGCGCACTTCGCAATTCAGACACAACTCCCCGCAACGCGGCTCTGTACTGAGCAGACTCGTTTAGTTTCTGATAAGAACTTGGAACAAGGCCGATGATCAACCCAAGAATCGCCAGAACCACTAGCAATTCGATTAGTGTGAATCCTTGCAGCCCTTTCAAACCACCATGGTAGCGACTGCGTCGACTAGGATTTATTGCGGATATCCGCATTTTCACCATCACCGCCGGCAATTCCGTCTGCACCGAGGGAAAGTATTTCCACTCCGCCAGAAGCGATTGGGAAGTTGTAGATGTACGGCTTTCCCCAAGGATCCATCGGCACCCCACCCTTCATATAAGGGCCGTTCCAACCAGCGACGGACTCAGGCCGAGTTGTCAGGCTATTCAGGCCCTCTTTTGAAGAGGGGTACCGCCCGACATCAAGCCTGAATATCTCCAAAGACCTTTCAATGTCCGCTATTTGTAAAGCAGCCGTCTTGGTCTTTGCACCTCCAAGTTGCCCCAACACACGTGGACCGACCAAGCTAGCCAACAGCGTCAGGATTGCCAGTACGACCAATAGCTCAATAAGAGTGAACCCTTTGACTTGTTGTCTCAAAATTTTGAATCGATGGATGGAAGTTTGTGACATGTCGGCTTAACGCATACGGGGGGGGGGAATTATACAGCCAAGTCATTCACGGACAGGATCCCAAGTAATATTGACACAATGATGGAGGCGACGATGACTCCAAGGACCAAGATCAGAACAGGTTCCAGTAGTGCCAGGCCACGTTTGATTCCGGCCTCTACATCGCGGTTGAAGATCCGCGCTAGTTCAAGCAACATCGGGGCCATGCGGCCAGTTTCCTCACCGACACGAACCAGACTTAGGGCCAACGGTTCAAAGATACCACTCGCCCTGAGTGCATCCACCATCTTCCCACCGTTTTTCACCTTTGGGATAGCGGCTTCCAGTGCAAAGCGGAGGTTCACATTGCCCACAGTTTGACTCGCAATCTGCATCGACTGCAATAACGGTACACCGTTTCCAAGCAGCGTGCCCAATGACCGGGAATACAGAGTCAAGTCATACTTGAGCAAAAGAGTTCCAGCAACTGGAAATGTCAAGACTCTTGCTTGCCACCATTTCTGGCCCGCTGGACTCCTGAGAATCGCACGGAAAGTCAGAAAGAAAACTACCGCCGCAGCCCCGATCACAATACCGTAATCAGTGAACACATGCCCCAACTCCATCACGATACGTGTTGGAATGGGTAACGCATCACCCATACTCTTGAACAGGGTTTCAAACTGGGGGACCACAAATCCAAGCATCGCAACCAGAGAAAGTAACGCGACCCCAAGCAAGATTGCAGGATAAATTGTTGCCGAGACAACACTCTCGCGAAGCGCACGCAATCTCTCGAGATGGTCAATCAGCCTTTCCAGCACACCACTCAACTGCCCGCTAACTTCCCCGGAGCGAATCATATTAATGTAAAAGTCCCCAAAGTACTGCGGGTGGCCGGACAATACTTTGCTTAGAGGCACACCACCCTTGACATCATCGAGGATAGACTGTGTAAGCCCAGCAAGCACGGGTTTGGCGCTCATCTCTATAAGCACTCGCAAAGCGTTATCAAGCGGAAGCCCCGCCCTTAACATGATGGACAGTTCACTGGTAAATGCCAGCATGTCATCTTGAGTGATCTTTTTTGAAGAAAACATCGCCGATGACCAAGTTGGCTTTGCATGGCCATCTCGCATTGACTTTGCTTTTGCAACACCTGGGGTTGCGCCAACCGGGCCAATTTGAATGGGTGTCAGTCCCTGCGCACGAAGTTGCAATGTTGCCTGAACTTGGCTCTGGGCCAAAATACGCCCCTCGACAATGCCAGAGCCAAGTCGCGCCGCCTTCCAGAAAAACTCAGGCATCGACACTATCCTCAGTCACTCGGAGCAGTTCTTCCATGCTTGTAATACCCGCCGCCACCTTACGTACACCATCTTCGTAGAGCGAACTCATTCCCCCGCTCACTGCTCGTGCGTGAAGAGCGGTTGAATCAAGCCCATCCAGAATTCCTCTTCGCAAACTGTCATCAAGCACCAAGAGCTCGTGAATACCGCATCGTCCCGAATAGCCAGTATGGCGGCACTGCTCACAACCGATAGCACGGTAAAGTTGCCCTGAATTAATATCGTTGCGATCGAGTCGACTGCGTTCAAGAAAAACGTTGTTGGGTAAATATGGCTGCTTGCATGAATCGCAGAGGCGACGAACTAGGCGCTGCGACAACACGCCGTTGAGCGAGCTTGTGATGAGATACGGCTCGATGCCCATATCCTGCAACCTAACAATCGCACCAGCAGCGGTATTGGTATGCAAAGTGGAAAGTACGAGGTGACCCGTCAACGCAGACTGGACGGCGATCTGCGCTGTTTCGCTATCGCGCATTTCACCTATCATAATGATGTCAGGATCCTGCCGGAGTATTGACCGCAGGGCGTTTGCGAACGTAAGCCCGATTTGTTGGTGCACCTGGATCTGATTAATGCCTTCAAGTTGATACTCGACAGGCTCTTCAACAGTGATTATCTTGTGCGCATTTGCGTCTAGCTTTGATAACGCAGAGTAGAGCGTTGTGGTCTTGCCCGAACCTGTAGGACCTGTAATCAGCAAAATGCCGTGCGGTTTCGACAAAAGTTGATTGAATCTCTCCAGGCTCTCCGGAGCAAAACCCATGGATTCCAGGCTGTATCGGACACTAGTTCGGTCAAGCACACGCATCACGACGCTTTCGCCATACACGGTTGGGACCGTCGATACCCGCAGATCCAACTCCCTCCCCTTGACACGAGTCTTGATGCGTCCATCCTGCGGCAATCTCCGTTCGGCAATGTCGAGATGTGCCATAAGTTTCACTCGAGAATTCACCGCAGCGCTGTGCTGATGCGGCACGACGTCAGCCATGTATATGGCACCATCAACCCGATATCGCACATGCAAGCCATCGTCAAAGGGCTCCAAGTGAATGTCGGAGGCTCTTAAGTCGATGACTCTACCAATAATCTGATTGACAAGCCTAATGACTGGAGCCTCGCTCGCAATGTCTTTCAGATGCTCCACAAAGTCACCAGCATCTGAGTCCTGGCCGGATTTCTCGTCAAGTTGTTGATCTACCGCAGTGTCTTCGGCAGCGAATGCACGATCAATGTCAGACTCGAGAGCCAGTGATGCGACAACCTTGAGCCCGCTTGCAAGTTCCAGTGCTTTGACAACAAAACCGCGTTCTGGCTGTGCCATCGCCACGACAAGTGATGAACCTTCAACCGAAATCGGAAAAACATGATGCAACCGAACAAAGTCGCGGTTCAGCCCGTCGACGTCAATAGGAGTTTCCGGCAATTGCTCTGCCGAAAGAAACGGAACGCCTAACGCTTGCGCCTGCGTTATAGCAACGTCGACCTCTGACACCAAGCCTAAATTAACCAGCACAGCGCTTATGTCGCCGCCGGTTTCGTCCCGAGCCGCCAAGGCGCGATCAAAGTCCCTTGAAGAGAGCTTTCCTGACTTAATCAGCAACTCGCCCAATGCGACTTCAGGGGCGAGAATTTCTGACATCGCCGTTTTTTCTGTGTTGGAGACGCTCATCCGCGGGATTGTACGTTGTGCAGGAGTTTCCACCCCTTTGAAGGTACGTCGTAAGTAATCGCTCTGCAACTAGGACTTCACTCTCCACTCTCAGCACTACCGCACGAGACGGCGACCCCTAGCCTCGTCAGAGGCGAGCTAGATTCTCTTGGCGCAAAACAATCAGCCGAACGACTAACAACATGTCACGAAGTGCCCGATAAAAGCCAAGACAGATCAGCACCAGTATCGGCAATTTTCATGTTGGCGCCTGAGAAAACACTTCCATGATTACTGCCATTCTGCTGACTGGGAAGCATTTGTTGAGTATCTGTACCAACGTCTGTTTCCAGCAAGCCAATTTGCAACACAACGGCGGCGGGCACCAAGGTGGAACGGCTCGGCCGAAGAACGTCTTCGTTTGGATTAGAGCCACTTTGGTCAATTGTCAACCTAGCGGTCTGCGACGCTGCACGATCCGCATTCGAAGATTCAGCATCCAATTCGGCGGAGTCGAATCTAGTGACCTCTCTTGACTGATCTTTGATACCTAACGCTGCTGTTGCGATGGTAAATCCCTGATTGGGGTTTGTTAGTGCAGCGAGATCCCGGTTTTCGGTGATGCTCACCTGGTCTGCGATGCCCCTGAAAAAAGAAACGCCTTCTTCGATTTTGTTAGTTCCACAAAACTTCTTGCTGGCGGCGATGATTTCCTGCATGTACTGCGGAGTTTGTTGATACTCGTATTGCTTTTTGGCTTGGTCAAGGTCTGCTTGCGCCATTCCTTGGTCGGACGCCCCTCGCCACATGTCCGCCTCCATGTCAATTTGTTGTTGCGTCTTTCCTAATGACACGACCTCGGAAGTGTAGGCGTTTACCTGTTCAATGGTCTTATCTGCATAGTGATCAAGCTTCTTCCAATATCCTTCCGGAAGAGGTCCGCTCGGGTCGGTCACGCCAATTGTGAATCCACTTAAAACTATTGACACAGTATCTCCTTGTTCCAGTTGCACCACTGAAAGATCACACGCGTTTGACTTTCAACTGAAGTGCATACTAACCATGCAATCATTGGGCAGTTGCTAAAAAAAAGGGGCGTTTCAAAGGCAATTGATGTCAATCGACCTTGCCTTCAACTTACTTCGGTGGATTCTGGATCAACGCGATCGCTGCACTTGCTGCGTTAGCAAGCTGCGGACGACTTACATCCACTTGGCTGCTCTCCATCTTGAGATGCTTTAGGTGACCTCGTCTACACAACTTGAATCTCGCCGCTTAAAGTCTCTCCATCAAAATCCTCGCACAGAGTGACGGTCTAAACCATATTTACATACTTCCAGGAGATATCCCATGGTCAAAAAGCTGCAAAAAGGCAAGGCATCCGCAACCCCAGGCGTTCAACTGAGCGGCTCGGTCAAGGACTCGGCGCAACAAATCTGGCAGGCGGGTTTGGGCGCATTTACGCGCGCGCAGGCCGAAGGAACGAAAGCCTTTGAGGCACTGGTGAAAGAAGGCACCAGCATCCAGCGCAAAACACAGGCGGCTGCGGAAGAGAAGCTTTCAGAGGCGACCAACAAGATGTCAAACATGGCGACCGACATTTCCTCGAAGGCATCGGGTCAGTGGGACAAACTGGAAAACATCTTTGAAGAGCGGGTTGCCAAGGCGTTGAACAAGCTCGGTGTGCCATCTGCGAAAGACGTCACCGCGCTGATCGATCGCATCGAGGAGCTCAACAAGACCGTGCAGAAACTATCTGCCAAAGCACCCGCACCAAAGGCAACCCCAGCCCCGGCAACGGCACCTAAAGCAAAGGCTGTGGAACCAAAAGCGGCGGCGAAACCTGCAGCGAAGAAGGCGCCTGCCAAGCGCGCTGCAGCTCCGAAAATACCAAAGTCGGTTGCGCCTGCAGCCACCAACACACCAAGCTGATGCTGGCTCTCTCGAGCTGACACAAGAAAAAGGCGCTGAGGCGCCTTTTTTTGCTTATGGAAACGCAGATTTATTCGATGATTTTGCCAACCCACCCAGAGGCTCAAGCGTTATAGGTAGGTAGC
>JFJP01043045.1_pt1 | contig 14092 bp, 14 predicted proteins | sample 431651 | NCBI WGS metagenome assembly JFJP01 (sample SAMN02602958, study PRJNA72255) | Microbial mat metagenome, whole genome shotgun sequencing project. | biome: fresh water; feature: sink hole; material: water; isolation source: purple microbial (photo- and chemosynthetic) mats found in... | reverse complement strand
GCACAGGTTGATTATAATTATTTTCAATAATGTGAAAAGCAAAAAACCAATTAGGGTGCCAATAGCCTGATGCAGTGTAAAATAAATAGAATATCAGCCTGTGGCAACCCAGCATCCAAATTTTGCACTGTAAAAAAAGCTATCAACCCAAGGCTACATGCACAGGTTGATTATTAATTTTGTTTTTCCCTATTGCAATTACAAAATTGAAAAAAATTAAAAAATTGACATAGTAATGAAAAAAATGAAAAAATAAACCTTGATGATTACCCATCAGACACACACATGAATTGCTATTTTGTTTTTTGCTTTACCCAGAAAGGATAAGCATGCATACAGGTTGATTGGTATTTTTGCATGTTGCCCTTACCAGTTACCAGTCCCTGGTGCTTGCACAGGTTAATTGTTATTTTTGCATCTTGCAGAAATATAAAAATATAAAAATAAACCTGCAGCAAACTCAGCATCCATGTCCCGGGTCTCTGGGCATGCCAAGTCCCAGATGCATTGCCATTTCTCAGCAATTACACAGGATATTTTTTGTCCATGTTGTGGGGGGGAAACTGCAGCAACCTCAGGTTGATTTTTATTCTTTGCATGTTGCAGAAAAAATAAAGTAACACAACAATCTGTGCATCCAGGCTGCACCTCCCAGATGGTGCAAGATTATTTTCATACACATTGCCATTTATTTTTTATGCTTTTGGAAGCCACCCCTCCTCCTCACATTTATTTTTTATTGCCACTGGCAGGTTGATTGTTTTCTAAGCCATTTAATTTTTTGTTTTTGTCACTTCCAGAAGCCACTTCTCTTCCTCACATTGTTTTTATCGCCACCTGTTGGTTGATTGTTTTCTAAAAATTCCTAGCACTTTGCACAAAAAAACTTCCAGAAGCATCGACAACTCCCCAATGACCTCCACTGAAACACCTTTTTTATACACAACTTCAGGATTCCACCCTTCACTTCCTGGATGCAACTGGTGGCAAAAGATTATTTTCATACACATTGTGTTTTTCTTGTTTTCAATGCTTCTGGGTGGCCTCCTCACATTGATTTTTTTGGATTGCCACTTGCAGGTTGAATGTTTTCTGAAAATTCACAACAAAACTTCCAGAAGCATCGACAACTCCCCAATGACCTCCACTGAAACACCTTTTTATGCAGCTTCAGGATGCCACCCTGTGCCTCCCAAATGTGACTGGTGACAAAAGATTATTTTCATACACATTGCCTTTTTCTTGTTTTCAACACTTCTGGGTGGCCTCCTCACATTGATTTTTTGAATTGCCACTCGCAGGTTGAATGTTTTCTGAAAATTCACAACAAAACTTCCAGAAGTGTTGACAACTTCCCAATGACCTCCATACACACCAGATGGATGTAAGTGGTGGCGAAAGATTATTTTCATACACATTGCCATGTTTTTTCATGCTTCTGGGTGGCCTCCTCACATTTTTATCGCCACTTGCAGGTTGATCGTTTTCTAAAAATTCCAAGCACTTCACACAACAAAACTTCCAGAAGCATTGACAACTTCCCAATGACCTCCACTGAAACACCTTCTTTTTTATATGCAGCTCCAGGATGCCACCCAGTGCCTCCTGGATGTAACTGGTGGTGAAAGATTATTTTCATACACATTGCCTTTTTGTTGTTTTTGATGCTTCCAGGTGGCCTCCTTACATTGGTTTTTTATCGCCACTTGCAGGTTGAATATTTTCTAAAAATCTCAAGCACTTTGCACAACAAAACTTCTGGAAGCATTGACGAATTCCCAATGACCTCCACTGAAACACCTTCTTTTTATACTTTTTATACGCAGCTTGGGGAGGCCCCAGATGGATGCAAGTGGTGGCAAAAGAATTGGTGGCCTCCTCACATTGTTTTTTAATCGCCACTTGCAGGTTGATTGCTTTCTAAAAATTCCAAGCACTTCATGCAACAAAACTTCCAGAAGCATTGATGACTTCCACTGCAACACCTTCTGGATTGTTTGATTTGGCATACCATCAATGTTGCCCCAACACAGCTTCAGGACACCACCCTCCACCTCTGGGATGCAATGATGGCACAAGATTATTTTTATACACTTTGCCACACCATTTTTTGCCACCATGGCAAGACATGCATGGGGAATGATGCCAACACACCTTCTTCTCATGTTGATTTTTTTGCTGCATAGCACACTTTTGGTTGCCTAAAAGTTGCCGCACACAACTTCCACAAACAACATCCAATGACTGTGCTTCCAGCAGCCATGACCCCTCCTCCTCACATTGATTGTTCCCTTTGTATGCCTGTCACCACTGCTGGTTGATTGTTTTGTAAAAAATCCCTGCAATTTGTATCACAAAAATTCACCACACCTTCCAGATGCAAGGGTAGGTGGCAGCACAACAATGGAGGTGGCCGCGCAATGCCACATGACACCTCCACTGACAATGTTGACATGCAGCATTGACAACAAAATTGCGCTCACTTTCCAGAGGGAGGTGAATGGAGCAACAACCTTTCCCGCACTTCTGGGGAGGTGGTGGCAACCAAACACAGCCCCTCTCAATGACACCAAACAGCACATGCAGCACCTGGTTTATTGTTTTTTCTTCCAATTTTCAAAAACTTCCAGAAAAGTTTTATTTCTTGGATGGCATTTGGATTTGGATTCAGCTGCGTTTCTGGAAAAAATTTCCTCAGGTACTTTTTCTGGAATTGCTGAAATGTGTTGAATGGTTGAATGGGTTCCAGATAATCCAAAGAAAAAATTCAAATAATACCCAGTAGGGATGATATTTTTGGGGGGGCTCTGGAGAATCAATCTGGGTAAAACCCCCTCCCCTTTTTATAGATAATGTTCATCACGCAATTTGGGAAGAATACAGCCTTTCCAGAAAGTACAAAATTACTCAATTAGAATTCCGCTTCCAGATATTAATAAGAATACTTTTAAAAAATTTATTCCAGGCAGCTTACCAGGTAGAGGAATACCCTTGGTAGTACTGGATTTGGTGAGATAAACTTTTTTGTGTTCTTTTTCCCTATGCGGTAGACCATAGGGGTTCTACAAATTTTTCCTGGGAGCTGGAAATCTGATCTGGCTAAAACCCCCTTCCCCCCTTTTATAGATGTAGTAATTATGTCTCTACATTATTTAAAGAAAGTGCACAGAAAGCCAGAAACTGAGCATTCAGTTTCCAAAGCATCATTTCTAATCCATTTTAGAAAATGTCCCAGAAACACTTGTAGCCACCAAGTACTGGTACTACAAGGAAAAGTACCTCTGCAGCAATCAACCTCAGCCAATGACCAGCGGTTCCAGACTGTATGCCACTTGGCACTTCACGAGGGCAAGTGTAATGTTTGCCAAATCTTGAAAAACATTTCACAAGATGGGAAGGAACCAATCTGTAAAAAACAAAGCAAAGATTAGATTTTGAAATAAAAATAGTTCATGAAATTGAGAAATGACAGTCAACAACAAAATGCACCAAAAACTTACTTTTTCTTGTTGTACAAAGTGTTTGGACACTCCATATTAACTGGTGCACCTTCTCTAATCCCTGTCTGAAGATGCAAGGAAGAGCAGTGACAAAAATGACTTTGTGAGTGAGTTCTGGATGGTTTTTCAAGCAAAAAATGACCATCAGACCTCAAAACAGGTCTGGAGCCTCCAAACAATCAAACAAAAACCTTTTCTGGTAGAAGACAAAAGAAATATGAATACAAGGAAAAGAAAAGGAATGCTTTGCAGTGAGCTACAGTTGACAACAATCAGAATCTGGCAAAAAGTTGAGAAAAACAACAATCAAACATACCTTTTCCAGTTAGAAAAGAAGCAAAAAAGGGGGAGGGAGGGAAACATACACCAAGGTATAGATAGTGCAGTCCCAAATTTGTCCCCACTGTGAACTATTCTTCCTTTGTCAAAACTTTTTGACCCAACAGGTTAGTTTTATGCTTTCCATCATTAAAGTTTGTTACAAAACCTAGTTTTATTAGAGTCCTTGAATTAATTAATTAATGGAAGTTTCCAGTTCCTGGGATTGGGCCAGGAGTAATGCTGACTGAATTTGTTGGCTACAGAAGAGCCACATTTTATGGGAGAGGTGTAGTAGCTGCAGACAGAGCCCTCTGGATCAGTGCAATGGGGAGCAGGAAAAACCTTGTTGTTGTGCAAATGCAGTTTGGGCCATGCCCCATTGTGTAGAGAGGTGTCAAAGTAAGATGCCAAAGAAATCAATCTGATCTTGTTCTGCAGCAGCCCAACAGCAAATAGACCAAGTGTGGGCAAAAAAGGAGATGGTGCCACAACTGTGAAGGGTGGTGAGAATACATCTAGAGATGGCTGGGTGAGTGTTAGTGTCAAAAAACCATTGTTGTAGAGTATCTGTGAGGTAATGTCAACAAGCCATACATTCTGTATTAGGGCAGAGGAACACATGGTCCATATCTTCATTGGAGAGATGGCAAATGGGGCAGATGGGAGAGGTCCATTTTTTCCAATGTGCCATGGTCACACTGACTGCTGAGTGTCTGGATGCAAATTTGGATAACCACATATGGTAGGTGGGTGGCAAAGAGAGAAGGGCCTTCCCAAGTATCTTCCAATTAACAAATCATACTGAAGCTTCCAAAAGTGGGCCTTTGTAGATCCAGTAAGGCATAGCAGATTGGAAGCTGAGGTGGTCCAAGATAGCCAGACAAGGTGTTGTGGAGACCAGTTGGTCATGAATGGACAGGGACCAATCTAGACCTGGTAGCAGTGATAGGAGGGAGGGGAATCTCTTTCTCTGAGCAGGACCAGGGCTTGTTTGGCCATGGTGCCAGCTTGCACATTTAGTTGGGCCAAAGGAGGGAGGTCTTTGACTCATACAAAGTCTTCTTGATGCCCTACAACATATTGGAATGCCAAATGAACTGGGCACTGCTGCTGAAGAGCATGAACTGCTTGGATAAGATCTGCATGTTTAAAGACACATGGGATGTTAGTTGATGGGTGGTGTGCATGATGTAACACCCCTTTGTTATCACACCCAATGGTAATTGAACTCAATTGAATCTGATGGAGAGTGCAGATATGTTCCAATGCAAGGAGCAGCATGTAGAGACCCTGCCATTCCACCTGGTAAGAGTTGATCACCTGTGGCCAACTGTGCACTTGGGTCATGCCATGGCGGGGGATTCCAGGTGATGATGGTCCTGGGTGAAGAATCCATGCCAAGGCTGCAAGATGGGGAAACCTTGTTGGCATGTAAGACCCATTGCAGATAGCAATAGCAGTACCTGCCAGGAGGGTATCTCTAATCAAGAGACCACCATCTGGGAAGTGAGCTGCTTGTAGTGGCCAGGGCAAGGGAGGAGCATCTGCATGTAAGAATGAGGAGCTTATTCTGACTACTATCAATATGTGCCAGGTGGCCTGTGGGAGGAGAAAGTACAGTGGCTGTGGAGAATGGGAAACCTCTTGTTGTATGGTATGGGCAACTTGAACTTGTATAAAAGCACTGCCAGAGTTGGCCATGGCTACATTGGAAGGCAGATTGTGAGTGCAAGTTAAATGGAATGAAATCCAACCAATGAGTGATGTGTAGCCAAGGGCCTACATTATTTCCCTTAGTCCAACCCCCAGGCAAATGTTTGTCACTGGGGGTTGGACCAAGGGGGAAGTTTTTGTCAAATATTTTGGTGATCCTTCAAAAATTTGTTACTTAAGCCAAAAAATCACAACCATAAATACGATTGGAGCATAAGATTGTCTATGCAGATTTCTTGTGTGACAATCCAAAATCTCATTGTTATTGTCATTGTGGTGGGTTTGGTTGTGTTGTGCACCAATCTGTCAGCCAGCATGATGGCAGCAAGAGGAGAGTGACAACAAATGGCCAAGCCTAAGAACTCTTGTAATCATAGATTTTCTGTTAAGCAGAAAATCAAGATGGTTCAGGAGGTTTTGCAGTTGAGGGGATGATATGAGCTATGGCCAGGAAGTATGGCATTGACCACAAAATGCTTGAAGATTGGTAAAAGACATTCAGAAGCTGAAGGAGAAAGCATGGATCAATCCTCAGTCAAAGACTTGCCACTTGGGACCTCCCTCTGATGGACCCCCAGCTGGAGCATGACATTTAAGATTGGATCAAAGAACAGCATGCTGAAGACATCCTGGTAAGAACATCTGACATTATAAATTGTGCTATTTCTCTCAAACCAACTTTCAGGGATGGAAAAAGGAAAAAGTTGGTCAAGTGGGTTTATCAGTTTCTGGGGAGGCATGGTTTTTCAATCTGGCATGTGACATATGTTGGTCAAAAACTTATGGGCCACCTTGACAAAGTGTGGGAGGATGCAGCAGCAGCAGTGAGACAGCATTTTGAAGAGGGCAGTACTTTATTTGCAGTGCAACCAAGGCATTTCATCAACATGGACCAGTGCATGGTGTTATTAAGGGTAGGGCAAAAATGACAGTGCATAAAAAGGGAGCAAAGTCAATTGTGATGTGTCACTCTGGTTCAAACAACCGTAGTTCTGGCAGTGGCAGCTGATGGAATGAAACTGCCTCCTTTTGTAATTTTCAAAGGTATGTGATGTATTTTGTTTCAAATGTCATATATATGAAATCTGACATTTGGTGCAATTGGAGAATTTGGCAGGTACTCCTGGAGGTCACATTGAGAAGGATATTGAATGGAAGGGTTAGCTTGTGTGTGTTCAGTCAAAGGGCTGGTGCAATGGCAGAGTGGCAAAAATTTGGATCGAATGTGTTCTGAAACTGTATTTGGAAGATTCCGATGCTTCATTTCTTTTGGTTGACCATTTCAAGGTTCACCTTTCATCAGATTTTGTGAGAGCTTGCAATGATCTTGGCACTGAGGTAGATTTCATTCTGGCTGGTTATACATGTGTGCTCAAGCCATTGGATGTTGGTGTAAATGCACCATTCAAGGCACATTATTGTGATCATGGTCATGATTGGAGTCTTGCTAAGTTGCCTGGTCATACAGAGAACCAGAAGTTTCCAATGCCCAAGCGGGAAGACATTTATCCCTGGATACTGTCAGCATTTGATAAAATGTCATGTGAGTCTATTGTTCAAACTTTTGCACATATTGGCCTAACAATGAATCATGCACAGGAAGCAGAGACAGAAATTAGTGAAGAGAACAGTTTTTCTGATGATGATGTTGGCATCATTGACAATGATGATGATCCTTTTGATGATGAGTATGATAGGCTATCTGTTAGAGATCAGCTTGAGCTTGTTGGAGTCAATTATAATGTTGAAAATGATGAGGTGTGACACAAATTGACAATGATGAAACAATTGTATTGGTAGAAAAACAATACTGTAACTGAAGTCAAATAATTGCATTGCTATAGTGCCTTGTTTGCAACTTCATATTTATTATCTATGATAAGCTCATCTTCTCTACTGTATCAGAAATATCATTTTCCAATTTTTCCTATAAAGTGTTACTCACTACTGACTACTGACTTTTTGAATACTTTTGCTAATTGGTTTTTTTGCATTGGTCAATTTCCTCTAAAGAGTTTCTCACTCAGCTTCTTCCTGATCACTGTCACTGCTGGTAACACTGATATCTGTGGCTTGTTTGAATGGATCAATTCCCTTGTAATGTGGATTGTTTCTGATGACCTCACAGACAACAATCTCAGAGTTTCTATGTGAATGTTCACATTCTGCATCACTGTCTGAGATGCATAGGTCACATCAAACTCTGAGCCAAGTACTTTCAAACAACCTGCCATGATCTCTGTTTCTGGCAAAGAGACAATGGGACAAAAACCCAACATGACACTTGACAACCCCATCCTTTGCAACCCTGTGCACTTGAACACAGGCCTCATTTATGCCAGCATCAAAATTCTGAATGGCCCATTTGCAATAAAGCTTGTCACCAGGAATCACAAAGTTACCACAAACTGGGTGTTGTCTACAGCTTTGGCCATTGTCACCATTGTCAACACCAATCACATCCATGGCTTGAATGCAGGCTGCCATTGCAACTTTTGTGCTTCTTTCACTTTCTCATTCTTTACAAACATCAGCATGAGTATCAAAACACAATGCACAATGGTCACAATAGTTATGAGCTGAAAATTTTGCATTATGAAGTCCTGCATTGTATGTATTGTTTTGCGCCAGCATAGTTTCCTATGTATAAAAACACTGGGGGTTAGACCAAGGGAAAGTATGTATTTGTCTTATCAGACATGCTACTTAGGCTAAACTCTTCAATGGGGGTTGGATGATGGGAAAAATCTGGGGGCTAGACTAAGGGAAATATGGTAGTAGAAGGATTAGGCAACCCCCGGAAGTGTGAGGGGTATCTTTCATGAATGCTGCCCAGATAGACCAATCAGAGAGTGAGGGTTTTTCCAGAGGCCAAGACCAGGAGCTTTGCGGAGTGGAAGGTGGGCACAACATTGCTGGAGCAATACCATTACCCCAGCCATTAACCACATCTGACCAGTATATTGCTTGATGGGCAATATGGCAGCAGTTGATTGCAAGAATAGAGGATTTGGGAAGTGGGGAGGAGAGGACATCTTCCATGATTGCACCATCATATTGCCATGGGGGTGGTGGGATAACAGGGGTAAGAGGCATCAGCTGCAATTGGGCAAAGTTGACAAACTGCCAGATGGTTTTGAGCCAGCAGTCTGTTGCCAAGAGCTTCAGGTAGCAAATGGAAGTGAGAATAAATTTGAGTGTGTCCCAAGTTCCAACTGATGTCTGGATGAGTGTAGCTTTGAAGGAGGTGGCATTGGCTTGCTCTAAGAATAGGCAAAGGCCGCTGATGCTCTGTTCCCAGTAGGGGTTGGGAAGGCCCAGTCCATGGTGGCCAGGGAGCGCATGGCATAAAATAACCAGAAAGTGATAATTGACACCAAGGTGAGGAAGCAGAACTTGGTATAGGTGGGTCATTGATGCAGCTGCTTGGGTTGGGCTAAGGAGGTAACTGAGAGCGGATACTGGAGCAATGGCCTTATGATGTGGTGTGGCATCATCCACAGCAGGTGTCACAGGAGGAAATTGGAACAAAGGGCATCCAGCCACTGGTTTGCCTTCTTTTGGAGGGCTAATAGGCTCAGTTGAGGATTGCCCAATAGGGACTGGGCCACTCCAACCACCTCCAAGGCTTCTGAAGGGGAGATCCATTGTATTGGTGTCAACTTGCTAGAAGAATCCAAGACCATCAGTTCTGCTGGGGCAGAAATGCAAGAATGAGGTAGCCAATGTGCTCCTTGATGTTGGTAAGAGAGCACACTCCAGGAGCATGTTTTGAGAGATAGGGAGCCCCCAGTAGAGTGTAGACTGCCTTGCCAGAGGAGAACATTCTTCTATAGTGCTTGGACAGCAGCCATCGCTTGGTTGGCAGATGGGAGGAACACAAACAGGTTGCAGAAATCAACATAAATTAATTCAATAAGCAAAATACTGTGATGGCTGACTGGACAGACAAACAATTCTGGCACTACAAAAATTAAAAAGTCATTTCTAACCTGGTAGGTTTTTCTACAAGAAACCTACGTGGATTGATGACTGATCCCCCCTCTCCACCATGGTGCCCCCCATGGCTGCCAACCCTCCCAGCACTAATCAAACAGTGCACACCACCCCCTCTCACCTCCTGCCACTGTGGCAACAAAAAATTCCATCACACGCAACTTTGATCTTGTGTTTTGTGCTTTTTTCCTACCCCCTGGCACCTGCTAAATTCAACCTGATAACTGCGATGACTACTCTGTTTCACATGATGCTTAAGGACAAACCATCCTTAGTCCTGAGAACCCCAAGTAACAATAAACAAATCATCCTCATGTCGGCTTCAGTGCCAAAAGGAGAAACTGAATTCAAAAAATACTTTAAAGTGTCAACCACATGCATTGAGCATAAGAATCAAATGCAAGTGTGCATTGGCTGCCATGTGCTCTGCAACTGGAGCCTCAGCAACATCAAATTTTGCAGTCCTGAAGGGAACCTTCTTGTCTGGTTAAAAAAAGAATCTTCCTTGAATCTGATCATCTGGGCATCGAATGTCCCGTTACCATTGGATATTTTACCAAAATCGCTGCCACTTTAATGCACCTGGCTAACTTTTGAGACCACATCACCAACCAGCTCATGCTCATTGACATTGACGCCAAGCTTGCTGTCAGCCTTGCACCGCACCTCAAACAGGCACAGCTCAAAGCCATGTTGAGTGGCAATGAGTACATCCCAATCCTTCCCGAATTTGAAATATCACACCCATATCAGTCATGGACGTGAACCGACACAAGTGTCCACTGAGGTCCTTGGTATTAAATCTGCGCCTCGAGATGTAAAACTACTTGGCAAATTCTTCACATGCCTAGCATCATCCACCAACAATGATCAAAGAGACAGTGTCTTCATTCCAAAAGGGGCTGCATACTTACTTGGACTGCCCACCTACAAGCAAATTATGCAAGAGAATAATTTTTCTTGACCACAGTGGCAATGATCCCAGTGAATCTGGAGTACGATGCCTGGTTTGCAGTCATCGACCCAAATCAGACATCCGAATCTGACCCAGTCTCTCTTCATGATCACCTGATGTGGAAATCTTGGTTTCTCCAGATCAAATCTGTGGCAAAAAACAAGTGTTTAATTATCACAACGAAACCCAATCTATCAGAAGCTTGCAAGTGGATTGACATGAATTTGGAAGTGATGATTTGGAAATCAATACCACAGGGTATCAATCCACCCTCTTCCAGCCTTCCATGATGTCTTGACAAACCAACGCATTCGGTAACCAGTCAAACTTATGCTGATATTTTTAAAAAGCAATTCTCTCTGGCTTTGATGCCTACCTCAAATGATGCAACCAACAATCGACCTCCATGCAAACGGCAAGCAGTGATTCTGGACTATGATTTGGACTGCTCCACTGATTTGCCTGCTACCATTGTTGCATCCAATTCAATGAGTCTGTCTGGCCCCTCATCCACAAATCCAGCTAAGCCATGTACCACTGACTATGCCACCAAACTACTGTCACTTAAGCAATAACTTTCTGACCTACACACCTTCATTACTTCTGCAGTAACAGAGCTTAAAAATGCTATCATTTCCCTTCCCACCCAGCGCACCTCTTCCTCCAGTGACATGGAGACTGAGAAAGAACATCTTTTGGAGACCCCTACTTACTGCCAGCCAGTCGTTGATATCCATGATATTGTAAATGACCTAAAACACGAACTTGCCACCATTGTGATTGAAATGAGAGCGATGTTTCAAAAACAAGCAATCCAAAAGTTGATGCCAACATCCATAACCTGAGCACAAACATGAACCAGTGTGGGTCTTCTGAGTTCCATTAGACTTAGAGTGATAACACTAAAAGACGAGTTTGTTTTTGACTGGACAGACAAAGGAGGAGATGTAACCATGGTGTCAGACTAACTTGAGAAGGGGTATGCTAGTGGCAAGCCAAAGGGCTGGGCCAGCCCCGTTTCCTTGACATACCCCTTGAAAGGGTAAACCATCAGAAGGGGGTCCACCATTAAAGGTTGTGGAGTTGCCATGTGCAGTACAAAGAAAAAATGCATCTGTTGGATGCAAGAAAAGATTATCTCAAGGACAGCAGGGCTGGCACCAAGGCATTGACAGGCAACGGACAATGGAGGGTGTGCTAAACTGTCATAACAAGTTTGACAGTCCACCAAAACCACCACCAGTGTTGCCCAAGATTATTGAGTGACATTTGCAGTTTAATGAAACTAGAATTGCCATGCATCCTGGGCAGCTACCATAGCTTTCATCTGGTATGAGTTTCAGCTGCATTGCATTAGTGATTATCCAGGCCCCAATGAAAATTTTGATTGCTGTGTTGAAGACTCCCTCCATGAGGAGAATGGCATGGAGGTTGTTGACATGGATGTTGCCTGCTTTCTTTTCTAGGATTACCTGGAGGCCCACTTGGTAGCTTTTTAGCAAGAGGCTGGTCATAAAAACAAGTTGGGTAATTGGCCATGCAGGGTTGCCAGGTCAAAAGAATAAGCAGCAGCTTTGTAGTGACCAAAGTGAAGACCAGAAGGAGAGGAGGAGGTTCTTTCTTAACTCATCCAGTTGAAGCAAAGTGGAAACTTGAGAGCAACATACTTCTGGGGATGGGAACTGCAGAGCTTTGATAAATTTCTTGGTGTTTTCATCTGTATCAGGTGGACAGAGGAAGGAACCAGTCAGGATCTCCTTGACAGCTGGACCTGTCCCATATAGACCAACTAAAGGAGCAAGGGGCAGCTTGAGAAATGGTGACTAATGGGCACCAGTGAGGTGGGCTTTTAGGGCTGTGCTTAAGGCTGCTTCCACTGCTGGCTGTGCAGCAAGTTGCTAAAACAGTGCCCAAGGGGGAAGAATACTCAACAGAGGAAATGCTATGTCCTGCAGAATGGTTTTGGATGGCACAGATATGGCAATACAATTCCCAGAGAGCCTCCAGGGAGATCAATGTGGCTATCACTTTATGATTTTCCTCACTGAGTGAGGAGTCCCATAGCCAAGGCTGAAGGAATACAGAATGCAGGAAGTCATGTGGTGGTTTTAGGGAGAGGTACTGTGAAGTTGCTTCTTGGACAGCTAGGGTTGCCTGTAGTAGGGACACCACCAAGGGGTTGCTGATTTGACAAGCCTGACTGAGACAATGGATGTATTTTGCTTTCACTGGATGTCCCATTTTCCAGCATACTACCTGTTGCCATAAAAGTTTCTTTTCCCACCACATGTTGAGTTCCAGCAAGTATTGCACAAAGCCCACATTAAGTTTCCAACACCAAGACTCCACAAAGTGCATGCCCTCTGATTTCACACAGTCAAACATTTTGAGTGCTTGAGACATTGCTGTCCTGGTGTAGTTGGTGATTGTGCCAGGAGAAACAGGGATTCCAGTTTGTGAGATAGTGAGTGTTGTGTCATGTAGTCCTAGAGGAGGGACAGATATCTCTTGTGGGCTGAATGAATTGAGCTGTTTAAGCAATTTCCAGGAGGGCAAGCAATAGTGTACTGGGGCTTGCCAATCCAATCAAGGAGGTTGATGTCCATAATGATGGCCCAGTGATCCCTGGGGGCTATCTAAAATAGAACACCAGTGAGCCTCTGTGACCATGATGTCATCTGACACCCAAAGACCATCAATAGGGGTCATACCAAAGCACATGCCTTGTTGGAATGTTGCAGGTGGAGAGAGGGAAGGAAACAAGGAGAGAATCAATTTGTGGAGGGAGTGAGCACTGGCAAAAGAGTGTTAGAGCCTGTAGCCTGATGGGTGAAAGGTCTAACAGTTAGGTCACAGCCAGGTCAAGTTTAATCTTTATAAATCAATAAAAAATGGTCATATGGAGTTTCAGACAAGTCTACAAGACTCTCTAAGTAAAACAACCAGTAAGACTGGAACCCTAAATCAAGATTCAACTGATCCAGNAATCCTAAGTCAAGATTCAACTGATCCAGTAGATTTTTGCTCAACTTACATATTTACATGTCAAGAACCTATTTGTTGTCAGTTTCAGTCAGTTTCAAGATTAATTCATCAGTTGAGAAGTTAGTTCTCATTCTGACCATTCCAAGGTTAGGAAACTTAGTTTAATTCAGTTATTAGCTCACAATTTCGACTCAGCAAACACTTGCAAGTGTATAGCAAATATAGAATCAATCTAACAGCTATGTGGACGTTCTTCATCTCCTTTTCTATGGCACATTGCCAATGATCTGTGCCCGTTTCTTGATCTATTCTGAGCGCATGCTCTACAGACTTGGGTATTTCTATTCCAAACTTGTGTGAGGTGTGCCAGTATTTGGTTTTTACCTTATTGATGATACGGTTTCTCTTGCTAATGATCTCAGGCACCCACCATGTGAAGGCAGGTTGTTCCACAATGCCATTCAATTTTGCGTATTCTGCAAGCTCGAGGGGATTAGCATCCTTCACATACTTCAATGGTTACCAAGATGTTGACCCATTGCACCATTCAATGCAAATGTCCCAGCCCTTGGAGGTTTTCTTTTGGTGGTGGTTGCCATTGTACCCAACTGTGAACCCATCT